>Ga0137437_1000449_pt1 | contig 12698 bp, 21 predicted proteins | sample EasRivERMGT138_2_FD_102332 | JGI IMG/M metagenome (GOLD analysis project Ga0137437, IMG submission 102332) | Soil microbial communities from meander-bound floodplain in the East River, Colorado, USA - East River MetaG ERMGT138_2 | ecosystem: Environmental > Terrestrial > Soil > Floodplain ...
GCCAGCAGCGCCAGCACCGCCAGCACCGCCACGGTTGTTGCCTCCAACGGACCCGCCGTCCCCGCCATTATTGTTCGTAGTCTCAGTGTAAATGACTGTCGGAGAGTTATTAATTCCACCAGCGCCTATGCCGCCAGCGCCGCCCGTAGAAGTCGAGGCGTTATCCCCACAGGACGTATAATAGTAATTACTTATGTCGTTACCCCAACCGACGCGATTACCAGCCCCGCCATTGTTAACCTGATAGGTAAAGGATGTGGTTCCGGGCACCACAGTTCCACTGGAATAGGTGAGTAAACGATAGCCGCCTCCGCCGCCTGCTCCGCCGCCGCGCGGATTAGCCCCAGTCGTTCCAACAGCCCCGTTCCCGCCCGAACCTAGCAGATCAACAGTATGCCCAACTGTCCCAAAGTCAGACGGTGTTGTCCAATTCCCGCTAGCAGCCGTAAAAAAGACCTGCGTCATTTTAACTGAAGGCGAAGAGCGCCATCACTCCCTGCCGAGAAGCGCTTAGGCTTGGTGCAAAGGTGAACTGCCCGTCAGACGGAATGTTATGCCGCGCAGAGCCGTGGATCGTGGCGTTGAAGCTGCCAGCGCCAACAGATTGATCGGCACTGAAGGCGGCATCGTTGGTGAACACGTCATTATTTGGTCCAGCTACTGCAAGACCGGCAAATATGGACTGTCCCTGTCTGGCGTTGACGATGCCATTGGGCTGTAGCGGCGTGGCGCTCCATTCACTCGACCATTTCACGGTGCTGGAAGTCAGCGAACCCTGACAGCCCGTGAACAGATAGCAGACGCCACCATAGCTGGAACGAACAGAGCACTGCATCGTTATTGCCTGCCCAACTGAGATTGGCTGGACGTTGAAGGCAAAGAACAGGTTGCACATGAAGCCAGCATTCTGCGGGTCGGCGCTCTGCACCATCTGGACCCAACTGTTGCCAGCCACATCCGTAACCTGACATGTGGCCGTGTCCGGGGCGTCTGTGCCCCACAGGATTGCCATCATGGAGCCTGCTGGGACGGCCTGAGCCGCGTTGAATGACAGCGGGGAGTTTGCTGCTTGGTTGCGCTGAAAGGCGCTGCCAACAATGATTGGACCTACGATAGTCATTTGCTGGACTCCACATATTGTTTAACGGCCTCGATGACCGGGATTGCTTGGCCTATTGATAAAGGCTCCCGCACTCTCAGCCCGGGGATGATGAATAGCCTCTCTCCGGGCTTGACGTGATAATGAAAGAGCCATGGCTGCGTCACGACAACGCGAGCTACTTCCCCTTTGCTATTAACAATCCCAGCGACTGCGCTTGGATAGGCCATCAAACATCCTTAGTAGTGGGCATTATGCGTCATTAACTCCCAGTGATGTATCGTCGTGACCGGGCTCCGGAGTTGCCGCGAAAAAAGTCTGCGAGAACACTCCCCATGAACGGACATTGTTGAGAAGCGGGTTATAATTAGGGCGTATGACACTCGAATAAGCAGTAGGCATAACGAAGTACGCCCCGGCAATACCAGCCGCCGATCCGGCATTTATCGTAACATCTGGCGGGGATGACCATGTGGATGGTTGAGTAAAAATGTCTCCTCCACCGGCAACCCAAAAAACAGTTTCTATGATAAGTTGCCCCCCAACCGTAGGGAAGATGTTGCCAGAATTTGGTGTAGCGCTTGAGGCAAAATTCTGAGCGGTCGAATTTTGGTCGAGTGGGCTATTTTTTCTGAGGCCGGTGACGTAGAGGGCCACCAATGAAGTAAAGACGCCCGACACTCTCTTGGTATAGGTTATTGTGCCGTTGTTCAGCGCCAACGAATTAGAGGCGTAATTGTTTGTGGCATGGCCGTTTGTGACAGTCCCGATAGAACTGTCATTTATCAACGGATAAGAATTGCCAACGCTGTCAGCGAATGTGCCCGGACCACCGCTAGTGGTATTCTTTTCGTAGGCCGCGACAAAGATCGTCGATCCAGCGGGCACCGTGACGCCGGGCAAGTCTACCGTAGCGCCAGCCGTGCCGGATGCCGTCCCCAGACTATAAACCTTTATCAAGGGGCTTTGCGGAGGTTCCGGGATGAACGACTGGAAGATGGCCGCCCAAGGATTGGAAGCGCCGATGGTTGGCGCATATGTGATAGGTGCCGTACCGGTCCTTACCAGACTTCCGCCCGCGATTGCGGCTTGACCGGAAGTACTAAGGAAGAACGCTGGAGGGGTGCTGTAAGCGCCATTGACTGAGTCTTGGGTAAACGTGTCGTTTGTGGTCGTAGACCAGCCGACCGCACCAACCACCAACTCTCCGGAGTCAAAAAGAGAGGGGCCAAAACTGGTAACTGACGGAGTGGTGCTATTACCAAAAGTAAGATTGCTTGCATTGCCATCAAAATTGTCTGCGACCCTGTAAACTCCAGTTACATACATAGCCGACATGCAGCAGAAATTAGGAGGGGTATTCTTGGCGTATGTAATGGTGCCGCCAACCATTGGGTATACGTTGACGGTATAGTAGGTCTGCAACAGGCCATTTGCCGTATTGTTATTGGGCGCTTGCTCCAATATGTGAAAATATATGTTACCGGCGCTGTCGCTGACAGAGCCTCTGCTGACGGACTTTTCCATCACGGTGACAAAAATCGTCGCCCCAGCAGGAACCGTGACCGGGGTCAAATCCATACTCACAGGGGCGCTGGCGGCGCTTACTGTTCCAAGATCGCCTTTTACTATCGTCCCCATGCCGCCTCACATCTGGATGCGGCGACGATGCTCTTTCTCGTACCGGTCCAGCTTCTTCTCGAATGGATCGCAAGAGCCGATGTCAACACAGGCTGGACATATCATCTTCATACAAAGCCGACACATTCCACCAAGGTCATTAGGATCACACTTCGGCTTGACCATGACGACATGATTGCAGTGGGAGCAGGTAAACGAGTCTGCTTCCTGACGCATGCCGCCCGGGTCGAACGTATAGGCGTAGCCGCCCGGGTTTCGCATTTTTATTGCTCCTGAAACAGGATCGTTCCAGTTGCGGTACCGGTGTAGGCGGCAGAGCGGCAACGAAGCTGGAAGCCGGTCGAAGAGGTTGCCGGGGCCACCAACTCGGAGCCCGGGGCTGCTACCCAACGGTAGGAAGCGCGTTGGTTGACGCCGATGTAGAAGACGTTGGAACCGGTGGTAATCGTGCCGAAGGTCGAACTGTTGACCGTCACGTTCAGGAGGGACGCCGAGTCGGCGGAGTCCAGAGCGGTCGGGGCCAGTGCCGTGGAGGTCGAGGCCGCCGTGACGCGGCTGATATCCCACTCCACAAAGTTGTCGGCGGGAGTTCCGTTGGTGCCGATCAATACGTCATAAATCTTATGACGCTTTGGCGTGGTGCCGGAACTGGTGATGCCGATCAGGGCCCCGGTGTAAGCCGCCGCAGTTGGCTGCTGGGTGCCGCCACCCGAGGTGCTGCCATTCGTGATTGCAAAGTTTGCCATGTCAAAACCCCTGTTTAGAGCCCTATTTGCCGCTATGACGCGATTTCGCCATAATACCTGAAGGCTCAGGATTATCAATTGACCAGACCAGATAGCTAAATCTTAGCCCGGCAATGTGCCCCGGATTGGTCTTGCGTCGTAGGGATGACCGAAGTTGGTCGCGGGACAGGCCATTGGCCTTGGCGGCGTGAGAGACGCTCTCGTAAATCCTGCCTTTGCAGATAACTGGCTTACCGCGTCGGGGAGCATTTTTATGCTGATATTGTTTCTTTGAGTGCTCCCGTTTGGCCCAGTAGACCACCCGGGAGACGCTCATTCTGACGCGCGACTCGGCTTTGTGCTTTCTGCCAAGCCAGTAGGACATAGCTTTGATTCTAAGTCTGGAGGCCAGACCAGAGGGACTTGATGTAGTCCATGTCCTCCAACGCCCCCTTCAGGAAGGGGATAGCGCCCTGCAACTGGGCCATTTGCTGTTCAGCTTGGGTAATGCGGCCTTTAAGCTCCTGCTCGCGGACATGCAGCTTTCTGCCAAACGGTGTGCTGTCGGAGTACCCGTACAACGGGGGCGGTTGGGCAAGGTCGCTCTCAAAGGGGACGTTGACGGTAATGCCACGCTTGGCGGCTTCCTGCATGAAGTAGTGCCCACCGGGCCTCTGGAGGATATATTCGTCCTTTGAGGCCATATCGATGCCGAAGAGGGCGATTTCCTTGGCCCCGGCTTTAATCGCCATAGCCAGCATGTAGGCGAAGCTGGAAGTGAAGAAGTATCTACCAAACTCGTTGATCAGGTCTTGGATTGGTAGAGAGATGGCATTCGGGACAAGTCTTTGATCTTGCATGTAGATCGGGAAAGTCTGCTTCTTTAGCCATTCGATATAAGGCCGCCCGTAACTCTCGCATTCAGGCCAGAGCAGGTTGCTGTGGATTTCAAACCACACATCCGCCCGTGGAATGTCCATATTGCCCGGCGAACAAGACCAAATCTGCCAGTCCGGGTCATTGTACGGCGCAAGCGACCTTGAGGACGGCGCGGTGCCGATAAGTGCAATTTTCAGCGGTTTGGTGACGGCTTGTGGCGACGGTTGCGCGGTTGCGTGCAGGATGTTGGGGTTATTAGTGGGTGCTTGCATCCCTGAGATTTGTGCAAAGGCAGAAGGCTCGTGGTTATCCTTACCGTTAAGATTTTTACTCTTAACCCCCTTGGCCTTCAGAAGCTCGGTACCGGTCGGCGTCAGCTTGGCTGTTTCCACTTCAGACTCCCGTTATGGTCGCGGACGTGAGCGTTATGCCCTGACCCGCAAGTATATTGTTGCTTACCATAACGATATCGTAGGCGGTAGAAAGACCCACCGTCAGCCCCGAGATGATCACAGTCCCATTTGAGTCCCTAACGTCCGCATAGGCCAGAGGATTGCTCGAAAGGGCGTTTATCACCGTGGGGGCGGTCAAGGGGAGCGTAAAGGTAAGGATGTTGCTGATTACGCTGCCGCATGGTGATTGCAATGGAATCACTGCCACCACCTGAGAGGTGTCGGACAGGGTCAGGCGCAGGGTGCCATTGGTGGACCCGCCGTCGATATGATTTTTGACGGCTATCAGCCTGTCAGTGATGGTCGGGGTGTTGTAATTGACGCTCATGATAGAAGACTATCATACTTCGCCTTGGATCACCTTCAGGATGGCGCTTCCGACAACGCCGGTCGTTGAGGTTAGCCTTAAAGCCGCCACCGGGGTCATGATCGTATACATAATCCCTCCAGAGATGGCGATTGCTGATGCGGAGTGGATTAGTCCGGTCACGCCTGACGAATATGCAGCAAACCCTTGGCTGGACAGCGTACTCCATAGAGCCAGCGAAGAGCCGCCAACCAGATTTGGATCATCAAGGGTGAATTGCAGGGAGAACGGCCCGCTGGATGCTGCCACTGTGGACGCATACATGATGGCCGTGGCTGGACGCCCGTTGCGCCAGTCCAGCGCAACTACGGCGGAGTTACTGGCCGCAGATGAAGTTACAATGGTGACGGTCTGATACGGCATCAGCCACAAGCGTCCCCGTTGGTCTTCACATAGGCCGAGGAGTAGGGCGAGCCACCGGTACGACCACCACGGGCAAACTTGTCCATGCGCCCCTTGGACTTGGAACCCATGATCTTGCCGCCGCGCTTGAACCCGTCCGAGGTCTTCTTGGCCGCAGCCGCCGTCTTGCTGCTGCCGCCCGCATAAGCAAGGGACTCAGCACCGCTCTTGCCAGCAGCCTGCGATTTGTGACGATTGGCCATAATGACTCCCTTTATTAAGCGGTAACGGATTGCAGGCTCTTCAGCGTGATCGCGCCGCTGACGGTCGTGCTGGAGCTAATGCGAAGGCCACCCAGCGGGGACAGTACGGTGTAGATCACACCGACGCCATCGGCAACCGAGGAAGCAATCGCTGAACTGAGATTGGCCCAGCTAACGGTCGGGGCCGGGGTGGTGGTCGGGTCATCCAGCGTGAACTGGATTTGAACACCGGTCGCCGTGGCCGCAGAGGCAACCGTCAACTGGACGGTCGTGCTCTTGCACACCGGATTGAGGATGATCGCGGTGGACACGCCAGCAGAGGAGAGGGTAGTCGCTTGAGCAGCCATAAAAGGTTCCTTCCTTAACTATCGGCTTCCACAAGCCATTCAACCACATTGAGCACTTCGGCGGATGCCGAAGCCGCTCTGGTATTCGCCGGGTTGATGGCCGCCGGATTTCCGCCCGCCGACGCAAGAACAATCGGAAACCCGAAGAATACCACAATCATTGTCTGCCCCTTAAGACAGCGGGAACGTGCCGTAGGTCGCGCGCCAGTCGTAATAGCCGAAGCTATAACGCTGATAGCCCTTGACCAACAGGTTGTCGGTGGTGAACTCGACCTGCATGTCCATTTCAAATGGAATGCGGTTCATGTAGATCAGGCCATCGACGTTGGTCATCATAAACCACGCGAAGGCGCTGGTCAGGTAGTCGTTAATGACATAGCTCTCCTTGAGGGAGTCGTTCATGCCAAGAACGGCGTTCACGTCATTGGTGGCGGTGCCGGGGCGTAGTTCGCTGCGGAACAGCCGGATCGCGGTCGGCTCAAGCTGAGTCGGGATCACGATCTTCTTGCCACGGGCATAAATCTTGAGGCCCGCGTTGTCGCGCCACGTTGACCGAACGGCAGTCGCTGCATTGAGCAGGGACGTTTCGTTCAAGTCCACGTCCACGCTGGGCTTGTTACCAATCGTGGTGCCGTCGATGGGATGCGCGGCGTCGTAGAGCGCCTTGCCGTCACCACCAACGTTGGCGTTGAACGTGGAGCCCGTGTTCAGCACGTTGGCGGCGTAAATCTCTTCCGTCTGCTGGAAGGATGCCATCAGGCCATCGTTGGAGGGCCCGAACTCTGCCTTGTAGAGGTTGTCGTCAATGGCCTTGCGTGTGATCGCATAACCAAGGCCGATTTCGTTGTGCTCTTGGTTGTAGACGAACCGCTCGCCCGCCGCATTGTCGAACGCGGTGACGCCGCCTTCTTGCTTAAGCTGCGCCACACCGAGGTAACGCATGGAAGCACGTCGCTCCAGCGCCATCTTGGAATCAGTGGTCTTGAAAATCTTGGGCCACTGACGTTCGATTTGGTCGTACTTGCCGCTGATCCCCCAGAGCCCGGGGAGCAGAAGATCGCGGATTTGAGCGAGTGCGACGGGCATTAGGTTACTCCTTAGATGCCGGTGGTGTTATTGCGGTCGAAGTTGTTGGGGGCCACAATAACAATGTTACCGGCGCTGGTATTGTCAGTACCGTTGGTGCCGGGAGGGGCGACGTTTGAATACATATCCATCAAGCGCCACGGCAGGGTGGCGGTGGTGGCAAAGGAGGTGCTCGCCAGCGTCTGTACCGAGAGGCCGGTGGTCGTGTTGGCACCGCCGAAGGTGCCGGAAGACACGCCGAAGTTCAGGCCAATCTGGGAGGAAAGCACGGTGGCGGAGGTGGCGCACTGGACGGTGTAGAGCATGTCGGGGTCGGTGCAGACCCACGCCAGAGCATCGTTGGTGCCGCTGGAAGTCTGGACGGAGCCCGGGAAGAACGGCGACCAAACACGGCGGCCAACGGTCGGGCTGAAGAATTCGCAACCCATGAAGACGCCACGGACCTGCGAAAGGCCTGACGAGAGCACGGAGACGTACGGGCCGGTGGCGGAAGTCGCCACAACGTCGCCGGTACCGATTACGTTGGCGTCCGAGGACGCAATGGTGAGGGTGTCGAAACCAGCGGTCGGTGCGCCGCCATCAAGGCGACGATACTGACGAAAACCGAACGGTGCTGCGATATTGGCCATGGATAGCTCCTGTGTTGTTCCCGCGACCTATTTCGCTGGGGATCAACTGCGAAGCCACCACGGCGCGTGATGGAGAGAGGGACGGCGCGTCCCGAATTAAGGTATTTATATGTCAGAAATAAGCTTGGGTCAAACAAGCCTATATTTCTGTTTATTCTTCCGGGACTTCGATCCGCTCATAACTCTTGGAAACGCGGTTTGCCCGCATGGCAGACCGGTGCTTGCTATCAAACCCAGTCTTGATGGCATCACCACCACGAAGCTGCTGCTCCTTTGCCTGCACCTGCTCGCGAGCCTTCCTGAATTCCCGCTCTTCGGTCATCAGGCACATCTCTTCCGGCTTCTCCATCAGGATAAGGCCGTCATATTCTATTTCGCCCTCAAAACCCCGTGGCGTAAACAGGCCGGGGTGGCGAGAGGCTGGCACGGGCTCCCAGCCGGTGGCCTGATAGCGGCCAAAGCGCCGGGACTGCTGCTGGCCCAGCACCGACATGGTCTTCCAGTTATAGCGCATGCCGTCAGGAATGATTTCCTTCGGGATATGCAGCATGTCGCTTTCTTCTTCCAAGGCGGCTTGCCGGTCGTAATCTATACGGACGGGCTTCTTGGGCTTTGCAGCAAGCTGGTTGTCGCTATTTTCGCCGCCAGAATTCTTACGGATTTTTGCGTCCGCACCGTCCGCACCGTCCGCAGTCACGGCTTTCGGCTTGTTCTTAGTCCCCGGGGGTCGTCCCATCTTGTAGCTCCCTAGTTAATCAGGCCCTGCGCCTTGTAGTCCTGCATCTTTTGCAGGTTCTTGGCGTAGGTAATCTCGTCAATACCGGAAAGCCTTGCGATTTCTCGCTGTTCCGGCGTGAGGGTGATGCGGGTTGGGGACGTGCGGCCAGTCGGGCTTGTCGCCGTTCTGGATGGCGGAGCAGAAACCTGTCCCGCAGCCCTGTTGTTGTTGTCATCAGCCACGTCATCATCCTCCGTGTCCGGCTTCGCATAGCCGAGCTTTTGATCCAAGAATTGGAAGTATCTGGTGGTTCCTACCTGAAGACCCTGCTCTTCGGCCTCGTTATGGGCATTCTGGACCCGAATATTCTTTTTGGGGTCAGTCATGGCGTCGGGATGCTGCTTGAGCCAGCCCCTCTGGCTTGGCAGCAAGTTCGGGATCGAGTCGATATACTGATCCACCGTGACGTTCTGTTGGGGAGCCGCCTGCTGGCGCGGGGCCTGTTTCGCCCGTGCCGCCGCTTCGGTCTTGGCCCGCTCGATGGCCAGCTTGCCATCCTCAAGCTGGGAAAGTCGGCTCTCGGCTCTGGCTAGCCTGCGGCTGGCGTCCGCTACCGCTTTGTAGTCGGCAGTCTCGGTAGCAGCCGCGATATCACGTTGAGCAGCTTCGGCCTCAGACTCGGCGGAACCGATTGCATTAAGGATAGCGTCATATTCAGCGTCTTCCGCTCTGATTTTGTGCTGGTAGGTTTCGACTTCCCGCTGGCGGGAGCGCTGCTCCGCCGCCTGACGGGCTTGGACTTCTTGGGTGAAACGGGCTTGCTGTTCGGCATTGGCTTTCCGTAAATCCTCAAGCTGCTGCTTGAGTTCTTGGGTTGCCTCGTCTTCGGTAGGCTTGGACTGGACTTCAGGCTTTTCCTGAGCGCTTACAGCGGCATCATCCGCCTCTTTGTTGAGAATAACGACGCCTTCGGGCTCCAGAGCGATGGTCACGCTCTGGTCACCCGGGACGGCGGCGATTTCTTCCTTGGTACGAAGCGGACGGCTGCGGGGCATATTATGGTTCCTGTCTGCTCATGATTCTTAAGCCATCTTCCTGCTTGGCAAGCTTGGCTCTGACGAAGCAGTCCTTGGCTTCCAGTAGCTTCCGCAAACCAGCCGACAATTCCGGCCCCGGAGGGAGAACCTTGACCATCTCCGCCGCAAGATCGGCACACGGCTTGCTGATCGCCTGTAGGTCTGGCGGAAGGTGTTGGTAGTCGAAAAACTGCCAGATGGGGAGTTTCAAAAGATGTCTCCCGGGTTTTTGACGCGCATGCGTACGGTGCGGTCGTTCAGAATACGGCACGCCGTATCCCTGATATTCAGTTGCCAGCCATCTCCGGTGCGGAATACCACCCAATCACCGACTGAAATGGTCTGACCGTGGAACTCTTCGTCCTCGGTATCTAAGAACGCCGTTGGACCGAGTTTTACAACTAATCCAACTTTTCCTTGATATTCGTCTTCTTTTATATTGTCGTCGGGGCGGAGGATGCCGCCCGCCGTAATGTTCGGCCTGACGTAGATGGCAACCAATATCTGGTTATGGAAAATATCGTACCCGGATAAATCGCCAACCGCCTCGAATAATGCTGCCTTTGGGTCTTTCGCTGTCGCTAACTGACTGGTTTTCCTCGCAGAAGTAACCGACATATATTACTGCCTCATGTTGGATTGGACCTCATCGATGGCCAACAATGCCTGCCTCATGGCCTCGATATATCCGAAACTCTGCTTGTATTCTTCGTAAGAGGCAAGCCCAGTTTGGGTCATCGCCTCTATTCTCATGTCCATCATCAATTCGAGCTTTTCTCTCAAAAGGCGCTCAAATTGGCTGTCCATTTACTTTTTGCCCTTCTGGAGCTTGGCGAGGGCAAGGCGGCCTTCGCCGTTAAAGGCCCCGCCGTGCTTCGGATAGGCGCGGCCACCACTGGCGAATCGCCCACCCCGCTTGGCAATAGGCGGCTGGCCCGGAGGGGGCATAGGTGCTGGAGCAGGGGAGGAACCTACTCCAGCGGCAGCCATTGAAGGGTCAGGCGAGGGAGGACTAGCCGCGACTTCAGGGACTACCATTACTTTCGGTTTACGGGACCGATGCTTGCCAACATGGCCACCGCGCTTCATTCCATCCGCGCTGCTCTGATTATCATGCTGCTGACTGTTGGATGAACTGGAATAGAGTTTCTTCGGGGAATTCTCCCCAACGGCCCGCATAACCGGGATATCCAGATTGTTAATCTTGCCCATGCTGTGGGCTTTGGACTTCCGGGAGCTATCGGATTGGCCTTTATAGGGATGCATGTCCTGTTTCCTTACGGCTTGGTGATCTTGACCGGGGGCTCCGTGACGCTGTCCTTATCTTTGTGCAAAGCACCATAGCGACGAATAGCCTTGTCCTGCTGGCTCTCGTAATTGCCGGAAGAACCGGTTTCGTGGCGCATCTTGGTGGCCCCGGTGGACTCCATCTTGCCCTTATACGGATTGACCATTTTTCTTCCTTCCAGCCGGGACTAGGGCCCCTATTGGGTAAATTTTCTGCTTGGCCCCAGTTTCCTCAAACCACTGCGCCTCGACGTGGCCGCCGTGGATTGCGGTGACCGTCATTCTGGGGCCGCCTGATTTCAGCCTTACTGTAGCCCCAATCTGGAAAGGAGGCAAAAAATCCTTCAAAAGCACCAGATTGGTGGCTATCCGAGTCATGATCTGCACCAAGCCATAAACCCGGTCGGGATAGGAGAAGAAAACCAAGTCGCCCCAACATTCAGGGTAAATGCTATGCCGGTCTGGCCGCTGGCCCCGCCATAGGTGACTATAGGCACCATGATCCCCGCTGGTATTATGACTCCGCCAACCGCCCCAACTGGATTTTGGACACCGATAGACTGACCGTTCCACAGGGTCCCAAATCTGTTTGCGCACGCGAACCAGACCCGACGAGCGTCAAGATCAACAGCAACCCTCATTATATTATAATTATCGTCGGTAAAGTTTACGCTATTCCCGGAATCCGACCCGCTTCCCCATACGTCATAAAACCCACCACCGAAATTGAGGATCATGGCCCCGTCAAGTGAGGCAAATCCCATATCGTTATAAAGGGTATTGATCAGCCCAACACCACACCCGACTTGCTCACCATTATTTGGTGTCTTCGGCCCCTTCACCTCAAAGTAAAGTTTGCCGGTACTTCTGCCAAAGGCACTTTTGACTCTAGCTCCCTGATCCCCAGAAGTAGTCCCGGTGTTAGTGGCAGTAAGATTGCCCCCACTCAAAGTGACATTGGATGCTGTTGCCGGATCAAAAGTTATAGCCGGGGCTGGTTGAGGAACCGAAGATATAAGCCCAGCCAACATCTACTTGCTCTTCGCGGCAGGTTTCGGCTTGGCCTTGGCCACGGCCTTGGCCACCCTGATCTTTGCGTCAGCGTCTATCTTGGCAAGCCTCTCCTTGTGAGCAAGTTCATGCTTTTCCATCTGTTGCTTGTGACGGAGTTCAATCTCAGCCTGCTCTTCCTTCATCCTCATTTCGCGCTCATGCTTGTCGCGCTGTAGTTCCAGTTCATGCTCGTGCTTGGCCTGATCCAAATGAGCATCTACAACCAGACCACCCACCTTCATGTGCGTATCGGCGGCGTGTTTCTGATGCTGTATAGCAAGGTCCTGCTGGGCCTGCTGTCGCTGGACAGCAATCTGGTTCTGGCTTTCGGCCTGCGACCTGTGGTGATCCAGAAGCAGCTTCATGGCCTCGCGCTGGGAATCCTGCTGAACCTCCTGCCCGTGGATGATCTGCTCTTCCTGTATCTTCAACTTCTCCAGAACAATCTTCAGGGCCTCGATCTTCTCGCGAGACTGGCGATCAGCCGCCTTGTCCTGAGACTGCATTTTGCTAATCTCATACTTCATCATCATCTGCATCTGCTGCAAATCAGACTGCTGTGCATTGGCGACCTGCTTGGCCTGTGCAGCAATCAGCGACGGGTTTGGCGGCGGAGGGGCGGGTGTCTGACGGAAGAGCCCTTCTGGATCAATGCCCGTGATACGCATAATGCGCGTGTCAACAGCAATCGGATCATACAGATCGGGTGCAGCCGCCTGTAGCGTCTTGATAAC
>Ga0137437_1000451_pt1 | contig 12684 bp, 7 predicted proteins | sample EasRivERMGT138_2_FD_102332 | JGI IMG/M metagenome (GOLD analysis project Ga0137437, IMG submission 102332) | Soil microbial communities from meander-bound floodplain in the East River, Colorado, USA - East River MetaG ERMGT138_2 | ecosystem: Environmental > Terrestrial > Soil > Floodplain ...
GACGCGGCGCGCCCGCGTCGGCGGGGGGAGCCGCTGATGTGGGATGAACCGGCAGCCGGGAGGCCGGTTGCCCTGCTGTCTCGTGAGCATGGCCAGGGCGGCAGAGAGATTTCACGTCGGTTGTAGGATTTCGGTCGTTCGCATCGCCTCTGTACGGTCGCGTCCGGGTTGTCGCCTGGACAGGGAATGAGGAGGTCAGCATGCAGAAGCGTGTGGTCATGATCGTGGTTGCCGCCCTGGCGAATGCCGCCTGCGGTGGAAGGCTGTTGAACACGGATGTGTTGCCCACCGAGACGGCGATCGCGCCGGACCCGGTAGAGCCGGACGACGGGACCTCGTTCGTCATCGAGCCGCCGATCGCGGAGTACATCCACGACCTCGACCAGCGCGAGCGCCGCGAGCAGATCCGCGACTGGGCGGTGCACGGCACCGTGGCGCAGCTCGGGGCGACGCCCGAGCAGGCCGCTGCCGCGACGTACCAGCTGCCACCGGCCCGCCTGCCGCACCTCGACGAGCTGTACGAGCTCGAGACCGGGCGCGGCCGGCGCGCCTACCTGGGCGATCGCGTGCTGCTGTTCCGCGACGGCGACGATCCCGATCCGCAGGCGACGATCGGGCGCCTCGCAGACCGAGTCCGCATGGAGAACGGCGAGGTGCCGGCGACCGTCGAGGTCTACCTGGTGCACGACCGGCGCAATGACGGCAACATCCGCGTCCAGCGCGTCGCGGATGTCACGCGTGAGGCGCTGTTCTCGGCGGCCTACGGCTACGTCGAAGGCGAGGGCGGCAACAGGGTCATGCTCGCGGCCTGGCTCGCGCGCGTCGATGACCTCACGTTCACGCAGCTCGGCGACGACGGTCGGTTGCTGCTCGGCGGTCGCCGGTTCTCCCGGACCCGCACGGCTGGCCTGACGGTGGACGATGTTGCCGCGCTCTACCAGGCGCACGAGCAGCTCGACGCGCCCTACGCGAAGCCACGCGCGCTCCTGGCGGCGCTCCCGTCGGCAGCGCGGGATGCCGTCGTGCACCTCGCGGAGCTCTCGGAGGTGGGCGAGGTGACGGCTGAAGCGGCCCGCCCCGATGTGTTGGCGCTTGGGAACTCCGTGTCATCGTACGATCAGCTCCTTGAGCTCGTGAACGCCGCACACGCGGTCAAGGGTAGCTCAGGATCTCCGGGGTTCTCGCTGGACTTTGAATGGCTTCCGAGCCCGCTCGACAACCAGCGTCCTGTCCTGCGCGATGCGTTGCGCGCGTTCGCCACCGACCCGTGCGCTGATCTTCGCGTGATCGCCAAACAGGCGGCGGTGCTTGTCGCTCGCGAGCCGGACCCGACGCGTCGCACGTGGCGGGCGATGCTCGCAGCAGGGATGAAAGGTGCCGACGCCGTGACCGAGAGCGTGTGCGCGGAGATCAAGCGGCGCTTTGGGCCCGAGATTCTGGCCGTGGCGGAAGCACTTGATCACGCAGGACCCTCGGAATGGGCTACTGCGCTAGTTCCTTACTATGAGCTACGGGCTCGTCTGCCCGACGCAGAGCTGGCCGGAGCCATCACCGGCGCGGCTCTTGAGCTCCACGAGGCGGACTCACGGGTCCAGTGCGCCCGGTACGAAGGCGTGGCCGGCACGCAGGTCGGGATGACGCTGTTCTACACCGACCTTCTGGCGAAGCTCTGGGAGTCCACCGACTACGGGCTTTCCGCGCCCATCCTTGAGGTTCCCGGGTTCCTGACCGCCCCGCGGGTAGATCTACCGGCTTCGTACCGGGAGGAGATGAAGCGAATGCTTGGCACGCGCCTGTGGTTTGGTCCGCGCGCGAATGGCGTCTCGCGCGTGACGATTCCTCGCGGCACCCGCTTTGCGTTCGAGCACCGGTTCAGTCGCATCTACGCCGCGGGGCACAACTACGAGCGTCCCGGGCTCGAAGAGCAGCCGCCCGAGGACTCGCGCCGGACGTTCGGCTGGTGGGACCGACACTTCGACGAGGTCGCGGATTACGAGCCGCAGTACCACCGGCAGAATCAGATCATGAAATGGGCGCTGGTCACGGCCGCCCTCACCGACGCTCCGGTCGCTCACTATCTGCACGACATCGGCGTCCCGCGCGGTGCACAGTTCCGCGACTGGCAGCGCGCCCATCGCGACCAACTCCGGTTCTCGGAGAGCCTCCCGGTCGTCCACGCGGCGATTCCCGGCAAGGAGTGCATCCCGATCATCGCGTCGTACGGGTATCAAGTGGCTGGGACGGAGCGCTATCTCTCCGGCGGCGTAAGCACTACGACGCGGGCGGCGCCCCGCGCGACGCCGACCATCAACGCCGCGAAGCCGCTAGGGGCACGCAAGCTGTTCGGCGGTGACCTCGGCGGCGGCACCGCCGGAACCGCGACGCGGGCGCACCCGGCGCTCGAGGGAACCAGCGTGACGTTCCGAGATGTACCAGCGGCCCGGACCACGACACCGGCCGGCGCCGGCAAGCTGGATACGCCGCATGTTACCTACGAGCGCGGCGCCGCGCCCGACAGCCTCGTCGTCAAGTCCGGGAGAGGAGACACCGCGGTCAGTGAGCTACGGCTCGACCCCACGCCCGGCCAGCGTTCTGTGAAGCTTGGCTTGACCAATGGCGCTGCCGAGCCGGCGTCCGGCGTACGCCTCACGGTCAAGGACGCTGACGCAGCCGCGCGGGGCGGCAACGTGACCGGAGCAGCGCGCGCGTACGAGCAGATCGGCGCGAAGCCGGTCTCCGCGGACGACTTTGCGCGCAGCGCCGTGGTCGATTCGGCCGCTGCGCGGCCCAGGAAGCTGCTCCAGGATCTCCGGAAGCTTGAGCCCCAACGCGCGTCCCTCTCCACTCCGGCACGCGAGGCACTGGGCGCTGCGGTCAAGAAGGGGGAGAGCTCGGCGGTCGCGCGCCGGGTCGACGCGATGCTCGAGCGCGGTGCACCGCTCTCCGATGCACACGAGGTGGTGAGCGTGATGGACGGCAAGGTGGTCGTCACCCGCCACGTCACGATGAAGGAGATGCCGCCGATCCGCCGAGCGAGCCCGACGAATCTGTCGGACGCTCCGGTGTACATCGACGGTCAGGTCCGCGCGGCCCACGAGGGCTTCGTCCCCGATACCGGCGGCTTCGCGGCGCGCTGGCGCCAGGTGCCGAACGTCCGGATCGACGTGCTGGATGCCAGCAAGATCGGCGCGCTCCCGGATCAGCTTCGCCTGCCGAGCGGCGCGACCTTCGAGCGCGCCAACCCCGCGGCGGCGCAGCCGGCGCAGGCCGGGTCTGCCGTCACGGCCCCCAAGATCTACCTGATCCGGCAGTGCGACGGCGCGCACAAGACGAAGACGACCGACGATGATTGCTGAGCCGGACCTCGGCGATCGCGAGATCGACGCGCTATTCGCCACGGCTGTGGCCGCGGAGGCCGCCGGCGAGCTGCGCGCGGCGCTCACCCCGCTGGCGCGCGCGATCGCGAGCCTCGAGGCACGCGACCGGCGCTACCAGTACCTCTACGAGTGGCGCGCCCGGCTCGAGACCGGGCTCGGGGCACACGCGCAGGCCGCGCGGTCGCTGCAGTTCGCGCGTCGCATCGCGGTCGGTACGGTGCCCATGGACGCCACCGAGGGAGAGGATCGCGAAGACCGTGGAGACGGCGGGGATCGTGGAGACCGTGGAGATGGCGGTCGGGCGCCGGCCGAGGAGGACGTCGAGCACCCCCGGTCGCGCGCCGGCGTGTTCCGCATGGACGTGGCCCGCGCAGAGGTCGCGACGGCGGCGCTCGACCTGGCCGAGGCCGAGCGGATCTTCGCCGGCCTGCGCGGGGACGGGCCGGCAGTCGGGCACGCCACGGCCGACCGCTGCGGCGAGATCCTCGCATGGTTGCGCGCGCTCGGGTTCGACGAGCGCCCGGCTCCGAACCTCGCGGTGCTACGGGCCGAGGCCGCGCTGACGCTCGCGGGCCTGTGGGCCGAGCGCGGCAAGTACCGCTCCGCGCTGCGCCTCATCGAGGCGATCGAGCCCGATCTGCCGGGCGCGGCGATCGCGATCCGGATCGATCAGGTCCGGCTGCTCGAGATCGAGCTCCGGCTCGAGGCGGGACAGACCGCGCAGGCACGCGATCGCCTGGCGAGCCTCGCGCCGGCGGACACCGCCTCCGATCGGGCCCGCCAGGCCCTGGTCCGGGCGCGCGCCGGCCTGGCCTCTGGACGGCTGGCCGAGGCACGTGCCTGTCTCGACGATCTGGCGTCCGCGCCGGCGGGCGATCCGGCGCTGTTCGCGTCGGCGGCCGCGGCCCGGACGGCGATCCTGGTCGAGCTGAACCTCTGGCAGCTGGCCGAGGATGTTGCCGCGCAGGCAATCACGCGGCTCGGGGCCGGGCCCCAGACCGAGCCGCTGGTGACGCTGCTCGAGCGGGCGAGGATCGGTGCCCGCGTCCGCGGCCGCTCGGTCATGGCGGTGTGGGAGCTGCCGTTCACGACGGCTGCCGCGCGGGCGATGGCAGGCCGCGGGGACGCGGGCTACTCGCTCGCGTTCGCCGACGATCAGGTCGGCAGCGCCCGGCGCTTGACCGCGGCGTGGACGAACCACGCCAACCAGGTGATCCAGGCCCTCGAGCGCGACGACCTGGCCACCGCGGCGCACCACCAGGCGCGGCTCGAGGCGGGCGCCGCCGGCGTCGAGTCCGACTACGTCGCCGCGCGCGTCCGGTTGTCGGCGGCGCTGGTGGCGTACTGCCGCGGCCCCGATCCGGCGCTCGTCGCCGAGCTGTGCGCCGTCGCCGACGTGCTGCACGGCCTCGGGGCGCGGGGCGCCGAGGCGCAGGCAACGCGCTACGCCGCCTGGGCCTCGGCCAAGCTAGGACGTATCGAGGAGTATGTCGTGCTGGCGAAGCGCTCGTCGCAGATCATCGACGAGATCGCAGGCGAGCTGGCGCCGTCCGACCGCGCGCTGTACCTGCTGAACAAGTGGAACGGCCGTGACGAGCTGGTCGCCGCGAAGCTGCGGGATCTGCTCGCCACCCGCGCGCCGGCTCGCCCGCCGCCCCGTCGCGACATCTGCCGGGTGTTCCGCGAGGTCGACCTGCTCACCCACTGGCCGGTCGATCACGCGTTCGGTGACCGCGATGCAGCGAAGCTGCTCCACTCGACGTCCGACGTCGCCGCGGCGTGGGTCCGCGAGCAGATGCTGGCGCCGCCCGCGAACCGTCGCGGCGGGTTCACGCTGCGCTCGCCGCTGAGCCTGTGGCGGTTGCCGGCCAGGACGCTGGTCCTGCACTACCACGTGCTGGCGGACCGATCGTACGTGTTCCGCATGGCCCGCGGTCACGTCGACGTGGTGCCGCTGCCGATCGGCCGGCTGCATCTGCGCATGGACATGTGCCCGCTGCTGACGTCGCCGAAGGATCTGGCAGAGCTCGCCGAGCACACCGGGATCGCGGACGCGCTTGCCCGGTTCCCTCGCACCCGCCACCTGGTGATCGTGCCGCACGACGCGATCGCCAACGTGCCGTTCGCGGCGCTGCCGGTCGGCGGCCAGCCGCTGTGCACGCGGGTCGCCCTCTCGCAGATCGATCGCCTCGATCGGCTCCGGCGGCGGCGCTGGAGGCGCGGCTCCCGGCGCTGCGTCAGCGTCGGGCTGTCGAGCTACGCCGGCTCGGACGCCGGCGACCTGGCGGCGGCCGAGCGCGAGGCCCGCGCGGTGTCGGCGCTCACCGGCGGGCAGGCCGTGACCGGCGACGCCGCCACTTGCGACGGCGTGCTCGGCGCGCTTCGCGAGGCGCCCTGCGTGCACATCGCCGCGCACGGCACGGTGGATCGCAATGATCCGGCGCGGAGCGGGATCCTGCTGCGCGACGGGCCAGGCTACCGCACGCTCACGCTGCACGAGCTGCGCCGGACCGACGCGAGCCGGGTGCAGCTCGCGACCCTGGCGACTTGCCGCTCGGCGGACAGCGCGCTCCTGCCCGGCGGCCACCGGATCTGCCTCCCGACGGCGCTGCTCGATGCCGGCGCACGCGGCGTCATCGCGGCGCTGTGGCCCGTGGACGACGAGCCCTCGGTGGCGATCATGGAGGTGCTGTATCGCCAGCTGCGCACCGCACGGCCGTCCGTGGCATTGGCGCGTACGCAGGCCGAGCTGCGCGACCGCCCGGCGAGCCAGTGGGCGGGTCTGGTGTTCTACGGCAACGACTGAGGAGTCCCGCGCTTGAGCTCGATCCCGGCGCGGTCGAGCGACGCGGTGATGCGATCGACCAGCGCGCGGCCCATCGGGGTCGAGAGCAAGGGGAGCATCGGCACGATCAGGTCGAGCGCGTCGTCGACCAGGCCGTGCGTGCGCGCCTGGCCCGGTGATTCGTCGTGCACGTAGAGCAAGAGGCACGCCATCATCATGAGCCACAGCGCGTGGGCGGCGAGCGAAGCGACCTCGGGGGGCAGGTTCGCGCCGTCGAGAGCGCGCGCGAACACGGCTATCGCCCGCGTGCGGACCGTGCGCTGTTGCGCCGAGAGCGCCGACAGCGGATCGCCGGGATCGACCAGCCGGCCGATGATCGCGGCGAGCATCTTGCGCTGCGCCTTCAGCGAGGCGAGCCGTTCGTGGAAGATCGCGCCGAGGCGCTCGCGCGGCGTGCCAGTCGTGCGTGCGAGCGCAGCCTCGAGCTGGGCATGGTTGTCCTCGTAGTGGGCGAACACGAGGGCTTCTTTGGACGGAAAGTAGTAGTAGGCGGCGCCCAGGGAGAGCTTCGCGGCGCGCGCGATGTCGCGCATCGTCGTCGCCTCGACGCCGCGGCCCTCGAACAGCGCGAGCGCGCGGTCGAGCAGCCGCCTGCGGGTCGCATCGCGCTTGCGCTCGCCGTCCTGGGGCGGATCGGACGCGGCCCTCGTTCGGCGGCGCGGCGCGGCTGTCATGCGCTGCGCACGATCGCGAAGGGGAGCTTGTCGCTCGCGCCGGCGAGCTGGTTGCGTTCGCGCGCCGCGAGCGGCTCCATCGCGCGCAGGATGGGCAGGAACGGCAGCCCGGTGAGCGCCACGAGGATCGGCGGGAGCGCCAGCGCCAGCACGAACGGCACGCACGACACGATGACCGTGATGAGGTAGACGGTCCGTGGCGTCCACGCACGCTGGCCGCACGCGAGCTGCGCCGCGCGCCGCGCGCTTGCGTAGGCGAACGCGAGGTGTGCCGGGATGGTGAACCAGGTGCTCAGGACGACCCACTCGTCGAAGGCCCGCGAGCCGCCGATCAGCGCGAACGGCATGTGCACGGTGATCGGGCCGATCAGCGCGATGCCGACGATCGGAACGACCAGGCCGGCAACGCCCAGCCGGTCGCGATCCGGACCCTCGGTGGCGAAGACCCGGGTCGCCCAGCCGGCGGCCAGCGCCACGCACCACGTCACCACGACGATCTGCTCCGCGCCGTGGCGCCCCCGCAGGCTCGAAGCGACGAGCGTGATCGCGCCGGCGATCAAGACTGCGCCGAACGCGATCCGGCTCTTGCGGCGAACGATGACTCGATCGTGGACCATGGCCACCTCCCGACCCGCGGCGACCGCGGTGATAAATTTGAACGTGTTCAAATCATGTGCACCAAGTGGACCGCTGTCAACCATTGCGCGGATTCCCTCATAAAGGTAAATCTATTCATATAGTTGGTATATGGGTCGCCGGTCCCGGCTACGTCGCGTTCGTTCCGACCGAGCGACCGAAACATCTCGCGGCGGAGCTCGCGTGGGGAGTCGCCGGGTTCGTCGAGGTCAACGCGCGCAAGGTTCCCCCGCAGCAGATCGTAGATCAGATCCGTGCGGCGCCGACCGACGCGAACGTCGAACGGTTGTCGTCGGGGTTCGGCGGGAGGTTGTGGCGAGTCGATGCAGCCAGCGTGCGCGAGAAGAAGATCCCGCTGCGTCGGTCCAAGCGCGGGCTATGGTTCCAGAACGGCAACGAGACGATCCGGTTCGCTCGCGCGATCCCCCTTGACGAGATCATGACGCTGCGTTCGCTCCTCGCGAGCTGGACCTGGCAGTAGGCGTGGACCCGAAGGGGATGCCAGCTGGGATGGTTGTCCCACCCCTCACAAGCTGTTGCGCCGCGACCCGGCTGACATACCATCGCGGCGATGGTCGACGATTCTGACAACGGCGCAGATACAGTCCGCGGCGAGCCCACGCTGGCGCCGACCTTCCGCGGCGAGCCCACGCCGGCGCCGACCTTCCGCAGCATCCACGACACCACCGTCGGTGCGGAGCTCGGCCACGCGGCCACCGCGCTGACCCCGCTCCCGCTGCCTCCGGTCCCGTCGATCGATCGGACCCGGCGCGACAGCCCGTCGGCCCGCAACCGCAGCGACATCAAGATGCCACCGGCCGCCGACAGCTCGCGGTACCGCTTCGGCGAGGTCCTGGGCGAGGGCGGGATGGGCGAGGTCCTGCTCGCCTACGACGACCACATCGGACGCGACGTCGCCGTCAAGCGGATCCGGACCGCCGAGCCGTCGGCGGAGGAGCTGTCGCGCTTCGTCCGCGAGGCGCGCGTCCAGGGTCGGCTCGAGCACCCCGCGGTCGTGCCGGTGCATGATCTCGCCGCCGATCGCGACGGCCGGCCGTTCTTCGTGATGAAGCGGCTGACCGGGACCACGATGCTCGAGCTGCTCGGCAGGCTGCGCGCCGGCGGCGAGGCCGACGACGCCGCGGCCCGCCTGCGGCTGTTGCGGGCGTTCGTGGACGTCTGCCTGGCGGTGGAGTTCGCGCACAGCCGTGGGATCATCCACCGCGATCTCAAGCCGGCCAACATCATGCTCGGCGACTTCGGCGAGGTCTACGTGCTCGACTGGGGCGTGGCGCGCGCGATGACCGACGCGGCGGAGCCCGGCGGACCGCCGAGCGTCTCGCGCCCGTTCGCGGCCGACCTCAAGCTCGAGACCGGCGATACGCTGGTCGGCACGGTGCTCGGGACCCCGGCGTACATGGCGCCCGAGCAGCTCGCGGGCGACCGCGCCGGGCCGGCCGCCGACATCTACACGCTCGGCTGCATCCTGTACGAGATCACCGCGGGCGTCGCGCTGCATGGCAACGCGCGCAACCTCGGCGAGGGGCCCCCGCCGATCGCGCGGCCGTCGCGGCGCCGCCCCGACGCGCCGCCCGAGCTCGACGCGATCTGCGAGCGCGCTGCCCACGTCGATCCGGACGCTCGGTTCGGGTCGGCGCGCGCGCTCGGCGACGCGGTGCAGGCGTTCCTCGACGGCGATCGCGACATCGCCGCCCGTGTCGCGCTCGCGAAGCTGCACATCGCCGAGGCCCGCGCCGCGCTCGCCAGTGGGGAGCATGAGCCCGAGCGCCGCGCCGCCATGCGCGCCGCCGGCCGCGCCCTCGCGCTCGATCCGACCGCGACGGAGGCCGCCGATCTGGTCACCCACCTGATGCTGAAGCCGCCGCGCGAGGTGCCGGCCGAGGTCGAGCGCCATATCGACCAGATCGATACCGAGTCGGCACAGCACCAGGGCCGGCTCGCGACGGTCTCGATGCTCGCCTATCTCGGGTTCGTGCCGATGATGCTGTGGACCGGCGTGCGCGATCCAGTGTTCGTGATCGCGTTCTCCGTGCTCGCGGTCGGCAGCGCGCTGCATGTGTTCACGCTGTCCCGCCGCACCGACTTCGCGCACCGCGGGATCTACCTCAACGCGTGCATCAACGCGGTATTGATCGGCCTGATCTCGCGGATGGTTGGTCCGTTCATCATCGCGCCCACCCTCGCGACGACGACGCTGATGGCGTATGCCGCGCACCCCAAGTTCGGCAAGATCACCGTGATGGCGGGGATCCTGGGCGCGTCGGTGGCGGTGCCGTGGGCGCTCGAGCTGTTCGGCGTCCTGGCGCCGACCTACCACTTCACGGCGGGCGGCGAGCTCGTGCTCGGCTCGTCGATCGTGCGGTTCTCGTCGGTGCCGGTCCAGCTCGCGTTCGCGATGCTCCTGGTCGTGCTGCTCGCGGTGGTGGGCCTCCTGTCGCGCGGGCTCGCGATGCGGCAGCGCGACGCGACGCGCAAGCTCGAGCTGCATGCCTGGCACTTGCGCCAGGTCGTGCCGAGCTTGCCGCGTTGAGCCGGCATTGCCCGCCTGGGGCTCCTCCCAGGCGATTTCGATCGTCGTCGGTTATCATCACCCCATGAGCCGGAAGGATCCTCCCGAGCGCAGGACCGAGCGGATGGGCGCCCGCCGCGGCGCGAGCCTGGCGCCGTCGCGCACGACCCTCATCGATGGCAGCGGGTCGACCGCGGAGCCGGCGGTAGGCGCCGATCGCCCGGCGGCGTTCGCGGGCTATGAGATCGGCGAGCTGCTCGGCCGCGGCGGCATGGGCGAGGTGCTGCTCGCCCACGACGAGCTGATCGGCCGCGAGGTCGCGATCAAGCGCATGCGCAACGCCGAGCCCAACCCGGAGGCCGAGCTGCGGTTCCTGCGGGAGGCAAAGATCCAGGCGCGGCTGCAGCACCCGGCGATCGTGCCGGTCCACGAGCTCGGCCGCGACGCCGATGGCCGCCCGTACTTCACGATGAAGCGGCTCGCGGGAGTCACGATGCACGAGATGCTCGGCGAGCCGCTGCAGCGCCTGTTGCGCGCGTTCGCCGAGGTCTGCCTCGCGATCGAGTTCGCCCACGAGCACGGCGTGATCCACCGCGACATCAAGCCGGCCAACATCATGCTCGGTGACTTCGGCGAGGTCTACGTCCTCGACTGGGGTGTGGCGCGCGTGCTCGACGACGGCTCGGCGAACCCGTCGGTCCAGGACATCGTCGCGGGCCCGGGCGAGACCCATGTCGGCAGGGTGATGGGGACGCCGGGCTACATGGCGCCGGAGCAGGCGCTCGGCTACGCGATGGCCCCCGCGATCGACGTCTACGCGCTCGGCTGCGTGCTGTTCGAGATCCTGGCGTGCGAGCCGTTGCACCCGCGCGGCAACGGCGGCGCGGCGAACGCGATCGCGCACCCGACCGAGGCGCCGTCGGCGCGTCGCCGCGATCTCGTGATCCCGCCGGAGCTCGACGCCGCCTGCGTCGCGGCGCTCGCAGAGGATCCGGCCGATCGGCCGTCGGCGCGCGAGCTCGCCGAGCAGATCCAGGACTACCTCGACGGCGATCGCGATCTCGAGCGCCGCCGCGAGCTCGCCGCCGCGCAGGTCGTGCAGGCGCGGCAAGCGCTCGGCTCGGGCGATCCGGCCCGCCGCGCCGATGCGGTGCACGCCGCGGGGCGCGCGCTGGCGCTCGATCCTGAATCGGCCGAGGCGGCCGACCTCGTGGCGGCGATGATCGTCGAGCCGCCCCGGGTGCTGCCGCCGGCCCTGGTGGCCAGCCTCGACGACGCCGAGCGCGACGCGAGCCGGGTCCGCGCGAGGTCCGCGGCGGTCACGTTCGCGGCGGTGCTGCCGTTCCTCGCCATCGTGCCCTTCGTCGAGGTCCGGAGCTGGCCGCTCCTGGTCGGGTTCTTCGGTGCGATGCTCGGCATGGCGGTGATCTCGTGGCTGTCGTACCGGCGCGGCGCGCCGATCGTGTGGGTCTCGCTGATCGCGACGTTCGTGACGACCTTGTTCGTCTCGCGCGTGGGCGGCCCGTTCATGCTGACGCCGGTGGTGACCTGCGGCGTCGTGCTCGGGCTCATGGCGATGCCGTGGCTCGCGGCGCGGCCATGGGTCGTGGTCGGCTGGACCGCGTTGACGGTGCTCGCGCCGGTCGCGCTCGAGGCGGTCGGGCTGTTCGAGCGCACGTGGTGGTTCGAGGGCGACTCGATCAGGATTCACTCGGCGGTGCTGCACGGCACGAACCGCACGATCGCGACCGTGGGGCTCCTCGCGGTGCACATCGGGTTCATCACGATGATCGGGAGGTTCGCACGGGCGACCAACCGCGACCGCCGCGCCGCGGAGCGCCGGTTGCACATCCAGGCCTGGCACCTGCGACAGCTGCTGCCGAGCAAGAGTCCGGCGGCACCGCGTGATCGGCGGAACCGCGGCGAATCGGCGAGCCACGCCGGCTGAACGGACGTGCGCCGTGACCGGGCGTGCTACGGTCCCAAGACCATGGCACGCGGTCGACCCGAGAAGAAGTTACGCTGGGGTCGCGTGACCTTCGCGCTCCTGTTACTCGCCGGAATCGGCACCGGCGTGGTGATGCTCGTGATCCGCTGAGTCGCCCGGAGCAGGCGAGCTTGCCCTGGGGCGCCGGTCAGTCCGGCGGCAGCGGATCGTCTTTTTCGCGGAATAGCCGCATTCGCACGCGCTCGTTCTGGCGCGCCTTGTACGCCTCGTGGCTCGACGCGCCGGATTCGTTGCGGAGCGCCGTGGCCTTGTCGGCGATCTGAAACTCGGTGAGCACGAACACGACGTGCGCGTTGTCGGGCGGAATCTCGGCACGCGGCAGCAGGCGCTCCATGCGGAGCGGTAGATCCGCGACGAAGTTGATGATCCGGTACTCGGGGCCCGAGAACTCGTTGTACGGATTCTCGCTCGGCATCGGGCCGATCGAGCCGAGCCGGTCCTCCGTCAGCTGATGGAGATCGAGCAGCTGATTCACCGATTCGCCGGGCACGACGTAGTTGAACGGGATCAGCTGGCGCGTCAGCGTGCCGATCATCGGGACGAGGTCGTCCGGCGTCGGCACGATCAGCCGGAACCGCAGCTTGTCGTAGATGTTGGCGGCCAGCGTCGAGCGC
>Ga0137437_1000452_pt1 | contig 12679 bp, 14 predicted proteins | sample EasRivERMGT138_2_FD_102332 | JGI IMG/M metagenome (GOLD analysis project Ga0137437, IMG submission 102332) | Soil microbial communities from meander-bound floodplain in the East River, Colorado, USA - East River MetaG ERMGT138_2 | ecosystem: Environmental > Terrestrial > Soil > Floodplain ...
AATCGGTCGCGGAGAACACGACTTTGGCGGCCCCGCCCAACAGGAAGGTATGTGCAGCTACAGTGGAAAAGCCCCAACCCATGTCGAAATGTCCGTCCCGTGCCCGTGGGGAGCCCAGGTCGAGGAGCGAAGTTAGCGATGCTGACGCTGGAGATGGAGAAAGTGAGGAAGAGGATGCAGCTCCCACCAAGAGGAAACCCGTACCCGCACCGCTTGTACAGCTAGCAACCGCCCATGACGACCCTGATGATGTGGAGGAGATCGACATCCATGACCCCCCCTGCAAATCCTGCCACCCTGACAAGCCTTGTGAGGTTAACCCTGCGTCAACGACAGCTGGTAGGAAAGCCCAAACCTGCCTCCCATGCTACAATTCGAAGAAGAAGTGCTCCCTCGTGCAGACTGCTTCTAGGGCGGTAGTGAGGGTCGAGGTCGTCAGGGCTATGTCGATAGCTCCGTGGGCGATGAAGCCACTGGAGGTGGCACGGGCCCGCCCGCCCGTCGAGCCAACGACTCGTCAACCCCGCGCCCCACGGCAGACTAGGAGGAAGGTTCCAACGCCAGTAGCACCTGGCAGTTCTGGGGAGCTAAAAGGTACTTCGTCTGCTTGCCCTCCATTTTCGTATTTAACCGTATTCATTATTCTAGTTGCTGGCCTCCCCTTGGACCTGGAGGAGCGACTGGAGGCCTACGAGCAGCGGAGCAACGAGCTCCAGGAGAAGTTTTACGACCTCAAGCAGGATTTCACCTGGATCGACGCGGAGAATCAGGCCCTCCGAAACTACGTTCAAACCCGCTTTGTTCAAATGTGGGAACAGGTGCAGAGCCACGCGGAGAGGTGTTCGGGGTCGATGCAAGCTGTCGTTAACACCGTCAGCAACGACCCCATCCGACACAAAATGTTTATGGAGAAGCTCGACGACATGGCCCTCTTCCTCGGGGTACCTCCTCACCCAGCCCCCTTCCAATACCCCACCCCTCTCTTCCCAGCCTATTCAATCCCCGATATCCCTCCCAGCCCACGCATTTCGGGCCCGTCGACATCGAGGCTGGAGGTTCCCACCACCATATCGGCTGGGGTGGCGGACACGGTACCAGTACAAGAGGAAACAACCGGCGCCGCTCACGGGAAGGGGTCCCCATGGGGAGAGGACGCAGTAGCAGTTTCTGCGCCCTTACAAGGGGAGTCGTCACCAGAGGCAACCCTCCTTCCCTTGGGCCCACCGCCTATCCCCGGCGACTCAGCACGGCCAATCAGTGCGACGGACACTCCTGTCCTCAGATGGGTCTCCACAGACAAGGCGGTCGCCTCCCCCGTCGTCCCCCCTCTCACACACCCTTCCTCCGCTGCCATCATCCAGCCGGATCCAACCCCCCGCACTTCAGAGAGTGCACCTCTGGTTGGCCAGGACCTGGCCCTGAACCCTGCGGCCCTTTCCCCCGATCGTAACCTCGGCAATGCCGGCGGGACAAGCCAAGGCCCCCGTGCGGGAACGGATGCCCCACCCCGAGGTTTCCACACCCCTCGCCAGATTACCTCTCCCTCACAAGAGGATTCAGTAGGCGAGGCCCCCGCGCGCACCTTCACAATGCCGACAGTGCCTACGGCGCAGCCGCCCACACCCGGAGCTGAGGCCGCACCGTCTCGTAGCTTCAACCGCGGCCGTAGCCAATCGATCCCGCCGCCCATAACCCTTCAGACGCGATCGACAAAGAGGACATTGATGGAGGGTATTGCAGAGGAAGGCGAGGTCCCAGCGACCAAAAAACAGAAGACTACGTAGTGTTTGCTTTGAATGTCTGTTTTTTTAGTCGAGTTGGGTTGAAGGTCTTGCGGGGCCGCCAAAATCAACGGGGCCGCCGGCGTTCGGCCCCCGTACATACTTTTTTTTTTGCGATGCAATATATTTTTTTTGCCTTCGAGCTGAAGCAGAAAGTGAACGTCTATATATTACTAAGAAATGATTACATGAAGCTGAGATATCATTTTTTCCTTTTCTTATTTGCCTTTTTCGAGACAGATGGAACTGTTTCAACATCTGCCTTTCGTTTCCGGAGCCTTTCCAATATGGGAGCACGATGCAGGTCGTCGTCTTTGACGTCGGCCTTGGATGCCTTAGTGGCGGACCGTGTTGACCGACCTAGTGGTGTTGGTACTTTGGCAGTTGGCATGGGTGTTACTGGTGCTTGAATTCCCACCCTCTTGTTTTCTGGCTTGCTCTTTCCTTTAGCGGCTGGACGTTTTAGACCTTGTTGTAGCACAGCTTTCATGTTTGTGTGGGTCCTGGCGTTCGGTTGTTGGTCCCTCCCGTTGGTTAAAGAAACCGGGCGAGAGCCCTGGTCAACTAGAATTGGGAATACTTTCCCCACTATGTCAGGCACAGGTTCCCGTTGGGGGCTGGAAATAGTTGATTGAGCGGGAAGCATAAGTTCATGCCCAGTATGAAGGGGCTCAATCCGGGTCGGGACGAGTAGATCATTACAGAATTGTGCGACGGGAATGTTGTCAAGATCCGGATATTGGCGGATAAACTCATGGAGTTGGCCCGGCTCCAACCAGCCTGGGAGATCGGGTGAAAGTGGCTGATGCAAAAGGTCTGTCAGCGACTGGGTCGGAATAGTCATCTGTTGAGCCGCGGAACTGTTGGAATTTGCTGTAGCCATCATATCCCATTGACCCCACGAAGATGAGGTTGGGGGGTATATTCCAGGCTGGTACAATTGCGGGCCCGCAACCGGGCCCACCTCTTTCAAAGCAGGGCCACTTATAGCCGAAGGACGATCCAACAGATGGAGCTTGGCGGACATGGTCACCTCGATCGGTCCAGTGAAACCGGCCGGCCTTCCTTCGTTAAACTTCTCGAGTCCTTCCAGGACCCTTTGTGCATCGTATTCCTCGTCCCAAGTCCGTCCAAAAACATTATCCACCACCGCAGCTTCGGGCGGCTCTGGACCCTGCGATAGGGATCTGTTCTTGCCCTTATCACAATCATAGACAATGCCCTCATACGTATCTTGCTTGCCCTTGGATGAACATCGCCGGAATCTAAATGTATGCAGCCCCGATGCTTCTCGTTGCCGGGCCCGCCAAAAATCCAGAAATTTGACAATATCGTCCTTGGTCATCGACGTGGGTTCCTTCAGTTTCAATCCTAGGGGAATAAAAATTGGATCTACGAACATAGAATTGTTCTCCGCAATCTCCTTCCATGGAACACGGCTGGATTCTCGACCACATGCAAGCCCTATGACTGATGTATTAGTCACGACAATATTAATTTGATCTCCCCTTACTATAATGAACGGTAATGAAACTCCGGATTAAGTGCTTTTGGTATATTAGCGAGTCCGCCTTCCGGTCGGTGATCGGACCCGGAATGAGCGGAAAACCGTCGTTGTCCTTTTGCAGGTCCAGAATAGGCTGTCGCTGCCGGTTTTTCCAGACTTCGGTAGTGGGACTGCCCTTTGCCAGCTCCCCGATGAGGGTGATATACTCACAGAATGCCGTCTCGAATTGCCGGTAAGCATCTGGATACAAAACCTCAAAATGGTTGAGCCCTTCGATTCCCCCGATTTCAGGATTGAAATCGTGACTGTAAGGTCGTCAATTTCGAGAAATCCGGTCGGACATGAGGTAGGTCTCTTACCAATGTAATAAAATTGACCCATCAAGCTTTTCATGGAATGTCCACGTCAGGCTCCGAATTCCAAACTCGTTGAATTGTTGTTCTGCCATAGATTGTAAAGCCTTTCGACCATTCTTCACAGCATTTATTCGCTTCATATCCTGCGGAAGGCCAGATTCCTGCCATATCTTTCGTTCCTTTTCAGCAGCATCAAGGTCGTCCTTTAACATATTTGACTTGAAAATTCCCAACGCCTTTGCATATTTGCCGAAGTGCACGCGGCTCCCACTCTGAGCGCCGTCCGCAAGACCAGCGGCAATGGCGTTTATCTGAGACTTGTAATCACGGGACAGAACCTGGTTGATTGTCACCGTGCGGGGCCGCTTGAATCGCGGGGCCGGAATGCATCGACGGCCTCGGTTATTATACCAATATTTTACCTGCTACAATTGGTCAGACCCTTCACCGCTTCGCCGTGATAAAATAGGGAAGATACCTGTTTTCTTTCAGACCAGTTAGACCCGTTGTACAGCGGTTTCATCTTCTTCAACACCTTCCGGGTTAGAAGCCTCATACGCCCGGCTTTGTCACTTTCCTTGTATCGTGGAAGATACCTATCGAGGATGGCAATTTCTTCTTTACTCCATCGTGCAGGGGAGTCCTGTCTCTCTCCTTCTGGGCCAACCTCCTCCTCTGAGCCGGATGATACACCTATCGCCTCCTCATCCCTAGCGTTGCCTGGGTGTTCATCGATCACAGGGGGGACCGGGGGCATTGAAAATCGTTGGTGGAAGGTAGTTTTGGTTTGCTGGCAAGAGTGTAGCCCTCTCTTCTGGCCGGTCAGGTCCCAATGATCGAATTGAGCTCACGCATCAACACCGACCAGATCCGGACAAGGAGCCCATTTCTCGTGGCCCGCAAATCTCCAAATTCGGCAATATTCCGGACTCCCAAATGCCATTATCGACGACGTATGATTACCACCCCATGGGACTTCCTGTTGCACCACATCGGGCCCGTCTATATCTAAATTGGATAATTTTCAATTCCCTCAGAGATCTCGTGGGGATGTAGCTGATCAGACTCCGTCAATACTACTCCAATTCGGTTTGCAGGTATAACCCATCGGGTCCACATAGATCTCGATTCACATTGCCAACCCGTTTCCATCAGCCGGCCTCTCGTTCGCCAACGTTGCGAACTTTTACCATGTCCCGCTCCTTCATGAACATCAATACATTGTCAGAAGAATGGTATGAGCTACATTGCTCAACGTCCTGCTAATATGCGGCATAGTGGTCAGGGCTATGCCGGATGTTACATACTCAGACCTTCACCATTGTCATTTGTTTCGTTCCATATTAGGGAATTTCCACCTGAAAGGAATGTGCAATACTCAAAGCCAAAGTACTTACTGCTGTACCACATATTCTGTGAAGTTGCTTGGCAGTTCGCTGTCTGTTGGCCCCACGGCCCCGCTTTGTTCAAGAATACACACATACTATTCTCCAACCCTTCACCTCATGTGAGATAGTATTTACTGCTGAAACGGTATTAACTATATTAATGGAGTTACGCATTCTGATACTGGATTGTTGTTTCAACTTTGACATCCCTATTCCATTCAAGTTTGGTTCATGGTAGATTTATCGTCCACCTACCATTTTTCGAATCTTAGCTGTGACCTTCCTGTGTACGCATCTCTGTGCGTAATTGTAACCTCCTACAGGGACGATCAGGTAACTTTCTATTTCTCTTGGTGTTGATCATCAAGCTTTAGCTGGCAAGTATTCACTCAGACACTTCACTTCGAAACACTACCTGTCCGAAGAGACCTTCCAGTCCAAAAACTTGCATGGAGGTGGCGGTTAACATGGAGTTTGAGTACAAAAAAACACCAAACAAGCATGGCCATGTGCATGGGAGAACATCCACAAATCTCAACGGGTGATGATCGTCCAACCTGATCCTACACCCACCAATACTGTCACTCCCAGTTGAGAAAATGGTTTCAGGACATTAGTTCAATAGGGGAGTGTTGAAGAGTTCAATGTGTGCTTGGCCTCATAGAAATCCGGGCCGATCCGCAATCATTTATGGCCTGGCCTGGTGGGTCATGGACCTGGATGAAAATCCGGGAGATGCCTCTCTCTTTCCAGGTTCAAGCAAATCAGATAAGCTATGTTTGAACCCACCATGTCCAACTCCCGTCCACGAAAAAGAGCGAAAAGGTTGCAAGAAGGAATCCAAAGGGCTGAGTACAAAACCAGTCATCGTTCAAGGCAGGGTGTTAGGGTTCTAGAGAGATCTAAGGGAATAATCCACACCGACATTCCGCAGGCAGCGGACCAGGTGGAAGAGGTAAATTCAGAACAGGAGAATCTTCCGGGACCCGCAGGAGGGACTTGTGATGACGATCATGATCTCATCCCAACACTAGATGAGATTCGGACGAGCTGGGGAAAGGTAAGAGGTTGTAACTGTTTTTTATCAGCAGCCAGCTGAAAAGACAAAGAACCAAAATTCGTTCCTAAGAGAGTTCCTGCTTCGTCGGAATGTATTGGTCCGACAATTACTTGAGGCGGAAGGGCGTCCAGAAAATGCCACTTGCAGTATTTGTGTGAAGCCGGGAATGTGGCGATGCAAGGACTGTCTAGGGCAGCCACTGTATTGTCGGGCGCACTGTCGAGATTTCCACCGGGCCCACATTTTTCACCGAATCCAACAATGGACAGGGAAGTTTTATGCAGAACGTCACCTGTGGCAGGTTGGCATCCGCATCTTTCTCGGGCATGGTGGTGAACCCTGTCCAAAGACAGATTTGCACACCCTAGAGGAGGAGGAGCGAAAGCTGGATGAGCCTGTATTTCCGGCAGGCCATTTTGGAGAAGACCGCAATCAGCCTTTGTCAGATTCAAGGGGGACAAATCAATTTGCGGACCCGCAAGGCACGGCCGCCCACTGTCATCTGGCAGACCCCAGACGCGTCGCGGACCCGAACGATGCGGCGGACCCGCAACAAATGGTCGATGACGAGGAAGAATGTTGGGAAGATGAGCCAGTGGATGGCTACAATCCATATGGACATACGCCTCCGGCCAAGGATGTCTTTGAAAATCCGTTTGTGCTTTTCGTGGATTGCAACCAGTTGTTCAGTCTTCCAGCGGTGCATTGCGGCTGCGGGGATACTGCGGCCGACGATTTGATGTTTTTTGATCTAGGCTTTTTTCCAGCCAGTTTCACGAACATAAAAACCGTCTTTACATTCAGATGCCTGGACGATTTCCGTTTGTCAAACTTAGAATGCAAAACATCGGCGTATCAATACTTCCAAAAGTTGAAAAGGCTTACAAATCCCACGTTCCCGAATGCAGTGCCCAATAGGTATGCGGAGTTGAGGCGGCTGTTGAGACAATGGCGGAATCTGAAGTTACGAAAATGGTTTGGGTTTGGACTACGACCCGAAGAACCTGGGCGTGGTGAGATGGCCCTCTTCTGTGCGGCATGTCCACAACCGGGCATCAACCTCTCCCAAAATTGGCAGACCAAATACACTGAGTGCGGCGTTTTTTTTTCCACAGTATATACTTACTAGATTCACAAACAGAGAGGAGGTGATGCGGGGCTTTGTGGTAGACGGGAACTTCAAGGCGGATCACGTCCGACAGAGGCGTCCTGAGGACGATGTTTGGCTCACGTCCGGCGAAGGAATGACTGCGGAACCGACACGCTACAAGGCACATTTGAAATTAGCTAAAGAAACAAAGGAGGCACGGTCTGTCAACCTTACGCCTTTGAGTATCTCACTAAAGTTGGAATACAGAAAAAGGATTCCTGCGACAGTACCTTCCGGGCACTGGAAGCGGCCCACATGTCGGGATCGAAACAAAATGACGTTAATGGGGTTGCCTGCCATGCCTGTGCCAGGCATGGTTGTTACTGCCCTGGGAGCATGGTAGACATCTTAGAGGGTGAGAAACAGGCCGTCGTCGATTACTCCCTCAATGAAACCTGTCGGACAACAAACATGGAGCGGATCCGCAAACTTCTCTTAATCTACGACATTATGTGTCAGTATTACAAAAAGCTCCACCTCCGCTTCGAAAGGAATCCATACCTCGAGATGCCGAACGTCGTATTAGAGAAGGCCATCGGTCAGTTTCATGTTCACGGCCACCAGGATTCCTGTTTCTTTAGATTTTCATCGTCCTTCATTCCGGGAGCCGGTCAGGTCGATGGCGAAATTCTTGAAACACTTTGGGGGGTGTTGAATAAGATTTCCTGGAGTTCCCGAACAACCACCCTGGCTCATCGAGCTGAAATACTCGATGATCATACGAATGACAGCAATTGGAAAAAGCTTGTTAACATTGGTAAGTTATTATAAACATGTCCCCCCCGAACTGCGGCGGGGCCGATGTATCTCCGCGGGGTTGTATTAATTAAGGCGCACAAGTTCCCTCGGTTATCAAAAAATATCAGCGGGCAGCGTTAAACTCACAGGACAGTGTTGAGTACTGGGAAGATCTCTCGAAGGGAGTTGACGAACGGCTGCGGGACCAATGGGAGGCTGAAATCCTGCAGGCCGAACGGGGCCGGGTTCATAAACCCCAAAAGATGGATATTTTGGGCAATCAACTGAAGAATTGCAAGTGACATCTGTTTTGAAATTTCCCTAGTCTCACAGATAAGGCAGGGGATACATTGGCGATCAGCAAAGAAAAGCTATTGGCCAGTGGGGTACCTGGTATCGCTGGACAGACAGCCTGGCTCCTAGATGGTTTAAAATTGGAAGAATTCCAGTAAGTCTATCTCCGGCTTGCTGCGAAATAGTGATCTAAAACAATTAGGCTGGAAGTTCAGCAGACCGCCAGAAAGCAGGGGCCAAGGGCGGGAATTGAGGAGCAGGCTATCCTTGAAAGGGAACGTGCTAAACTCCTCCGTCAGATCCAACAATTTAACGCGAATGCGAAGAAATATATACCAGAGGAGGACCTCGATATCATGGCGGGCAGTATTTTATATGGGGATAACAGCTTTGAGGCGCCATGGGACATTGACCCGGACGCTGGTGGCTTGGACGACAACGACCCGGCAACAAATGTGATTGCGCTACCATCCGCCTTGTCTTTGACCGGTGAATTGCGCAACGTACAGGCACTCCGGGAAGGTGAATTGGAATTGCGGCGTGGACAGGCCAATGAGGTGCTCGCCACGATCCGCCAGATCGTGGGCCAGCTGTCTTTTCAATGGGTCAAGGGGGTTCGATTGGCACCGGACAAGGCCCGCGTTACGCGGGCAAGGAAGTCTATTCAAACAGTGCATCGGAGATTAGCCCTACAATCCCAGTTATATCGTCACATCCGTTCCGCAATGGCCACGCTAGGAATGGACGCAGGGGAACTTGATACAATTTACCAACCACTGTCTGCAGCCGATATCTCTGTCAGTAAGGCGATTAAGGAACCCAACGAACGAGGAGCGAGTCAGACTCAACTTTCTTGGATATGGACGACCTTTCCAGGGGTAACCGAAGATCAGAACTATCTCACGGAATGTACGTATGCTCGTTCAGATACGTAAAGTCACTAACCAGAAGATAAGTTTTTCGGGTCAATTGGTTGAAAGCCAGAGCGCAGAAAAATCGTTGGGCGGAAGAGCTTGCACTGACCAAAAATGAAATGGAATGGGTGACGCGATTCTTTTTCTCCAAGCGCCGGCAGTGGAGGATATGGCTTGCTGGCGTAGGAGCTCCATCTATGGGGCAAATGGCGTATGCGGAACGGCAGATGGCCATGTGGCAGGAGATGGCTGTTCATGGATACCAGCAGTTCAACCGCACTTATCCTGACCTGGGCCTTTCGTTGACCGATATTGCATCTGAATATGAACAGTAGCTTAAATAATGATCTTGGAATATGATACCTTCCAAAGTTAGATAGTGATAAAGTAGAAATGTGTCTGTTGAAACTGTGAACAAGGGTAGCAAGGCGAGTTGGCGGCCGAGCGTTGCGGCCCCGCACATAGCTTGGATCGCCGGGGTTGGACCGCTGAGAATATGGCTCTCTCTTCATTTTAAATTTGCACACCGCGACCTTACATGTAGCTATCGGTTAGAAATTACCATTAGTCAAATAATTATGAGAGTGGGACTCCGCCATGCAATCGATGCATCTGCGGACTGCTAAGAGAATAGATCAATCTGGTTCCCGGCCGAAGAGGTACAGCCCGCCGAAAGTTCGCGCCAAATTCCATTTCAAACTCCGACTTTCGAGTTCTCTTTACAACCTATCTCCTTCATCGCCGAACAGATGACTGACTATAGCGAAGAGTATTTCGCCGCCGAAAGGACAGTGAGGTTGGGCGTCTACACCCCGGCCCTATCCAGTGCGATATCTAGCATGCAGACCTTTGGGCAACAGCGGATCGATTATGCCACATCGCGGATGCAGGCTATCTTGGACAACATGATCGCAAAGCCCAGAAGATGGGAAAGTAATCCAAATTTGATCAACCTCCTGGACCACGAAATTGTATGTCCTCACGTATCCCCTTGTCGGGCTCTATCTGTACTTTCCACAGGCCGCAACACTCATGTTGGTGGGGGAGCTGACCGTCAACGGGGCGGTATTGCAATTCCACCCGCTTTACCGAAGCTTTATTAAATCGCTGTCCACATTGAGGAAGGAGTCGATCGAAATCAGTGACAGGCTGAAAGCAGAGTTATTGCGGCCCTTGGTTGACGGGGACCATACTGGCGTGGTTGCGAACTACAAATTTGATTGGTGGAACAATCCGGTAATTTTCGATAACATGATGCAGTTTGAGGAAGCATTTCATTACCACTCCGACCAGGTGAGTTTAATCCTGAACATATAATCACCACATAAATATTGATTTCCCTCTCCAGTACTTTGGAGGGAAATGGCCGGAGGGAGCGGCCGCTGTGTCCCTTGGGCCTGCCGGCTCATATTCACCACGGGCGGCGGAGTGTTCATCTGAAATATGTAAAACCAACCTGGTGTCCTTACTTCGCGAGGCCAAGCAACTCCTTGAACATGTAAACAGGCTTGAGGAGGACCTGATGGACCACATTGTAACAGGGTCTGAACAGCGCGGCATGTTCCAAGAGCTCTTGGAACACTGGGACACGGTCCACTGCGTCCCAACAAAGGAGGACATGGCGGACATTGCAATCAGGATGACAGACGAAGCTGAAGAACACGTGGCTTCTGGATCCGAAGAAGAGATCGACTCCGATGGCCAGGGCCCTAAGCGGGATGGTGAAAGTGCAGAAATAACAGGTTCGTCCAGTGGAACTGACCTTTCGTCGGAAGGTCTCTGAGCCGCTTGGGAGCCTTTCGGGCCCGATTTGCGTTCGGCCATATTTTCAGTGAATGTAACCGAATTTTAAATAGACCTTTTATCATGGACACCCATCATAGAGTAACATTATGGTGTTGGAGTGAATATCAGATTACGGAGCTCATGCAAGTGGTGCTAGATGTGGCTCATATGGCTCATAGAACATCCAGGATTCATCAGCATTACCAGGCTCAGGCAGTATGGCATAACCGTCCACATTTGCCCATGTAGCAATTGGAAGACCAAGCCTATTCATGACATTGTCCTTCATATAGAAAACAACACATGCTTGGTTCCCGACGCATGTGGCCCCGTGCTCAAATGCCGTTCCAGAAAAGCAGACTATGGTTCCTGGGTTGTATCTGTACACAATCCCCAATGGTGGGAGGAGTAGCCTTCCATCTTCATATTGACCAAGCGCTAATAGTAGATCCGACCAGGCAGCCCGACTCCCCGTGTCACGATGCAATGGGGTTGTCCGGTTACTGACAACTGTCATGGCATTGAACGGAGCGGCCCATACTTTCAATGCACGGAAGAGCGAATCTGCGGGTGTTGTCACAAGATCTGGATCTTCGGCAAGTTTAGCAAAGGCCTTTCGGCCGAGCTCGTATAGGTCCGGCTGTACGATGCTCATGATTCCGCCGATGAGTGACATCACATCCTTGTTGCTCTCTAGCCATTTGATCACGGCCCCGTCCGGACGAAGCAAGTCCGCCGCCACTAACAGATCATCCTCTGGGCCCTGACAGTCACTCAGCCAGGAGATTAAACACCAATAATATTATCTACCTCTCTGGCCTGCTCAAACCACGCTGGAGCAACGTTGAATACTCCTGGCTTCAACCAGCCGGACTGTCCCGAAAATAACTCAAGAGAGTTCCTCCAGCTAGTAGAATTCTTCTGGATTCGCAATACCTTGTGCAAACTGTGAAGACTCCGGAAAAGACTCTCCTTTGACGACATTACTCAGGGTGCCTTCAAGTTATGATAAGATGGACTCACCTGCCTGCTTGGGTGAAGAATTCCTGGCAGATACCACACCATAATCTTTCCAAACATGTCGGCAATGACCCCCGGTTCCACCGACAGGGTCGGGTCCGCCGTCAATGGCGGAAACTCCTTTTTCAACTTGGCTTCTTTGTCCCCTCGACGGCCCATCATAACATCTGCATACCGCTCAACATCCCACTTCGTTCGAACTGGGAGCCGGAAAGTTACATTAATGTTGCAGTTTAGAATCTGCCAAACTACCTTCATTGTGCGAGGCCACATAAAGAACATTTGCAGCAAGGTCTACCTTGACAAGGAAATCCAGAGTCCAGCTAAGTGGCAATTTCAATGGATCGCTGGTGCCATGTTGGAGTTGGGAAAATTTCGCCTTTAGGTAGGTTGAAACCTCCTCCGTTTCACCGCCATATCTCAGCGGGGATCGTTTGGGGGGAAACATGGCGGTAAACTGCCAACAGGAAGATTTGTTCCAGTTTGGTTACTCACATTTTTAGATCAGGTGGATACGCCTTCCTAAAAATATGAGTCATATGGCATCTGGGTTGCAAGTTCAGAAATCCGCAAACTGCTCTTTCCGTTTTGTATCTGATTGAGCACATAATTATAGGCCTTGACTGTTCCTGAAGGGTCCTTGGTCACCTGACCCTTCTTACAGGTAGGCATAGGCTGGAAACCTG
>Ga0137437_1000453_pt1 | contig 12667 bp, 7 predicted proteins | sample EasRivERMGT138_2_FD_102332 | JGI IMG/M metagenome (GOLD analysis project Ga0137437, IMG submission 102332) | Soil microbial communities from meander-bound floodplain in the East River, Colorado, USA - East River MetaG ERMGT138_2 | ecosystem: Environmental > Terrestrial > Soil > Floodplain ...
AGCCGCGCGAGCTGGGCGAGCGCGTCGTCGCGCGCGACCGGGCCCGGCGGGATCACGAGCTCGACGTCCTCGTTCGACCCCTCCTCGAGCGCGCGCTTGCGATGGCCGTAAGCGCGCAGCGCCAGCCGCGAACCCTGGGGCAGCTCGCTCACGAGCTCCCCCACCGCCGCGCGCGCGACGTCGAACTTCGACCGGCCCCCCATCTCCTCCAGCATCGAGCCCGATGCGTCGAGGATCACGTAGAGGCGGACCGGCGGGAACTCGACCTGAGGTCGCAGCGTCCCGCTCCCGCCGCGCGGGAGCTTCGCGAGCAGCGACGGCGTCGCGCGCGTGAGGAAGAGGAGCGCGAAGCTCGTCGCGATCGGCGGCTCCTTCTCCCGCCCATGCTGGCCGATCCACGACCCGTCGGCCCCCTGCGCGTCGACGAGGCGCCGCGCACCCTCCGGATACCACTCGTGGTCGCCGAGGAACTCCGTGTCGAGGAGGCGGCCGACGCGCTCGACGGAATAGAGGTAGTAGAAGAGCCACTCCTCGCTCGAGAGCGCGGGGTTCGTGGCGACCGTGAAACGCTGCGCGAGCCAGGCGAGGCCGCCTTCGATCGCCGCCTGGTCCTCCGGATCCCTCGTCCCGAGGTGCTCGCGCGCGATCGCGACGGCGCAGATGCCGGCGCAGCTCATGCTCCCGTACGCGCTGCCCGACGTCCCGTAGGAGAAGCCGCCCTCGCGCGTCGTGCGCGCGCGATTCGCCGCGAGTGCGCGCCGCCACGCCTCGCGCGGCATCGGGAAGCCGGCGCGCTCCGCCGCGTGCAGCCCGAGCATCGCGAACTGCGTGCAGGAGGTGTCGCCGTCCCTCCCCTCGCTCCACGCTCGCAGCCGCGCCCACTCGCGCTGCTCGGGCGCGCTGCCGTCGAGCGGACGTCCGCCCGCGACTTCGAGCGCGTCCTCCGTCGAACGCGGCGGCGGCGCCGCCGCGGAGAGCATCTCGCCGTAGTCCCACGAGCCCGCCTCGCCCTGCGTCTCGACGAGGTAGCGCGCTGCGTCGCGCAAGCGCGGCAGCGCCGCCGGATCGCCGAACCCCTCGACCAGCATGCAGAAGAGCCCGGTCTGGTAGGTCCGGTACGGCGCGCCTCGCCCGTACGGCTCCGCCTCCTGCACGTACGCGTGCAGCGCGGCCTCGAGCTCCGGGAAGCGCCGCGGCGCGCCGGCATGCACGAGCGCGAGCAGGTCGAGCACGTCGCACTCGTCCGACCCGAGGCGACGGCCCTTCGCGAGCTCCGCGCGCAGAACCTTCCAGAGGTAGTCGGCGCCGCGGTCGATCGCGCGATTCACCTGCTCGGCGGTGAGGCCGACGCCGGCGAGGCCCTTGGGCTTCCGATCGGGGTGCACGGCGATCCGGGCGCGTGCGTCCTCCCCTTCGGCGCCCTTCGGTTCACGACGCGTGGGCGCGGCGGGCGCGGCCGGCGCGGCCGCTTCTCGCACTGGCGCCGAGGCTGCGGCGGCGACGGGAGCCGCGGCCGGGGCGACCGGCGTTCTCTTCGCAGCGAACGCGACGAGGACCTTCTCCAGTTCCGGATCGGGCGCGAGCTCGGGTTCGATCGCGATCTCGCGAGCCTTCACGCGCCACGCGTTCGCCACGCGCTCGAGTCGAATCTCGGTAAGTCCCTTCCCGTGCTCCTCGGCCCCGATCCGCGGCGGGACTTCGGCGACGGCAGCGGCTTCGGCCGGCGTTCCGCCCACGAGGATCGCGGCGAGCTCGGAGCCGTGCTTCTGCCGGATCGGCTCGAGCGACGCCGCCGACCCGTAGTACAGGAGCACGACGCAGTCGCTTTCGGCGCGGGCCCGCGCGAGCCACTCGTCGAGCGCCTCGACGGCGGGACGCAGCCGCAACCCCGCGAGCTGCTGCTTCAAGTGAGGAAGCGGCTTGTACGTCAGCCCCGCAGGCACCTCCGTCGCGCCGATCACGGCAACGCGCACGTCGCCAGAACGCCGGACGACGTAGGGCGAGAAGAGCGTCGCGCCGTTCGCCTCGTCGATGACGTTGCACGACACCGGCGCGAAGCGCGCCTTCTGCAGCGCCGTCCGCGTCGCCTCCTTGCCGAGCCGGAAGTCGCGGTGCGACACGTTCACGACGTCGTAACCGAGCGCGTCGTAGGCGGCGACGATCACCGCGCCGCCGCTCCCGACGCTCTCCTCTCCGAAGAGGAAGTTGCCGGCGTCGACGACGAGCGGCGCTCCGCCGCTGCGGAGTTCGCGCAGCGCCGTCGCACGGCGGGGAAGACCGCCGCGACCGCGATGCTTCGCGCAGCCTCCGCACGGACCGACGTGGCCCTCGCCGTCCGCGCTCATCACGACCGCGACGGAGCCCTCGCGCGGACCGCCTCCTTCGCCCGCTGCTCGCGCGGCGGCCGGCGCCATCGCGAGGCCGACGAGCAGCCCCGCCCGCACCGCGAACGCGGCCGCGCGGCCACGTGACGCGAGCCGTCCGCGCTCGTTCACCAGAGCAGCCCCATCAGCGCCGCAGTGAGCTTCCAGAAGCGATTGGCGGCGCCCGACGGCGGAAAAGCGAGAGCGATCGCCGCGACGAGGCCGCAGCGGACGAGCGCTTTCCCTCCGCGCCATGCCGCGCGTTGCTGCTGCGGAATGTCGGGCGGCGCGTCTTGCCCGGTCGGCCAGTCCTTCGTCGGCGGCTCGGGATTCTTGACCGCGCGGTCGTAGAAGCAGACGCCGGCCGCGATGAGCACCACCGCCTGGTAGGCGCGCAGCAGCACCGTCTCCGTCGCGGTCTGGCGCCACGCTCCGCCGAGCCCGCGTGCGGTCATGCCGAGCGTCTCGCCGCTCCGCGGATCGACGCGGTACCACGCATCGACGGGCGTCTCGCTGGCCGACCGCCCCGGAATCGCGGCAAGGAAGCCCGCGCGCACGTCGGCTTCGATCCGGGCCCTCGCGTCGGGCGTGAGCGCGACGGCGGCGAAGCGCGGATCGTCCGGCGCCGCGACCACGGTCCATCCCGCTCCGGTCGCGAGCGCGGAGCGAAGGGTCGCGCTCGCGCCGGAGACCTCGCCGCACTGCCGCACCAGCGCCGCCTCCAGCCCCGTGTCGAGCACGCCCTGCTCGACGTGCGCCAGGAAGCGGTCCGCGTCCGGCGGCAGCCGGAAGGCGAGGCCGTTCGCGACGAGGTCGACGGCGCAGAGCATGGAGAGCGCGTCGTGGGCGTCGCATTCGAGCGAGCGCCGCATCGAGAAGACGTCGATCGAGTCGAACCAGGCCGCCTCCTCGAGCCGGCTGAGCGCGGCGCGCTGGACCGCGAAGGCGTGGAGGTCGGCGGGAAACGTCGCGAGCGAGCTCAGCGTCGCGATCGCGCGCGTCACGCGAGCGCCGTCGAGCTCCGCGAGCCCCGCTTCGATCGTCTTGCGGTTGCCGAGGAGGTTCGCACCGGCGCGCGCGGCGGCGAAGTCGAGCGAGAACTGGCACGGCGCCGGCAGGATCTGGATCGAGCCGACCAACGCGAGCGCGCGGCGCAGCCGCTCCGGCCGCGCCAGCAGCATCGGCGGCCCGTTCCCCGCCGCTCGCGTCGCGGGACCGACGAGGTCGAAGACGGGCCGGCGAAGGGTCCGCGTCTCGCGACCCGGCGTCCGGATCTCGAACTCGATCCATTCGGCGCTGAAGACGCCGGCGACTTCCGGCTCGTGGCCGCCGCGGTGACCCCCGACGTCTCCTCCGATGGCGCCGGAGCGGAGGATGTCGCCGACACGGCGCGCGGCGCCGTCGATCCCGAGCGACTTGGCGAGCCGCGCCGCGGCGTCACGGTCGAGCGCGCCGTCGTCGCGGACTCCGTCGGCCTGGAAGACCTTCGACCCGACGACGAGCACGGGCAGCCAACTGGTCTGCGCGAGCGCTGCGGCGACGATGCCCGCCGCCGGATCCTCGGCCTCGAAGAGCTTCTGCGTCGACGGCCACTCGGCCGGGACGTGCAGCACCTCGATCGCGTCCCCGAGGCACTCCGACGGACGCACCGTCGTCTCGACGACCTTGGATTCGCGCGGTCCCGAAGGTGACCACTGCTCGGCGACGATCGCGACGCGCAGCTCGTGGCGCGAGCCATCGGGCAGGACCGGTTCTCCTTCGGGAGTCGCGACCAGGCGGTCGTGCGCCTCGGCGAGCGCGACGCCGGGTTGCGCCTCGCGCCGCGTCGGATCGAGTGCGACCCACGTCGCGCCGCGTTTCACCTCGACCCACCAGTGTTCGCGCGCGACTTCAGAGGCGACGGCCTCGGCCTTTCGAGCCTCCGGAACCGACGGTCGCGGCAGGGCGCGGCCGAGCGACGCGACCTGTTCCGCGACGCCCTCGACGGCCTCCTCCGCCACTCGATCCCTTTCGAGTCCGGCGCGGCCGTCGATGGTCCGCAGCTCGTCGGGACCGATGCCGAGCGACGCCAGCGCGCGGCCCACTTCGGCATCGAGCGCGTCGTCGGCCGCGCCCTCCTCGACGTCGCGGCGCAACGACGGCGCACCGCGGAACTCGTCGAGCACTCGCGCGAGCGTCGCGTCGTCGAGGGTCCCGCGCACGAGCCGAGCCTCGCCCCCCGCCGCTCTCAGCATTTCCGAGAGGAGCAGCGCGCGGTCGAGCGAGTTGCCGAGCCGGTCGACCAGCACGCCGGCGGCGCCGCGCAGCGTCCCGGCATAGGGCACCCACGCGGTACGGTCGCGGACCCACGCGAAGAGCAGTTCCGGATCGCGCCCGACGCGAGCGACCAGCGACGCGACGTCGAAGTGCTCCTCGCCCTGCCGCCGGTTCACCCGTTCCAGGAGGTCGAAGATCACCTTCGCCTTCGGCGCCACGGGGGCCCGCACCGCGCCGGCGTCGGGTCGGACCTGCCCGAGCGCGAGCAGGAGCGCCGCCGCACCGCCACCCACGAGGAGCGCGCGCGCGGGGCTCACGACTCGATCTTCCCGCCGCACTTCGTGCAGAACTTCGCGCCCGGCGCGGCCTTCTCCCCGCAGCCGGGGCAGAAAGCCGCCGACGTCGCGGCCGGCGCCTTCGCCGGCGATTCCTTGGCGGCGGGCGCCGTCGCGGCCGGCCGCGCGCGCGCCGCCAGGACCGCGTCGATCTTCGGGATCGTCTTGCGCAGCGCGTCGTCGAGCGCGAGGCGCAGGATCTTGCCCTTGTCGTCCTCCGAGATCTCGATGTCGGCGCTCGACTCGGCCTTGAAGCGGCCGACGCCGAGCCCGATCGCCTGCGCCGAGTCGACGCGCTTGAACTCGCCGAAGTTCGCCGCGGCGACCTCGCCGCTGGTCGGGTCGACGAGGCGGATGTCGACGCCGCAGTCGGACGAGACCATCACGTCGCTCTTGGCGACGCCGACGTCGCTGACCGGCAGGATGCCGGAGAGGAATCCGCCGGTGCCGACCGTCGTGCCGCTCTTCTCGAGCTTGACGCGCAGGTTGGTCACCTTGCCGACGAGGAGGTAGTCGACGCCGCGCACCTGCCCGGGACGCGCGAGCTCGCCGGGCTTCACGATCCCCTCGAGGTCCTGCTCCTTCAGCAACTGCTCGAGCTGCGCGCGCTCGACCACGGCGAAGCGCTCGGAGAGGCTGAGCAGCGTCGTCATCTGGTCGGCGGCGAGCGCGTTGGGATCGGTCGAGCTCGCGAAGAAGTGCGGCTGCGCCGTGACCAGGAAGGGCGGCACGGCGACGCGCGGCCGCTCGACCCCCGCCGGCGGCGGCGGGTAGACGCCGACGTTCGTCGTGAGTACGTCGCGTCCGGCCGTCTCGCCGTGGGTCGCGCACCCGACGGTGCACAGCGAGCCGACCGCGAGGGCCATCGGGATCCGGATTCGTGCGCGCCTCATCCTCGAGCCTCCTTCTGCCGTTCGATCCGATCGATCGAGGCTCCATGCGCCGGAACGGGCCGCGGAGGCCGGAGAATCCCGGTGAATCGCGGGCGCGGGGTCGAGTCCGCCTTGCGAGCCACGCGCTCTCCGCCGAAGATCCGCCGCCCGGGAATCGCCGCGGGAGGAAGCGTTGGCCCAGTCGCCTGCGCAGCTGCTCGACGCCGTCTACGCCGAACTGCGTTCGCTCGCCCGGGCGCAGCTGTCGCGCGAGCGGCCGGGCGCGACGCTGCAGCCGACGGCGCTCGTGCACGAGGCGTGGCTGCGCCTCAGCCGCGACGGAGCCGATGGCGCTGCGCCGCGCTTCGACGACCACCGCCACTTCCTCGGCGCCGCGGCGCGCGCGATGCGCCGCATCCTCGTCGAGCGGGCGCGCCGCCGCGCGCGCGTGCGTCACGGGGGCGACCTCGAGCGGGAATCGGTCGAGCTCGACGACGAAGTCGGCGCCTTCCCGCTCCCCAAGGAGGACGTCGTCGCGCTCTCCGACGCGCTCGAGCGCCTCGAGGCGGCGGCGCCGCGCGCGAGCGAAGTCGTCCACCTCCGGTACTTCCTCGGGCTCACGATCGAGGAGACGGCGGAGGCGCTGCGCATCGCCGCCTCGACGGTGAAGGAGGAGTGGACATTCGCGCGCGCCTGGCTCAAGCGGGCGATCGATGGGAAGTGAGCCCGACGCGCGGACCGCGGCGCTCTTCCGCGAGGCGCTCGCGCGCTCCGCCGCGGAACGCGCGGCGTTCCTGCGCTCGGCCGCGGAAGGCGAGGACGGGCTGCGGCGCGAGGTCGAGGCGCTGATCGCGGCGCACGAGTCGGCCGGCGACTTCCTCGCGCCGCCCGCGCGGCCGTCCGCCGCGCCGCCGCCCCCGTTCGCCGGCGACCGCTACCGCGTCGTCCGCGAGATCGGCCGCGGTGGCATGGCCACCGTCTGGCTCGCCGAGCAGAGGGACCCGGTCGAGCGGACCGTCGCGCTGAAGGTCATGGAGTACCGCCTCCACGGTGCCGAGGCGCAGCGCCGCTTCGCGGTCGAGCGCCAGGCGGTCGCGCGCATGGACCACCCGCTGATCGCGCAGATCTTCGACGCGGGGACCACGCTCGACGGGCGGCCCTACCTCGCGATGGAGTACGTGCCGGGCGTCGCGATCACGACCTTCAGCCGCGAGCGCGGGCTGTCGCTCGCCGGCCGGCTGCGCCTCGCCGTCTCCGTCTGCCACGCGGTCCACCACGCGCACACGAAGGGCGTCGTCCACCGCGACTTGAAGCCGAGCAATCTCCTGGTCGTGGAGCAGGACGGACGACCCGTCCCGAAGCTGATCGACTTCGGGATCGCGAAGGCGAGCTCGCCGGCGGGCGACCGCGCGACGGTGACGGCGCAGGGCGAGCTCCTGGGCACGCTCGAGTACATGAGCCCGGAGCAGGCGCAGGGCGGCGCCGCGGGCGTCGACGCGCGCACCGACGTCTATTCCCTCGGCGGCATCGTCTACGAGCTGGTGACCGGCCGCCTCCCGCTCGCGATCGGCGAGGCGCGCGCGCGCGGGTTCGCCCACGCTCTCGCGGTGATCGAGCGCGACGATCCGCCGGCGCCGAGCGCGGCGCTCGCGGCGGCCGCGCGCGCCGAGCGCGACCCGGCGCGGCGGCGGGAGCTCCTCGCGCAGACGCGTCTCGCGCGCGGGGACCTGGACGGCATCGTGATGAAGGCGCTCGAGAAGTCGGCGCACCGGCGCTACGCGACCGCGCGCGACCTCGCCGACGACCTCGACCGCTTCCTCGCCCACGAGCCGGTCGTCGCCGTGCCGCCCGGCCGCCTCGATCGCTTCCGCAAGCTCGTCGCGCGCCACCGCGCCGCGAGCGCCGGCGTCGTCGGCGTCATCCTCTCGCTGGTCGCGGGGCTCGCGGTCGCGATCTCGATGGTCCGCGAGGTGAACCGCCAGACGGCGAAGCTGGCGGACTCCGAGTCGCGCGTGCGCGCCCAGCTCTTCAGCGCGCAGTCCTTCGCCGTGCGCCTCACCGAATTCGCCGACGCGGAGCTCGCCAACATCCCTGGTAGCGTCGACGCGCGCGTGAAGCTCGCCGAGTGGGCCGTCGACGAGCAGGAGCGGATCGCGGCCGCCGCCGAGCGGCCCGAGACCCACGCTCCCAACCTCGGGTACGCCTGGCAGCGCCGCGGCGAGGCGTACGCCGCCGCCGGCCGCAGCCGGGACGCGATCACGAGCTTCGAGCGCTCGCTGAAGGCTCGGGCGATCGCGGCGCGCGGCGCGCCGAGCGTCGACAATCGCCGCGCATACTGCGTCGGCCACTGGCGGGTGAGCGACGGGGCGCGGCTCGTCGGCGACTTCGAGCGCGCCCTCGACCTCGACCGCAAGGCGCTCGCGATCATGGAGACGCTGCAGGGCGAGCACGCCTTCAGCGTGCGCGATTGCGCCGTCTACGTCGGGATCTCGCACCGGCGGATCGCCGAGGACCTCGCGGAGCGCGGCGACACAGCGGCCGCGCGGAGCGAGTTCGAGCGGGCGGTCGCGGAGGTCGAGGCGGGCGCCGCCATCGACGCCGACTACGCGCCGCTGCGCGACTGCTGGATCCTCGCGCTGAGCGGGCTCGCAGCGGCGCGGCGGGCGACGGGCGACGAAGCGGCCGCGCTGGCGCTGCTCGAGCGAGCGCTCGCGCTCCTCGACCGGCACGCGACGCAGCTCGGCGCGAACCACGCGTGGACGCGCCTGCAGATCGCGCGATGCGCCGCCGCGCGCGCCGACGTCCTGCTCGCGCTCCGCCGGACCGACGACGCGGCCGCGGCGGCGACGCGCGCGGTCGCGGTCGCCGACGCGCTCTGCGACGACGACCCGTCGCGCTTCGAGGCGCGCGAGGTCGCCGCCGTCGCCCGGGTCGCCCGGGGCCGCGTCCTCTTCGCGCGCCGCGAGGAGCCGGCGGCGCGCGAGGACGTCGCGAACGCCGTCGCCCGGCTGCACGAACTCGCCCGGGACGACCCCGACCGCGCGAGCGTCGCGCGCGAGCTCGCCTCCGCGGAGGAGACGGACGCGCGGTGGGCGCCGCCGACCGCGAAGGGCGAGTGAGGCGGCGCGGCGCGCCGCGACGGCGAACGCGTCACGTCCCCCCGAGCCCCTCCTGCACCAGCGACCGCGAGATCACGAGGCGTTGCACCTCGCTCGTCCCCTCGCCGATCGTGCAGAGCTTGGCGTCGCGGTACATGCGCTCGACGTGGTACTCGCGGGTGAAGCCGTAGCCGCCGTGGATCTGGATCGCGTCGCTGGTGACGCGCATCGCCATCTCGCTCGCGAAGAGCTTGGCCATGGCGGCCTCGCGCGCGAACGGCAGCCCGGCGTCCTTGCGGCGCGCGGCGTGGTAGATCAGGTGGCGCGCCGCCTCGATCCCGGTCGTCATGTCGGCGAGCTTGAACGCGACCGCCTGGTGGTTCGCGATCTCGCGCCCGAAGGTCTTCCGCTCCTTCGCGTACTGCAGCGCGCGCGCGAGCGCGCCTTCGGCGAGCCCGAGCGCCATCGAGCCGATGATGATGCGGCCGCGGTCGAGCGTCCGCATGAAATACTTGAACCCCTCGCCCTCGGGCCCGAGCCGCTGGTTCGCCGGCACGCGGCAGTGGTCGAAGTAGATCGGGCGCGAATCGGAGCTGTGCAGGCCGAGCTTCTTCTCCGGCTTGCCGACGCTGAACCCCTTCGTCTCGCGCTTGACGATGAAGGCGCTGATTCCCTCGGTGCCGCGGCCGGCCGACGTGCGCGCGGTCACGACGAAGCTGCCCGCCTCGCCGGCGTTGGTGATCCACGCCTTCTGTCCCGAGATGACGTACTCGTCGCCCTCGCGCGTCGCGCTCGTCTTGGTCGCGCCCGAGTCGGAGCCGGCGCCCGGCTCGGTCAGCCCGAACGCGCCGAGGTAGTCGCCGCGCGCGAGCGGCGGCACGAAGGTCCGCTTCTGCTCGTCGCTGCCGAAGTCGACGATCGGCATGGTGCCGAGCGAGGTGTGCGCCGCGAGCGTGAGCGCGAGAGAGCCGGAGACCTTCGCGATCTCCTCGACGGTGAGCACGTAGCACATCGTCGACATGCCGGCGCCGCCGTACTCCTCCGGCACCGGGATGCCGAGGAGGCCGAGCTCGGCGAGCTTCTTCACGAGGTCGGAGTGGAACTCCGCCTTCTTGTCGCGCTCGAGCTCGCCCGGCAGCACCTCGTCCTCGGCGAAGCGACGGATCGTGCCGCGCAGCATCTGCTCGTCGTCAGAGAGCGCCAGCGCGCCGACCTGCGTCGTTTCCACGGATCAGTCCTCCTCCGCCTCGAGCGAGCGATGGTTCGTGGCGTGGCGTCCGGCGGCCGGGCGCGCGCCGTTGCCGGCACCCGCGCCCGCCCGCGCCACCATCGACGCCGGAGCGGCCGTCGCTGCAGCGGATGGCGGCGATCCGGAAGACGCGTCCGGTCCCGCCTCGGAATCGCCCGAATCGAGGAAGTCGCGGCTGCGGCCGCGGCCGACCCATTCGGCGAGCGCCCGCCGCCAGAACTTCCACTCGCGCCCGACCTTGCGGCCGGGCATGTCGCCCTCGCGCAGCACCTTCTGGAACGTCTTGGTCGAGACGCCCAGGAAGGCGGAGGCTTCCTCGATGTTGAGGATCTCCTTCTTGTCTCCGGGCGCCGCGTCGTGCGCGCCGCCCTCGCTTCCGCTGTTCACGTCAGGCTCTCCGTTCCGCGTTCCGTTCCGCATCCTGGTTCCTGCCGATCCGCTCGCGGAAGAAGCGGACCAGCTCCTCGCTCGTCGTGCCCGGACCGAAGACGCCGGCGACGCCCGCGCGCTCGAGCCCGGCGCGGTCCTCGGCCGGGATGATCCCGCCGAGCACGAGCGGCACTCCCGCGAGCCCGCGCTTCGCCAGCGCCTCGACCACCTTCGGCACCAGCGTCTGGTGCGCGCCGGAGAGGACCGAGAGGCCGATCGCGTCGACGTCCTCGTCCGCGGCGGCGGCCGCGATCGTCTCGGCGCTCTGCCGCAGTCCGGTGTAGATCACCTCGAAGCCGGCGTCGCGCAGCGCCGCCGCGACCACGAGCACGCCGCGGTCGTGGCCGTCGAGTCCCGGCTTCGCGAGCAGCACGCGCAAGGGTCGCTCGGCCATCCCGTCACAGCGACCGGCGGTAGCGGCCGCCGACCTCGTCGAGGGCGCGCGTGATCTGGCCGAGCGAGGCGACGCGCGTCGTCTCCATGAGCTCGGCGAAGACGTTGCCGCCGTTCAGCGCGATCTCCTGCAGCCGCGCGAGCGCGGCGGGCGCTTCGGCCGCGTGGCGCTTCTGGAAGTCGCGCAGCCGCGCGATCTGGTCGTCCTTCTCGGCGTTGCTCGCGCGCGCCAGCGGGATTTCCGGCAAGCCGGCTCCGCCGTGGCTCGCGGCCTCGACCGCCGCCGGCTCGACGTCGGCCGGCCGCTCGAAGCAGTTGACGCCGACGATCGGCAGCTCGCCCGAGTCCTTCTTCAGCTCGTAGAGGAGCGACTCCTCCTGGATGCGGCCGCGCTGGTAGTGCGTCTCCATGGCGCCGAGCACGCCGCCGCGCTCGTGCAGCCGCTCGAACTCGGAGAGGACCGCCTCCTCGACGAGGTCGGTCAGCTCCTGCACGAGGTAGGAGCCCTGCAGCGGGTTCTCGTTCTTCGTCGGCCCGAACTCGCGCGTGATGATCATCTGGATCGCCATCGCGCGCCGCACCGACTCCTCGGTCGGCGTGGTGATCGCCTCGTCGTAGGCGTTGGTGTGCAGCGAGTTGCACTGGTCCTGGATCGCGGTCAGCGCCTGCAGCGTGGTCCGGATGTCGTTGAAGTCGATCTCCATCGCGTGCAGCGAGCGGCCCGACGTCTGGATGTGGTACTTGAACTTCTGGCTGCGCTCCGACGCGCCGTACTTCTGCTGCAGCGCCACCGACCAGATGCGGCGCGCGACGCGGCCCATCACCGAGTACTCGGGGTCGAGGCCGTTGCTGAAGAAGAACGAGAGGTTGTGGGCGAACTCGTCGATCGGCAGGCCGCGCGAGAGGTAGTACTCGACGTAGGTGAAGCCGTTCGCGAGCGTGAAGGCGAGCTGGCTGATCGGGTTGGCGCCGGCCTCGGCGATGTGGTAGCCGCTGATCGAGACCGAATAGAAGCCGCGCACCAGGTGGCGCGTGAAGTACTCCTGCACGTCCCCCATCAGCTTCAGGCTGAAGTCGGTGGCGAAGATGCAGGTGTTCTGCGCCTGGTCCTCCTTCAGGATGTCGGCCTGGACGGTGCCGCGCACGACCTTGAGCACGGCCTCGGCGATCTTCCTGCGTTCCTCGGGCGTGAGCGCGCGCGCGAGCTTCTTCTCCTGGTCGTCGCACGCCTGGTCGATCGCGGTGACGAGGAAGAAGGCGAGCACGACCGGCGCCGGGCCGTTGATCGTCATCGAGACCGACGTGTTCGGGTCGCACAGGTCGAAGCCCGACATGAGGACCTTCATGTCGTCGAGCGTGCAGATCGAGACGCCGCCCTCGCCGATCTTCCCGTAGATGTCGGGACGCTCCTCGGGGTCCTCGCCGTAGAGCGTGACCGAGTCGAAGGCGACGCTCAAGCGCTTCGCCTTGTCGTGGCGCGACAGGAAGTGGAAGCGGCGGTTGGTGCGCGCCGGCCCGCCCTCGCCCGCGAACTGCCGGCGCGGCTCCTCGTCGGTGCGCTTGAACGGGTAGATCCCGGCGGTGTACGGGAAGCGGCCCGGCACGTTCTCCAGCCGGAAGAAGCGGTGGAGGTCGCCGTCGTCGGAGAGGCGCGGCAGCGCGACCTTGGGGA
>Ga0137437_1000454_pt1 | contig 12667 bp, 10 predicted proteins | sample EasRivERMGT138_2_FD_102332 | JGI IMG/M metagenome (GOLD analysis project Ga0137437, IMG submission 102332) | Soil microbial communities from meander-bound floodplain in the East River, Colorado, USA - East River MetaG ERMGT138_2 | ecosystem: Environmental > Terrestrial > Soil > Floodplain ...
GCACTCGTCGTCGACGAGCAGCCGCCCGCCGCCCGGCAGCAGCAGGAACGAGCCGCGCGCCTGCATGCCGGCGCCGAACAGGTTGACGAGCGCGCAGCTCGCGGGGACGACGATGCGCTTCAGGAAGTCGATCGCCTCGACCACCGCGAACATCGGGAAGGGCCACCCGAAGGCGAGGAACGCGAGCGGGAAGGCGAGCGCGCGCAGCCGCTCGCGCCCGCCGAAGAGCAGCGCGAAGCCGGGCAGCAGGAAGAGGAGGGCGAGCGCCGCCGGCGAGTCCTTGCGCAGCCACGCCGACGCGACGCCGAACGCGAGCGCCGGCACGATCCAGACCAGACCCCACCACGAGCCGTCGCCCGTCGCCGCGCGCAGCCGCGCGCGCCTGCGCCACGCGAGCCAGAGCGACGCGGCCGGCACCAGCGGGCCGTGCGAGAAGTAGCCGTCGGGCGCCGACCAGCGCGCGACCAGCCATTGCAGCGACGGCCAGAACGCGACCGCCGTGCACGCCGCGAGCGCGAGCGCGGCGAGCGCCGCGCTCCCAGGTCCGTGCAGGAGGCCGCGCAGGCGTCGGTCGGCGGCGGCGCTCAACGTCCGCTCCCTCGGGCCCGCAGTTCGGCGAAGCGCGCGACGACCTTCGCCGCGTTGCCGTCCCACGTCAATCCATGGCGGGCGAGCGTCTCGCGGCCCGCCGCGCCGATCTTCGCGCGCAGCTCGGGGGACGCCGCCAGCCGCTCGAGCGCCGCGTCGAACGCCCCGTCGGGCGACCCTTCGGGGGCGACCTCGAATAGCAGCGCGTTCCCGCCGGGCTCGACCACTTCCCGCAAGTTGGCGCGGTCGGGGGCGAGCACGGCGCGGCCCGCCGCGAAATAGTCGAGGAGCTTGAGCGGCGAGGCGTACTCGGTCACCTCGGGGAGGAGCGCGACGTCGAAGGCGGCGACGTGCGCCAGCACCTCGTCGCGCGGGAGCGACCCGAGGAAGCGGACGCGTCCGGCGACGCCGCGCGCGCGCGCGAGCGCCTCGAGGCGCGCCCGATCGGGTCCCTCGCCCACGACCAGCAGCGTCGCGTCATCGTGCCTCGCGAGGAACGGAAAGGCGCGCTCGAGGCGATTCCAGTCGCGCACGAATCCGACGAAGCCGAGGACGAGACGGCCGTCGAGCCCGAGCCGCGTGCGGACCGGCGCGCCGTCGGCGGCGCGCGCGAGCGCGTCGGGCTCGAGCCCGTTCCAGTGGACGTCGATCCGCTCGCGCGCGACCCCCTGTGCGGCGAGCAGCTCGGCGAGCACGCGCGTCACCGCGACCACGCGGTCGGCGCGGTTCAGCGTCGCCGTCTCGTGGCGCCGCGCGAGGCCCGCGAGCGCCAGCCCGCCGTGGCGCGTCCGCTCGAGCGCGAGCGGCGCGTTCACCTCGACCACGACCGGCAGCCCGCGGCCCTTCGCGAAGGCGACGGCGCTCCCGCAGAAGAGGGCGTGGCGCGCGTAGACGGCCTCGGGCGCGAAGTCGCGCGCGACGGAGGCCAGGCGCGCGCGCTCGACGCCGTTGTAGGCGAGCTCGGCGAGCTCGCGCAGCACCGATGCGCGCGGCGGGCCCGGATCGCCGCCCTCCGCACGGCCGTCCGCCGCGCGCGGCCCGACGACCTGCACGTCGTGGCCGGCGCGCCGCAGCGCGCCGACGAGGCCGTCGATGTGGACGCGCTGCCCGTCGTGCGAGCGCGTGCGGTGGTGGTAGAGGATCTTCATCCCGCGCCCGCCGCCGGCAGACGCCCGAGCGCCCGCAGGAATACGTCGTGCATGCCGTCGACGGTGGCCGTCCAGGAGTGGAGCTCGGCGTAGGCGCGCACCTGCACGCGGTCGCGCGGTCGCTCGAGCAGGTCGTTGATCCCGGCCGCGACGGCGGTCGGCTCGGCGGAGTCGATGAGCGTCCCGACGGCGCCCTCGCGCACCACCTCGGCGACGCCGCCGGCGCGCGTCGCGACCACGGGCGTGCCGCACGCGAGGCTCTCGAGCAGGACGTTCGGCCACCCCTCGCGCGTCGAGAGGAGCGCGAGCGCGTCGGCCGCGGAGTAGGCGACGGCGAGCCGCTCGTGCGGGAACGGTCCGAGCAGCTCGACGCGGCGCGCGGCGCCGATCCGCTCCGCCTGCGCGAGCAGCCGGCCCCGCTCCTCGCCGTCGCCGATGATCTTCACGTCGACGTCGTGCGGGAGCTGGGGCAGCGCGGCGATCAGCCGGTCGTGCCCCTTCCTCGCGATCAGGTGGCCGACGGAGAGAACGACGCGCCGGTCGCTCCGCCAGCGCAGCTGTGCGCGCGCCTGCGCCCGGTCGACCGGCGCGAAGGCGGCGAGGTCGACGCCGTTGCGCAGCGTGACGAGCGGCAGCCCGGGCGGCGCGAGCGGCGCGAGCTCGCGGCGCAGCGCGTCGGCGACGGCGATGCCGGCGCTCGCGCCGCGCAGCATCCACTTCATCCAGCGGCGCGGCAGCAAGTGGCGCGGGATCAGGTTCACGTCGGTGCCGCGCGCGGTGACGACCAGCGGGAGGCGCAGCCGCCGCGCGACGAAGCGCGCCGCGACCGCGTCGGGATAGAGGTAGTGCGCGTCGACGAGGTCGAAGCGCTCGCCCGCCGCGACGAGCTCCTGCACGCACTGCGTGCCGGCGCGCGCCAGCGAGAGCGGCGCGACGCTCATGCTCACCTTCGGGAGAAGGAGGTAGCGCGGATGAAGGACGCGCACGCCGTCGCGCCGCTCCTCGGCCGGCACGTCGGCGAACGCGGCGAAGCGCCCGCGCGCCAGCGCGCGCGGCACCCACGGCACCGGCGCGACGACGACGGCCTCCCGCGATTCGGCGCCGCCCGGCGCGCCCGGCTCCTTCGCACGCGCCAGCCAGTGGCGCAGGCGCTCCCACACGAAGACGCCGTGGTGCGGCGCGCCGGGATTCGGGAAGAGCGTCGTGAAGACGAGGAGGCGCATCGTCACGCTCCGAGCCAGCGCTTCTCGAACGCCGAGAGCACCAGCATGGAGTAGAGCAGTTCCGAGTGGTCGCGCCGCCCGGAACGGTGGCGCGCGACGGCGGCGGCGAGCTCGGCGGCGTCGACGCTGCGCGGCGCGGCGAAGCGGTCGCCCTGCGCGTCGAGCTGGCCTCTCACCCAGCGCTCGAGCGGCGGCGCGAAGCCCTGCTTTTTGCGCTCGGCCGTCGCCGGCGGCAGATGAGGCGCGATCGCGCGGCGCAGGATCCACTTGCCGACGCCCGCGTGGAGCTTCCAGTCGGGAGGAATCGTCGCCGCGAGCTCGACGAGCCGGTAGTCGAGCAGCGGCTCGCGCGCCTCGAGGCTCGCCGCCATGGTCGCGCGGTCGGACTTGGTGAGCACGTATTCGGGCAGCCAGGTGTGGAAGTCGACGTACTGCGCGCGCGACAGCGGGTCGGAGGCGGGCGCGCGCTCCCACCACGGACGGAAGTGGTCGACGGGGTCGTAGCCGGCGGTCGCGGCGCGCAGGTCGGGGTGGAGCAGCGCGCGCGCCTGCGCCAGGTCCATCGAGCTCACGCTGCGCACGTAGGCGTCGAGCGGCGCGCGGCCGAGGTTCTGGAGCGTCGTCTTCGCGCGCAGCGGCCGCGGCAGCCGTGCCGACGCGGGCCAGAGCGCGCCCGCGCCGCGGAAAAGCGCGCGGAAGAGGGGTCCCGGCAGGAGCGAGCGAACGCGGTGCTCGGCCGCCTCGAAGCGGTAGCGGCGGTAGCCGGCGAAGCACTCGTCGCCGCCGTCGCCCGAGAGCGCCACCGTCACGTGCTTGCGCGCGCACTGCGCGAGGAGCCAGGTCGGGATCGCCGAGGGGTCGGCGAACGGCTCGTCGAAGAACTCGGCGAGCGGCAGGACGAGGTCGAGCGCCGCCGGAGCGAGCTCCTCGACGACGTGGCGCACGCCGAGGTGCTTCGCGACGACCCGCGCATGGTCGACCTCGGAGTGCTCCCAGTCCTGGAAGCCGATCGTCACCGCGGTCACGCTGCCGCCGCCGCCGCCGCTCGAACCGCGCGCGAGCTCGGCCATCGCCGCGACCACCGCGGAGGAGTCGACGCCGCCCGACAGGAACGCGCCGAGCGGCACGTCGCTGATCAGCCGCAGCCGGACCGCGTCCTGCAGCGTCGACCAGAGCTCCTCGGCGAGGCGCTCCGGCGGGTCGCGCCGCGTCGCGAACTGCGGCAGGTCCCACCATTGCCGCGGCTCGGCCGCGCGCCCCGCGGCGCCGCGCCCGACCCAGAGGTAGTGGCCCGCCGGCAGCTTGCGCGCGCCGCGCCAGATCGTCTTCGGGGCCGGGACGTAGCGCAGCGCGAGATAGTCCAGGAGCGCGGTCGGGTCGACCTCGCGCTTCAGCCCGCCCTCCGCGAGCAGCGCCTTGAGCTCGCTCCCGAAGACCAGACCGCGCGCCGTCCAGGCGTAGTAGAGCGGCTTCACGCCGAGCCGGTCGCGCGCGAGCAGGAGGCGGTCGGAGCGGCGGTCGTGCACCGCGAGCGCGAAGAAGCCGTTCAATTTCACGAGCATCTTCGCAGGATCGTCGCGGTGCTCCTCGAAGAGGTAGACGAGGACCTCGGTGTCGCTGCGCGAGCGGAAGACGTGGCCGCGCTCCTCGAGCTCGCGGCGCAGCTCGCGGAAGTTGTAGATCTCGCCGTTGAAGACGACCGCGACCGAGCCGTCGCGCGAGTACATCGGCTGGTTGCCGTCGGGCGAGAGGTCGAGGATCGCGAGGCGCCGATTGTGCAGGCCGACGCCGTGCGACAGCGCCGAGCCGTGCGCGTCGGGACCGCGGTGGCGCAGCACCTCCCCCATCGCGACGAGCTCGGCCTCGCGGCGGGGCGCCTGCGCGTCGTCGTCGAGGAAGCCCGCGATCCCGCACATGGGCGCCGACCTAGCCGCGCGCGGGCCTTCCGGCCCACGCGTCCTCGAAGCATTCGACGAGGCGGTCGGTGAGGCGGTCGTAGCGGAACGCCTCGGCGCCCGGCCCCGGCGCCGCATCGGCTCCGGCCGGTGCGGCGCGCCGCCGCACGACGCGCGCGAGCGCGGCCGCGATCGCGTCGGGATCGTCGGGCTCGGCGCGCTCGAACGGGACGGCCGCGGCCCGCAGCGTCTCCTCGATCGCCCCGCCCGCGCGCGAGAGCGAGAGGATCGGGCGGCCGGTCGCGAGGTACTCGTAGAGCTTGGCCGGCACCTGCACCTCGGCGTCGGCGTGCTCCGGCCCGAGGACCAGCAGCACGTCGCTCGTGCGCTGGCGCGCCAGCGCCTGCGCGTGCGGCAGCGCGCCCGCGATCGCGAGCGCGCCCGCGACGCCGAGCGCGTCGGCCTGCGCGCGGAACGCCGCCTCGCCGTCGATCGAGCCGTGGAAGACGACGCGCAGGCGTGCGTAGCCGTCGGCGTCGGTCTCCTTCAGGCGCGCGAGCGCCTGCAGCAGGAAGCGGCCGCTGCGCAGGCCGTAGAGCTGGCCGAAGTGCGCCACCTCGACGGCGCCGGGCGTGCCGCCGCCGGCCGGCGGCGGGAGCCCGTCGAAGTCGTCGGGATCGAAGCCGTTCGCGATGGTGCGCGCGCGCGCGCCGACGTCGTGGCGGCGCCGGAACGCGCGCTCGAGCGCGGCGGTGTTGAGGATCACCTGCGCCGCCTCGCCGACCACGCGCCGCTCGAGCGCCGCGTCGAGCCGCCGCCCGCGCTCGCTCGCGTAGGCGCGGAACGGGTTGCCGATCCAGGGATCGCGGAAGTCGACGACGAGCGGCGCGCGGAAGAGGCCGCGCAGCGCGACGCCGACGAGGTGGGCGCTGTGCGGCGGGCTGGTCGAGAAGATCAGGTCGGGCTCGTCGCCGCGCAGCGCGAGCGCCGCCTTCGCCGTCGCGACCGGGATCCAGGAGAGCCAGCGGTCGGGCAGCGAGATCGCCTCGCTCACGACGTCGCGCCAGCGAGACGCCGTCGAACCGTTCGCGGGCGCATCCGCCGGCGCCGCGGCGGCGCCGGCCGGCCGCCGCCCGCTCCAGCGCTTGAGCGCGTCCCAGGCTCGGAAGGGATCGGCGAGCGGCGCCCTCACGATGCGCGCCTCGGGCGGCACCTTCGCGAGCAGCCCGTCGTCGCGCCGCTCGCCGCGCGCCGGCGCGCCGGTCAGCACGGTGACGCGGTAGCCGCGGCGCACCAGGTGGCGCACGAACTGGAGCGGCCGGTGGACGCCGCCGCCGGTGAGCGGCGGGAACCACCACGCGACGAAGAGGACGTGGCGGCCGCTCATGACCGCGCCTCCTCGACCAGCGCGACGAAGCGCGAAAGATGCGGCGCCCAGCCCAACCGCTCCTCCGCGAACGCGCGGCCGCGCTCGGCGAGGCGCTCGCGCCGCGGCGCGTCGCGCAGCAGCGCGACCGTGCGCTCGGCGAGGCCCGCGTCGTCGTCGGCGGCGAGCCAGGTCTCGCCGTCGCGGCCGGCGAGCCCCTTCGCGATCGCACCGCTCACGACGAGCGGCACGCCCGAAGCCAGCGCCTCGAGCGCCTTGTTCTGGACGCCGCGCGCGACGCGGAACGGCAGGACGACCAGTGTCGCGCGCGCGAGGAAGGGCTGGACGGCCGGCACGTCGGCGTGGAGTGCCACGCCTTCGAGCCGCGCGAGCTCGCGGATCGCGGCGACCGGACGGCTGCCGACCAGCACGACCGTCGCGGCCGGCACCTCGCGCCGCACGCGCGGCAGGAGGTCGCGCACGAGGCGCGTGCACGCGTCGACGTTCGCCGCGTAGTCGAGCGCCCCGACGAAGAGGAGCTCCGCCGCGGCGCGTCCCGCCGGCGGCCCGAACGGGAACGCGGCGAGGTCGACGCCGTTCTCGACCACCTCGAGCCGGCGCGGCCGGCAGAAGGCGCGCAGCGTCGCCGCCTCGTCCTCGGTGCAGACGACGCAGGCGGCGGAGCGCTCGGCCGCGCGCGTCTCGACCCTGCGCAGCCGCCGCGCCTCGAGCGCGCACGCGACGCGGCGCGCACCGGAGACCGTACCCTGCTCGGCGTAGAGCCTGAACTTCTCCGAGTCGACGTCGACGAAGTCGACGATCGTCGCGGGTGGAGCGCCGCGCGGCGCGGCGCACTCGAGCAGCGGCGCCATCGCGCCGCTGTAGACGACGGCGGCGTCGAACGGCGTCGCGCGGCACGCCTCGGCCAGCGCGCGCCGCAGCGCCGGCTCGGCGAAGTGCGCCGCGGTGAGCGCGCCGCCCGCGGCGACGGCCCACAGGGCGCGCAGCCGCGACGCGCCGGCGCGGACCGGCGCGACGAAGAGGCGCGCGACCTCGCTCCGCCACTCGGGGGCGCCTTCGCTCCCGTCGTCGGAGGCGGCGAAGACGTGCACCTCGTGCTTCGCCGCGAGCGCGCGCACCTCGTGGTATGCGCGGATCTTGTCGCCCTTCACGGGCCGGTCGGGGACCCGGTGCGCGAGGAAGAGGATCCGCATGGCGCGGCGGCGCGGCTCAGACGAGCAGGTCGCGCAGGTCGAGCGCCCAGCGGACGACGCCCGTGGGCAGGTGGTCCGGGTAGACGACGCAGACGACGATCATCGCGGCGAGGCCGACCAGCAGGACCGCCGAAGCGGCCACCTGCACCGTGCGCTGGAACCGGTTGCGGCGCACCTCGAGCACCGTCTGGATCGGGGCGACCTCGCCGAGCACCGGCATCTTGAGCGAGACGCGCGCCTGATCGGAGTGGGCGAACGACGTGCGCAGGATCTCCCGGCCGATCACGATCGCGACGGCGGTCGCGAGCCCGAGCATCGTGCAGATGCCGAGCGCGAGCCAGCCGACCGAGGCCGTCGGCTTCGGCGCCGGCTGCGGTCGCTCGAGCGTGCGCAGCGGGAGGAGGTTCTTCGGGCCGCGCGCGTCGGCGAGCGCCTTCTTGTCGAAGTAGGGCCCCGCCACCACCTGCTGGTCGAGCACCGCCTGCTGCGCGACCGCGACGTCCATGCGGAGCTGCGTGTACTCGCGCAGGACCTGCGGCAGCGTCTTCAGGAGGTCGCTCACCTCGCGCTTGCTGCTCTCGAGGAGCGCGCGGGCCGCCAGCTTGCCCTGCAGCTGCGCGTTCAAGTCGTCGCGCTCGCGCTTGAGCGCCTCGTACTTCGGGTTGGCGCGCGCCGCGGCGCTGACCTCGGCGGTGTCGGGGGCGTTCGAGACCTGGAACACGAGCTGGGCGAGCTCGTCCCTGGCCGCCTGCACGGCGGGGTACCGCTCGGTCCAGTGCGCCCGCAGGAGCTCCTGGAGCTCGAGGTAGGCCATCGAGATGCGCTGCACGAGCGCCGCCTTCTCGTCGCTCAAGGCCGGGCCGGCCGCATCGAGCGTGGGCGACACGAGCGGCTTGCCGTCGGCGCCCAGCGCCGCCAGCTCGCGGTCGAGCTGGTCGAGCAGCACCTGGTCGTTGGTGATGTCGGGCCCGAGCGCGTCGAGGCGGGTGCCGAGGTCGTCGAGGCGCGCCTGCTGGTCCTGGTGCTGGTTGATGGCGGAGATGCCGTGCCGAATCTCGTACTGCTCGACGTCCTTCATGCGCTGGTCGAGGGCGAGCTTCTTCTGCTGCAGCAGCCGCTGCTGGTCGGAGAGGCGGCGCGTGAGCTCCTCCACGTAGTCGGAGGTGGCGTTGTCGCGCCAGAGGTTCACCAGCGTCTCGCAGAAGCGCGCCGCGTCGCCGCGGTCGCCCCAGGTGAAGGTGACCGTGACGACGCGCCCGCCGAGCTCGGCAGGGGCGACGTTCGCCTTCAGGTGCTGGCGCACGCGCTCGATGTAGTTCTGGCGCCCCTCGAGGGTGGCGCGCGCGTGGGCCCACGCCGGCCACTCGAGCTTGTTCAGGACCTCCTCGATCAGGTCGGAGGCGTGCAGCTGGTCCTCGAGCATCGAGCGGCTCTTCGGGCCCCCCTCGTCGTCGATCGCCTTCTGGTCGGTGGCGTCGAAGACGACGTTCGACTTGATCAGCCCCCGGTAGGTCGAGGTCCACTGGAGCGGCACGTAGAGGAAGGCCGCGATGCCGAGCAGGAGCCCGAGCCCGAGGCTGGTGGCGATGGTGAGCCAGCCGCGCCTCACCATCCCGAAGAACTGGCGGATCTGCTGCTGCGGGTCGACCTCGCGCTCGAAGGGGTCCGCGCCGGCCGGCATCAGCCGCCTCCGGGGATCGCGAGGTCCGGGTCGAGCGGGGCGACCTGCATCTGGAACGAGGAGCCCGGCGCGGGCGCGTAGCCGAAGCCGCCGTAGCGGTTGTAGTTGCCGTTGTTGAAGCGGCTGGTGTTGCCGAACGTCTCGGTGAGGAAGTAGAGGCGGTCGAGCCCGAACAGGCTGGAGACGACCGTCGTGAGCGGCGAGAACAGCTTCAGCGTGAAGATCGAGATGTGGCCGAAGATGTTGGGCGGGATGTAGATGATGTCGTTCTCGCGGACCTCGACGTTGTTCTTCGACCAGCCGCCCTCGCGCATCGCGTCGTAGTCGAACTCGATCACCAGCGGGTGGTACGGGTCGGCGCGGACCAGCTTGATGCGGTTCGACGCCGCGAACAGCGCGCTCGGCGGCGCCTGGATGAGCGCCGAGTAGATGGTCACGTCGCCGTTGAACGGGACGCGCTGCGCGTGGGGCAGGACGAAGCCGCCCGCGCCGATCAAGCCGTCCATGAAATACGCCTTCGAGCGCGGGACGCGCAGCTCGACCTGCGGGTCGGCGGTCGTGTTGTACTCGCGCAGCCGCGCCTTCAGCATCTCCTGGCAGTCGGGGATGGTGAGGCCGGCGACGAAGACCTCCCCGATGTTCGCGACCGAGATGACGCCGTCCGAGCGGATGACGTAGCCCTCGTTGAACTCGGGGTGCTCCCGGTCCGAGACCATGATCGCGTCGCCGATGCCGAGGTAGTACTGCTCGTTGCTGTCGCCGACGTAGCGGTTGCCGAAGCCCCGCTGGTTCAGGAGCTGCTGCGAGCGCGCGTCGTCCGTCGTCGCGCACCCGCTCGCGGCGGCCGCGAGCAGCGCGGCGAGCGCGGTCCTCGCGATCCTCGCGATCCTCGACTGGCTCACGCTCGCTCCTCTCGTCCGGCCGCGGACGCGTCCGGCGCGAGCCGCTTGGACGCGCGGCCCGCGCGGAGGATTCCCCCCTCCTTTCGGCCCCCCTCCCTTCGGAGCTTGGTCGCGCCCGGGTTGACTGGCAGGCGGCGCTGGCTCATCACGACGGCCCTCGCGGCGGGGCGGAGCGGGTGGGAATCCGTTTCCCGTACTGCCGCTCATAGTAGTCGAGGTACGCGCCCGACCGGACGCGGGCGATCCATTCGGCGTGCGCGCGATACCAGTCGACCGTCTCGCGCAGCCCCTGCTCGAACGTGCGGCGCGGCCGGAAGCCGAGCTCGCGCTCGATCTTCCCGGCGTCGATGGCGTAGCGGCGGTCGTGGCCGGGGCGGTCGTTCACGTAGCGGATCAGCTGCTCCCCCTTGCCCAGGATCCGGAGCAGGCTGCGGACCACGGTCAGGTTGGGCAGCTGGCAGTCGCCGCCGACGTTGTAGACCTCGCCGGGCTTGCCGCGCTCGAGCACCGCCAGCAGCGCGTCGCAGTGGTCGTCGACGTGGATCCAGTCGCGCACCTGCATGCCGTCGCCGTAGACCGGCAGCGGCTTGTCGTCGAGCGCGTTGGCGATCATCAGCGGGATCAGCTTCTCGGGGAACTGCCACGGCCCGTAGTTGTTGGAGCAGCGCGTGACGACGACCGGCAGCCCGAACGTGTGCAGCGCGGCGCGCGCGAGCAGGTCGGCGGACGCCTTGCTCGCCGAGTAGGGCGAGTTCGGGGCGAGCGGCGAGGTCTCGGTGAAGAGCCCCTCGGGTCCGAGCGAGCCGTACACCTCGTCGGTCGAGACCTGCAGGAAGCGGGCGATCTTGCGTTCGCGCGCCACGTCGAGCAGGTTCTGCGTGCCGAGCACGTTGCTGCGGATGAAGACGGCCGGCTCGAGGATCGAGCGGTCGACGTGCGACTCGGCGGCGAGGTGGGCGACGGCGTCGATCGCCGGGTGCTTCTCGAAGACGGCGCGCACCGCCTCGCGGTCGGAGAGGTCGCACTTCTCGAAGGCGTAGCGCGGTTCGTCCTCGACGTCGCTCAGGCGCTCGAGGTTGCCGGCGTAGGTGAGCGCGTCGAGGTTGACGACGCGCCAGTCGGGCCGCGCGGCCAGGACGCGCCGGACCAGGTTGGCGCCGATGAAGCCGGCGCCGCCGGTGACGAGGAGGGTCGTCACGGACGGCTCCCGGACGCGCGGCGGCGTCGGCGCGCCGTCATGCGAGGTTGGCGCCGCCCTCGCGCACCAGCACGCTCGTCTTGAAGAGCGACTCGAAGGTGCCCGCGTCGCTCCACCAGCCCTCCACCTTGTCCCATTCGAGCTCGCCCTTCGCGAGGTAGGCGTTGTTCACGTCGGTGATCTCGAGCTCGCCGCGGCCGGACGGCTTCAGCGTCCGGATGATGTCGAACACCTGCGCGTCGTAGAAATAGATCCCGGTGACGGCGAGATTGCTCTTCGGCTGCCGGGGTTTCTCCACGATCCCGACCACGCGCGTCCCGGAGACCTCCGCGACCCCGAAGCGCGCGGGATCGTCGACCTCCTTCAGGAGGATGCGCGCGCCGCGCGTTTGAGCGACGAAGCGGTCGACCGAAGGCTTGATCGTCTTCTGCAGCAGGTTGTCGCCCAGCACGACGCACATGCTCGCGTCGCCGACGAACGCCTCCGCGAGCCGCAGCGCGTCGGCGATGCCGCCCTCCCCCTGCTGGTAGGCGTAGTAGATGTGGGCGCCGAAGTCCTTGCCGGAGCCGAGCAGCTTCAGGAAGTGGCCGGCCGAGTCGCCGCCCGTGACGATCAGGATGTCCTGCACGCCGCCGCGCACCAGGCACTCGAGGGGGTAGTAGACCATCGGCCGGTTGTAGACCGGCAGCAGGTGCTTGTTGGTCACCTTCGTCAGCGGCATGAGACGGCTGCCGAGCCCGCCGGCCAGGATCACACCCTTGAGCGCCATCGTCGCGTCCTCCGTGTCCCCGGCCGCGCCGCGTCACGCCCCGCGGCGGTCGCGATACCACGCGACCGTCCGCGCCAGCCCCTCTTCGAAACGGACCGCCGGGTCATAGCCCAGGTCGCGCCGCGCGCGTGCGATGTCTGCCGTCGAGTGGACGATGTCGCCGACGCGCGCGGGGGCGAACTCCGGCGACGCCTTCGCGCCGGTCGCCGCGGCGAGCGCCGCGACCAGGTCGAGCAGGCTGCGGCTGCGCCCCGACGCGACGTTGAAGGTCGCGCCGCTCGCGACGTCGGCCGTCGCCGCGCGTGTCAGCGCCTGCACCACGTCGTCGACGCAGACGAAGTCGCGCGTCTGCCTTCCGTCGCCGAAGATCAGCGGCGGCTCGTTGCGCAGCAGCTTCTCGCAGAAGACCGAGATCACGCCCGAGTAGGGCGAGCCGGGGTCCTGGCGCGGCCCGTAGACGTTGAAGAAGCGCAGGACGACGGCGCGCAGGCCGCGGCCCGCGCCGAGCAGCCGGCAGTAGTGCTCGCCGAGGAGCTTCTGCGCGGCGTAGGGCGACTTCGGGTCGAGCCGCTGCTCCTCGACGGCGGGGCCGGCGCCGGCGTCGCCGTAGACGGCGCAGGAGCCGGCGAAGATCAGCCGCTCCACGCCGGCGCGCGCCGCCTCGACGGCGACGCGCATCGTCC
>Ga0137437_1000455_pt1 | contig 12662 bp, 12 predicted proteins | sample EasRivERMGT138_2_FD_102332 | JGI IMG/M metagenome (GOLD analysis project Ga0137437, IMG submission 102332) | Soil microbial communities from meander-bound floodplain in the East River, Colorado, USA - East River MetaG ERMGT138_2 | ecosystem: Environmental > Terrestrial > Soil > Floodplain ...
CAAGCACAGCGGCGTCTTCGCCGTCTCGTTGCAGCAGGCCACGCAGAAGACGCTGTGCTTCACGTATCTCCCGATCGCGAAGTCGTTCGGTGCGAAGATCTTCGTGCAGTGCGATGTCCAGCACCTCGAGCGCCACGGCGATGGCTGGGAGGTCCACTTCCAGCGGCTCGAGACCGGGACCGAGCCGGTCGCGGCGACGCGCAAGCTCCGCGCGAAGGCGGTGATCGTGGGCGCCGGGGTGATGGGCACGACCGGCATCCTGCTGCGGTCGCGGAGCATGGGGCTGTCGCTGTCGAGCGAGCTCGGCGGCCGCGTCAGCGGCAACGGCGATGCGATCGCGCTCGCCTACGACGGCGACGACCGCCTCGATTCGGTCGGCACCGGGGCGCGCCGGAGCGCCAAGCACCCCACCGGCGCGACGATCCTCGGCGTGATCGACAAGCGCGGCGGCGCGCTCGCGAACGGCATCATCATCGAGGAGGGCGCGTTCCCGAGCGGCGCCGCCGGGATGCTGCGCGAGCTGCTCGAGGTGATCGCGAGCTATAGCGGGAAGGAGACCGGGCACGGGTTCCTGCACTGGCTCCGCGAGCTGCCCGGCCAGCTGCGTGATCTGTTCGGCATCGGCACCGCCGAAGGCGCGCTCAACCGCACGCAGCTGTTCCTGCTGATGGGCCACGACGGCGCCGACGGCCTCATCGAGCTCGACGGCCGCGGGCGCTCGAAGGTCAAGTGGCCGGAGCTGCGCAATCGCAAGCTGTTCACGGCCGAGAACGAGCTCGCGCGCGACATCACGACGAAGCTCGGCGGCGTGTTCGTCACCAATCCCCTCCACACGCCGCTGTTCAAGAACAACCTGATCACGGTCCACCCGCTCGGAGGCTGCCCGATGGGCGACCGCGGCGAGGGGTTCGTCGATCACGCCGGCCGGGTGCAGGCAGACGACGGCGCGAAGCAACCGGGGCTCTACGTCGCGGATGCGTCGGTGATCCCGACGTCGCTCGGCGTCAATCCGCTGTGGACGATCTCCGCGCTCGCCGAGCGCATCGCGGCGCATGTCGTCGTGGATCTCCGGCTTGCACCCACGCCGGACCACGTCAGGGCATCGCGGACGTTGAAGCCGGGCGTCACCGTCAGTCCCCAATGATGCGCCGATGGGCGACCTCGACCTGCCGTGCCGGGACCCACGGCACCTTCCTCGCCTGGGCCGTCAGCGGCCTCGTCCGCCCGGCAAGCGGCTCCGGACGACCGATTCGCTCATGTTGGTGGAGGACAAGAGCTCGTCGAGCAAGGCCGCAGCGGTGGCTGCCGTGCCCGCAAACCCAGACCCGCACACGGTGATCGCACCGTGACGGCCGTCGTCGACGATCGTGATCACGCATCCGCCGATCGGATCGGTGTCGCTGGCGAGGCGAGATGGCGACGACACCGCGAACATCGGCGGGATCGCCGAGTCCATCGCGATCCGCGAGAGCAGCGCGCGGCCGCCGATGACCTCGGCGAAGCTCTCGAGCCAGCGCGGCCGCTTGGCGCTGATGCTCTTGCGCTTCCACGACAAGGGCACGGGTACGGCGCGCGCGGCGGCAAGCAGGCGCGACACGAGCCCGCTGTCGGTCGCTTCGCGCGAGAACACCTCGCGCACGCGAGCTTCGAAGGTGGCGAACGGCTCGGGCACGCCATCCTCGAAGCGCACGCTCGTGGTCGCCGACACGACGCGGCGGCGGAGGCGCATCGGATCGTCCTTGCGGCCGCGTGCAACGGGGATCTGGATCGTCGGCGAGAACTTCGCGTCGCGCCGGCCGGCATGGCGATGCAGGATGCGTCCGAGCTCGTACGCGAGCGGGATCACCCGCGGCGTCGGGCAGGGTAGGTCCCGCCACGTGACGGCGAGTGGCACAGCGCCGGCGGCGGCGCCGAGCGAGGGCGCCGTGTGGCTGTGGGTCGAGACCTCGCCGGCGGTGAGCGCGGCGAGCGCGGCGAGCGCAGCGATCCGGGCCGTGAGGCGCGCGTGGCCATAGCCATCGATGATCAGGTGGCACGTCGAAACCACGGCGAGGTCATCGGCGCGACCGAGGCCGAGCCAGGGGCCGCCGCGCCCGTTCCATGCGCGGCGATGGCCGTGACGCGCGGTCTCGACAGGCTCGTCGCCGATCGAGACGCACACGAACGGCGTCGCGCCGTACCACCGCGGCGGGTCGGCACCACCGAGCAGGGCGGCGAGTTGCGTGACGAGCGTCGGATCGTCGAGCCTGGCGATGAGGCACTTGTTGCCGATCGCGAAGGCGGCGACCTCGAGCTTGCTCGGCCGTGGTTCCGCGCCGCGCGAATGATCGATCGTGACCGCGAGTGGCTGATCCGGAAAGCTGCCGTCGAGCTCGCGCAGCGCGGTGCGTGCGGCGGTCGCGCGGTTGATCGCGTCGATCACCAGATCGCGCGGGCGCGGTGCGCGATGGCCCATGAACGTATCGGCGTCGGGCTCGGCGTCGCACGCGAGGTAGACCTCGGACGGCGCCCCGGTCTCGGCGAACGCGACGCCCCCGGCGAGCAGCCACCATCGCGGATCGACCTCGGCGATCGCCGCAAGCTCGCGCTGGAGCTCGGCGGTCCGGCGCGCCCATGCGCTCACGCGACCTCCACGAGGTGGACGACCAGACCAAAATCCGATGCGCGCCGGTCCCGCAACTGAGCGTGCCACGTGGGTCACCGCCTGCGCTTTGCAGCCAATCGCCAGCCGTCGCGCGTCTGGTCGGACGTCGTCACGTTCACGGCCGCCGACAGGCTGTCCGTGTAGCCCTTCTTCTTGTCGGTGGGGCGCCCCGGCAGCTCGGAGCCGTAATAGAAGCGCTGGAGGAGCCAGACGAAGAACGACGGCCGATACATGAACAGATCCGCCACGAGGGACATCTGCGCCTCGTTATCCCAGAACGCCCGCTTCGGTGCACCCTCGTTCCGCCGGAGCTTCAGCACGTCGTTCGACACGGGACATCGCGTGATGCACGCCCGGCACATGTGGTCGCGCCTGGGGCCGAAGAAGTCACCCGCGATCAGGCGGTCACATGATTCGGTCCGGGTGATCACGAAGTTGTCGAACGCGCCGACCGGGCATGCCTCGACGCACAGGTTGCACGTGCTGCAGTCCGGGAGCTTCCAGTCGTCGTTGACCGGCGTCGGGTCGTACCGATCGACCGCCGCGTTCAAGAACACGACGTTCAACTTGCAGTTGAACCCGAACCGGCGCGAAAAGAACAACGCGTTCTTGCCGATCGTGCCCAACCCTGCGGCGGTCGCGACCTCCTTGAGCAAGACCGGCACGCTCGCCTGCGAGTCGGCGAACGCGACCCCCTTGCCGTAGTTGTCATTTGCCTGCGTCGCGACGTCGGCGGCCATGCTCTCGACGAAATAGTCTGCCGCGACGTCGCTGAACAGGACGAGCACGAGCACCGACTGGCTGGGGATCGCGCGGTGGGTCATCCGCAGCTTGCCGTGCATGTGAAGGCTTCGACGTTCCAGCGGTCCGTCACCGAAGCGCGCGCGAAGTGCGCTGCTCTCGAGCACGACGGCGTCGAACGGAACCCCCGGGGGTGCGGCATCGCGAAGCCAGCCATCGAGGAGGTCTCGCGCGATGACGACCTCCTCGCGTTCCGGCTGCGTCCGGTCTCCGCCCAGCTTCGCGCGCGCGAGCTCGTAGTGTGGCTTGGCCCATGGCGTCGCCACGGCCCGGATCGCCCGCCAGTTCGCGTTCCAGGCGATGTCGCTTGCGTGCCAGCGCGCCGTGCGGAGCCATTGGGGAACACGCTTTCGGATCCTGTCGAGCATGGGCAGCCGACCCTAACACCGACGACCCCTCGTGGAGGAGGCCGCCGTCGTCGACGTGACCAAGATGGTTCAACGTGGCACACGGATTGCTGATTGATCGGGTATGCGCATCTTCATCACAGGGGCAACCGGCGTGATCGGGCGGCGGGTCGTACCACTTTGTCTGACGCGCGGACATCAGGTTACTGCTGTCGCTCGCTCGGCGGAAGCGCGGACCGCGCTCGAACGGCTCGGCGCGTTCGCGGTCATCACGGATCTGTTCGATAGAGCTCAGCTGGCCGCCTTGCTTCCGGGGAGGACAACATGAGCGCTACCCGACAGAAGTCCGTTGTCATCACCGGCACCTCGAGTGGTATCGGCCGGGCGTCGGCATCGCGCCTCGCCAAGGCGGGGTTCCGCGTGTTCGCCGGGGTTCGCAAGGAGGCCGACGCGCAGTCGCTTCACGCCGAGCATCCGGCCATCGAGCCGATCGCGATCGACATCACCGACGCCGCGTCGATCGCCTCGGCGAAGACCCAGCTCGAGGCCGTGCTCGACGGCCTCGATGGTCTGGTGAACAACGCCGGCATCGGCCTGACGGCTCCGATGGAACACGTCCCGCTGGACGAGCTCCGCCGCCAGTTCGAGGTCAACGTCATCGGGCAGGTCGCGGTGACGCAGGCGTTGTTGCCGCTCATCCGTCGCGCGCGCGGCCGCATCGTCAACATGGGCTCGGTCGTCGGACACATCACGATGCCGTTCGGCGGTGTCTTGTGCGGCTGCAAGACCGCCTTCGGAGCCATCAACGATGCGCTCCGGCTCGAGCTCCGCCCGTTCGGCATTCACGTTTCGGTCATCGAGCCCGGCTCGATCAGCACGCCGGCCGTCGACAAGACCCTCGGCGACATCGAGCGCGCGATCGCTGCCCTTCCGCCCGAAGGCCAGATCCATTACGCCGGTATGCTGCGCGCGTTCAACCGGCGCGCCTACGAGCGCGCACACAACGGCAGCTCACCCGACGTGGTCGCCGGCGCGGTCCATCACGCACTCACCGCTCGGCGGCCGCGCATCCGGTATCCGGTCGGCCGGGACGCGCGGCTCCTGGTGACCCTGCCACGCCTGTTGCCGGATCGCTGGCTCGATCAGCTTCGCGTCCGGCTGTTCGGTATGCCCAAGGAAGTCCGCTGAGTCGCGGACCTTGGTCTCGACTCGATCCTACCGCGACGGAACGCGGGAGATGTACAGCGTCAGCGCGACACTCGAAGTCTTCCTGGGCACTAACCAGGGCACGTCGTGAAATTCGAGCCCAACCGCGCAGAGGACAATGGGCCTTCTTCGAGCGACCTCCTCGAGGCGGCGAAGTACGCGCGTCAGCATCTCGCCGTTGAAGGGGGCGTAGAGGAAGAAGATCGACCCATCGAGCTCGGCATCGGCGGCATTGCCGTGAACGAACGAGATGGCAGCAAGGGCGAGCTCGGCGCACCGGGCCCTCGCGCTGCGAACGAGCGGCTCCTGGATCTCCACCCCAGAAGCTCGCGCCCCGGAGAGCAGGTGCGCGAGGATCACCACGCGGCCCAGCCCCGAGCCGAGATCGACGAGCTCGTCGTCGGGCTGAACCGGCACCTCGAGCACCATCGCCAGGATCTCTTCCACGCCGCTTGGCAGATAGGGCACCGACCCGCGGGGGAGGTCCGGAATATCTGGCGGCGGCTCCTCGATCCCGAGCAGCTCGTCGACCCAAACGTCCCGATCGAAGAACGGGATGGAGAGGAGGAGCTCGAGGAGCGCCGCGCCGCGAAGTGCGCCGGACTCGATCTCGGTGCGGGCCGTCCGTGCCCGAAGCCGGAGCGAGTCGTTCACGGTAGGCCCAAGGCTATCAGACGCGAGTCATCGCGGCGCGACGTCACCACCGGACGCGCAAGGGAGCCATCTCCACCGGCATCATCAGGGACCCAGGAACCACCTGTTGAGAAATGGCTCACGACGAGGTGCAGGCAGGATGATCGAGGGGCACCGAACAGAATGAAGGCCCGAGTCAGCAGCGCAAGCTTTCGGTCGTTCTAAATGACCACACTCCGTCGGGAAGAAACCACGGCCGAGAATGTCCTGAGCCAAGCCCATTGTTGTCTCTCAGCCGGCACCGCAAGTACGTCCGTAGCGCCAGCTCGCGGACGTCAGCTACCGTGGAGCCATGACCACGGTCCGCATCGCACTCGCCAACCTTCGCTACCCACACACGCCCGAGGACTCGGTCGCTCGGGTGCAACACGCGATCGCGCAGGCGGGCGCCGAGCGTGCGGAGCTGGTGTGCTTTCCGGAATGCTACGTGCCTGGCTATCGCGGCCTCGGGCATGCACCGCCGGCGCCGGATCCCGGGTTCCTCGAGCGCGCGTGGACGGCGGTTGGAGCTGCCGCGGCGAAGGCGGGCGTCGCGGTGATCCTCGGCACCGAACGCGTGGTCGACGGCGGCGTGCTGGCGACGGCGCTCGTGATCGGTCGCGACGGGAGGCGGCTCGGCTTTCAGGACAAGGTGCAGATCGATCCATCCGAAGAAGGCACGTACCTGCCGGCGACGACGGGCCGCCGCGTGTTCGAGGCGGCCGGGATGACGTTCGGCATCGTGATCTGCCACGAGGGGTGGCGCTATCCCGAGACGGCTCGCTGGGCGGCCCGCCATGGCGCGCGGGTCGTGTTTCATCCGCACCTGCACGAGGCCGAGCCGGGGAGCTTCGCCCCATCGACGTTCGGCGATCCCGCGAACACGTTTCACGAGAAAGCGCTGCTGTGTCGGGCCGCGGAGAACACGTGCTACTTCGCCAGCGTCAACTACGCGAGCGCCGGCTCGCCGACCACCTCGGCGGTGGCACGCCCCGACGGGACGCTGCTGGGCTACCAGCCTTACAACGAGGAAGGCTTGTTCCTCGCAGCGCTCGATCTCGAGCCCGCGACGTGCGAGCTGGCGCGCCGGTACCGCGACGTCGGCGCGTGAGCTGGCTGACTCGTCCAGCCGACCTCGAGATGTTCGTACGCATCGAGCTCGAGGACGAAGGGGTCACGGCCGGCGACCGATGTGCGGGCGAGGATGACGTCGAGGCGACGCGCCGCAAGCTCGAGCCGTTCGTGGTCGGCGGCGGTGCGCAGCTTGCCGTCGACGGTGGCGCCTCGATCGGCGCGATCCTGTGGCGGATCCGAGACCTCGCGGCGGTCGAGTCGTGGAGCGTGTTCCGCGAGATCGATGTGTCCGTGTTTCCGGCCGACGGCCGGTTCGCGGAGATCTTCCAGCTCTGGGTCGACCCGGCGCATCGCCGGCGTGGCGTTGCTACCGCGTTGAAGCGGGAGCTCGAGGTCGAGGCGCGTGGCCCGAGGCGCCGGGCTCGTCTACACGCATACCGAGATGCGCAACGCCCACGTGCTCGCACTCAACGCGAAGCTCGGCTATCGCGAGGTGCGCCGTGGCCCGATCTGGGATGCGGTCATCCGCGTGAGCCTGGTCAAGGCGCTGTAGCGCCGGGGCCGCTGCAGGTCGACCGAGCCGCCGAGGGGCGAAGCGTGCGCTCGTTATCGAGGATGAAGCCCTTGGGCCGCGATCGCGGCACGCGCTCGCTACGCCCTCCGCGCGTCGTAGTCAAGCTGGTGTGCGTCCTTGGCAACGGCCGCCGCTGACGCTTCCGCCGACAGCGTCAGGTGGAGGGCCAAGTAGAAGATGGCGAGCGCGAAGCCGATCACGACGGCAAGGTCGATCCACGCCGGCAGGACCTCATAACCGCCACCGTAGCGGCCGAGTGCGCCGATCGCGACCTGGCCGCCGAACCACGGCGCCATCCAGATCGCGCTTCGGAGCGTGTGTTTTGCGTTGGTGCCCGAGCGCCACGCGCCGATGGAAAACAGCGCCAAGCCCAACAGCATGGCGCACGCGAGCTTCCACGTCGTGTCGAAGCCGCCCCAGTAGATGATCAGGTTGGAGGAGCAAAATGCCGTAGGCAGCAAGACCCTTGGCAACGGTACCCGGTACGCACGCGGTCGTGCGCCGTCGAGCTTGTGGAGCGCCGCGAGCGACAGCGGCGCGAAGGAGTACATGATGGCGGTGGCGCCCGTGACAACACTGACCAGCGCGCTCCAGCTCTTGAAGGGGCCGAGCGCGAGACAGCCGACGACGGCGGCGACGACGATCGATACCACCGGCACGCCTCTCGCGTTCGTCTTCGCGAGCGCGCTGGGCATCTCGCGCTCCTCGCCGAGCGCGTACGAGAGCCGCGCCGTGGTGCCGAGGTAGACGACCCCCGTGCCTGCGGGCGAGATGATCGCATCGATGAGGAGCGCCTTGGCGAGCCAGCCGGCGCCGAGCGCGAGCGCGAGCGTGTACCACGCGCCGTAGGCGGATGGATCGGTGCCGAGCGGCTTCGCCCAGCCGTGCACGATGTTACTCGGCTCGAGCGCTCCGATCATCACGAGCTGGAGCAGCGAGTAGAGGACCGCGCCGATCGCCATCGCGGTGAGGATCGCGCGAGACAGATCCTTCTTGGGGTTCCGGGCTTCGCCTGCCAGCTGGACGGCCTGCTCGAAGCCTTGCAGCGCGAACACCACCCCGCCGGTCAGCGCGGCGAACACGCCGTGGAAGCCGAACGGCATGAATCCGCCGCCGGCGTGGAAGTTGTCGGGCGTGAATCGAATCCCAGCCACGACGACAACCGCCACAAACGGAACCACGGTCTTCCAGATGACGACGGCGATGTTGCTCTCGGAGAGGAACTTCGCGCCCGCGAGGTTGATCGCGGTGAAGACGATCATCAGGAGGACGGCGACGACCATCCCGGTGGCGTTGAGGAGACCGACATCTGGGCCGGCGCCATGCATCATGTTGAAGTTCGTGTGAACCCAGTCGACGCTGTTGACGTACGTGATGGCGGCGAGCACCTCGATCGGCGCGATGAACACGGCCTGGAGCCACGACGCCCATCCGGCCGTGAAGCCGGCGATCGGGCCGTGACTGTAGTAGGGGATGCGCGCCGCCCCGCCCGCGACCGGGTACGCGGCGCCCAGCTCGGCGTACGTGAGCGCGAGCAACGCGAGCATCGCGGCCGCGAGCAGCCAGGACAGGACCGATGCCGGCCCGGCGACCTGCGCAGCCTTGAGGGCGCCGAGCAGCCAGCCCGATCCGATGATCGAGCCGAGCGAGACGAACATCAGGCCGTAGAACCCGACGGACCGCTGCAGACGACCTGCTCTGTCGGCTTCGGCCGTCATGGGACGCGACTCATGGGGGATGTCTGCACGTGCACGGACAGTATCACTACCCCGACACGGGGGGGCCTCGTCTACGCGGCGCGCGCCACAACGTCGGTCACGAGCTCGGACGAAACACGCTCAAGCGCATCCTCGCCAAGCACGGCCTCCCCCGCACCTGCGCGCGGCAAGACGATGCCATGGAGGACCTTCCTGAAGGCGCACCCTGGCGTGATCGCGGCGGCCGACTTCTTCACCAACGAGGTCGTCACGCTCTGCGGACTCGTCCGCTACTTCGTCCTCTTCGTCATCGACCTTGAGTCCCGCAGCGTGCACATCGCCCAGTCTGGTCCGCCAGCCGCGCGACGCCTGGATGCAACAGGTCGCTCGCAACCTCACTGACGGTGTCGATCGCGGCCTTCTCGAACCGGGACGGTGTCGATCAGTGTGTGAATGATGCGCAATCAATGCGACGAGCGATGCGCGATCCACGCGCTGTGATCTCCCGTTGTGGTTTGTACTTGTGATCCGAACTTGCTCGGTCGACACTACCGCGTATGAAGAACGACCAGAAGCAGACCAAGCGGAGGCCGAAGTTGACCTTGGCCAAGGAGAGCGTGCGCAAACTTGCCGAGCCCGACCTGTTCAACGTCGCCGGCGGAGGGCAGACGGGTCACTGCGACACGATCACGTTGAAGTGCTGCCTTACTCGCTAGCGGGTGGGATGATATCGATAGTGAGATTTTCCCAAAATTAAGACTCACTCAACGTTGAGACTTGGCCGGGCTATCCTCACAGGCTCCTGGTCTGAGCTCGTAGTGCAGGCGATCGGCGTGCTGTGAGCTTTCGCACTCGCCGAACTTGTATGCTTGTGCTCCACGATCGCGTTGGAGCAACATGGGGTGTATGAAACGAGATCGAAAGCAGCCAAAGCAGAACAGGAAGCTGGCTCTGGCCAAGGAGAGCGTGCGCAACCTCTCGGCACCCGACCTGTCCAATGTGGCGGGCGGGAGAAACGCGCTCCACGACGCCAAAACCGTCACATTTCCGCGCTGCTGTCGCACGGCCTAGTACCTGAGCCGGAGCCCCTGAGACGCCGAGGACCTGGTCCAGGACACGCTGGCGCGGGCGTTTGCGACCTCGGCGGGCTGACCGATCCACCATGGCCAAGCCGCCGCTCATCACGCTCAACGCCACCCCGATCGCGTTCCGTGGTCACCTCACAAGGGTCGCCTGCTTGATGTAGTCAAGGTTCGGGAAGTCACGGCGCAGATACGCATTTCCCCCTTCGAACACTGGATCCTGCTTTCCCGCCCGTATCCCGCCGCCGGCCCGCTCGCCATACGCCGCGTAGAGCGCATCGGCAACCTCCATCCCCTCGACGATCCGCGCAAACGGCACGAACGGCTCGACGTCATGGGCCGCGCTGTTGTCACGCAGATTGATGAACACCTGTGCCGCCCGGCCGTTCGGGCTCTTGAATGCAAAGGCAACGGTTCCGCGCACGTTCGAGAGCAGGCGCGGGTCGTCCGGGATCGTGCGCGTGCGCCAGCGCTGGGCGACGGCCGGATCGCCATTGATCCCGAATTGCGCCCAGACCCCGGCCCGGATGCGAAAGATCGCGGTGTCGTCGTAGTACCCCGCGCGCAGCAGATTGTAGAACCGATCCACGCCGTGCGGCGCCCACTCGCGCCGCATTTCGAGCACGATGGGCCCCTTGGTTGTCTCGAGCCGCACATGACAGACGTCAGGCGCGCGTCTCTGAAGATCGGCGCTGTCGGGTTGCATCAGCTGCTGGTGCCCGGAACGTCCTGCACAGCCCGCCACCAGAGCGGCTACGAGTACGAGGTGGATACGCCATGAAGACATGGGAGCTCGACAACCGTGGAGCTGGGCCAGCATGACATGGATCTCGCAGGGCGTGTCGGCGACCCGCTCGAGCTCGTCCACCGGCATCGTCAGGGCGGGCTCGACGATCGCCGGCGCCTCCATCGCCGAGGTCATGCCGGGGCCAGCGCCACCAGTCGCGAGCGCGGTGCCGGTACGTTGGCGTCGAGCTGATCGCATCAGCCAGGCGGCGGCGCTGCGCTGGCCTTGGCTAGCTCGCTCTCGAGCACCGCGATCACGCGCTGCAGCCGCCGGCTCAACTCGGTCTCGGCGGCGTACGATGCCGAGTCCACCACCGGCATCGCAATGTTCGCCATCACAATGTCAGCGAGTTGACCGATGTCCTTGGTGTCGTTGATCAACGCCAGCGCCCTCTCCCGGAGCTGCGGCATCGTATCGGCGAACTTGCGCGCGGTGTCGCGCAACCGGACATCGAGCGCGGCGAGCTCGTCATCGGGGCCGCGCTCGACGCTGGTGTCGGTCACGTGAGCGGCGTAGTACGGATCGACCTGGTCGAGCGCGTCGAGTGTGATCCATCGAACACCCTCGATCAGCGCCCACTCCTTCCCATCGCCGCGGTGGAAGTACAGCACGACGCACAAGCAGCCGGTCGTGTGCAGATCATCGCGCGACGGGCTCTCGGTCTCGGCTGCGCGCTGCGCGAAGATCGCGACGAACGCAGGCTGGGTCGCAAGGGCCGCCTCGAGCGCACGCACCGTGGTCGTGCGAGTGACATCCACCGGGATCACGCCGCCGGGAAACGCAACCGCGTTCCGCAGCGGCAGCACAGGGACCGTCGCCGGCGTCGGTACGCCCGCGCTCGCTCCACGCCGCGTCAGCGCCTCGCGGATCGCGGCCGCAGCCTCGGGCGGCAACTGGGCGCCAGCGACCAGCTGCACGATCGCCGCCTCGCGGGCTGCCGTCGCGGGATCCTCGGTCGGCGCAGCCGCGGCGGGCTCACCGTTCGCCGCGCTGACCTGCGCGCGCAGCTCGGCCCAGCTGGCGAAGCCGTACTCGCGCGCGATCGCGGACTGCGCATCGTGCAGCGCGAACGGCGCCCGCGCGAGCGCCTCGTCGGACATGTGCGCGAACGCCGGCACGGCCGCGCGGATTCGGGTGAACGCCTCGGGCTCGCCGCGGCGATGCGCATCGAGGAGGTCCTTGGCTTGCGACTTCAGGTGCTCGAGATTCGGTTTGGTAGGGAGCTGACGTGACATGACAAACCTCTTGCTTTCAGCCTGTGATCCGCAAATCAGGCAGCAAGAAGTTCAACGCGGCCTCTCAAGCAGGTGGGTTCGACCCTTTCCGCGGATCCGGGAGCGCCCCTAGCGCAGCGCCAAATCTAACATGCACGTGCAACACCAGCAACGGTCGGAGCTCCGCTGTCCTTCGCCAATTCCTCTCTCGGACTGAACTATTTCCATTGTGGAAACAGTTGTTGTGCGGTCTAACTCACCGGATTCGAAGATGTTTGACCCCGAACAGCTCCGCGAGCGCCCGCTACGGGAGCCACGCGGTTTCGTCGCGGAACAGCACGCCGACCTTCACCGCCCCGTCGGGCGCGGCGTACAGGAGGAGTTCGGACGCGCGGGGGCCGAGCTCGGTCATGGTATGAGCGGGGCTTGTTACCCCGAAGGGGAAGGAGAGGCCCTCGGGCGCGAAGCGACCCGAGACGCGAAGCGGCGAGACGCGAGCACGAAGTGCGAGCGGGGAACTCGAACCCGACCAGCGCAAGCCGAGATGATCAACCATCTCGCGTC
>Ga0137437_1000456_pt1 | contig 12653 bp, 11 predicted proteins | sample EasRivERMGT138_2_FD_102332 | JGI IMG/M metagenome (GOLD analysis project Ga0137437, IMG submission 102332) | Soil microbial communities from meander-bound floodplain in the East River, Colorado, USA - East River MetaG ERMGT138_2 | ecosystem: Environmental > Terrestrial > Soil > Floodplain ...
CTCGTTCTCGGCGCGCCGCACCCTGCGGAAGATCCCGTTCCCCTCGCCGTTCTTGTCGAAGCCCTCCCACAGGACGTCGACGCGCCGGAAGCCGGCGTCGCGCAGCGCGTCGCGCGTCTCGGGCAGCGTCCAGATGCGCCAGTCGTAGCGGTAGACGTCGCGCAGCCGCGTCCCGTCGGGGAACTCGAAGTGGATGCGGCGCAGCGTGCGGTGGCTGATCGCGTCCATGGGCTCCTGCTCCCACACGTAGGTGAAGCCGCCCATGCGCCGCTCGTCCCGCGTCTCCGCCAGCGAGTCGGGCCCGCCGTGCAGGTCGAGCGCGAACAGGCCGTCGCGCGCCAGCCCGCGCCGCACGGCCGTGAAGTAGCGCACGAGCGTCGGCCGGTCCTGGAAGACCGACCACGAGAAGTTGAAGGCGGCGACCACGTCGGCGCGCGGAGCGCGGACGGTCCGGACGTCGGCGCGCCGCCACGTCATGCGGTCGGCGACGCCGTCGAAATGCTTGCGTCCCCACGCCATCGTGCGCGCGTCGCGGTCGACGCCGATCGCGGTGCGGTCGCGGCGGCTGCGGATCCAGGTCGCGCAGAAGAGCGCGGTGCCGCAGAAGTCCTCGCGCAGCGAGAGCGCCGTCCGTCCGCGCTCGCGCTTGAAGTGGCGGGCGAGCAGCTCGACATCCGGCTCGGGGTCCTGCACCGACCGCTCGTAGAGATCGTGCGGGTCGGCGCTCTTCGCGGTGAGGCGGTGCTTCACGAGGGGGGCGCGGCTCAGCGCGTGTGCTCTTCGGCGGGCGGCGGGAAGGGTGCGAGGCGCGGCTCCATCTCGGCGAGCGCGAAGCTCATCACCGAGAGCGCGGCGACGTTGAGCGCGAGCTCGTGCGGGTCGACCTTGTCGGGGGTGTCGGCCGGCGTGTGGTGGTAGTCGAAATACCAGCGCGCGTCCTGGTTGAGCGACATGGTGGGGACGTGGAGCTTGCGCAGCGGGCCGATGTCGGCGCCGCCGCCGCCGGCCTTGACGCTCCCGCAGCCGAGCCCGCGCAGCAGCGCGCCGAACGCCTGCACGCGCGGCAGGTCGGCCTCGGCGCAGGTGAGCCCGAAGCCGGTCGGACGGCCGGCGCCGCCGTCGCTCTCGATCGCGACGACGTGCTTCGCCCCCTCGGCCGCGTGCTGCTCGGCGTAGCCGGTGCCGCCGCGCAGCCCGTTCTCCTCGTTCATCCAGAAGACGACGCGCAGCGTGCGGCGCGGCCGCAGCTCGAGCTCCTTCATCAGGCGCACCGCCTCCCATGCGATCACGACGCCTGCGCCGTCGTCGATCGCGCCGAGGCCGAGGTCCCACGAGTCGAGGTGGCCGCCGAGCACGACGAGCTCGTCCTGCTTCTCGCGGCCGCGCAGCTCGGCGACGACGTTCGCCGACTCGACGTCGCCCTGCGTCTCGCAGCCGAGCTCGAGCGAGACGCTCACCTTCTGCCCGCGTGCGAGCAGCCGCTCCAGCATCTCGGCGTCTTCGGCCGAGAGCGCGACGGCCGGGATCTTCGGGACGCCCTCGTCGTAGTGCATCGCGCCGGTGTGGACGACGCGCGCGTTGCCGGTGCCGACGCTGCGGATCATCACGCCGGCCGCGCCGAGCTTCCCCGCCGCGTTGGCGCCGTTGGTGCGGATCGAGACGGTCGCGCCGTAGCCCGCGCGCTCGCCGGAGTCGCGCGTCATCTTGCGCGTCAGCAGGACGAGCTTCCCGGCGACCTGCTCCGGCGGGAGCTTCGCGAGCGTCTCGAGGCTCTCGGTCGCGACGACCTCGGCGACCAGCGGCTTGCCGGCGGTGCCGACGCTGCCGCCGAGCGCGCACGCCTCCATCGACTGCGCCCGCGGGCTCGTCATCGCGGCCTCGCAGCGGCCGCGCACCCAGCGGGGCACCATCACCTTCTCGGCGCGGACGTTCTCGAAGCCGTCGCGCTTCAGGCGCGCGACGCACCACTCGACGGCGTGGTTCGCGTTGTCGGAGCCGGAGAGGCGCGCGCCGACGTCGTCGCAGAGCTCCTCGAGCGTCTCGGCGGCGCGATTCGAGACGAGCGCGCGGCCGGCCAACCGCGTCGCGGCGTCGAGCAGCGCCGGCGGGAGCGCCGCCGCCTCGGCCGAGCGCAGCGGGACGCCGAGGTTCTTGTCGTCGAGCCAGGGGCTCTCGGCCTGGGACGGCGGCGCCGGCGGGGCCGCCTGCGGCCTCTGCAGCACGAAGCTCAGTGCGAGCGCGGCGACGACCATCGGCTCCCTCCGGTCACTACGCCGCGGCGTTTCCGCCGCGTGGATCCGCGGCGTTTCCGCCGCGTGGCCGCCGCGGCGGGCGGCCGCGCGGGGGGAGGGAGCATAGGGCCGCGTTTCACTTCTCCGAAGGCTCGGCGCGCGGCGGCGCGGCGTCGCCCGGTTCGTCCGGTCCGCCGGTCGCGGCGTCGCCCGGCAGGCGGCCCGCGCGGACCAGCAGCCCGCGCAGCAGGAACTCGAGCTGCGCGTTCAGGCTGCGCAGGTCGTCGCGCGCCCAGCGTTGCAGGGCGTGCAAGACCCTCGGGTCGAGGCGCAGGAGGAACGGTTTGCGTTCGGGCGGCAAGGGGTGCGTCCGCGCGCGGCGGCGCGGCCGGCGTCGCTCAGCTGTAGAGCGTGCCGACGTTCAGCACGGGGCTCGAGCTGTGCTCGCTGCACAGCACCACGAGCAGGTTGCTCACCATGGCGGCGCGCCGCTCACCATCCAGTTCGACGATCTTCTTCGCCTCGAGCTGGGCGAGCGCCATCTCCACCATGCCAACCGCGCCGTCGACGATCTTCGAGCGCGCCGCGATGACCGCGCTCGCCTGCTGGCGCTGGAGCATCGCGTGGGCGATCTCCTGCGCGTAGGCGAGGTGGGTGATGCGCGCCTCGACCACCTCGACGCCGGCCTGCGCGAGGCGCTCCTGGATCTCGCTCTTGAGCTTCTCCGCGATCTCGCCGGTGTGGCTGCGCAGCGCGACTTCGCCCTCCTGGTGCGCGTCGTAGGCGTAGTGGCTCGCCATGTTCCGCAGCGCCGACTCGCTCTGCACGTGGACGAAGTTCTCGTAGTTGTCGACGTGGAAGAGCGCCTCGGCGGTGTCGACCACCTTCCAGACCACGACGGCGGCGATGTCGACCGGGTTGCCGTCCTTGTCGTTGACCTTGAGCTTCTCGCTCTCGAAGTTGCGCACGCGCAGCGAGACGCGCCGCTTGGAGAGGAACGGGTTGGCCCAGCGCAGGCCGGTCTCCCGCACCGTCCCGACGTAGCGCCCGAAGAGCGTCAGAGCTCGCGCCTCGTTGGGCTGCACGCTGAAGAGGCCGGGCAGGCAGAAGAAGTCGAAGAGGAGCGCCAGGACGCCGAAGACGACGAGCGGGACGATGCCGTGGAACCCCGCGTAGATCACCATCGCGATCAGCGCGGGGATCCCGCCGACGCCGAGGACGAGCGCGGGCACGCCGGGCGCCGTCGCCCGAGGAATCTCGCGCATCGTCTGGTGCGTCGGATTCGCGCGGTGGCTCGGCAGGCCGGAGACGTTCGGGGTCGCTTGCGACATGGCTCTTCTCCCTGTGATGGCACGATGATATCACATTGATTACAGGCGCAAGGAGAGCCCGGTTCAATCGGATGCAAATAACTCTATGAACACGAGTTATGGAGATCGACCGGGAGCGACTGCAGCGCTCCGCTCAGCGCGTTTCGGCCTTCCGCGCCCCCCGGAAGAAGAGGAAGAGCAGCAGTCCGACTGCGAAGACGACGGCGCCGCGCAAGAGCGCCGGCTTCCCCGCGTAAGGCACGTGCATGACGAATACGAATGCCGAGAGCGCGAGAAAGATCGCCGGCAGGACCGGGTATCCGGTCGCTCGATAGGGCCGAGGCCAGTCGGGCCGCGTGCGGCGCAGGACGAAGAGCCCGAGGCCGCAGAGCGTGAACGCGAGCCAGTCGAACAGCGTGGCGAGCTGCATCAACTCCGCGACGACGCGCCCCAGCGCCAGGTAGAGGAGCGTGAATCCACCCTGCAGCGCGATCGCGACCCAAGGCGTTCCGAAGCGCGGGTGCACCTTCCCGACGCTGCGGAAGAAGAGGCCGTCGTTCGACATCGCGAAGTAGATGCGCGGCGTGACGAAGAGCAGCGCTTGCGTGATCGCGAAGGTCGACGTCATCACGAGCGCCGCGACGAAGAGCTCGCCGCCAGCGATCACCTTGCCTGCGGCGTCCGCGGTCGGCGTCGCCGAGTTCGCGACGCCCTGCACGCCGAGGATCGCCACCAGTGCGACGTTCAGGAGAAGGTAGAGCACGATCACCGCGATCGTCCCGATCACGATTCCGATCGGAAGCGTTCGTTGCGGATCCTTGATCTCCGAGCTCACGGTCGTGACGTTCTGCCATCCGCCGTACGTGAACATCGCCGCGAACATCCCGACCATGAAGTTGTGGAGCGAACCAGTCGCGCCGGCCCCCGTCGACGGATCGGACGCGACCGTCGTCGCTTCGTGCGGGAACGCGCTGCCGCGGGCCATCGCGACTGCGCCGAGCGCGATGACGGTGACGATCCCGAGGATCTTCGCGACCATCGCGACGTTCTGGATGGTCGCGCCGAGGCGGACGCCGCGGATGTTCACCAGCGTGAACACGACGATCAGCGCGGCCGCGACGACCTTCTGCCCGGCCACGTCGGCGGACACGTGCTCGACGCCGGCGCCGAAGCTGAACAGGTCGAAGAACCCGGCGAACCACGCCCCGAATGACGAGAAGCCGGCCGCACCGAAGTGCTTGACGATGATCTCGAGGTGGCTCGCGAACATCGTCGCGACATAGGCGACCGCGTTCGAGACGATCGCCGCGAGCATGAGCCAGCCGAACATGAAGGCGGGGAAGCGGCCGAACGGCTCCTTCACGAAGACGTACTCGCCGCCGCTCCGCGGAAACATCACGCCGAGCTCGGCGAAGACGAACGCGCCGGTCAGCGCGATGACGCCGCCGAGTGTCCACACGGCGAGGATCCCGCCGAACGAACCCATGGACCTCGCGATGTCCGTCGGCGCGCCGAAGACGCCCGCGCCGATGATGCACCCCATCACGATCATCGTGACGTCGAAGAGACCGAGGACGCGCTTCAGTCCCCCTTCGCCCTCCGCGCCGGGCTCGGCCACCCTCAGTCGCCCTTCTCGATCCGGTGCGAGTCGTCCTCGAAGTGCTGCGTCGAGAACTCGAAGAGCTCGCAGTCCTCGATGGCGGCGAACTGGTGCGCGGTGCCCTGCGGGATCTCGAGGCAGTCGCCCTTCTTCATCTCGAAGGTCTCCTCGCGACCGTCGCGATGGCGCAGCCGCATCGTGATGCGGCCGCTCTGCACGAAGAAGGTCTCGTACTTCTTCTTGTGGAAGTGGAGCGAGCAGCGCTTGCCCGCCTTCACGAAGAGCAGCTTTCCGCAGTAGCGCGCGTCGTTGTGGATCCAGAGCTCGTGGCCCCAGCCCTTCGGCTGCACGTGGACCGGCGGGCGCACGACGGGCCCCGGTCCGGACGGCGTCCCGGGCGACGAGGCGGGTGCGTTCATGGGGGCGAGACTCTACCGTGCCGCCCGGGAGGTCCGGGAGCGATGGAAGGACTCGAAGAGGCGCTCGAAGACGTGCTGCCGGCCGATCTGCCGCGCCGGGCCGACTTCGTCGCCGGGGCGGCGGGCCACGCCGAGCGCGTCCTCGCCGCGAACGAGTCGCTCAACCTGACGCGCATCACCGGCGCACGCGACGTCGCGGTGAAGCACGTGCTCGACTGCGTCGCGCCGTGGCGGCGGCTCGCGCAGCTCGCGACCGTCGGCAGCGCGCCGGAGTGGGCCGACCTCGGCAGCGGCGCGGGCTATCCCGGGATCCTGCTCGCACTGCTGCTGCCGCGCGTGCGCATCCGCCTGGTCGAGTCGACGCAGAAGAAGGCGCAGTTCCTGGCGCAGGTCGTGCGCGAGCTGCGGCTCCCCAACGCCTTGGTCACCGCGCAGCGCGCCGAGGAGCTGATCTCACGGACGCGCTTCGACGTGGTGACCGCGCGCGCCGTCGGTTCCGTGCGCGACCTCTTGCGGCTGCTCAAGGGCGTGCGCGCGAACTGGGGCCGCCTCGTCCTCTACAAGGGACCGGGCGTCGACGCGGAGATCGCGCAGGCCGCGAAGGACGCGGAGAAGCAGTCGCTCGAGGCCGCCGTCACCGCGCGTTACGAGCTTCCCGGCAGCGTCGGCTCGCGCTGCCTGCTCGAGTACGCGCCCGCGTCCGGCTGAGACGCGTCGCGTCAGTTCTGCGGCGGCGGCGGATCCGCCGGCAGTTGCGCGGTCCCGGGCGCCGCCTTGCCGTACACGTGCACGGTGTCCTGGCGCCAGATTGCGAAGAGCACCGAGAGGTGCTCGATGTCGGCGTAGTAGATCTCCTCGATCCCTTCCCGCTTCGCGATGTCGCCGATCGCGTTGGTGTGCCAGCGGATGTTGACGGAGACGGGCCACGGGATGCGCAGGTCCTTCACGTCGCTCTCACCCTCGTTGAGCTTGCCGGTGAAGACGGGCGTGCCGTTGAAGTCCGTCGTGAGCGGCTCGACGGTGTGCGTGTAGATCAGCCCCGTCATGCAGCCCCCGAGCGGGGCGAGCGCGGCCAGCAGTGCGATGCGTGGGAGTCGCATGGCTCAGTCGCCGTAGACGATCGTGGTGTGCTCCCAGTAGAGCCCGCCCAGGATCACGAAGTCTTCCATGTCGGCGTGGTTGAGCTGCGTGATGCCGGCGCTCGTGGCGGCGGCCTGCGTGCTCGCGTCGCCCCACATGACCATCCAGAGGATCTCGTGCGTCTTCGCCGTGCCCGTCTTCGCGCCGAGCTTCGTCTGCAGCAGGTCGGTGTCGAGCGGCTCCTTGGTGTGGGCGTAGAGGCAGCCCGGCAGCGCGAGCGCCGCGAGCGAGAGGAGGGACGCCGCGGTGCGGCCGAAAGATCTCTTCATGGAACGCTTCTCCGTTTACGTGGGGGGCGGGCGCCGGCGCGCGGCGGGCGCGGGAAGCTAACCGCGCTCTGCGAAGCGATCCAGCGCGCTGCCCGATCCGATCAGCGAAGCGCGGCCGAGCCGGAAGTCGCACCGGCGGTTGGAAGCGGATTCCCCGCCGCGTAGGCGCGTGCCAGCAGTTCGGCGACGTGCAGCACCTCGACCGCCGGCATCCGCCCGGCCGCGCCGCTCATGAGCTGCAGGTGGCAGCCGGGGTTCGCGGTGACGATCACGTCGGGGCGCGCGGCCGCGAGCTGCTCCATCTTCGCGTCGAGCAGCGCGACCGACTGCTCCGGCTGCGTCACGCTGTAGAGGCCGGCGGCGCCGCAGCACGAATCCGATCCGGAGAACGGCACGAGCTGCACGCCGGGGATCGCCTGCAGCAGCTGCTTCGGCGCCGCCGAGATGCGCTGCGCGTGGACGAGGTGGCACGGCTCGCTGTAGGCGACGCGCAGCTCGAGGCGGCGCGGCGGCGGCCGGAGCGGCAGCGCCGCGAGGAACTCGTTCCAGTCCTTGAGCCTCGCCGAGAAGCGCTTCGCCTTCTCCGCGTAGGCCGGATCGTGCTCGAGGAGGCGGTGGTAGTCCTTCATGGCGGAGCCGCAGCCGGCCGAGCTCACGACCACCGCGTCGAGCGCGCCGGCTGCAGGATCGTCGAAGGCGTCGATGGTCGTGCGCGCCAGCCGCCGCGCCGCCTCGAGGTCGCCGAAGTGCATCGGCAGCGCGCCACAGCACGGCCGCGACTCCGGGCAGACGACGTCGCAGCCGTTCTCCGCGAGGACCTCGATCGACGCGCGATTCGCGCCGGGCAGGACTTCGTGCGCGATGCAGCCGACCAGGAAGCCGACGCGCGCGCGCCGCGGCCCGCGGGCCGGAGTCACGACCGGAGGATCGACCCGCTCCGCGCGCGGCGGGATGCGCGGCAGCAGTTCGTCGCGCCGGACGAAGTCGCTCCCGAGCAGGTGGAGCACGCCGAGCTTGCGCAGCGCGAAGCGCAGCCCGCTCTCGCGGTAGAGGCGCAGGAGCGACGCGAGCGCGCGCACGCGCCGCGGGCTCGCCAGCACGAAGCGGAAGAAGCCGCGCTTGACGGCGCGCGCGAAGCGGCCGCGCGCGTTCGTCGGCTCGAGCAGGTCGCGCGTCAGCTCCATCATCTCGCCGAACTGCACGCCCGACGGGCAGACCGTCTCGCAGGCGCGGCAGACGAGGCAGCCGTCGATCTCCGCGATCGATTCGGGACTCTCGTCGAGCCGCTTCTCCGCGAACGCCCGCATGAGGTAGATGCGGCCGCGCGGCGACGCCGACTCCTTGCCGGTCAGCCGGTAGGTGGGGCAGACGGGCAGGCAGAGCCCGCAGTGGACGCAGTCGAGCGACCGCTCGTAGCGGAGCAGCGTCTCGGCGGCGGCCTCGCGTTCGGGAGCGTGGGGCGTCATGCGAAGCGGCCTCGCGAGAGGATCGCGTGGGGGTCGAGCTCGGCGCGCAGCGCGGCGGCGAGTTTTGCGCGCGGAACGTGGGTGGCGTGCGCCGGCAACACGGCGCGCCACGCCGGCGGACCGGTCTGCAGAAACGCGCTCGCGCCGGCCGCTTCGAGCGCGCGCGCGAGCTCGCGCAGCCCGAGTGCGAGCGCGTCGGCGAGCGAGCCGCCCCCGCCGCCCGTCGCGAGCTTGAGGAAGCCCGACCCGCGCGCGAGGTCGAGCGCGAGCCGTCCCGCCCCGAAGCGCTGCAGCGCGGCGACGACTTCCGCGAGTCGGCTGGGCGGCCAGTGGAGCGAGACGTGGCCGACGTCCACTTCACTTCCGCGTGCGCCGATGTCGTCGAGCTCGCGCAGCGGCGCCGGTCGCGCCGCGCCCTCCACTGTTTCCCGCCGCCACTCCGCGACGTGGCCCGCGAGCCGCTTCGAAAGCTCCGCGAATTCGGCGTCGCACGCGGCGCGCGCCCCCTGGAAGCGGACGACGAGCGACCCTTCGAGCGCGGCGCCGCGCAGCGCGCCGACGAAGTGCGCGCCCGCCGGCAGCAGCCCCGGCGCGACGAGAGCGTCGGCGCACGCGAGAAGCGCCGCCGGATCGGCGGTCGCCGCCGACGCCGCGACGTCGAGCGCCGGCAGCGGCCGCAGCCGCAGCGTCGCCGTCGCGACGACGCCGAGCGTGCCGAGCGCGCCGTGGTGCATCTTCATCAGGTCGTAGCCGGCGACGTTTTTGACGACGCGTCCGCCCGCCTTGGCGAAGCGGCCGTCCGCGTAGAGCACGCTCACGCCTAGCAGGTGGTTGCGCAGTGTCCCGTGCCGTGCCGCGACGAAGCTGGTCGCGCCGCCGGCGATCAGCCCGCCGATCGTCGCGGCCGCACGATCGGCCGGCTCGATCGCGAGCCACTGGCCGTGCGGCGCGAGCAGCGCCTGCAGCTCCATGAGCGGGCAGCCCGCCTCGACCGTGATCACGAAGTCGGCGGGGGAGTGCTCGACGACGGCGCGCAGCCGCGTCGTCGCGACCGCGAGGTCGGCGCGCGCCAGCGGATCGCCCGCACCGAGCGCCGTCCCGCCGCCGAAGACCAGCAGCGGGCTCTCGCTCACCGCCGCCTCGAGCACGACGTCGCGCAGCCGCTCGCGACTCTCCGGCTCGCAGGTGCGCGCGGGCGCGACCGCGCCGAGGTCGGCGCGCTGCGCCGGGCTCCAGGTCGACGCGCGGGTCGTCAGGCCGCGCGCGGCGAGGCGCGTCTCGAGGTCGCTCGCGTGCGGCGCGGCGGCGGCGGGCGCGTTCATCGGCCGGTCCCGTTCACGGGATGGGTGACGCCTTCGACGACGACTCCGGGCCGGAACTCGACGCACACTTTCGGGCCGGGCAGCACCTTGTCGGGATTGCAGAGCCCGAGTGGATTGAAGGCGCGCCGCACGCGCGAGAAGACGTCGAGGTCGTCGGGCGTGAACTGCAGCGCCATCGCGTCGCGCTTCTCGACGCCGATGCCGTGCTCGCCGGAGAGCGAGCCGCCCAGCTCGAGGCACGCGGCGATGATCTCCTCGCCCGCCGCGACGACGCGCTTCACTTCGTCCGCATCGCGCCCGTCGTAGCTGATGTTGGGGTGGAGGTTGCCGTCGCCGGCGTGGAAGACGTTGGAGAGCAGCACGCGGTGCTTCGTCGCGATCTCGCGCACGCGCTTCAGCATTTCGGGCAGCTTCGAGCGCGGCACGACGACGTCTTGCACGTAGAGGTCGGGCGACAGCCGGCCGAGCGCTCCGAACGCGCCTTTCCGGCCTTTCCACAGCTTCATGCGCTCTTCGGGAGTCGTCGCCTCGCGCGTCTCGAACACGCCGAACTCGCCGCCGAGCGTGCGCACGAGCGCCGCGTCCGTGTCGACCTGCGCAGCGAGGCCGTCGAGCTCGACCAGCAGCACCGCGTCCGCGTCGCGCGGATACCCGGCCGCGAGCACCGAGTCTTCGACCACCTCGATCGTCTTCTGGTCGAGCATCTCGAGCGCCGCTGGCAGGATCCCGTCGGAGACGATGCGGCGGACCATGCGGCACGCGTCGTCGAGCGCGCGGAACGCGAAGAGGAACGTGCGGACGGTGGCCGGCGACGGCGTCAGGCGGACGATCAACTCGGTCGCGATCCCGAACGTCCCCTCCGACGCGACGAAGGTCCCGACCAGGTCGAGCCCCGGCTCGTCGAGGCGCGTGCCGCCGAGCTCGACGACCTCGCCCTCCGCCGTGACGATCGTGAGCCCGAGCACGTGGTCGGTCGTCGTCCCGTACTTCATCGTGTGCGGGCCGCCCGAGTTCTCGGCGACGTTGCCACCAAGCGTGCAAGCCGTCTGCGACGACGGGTCCGGCGCGTAGTGCAAGCCGAGCGGCTTCACCGCAACCGAGAGCTCGGCGTTGATCACGCCGCACTGCACCCGAGCGAACCGGTCGCGCGCGTTCACCTCGAGGATCGAGCGCATGCGCGCCGTCTCGACCACGATCCCGGTCCTGCACGGCAGCGCGCCGCCCGACAGCCCCGTCCCCGCCCCGCGCGGCACGTAGGGCGTCCCGGTCGCATGGCACCACTTCACGACCGCCGCGACCTCGGCCGTCGACCCCGGCAGCACGATCGCCCGCGGCCGCTGCCGGTAGTGCGTGAGGCCGTCCGATTCGTAGACCAGCAGGTCGGCCGCGTCCGTGAGGACGTGCTGCTTGCCGACGATCTTCGCGAGCTCGCGCATCCGGACGATTCTCCGGGCGCGGGGGCGAAAGAAAAGCGCCGAAGCGCGTGGACCGGATTCGCCTCGGCGCCGACTTCATGATGGGCCGTGGAGTCGGCCGCGACGATGGACGATGGCACGACCGCTCGGATCGATCCGCTCCTGCGCCAGCGCGCGTGGCTGCGCCGCCTCGCCGCGTCGCTCGTCGTCGATGCCGCGCGCGCCGACGACGTCGCGCAGCAGGCGCTGATCGTCGCGCTCGAAAAGCCGCCCGCCGCCGGTGCGTCGCGCGCCTGGCTCGCGACCGTCGCCCGCAACCTCGCCCGCAGGCTCGGCGCGAGCGAGCGCACCCGCGCCGCGCACGAGCGCGCCGCGGCGACGCCCGAGCGGCTGCCGGCGACCGACGAGGTCGTGGCGCGCGCGGCGCTCGAGACGGAAGTCGCGCTCGCCGTGCTCGCGCTCGCGGAGCCCTACCGGTCGGCGCTGCTGCTGCGCTTCTACGAGGGCCGGCCGCCGCGCGCGATCGCGCGCGCGACGCAGGTGGCGGTCGAGACGGTGAGGACGCGCATCAAGCGCGGCCTCGAGCTCCTGCGCGCGGAGCTCGTCACGCGACGTGCGAGCGGCGGCGGGGCGACCGGCTCCGGCGCGACGAGCGCCTGGGCGCTCGAGCTGGTCTCGCTGCTCGACGGGGGGCTGCGGCAGATCGCACGGCGCGCCGTGCTCGCGAAGGCGAGCGCGGCGAGCCTCACGTTCGGTGGAGGCGGCGCGTTCGCCGCGCTCGGACTGGTCGGAGGGATCGCGATGTCGACGTCGGTGAAGCTTGCGCTCGCGGCGGTGGTGGTCGCGGGGGTGTCGGCCGCGGGATGGTTCGTGATCGCGTCGGACGATTCGACGGGAAGCGGCGCGCGCGTCGCGGCGCGCACCGCGTCCGCCGTCGCGCCGGCCACCGCCGCGCCGAGCGTCGAGCCGCAATCCGCCGCGGCTCCCGTCGTCGAGCCGATCCGAGCGCCCGTTCCCGCGGCGGTCGCACCGCCCGCGCAGAACGTCAAGGCGAGCGCAAACGAGTCGCGCCGCACCTGCTCCATCGTCGGGAAAGTTCGCACCGCGTCCGGTGCGCCCGCGGCGGAGGCGCTCGTGCTGATCGAGAAGCTCGACGAAGGGGGGGCAAGCTACACCCGCTTCTCGGGCGCCGCCGGGACCTTCTCGTCGCTCGAGTCGGCGTGCAACAACATCGCGCAGTACGTGCGCGACCCTCCCGAGGGCCATCGCGGTGGGTCCGATTCGCTGCAGGACGTCGGCGCCGACGGCCGCTTCCGCTTCGACGGCCTCGCGGTCGGCGGCCGCGTGAATCTCGCCGCAGTCCATCGCACGGAGGGGCTGGTGGTGGTCGCCGGAATCACGCTCGCAGAGAACGAGACGGAGCGCGACGTCGAGCTGACGCTCCTTCCCGGCAGCGTCGTCACCGGCATCGTCCACGACGA
>Ga0137437_1000457_pt1 | contig 12647 bp, 14 predicted proteins | sample EasRivERMGT138_2_FD_102332 | JGI IMG/M metagenome (GOLD analysis project Ga0137437, IMG submission 102332) | Soil microbial communities from meander-bound floodplain in the East River, Colorado, USA - East River MetaG ERMGT138_2 | ecosystem: Environmental > Terrestrial > Soil > Floodplain ...
CATGGCCAAATGGGACAAGTAGAAGCAGTGCATTCATGACAAGCCTGTCCTTGCGCGAGAGCGTGCTCGACTTCATGACGTCCAACCCCACCGCATGGCGCATCGGGGCTCTTGCGGCGAAACTCGGCGTCGGCGTGCAACGCATGGGGCAGGAGCTCTCGCGGCTCAATGCCGAGGGCAAGCTCGTATCCTGTACCGTCAGGGCTCCGGGCCGGCGACCGGAGGAGGAGTATCGCATCGCCGCGACCGAGCAGAAGCTGGATCCGCACCACTTCGTCATCAGCAGGAAAACCAACATACGCCTGCGCGGGACCGGCTGAGCCTTCTTTCAGCGCCGCCCGAGCCTCCCGGGAGGAATAACCTGCCTCTCGACGATGTATACGGGAGCCCTGTTCCGTTTCGCCCGGGGAGCGGCGCGGCAATCAAACGGTAAGGACAAAGCAGCGGGGTGCAGATCGCGGTCTTCGGTCGAAAAAACGATCCAACCGATCCGTTTCCTGCTTTTCATTCAAGGAAGAAGGAGGACTTGCCATGTTGAAAAAGATGTCGGCTTGGGTGCTGTTCTTCGGGATCGTCACTCCGCTTTCGGCGGCGGCGGACGACTCTCTCGTGAAATTCAAAGGTGGAATTGGAGTGATCCCGGTCTCCAGCGGCGTCGGCGCCGCGGCGACCGCCGAGGTCGTGAATCGAAACCTTGTCCGCGGAGTCCAACCTCCGGGTCAGATCTGGGTGATTGCCGATCTCAGGGCGGACGTGAAGGCCGACGGGAGCATCAAGGTCAGGGGAAAAGGCCTGCTGCTGGGCGGGGGTAATGGCATCGGCGGCAATGCGGGCCAGAGCGTGCGCGCTACGCTGCTTTGCGAGGTTGCCAACCCTGTATTGCACGACACGGGCCTCGTTCCGCTCGAGCTCAACGGCGATTTCCGGATCGATGATGTACTGAATCCGGCGCCGCCGGCGGTCTGCGACAGCCCCGTGCTCCTCATCCGCAATCCCAACGGCGCATGGTTCGCAGCCGGGATCCTGAAGCGGGAAAACGACGACGACTGAGCGGGCGACGTTCCCACGCGAGACCCGGGGCGCGTCCGGCGCACGTTGCGCCGGCGCGCCCTGTTCGCATCCGGAGGTGGAAATCAGAAATTGTGGTTCAATCCCCGTACCGTTGTGCGTTCCGGGAGCGCCGTACTTGTGTATGCTGCGCGGGTAGCTGCCGAATCAGAGCAGTGACATGACCGTGGGAGAACGTTCGATGAGGAATCCGTTCACCGCACTCGCGCTTGCAGCAGTCCAGTGCCTGTTGCCCGGCACGGCCTTTGCACAGTCCTATCCGTCGAAACCCGTGCGCCTGATCGTGGGGTTTCCGGCCGGAGGCCCGGCGGATATTTTCGGGCGCACCTTTGCCCAGGCCTTGAGCGCCGGCCTCGGGCAGACGGTCATCGTCGAGAACAAGAGCGGGGTGGGCGGCGTGCTCGGCATCGACGCGGTGGCCAAGTCCTCGCCCGACGGCTACACGCTGGGGTTCAACAATCAGGGATCGGTGGCGATGGCGCCGTTCGCGCTTTCCAAGATGCCCTTCAACCCGCAGAAGGACCTCGCGCTCGTCACGACCGTGGTCAAGGTTCCGGAGGTCGTGGTCGTTCATCCGTCGCTCCCGGTGGCGAGCCTCGCCGAGCTGATCGCCTACGCCAGAGCGAACCCGGGGAAAATCAACTTCGGCTCCGCGGGTGCGGGCGGCATCACGCACCTCGCGTGCGAGTTGCTCAAAGCGGAGGCGCGCGTCGATCTGCTGCACGTTCCGTACAAGGGGGCTGCGCCCGCGGTCGCCGACCTTTTGGGCGGGCAGGTCAACATGGGGATCTTCGATATTCCGGTGGTGCTCCCACACATCCAGTCGGGCAAGTTCAAGGCGCTCGCGGTGACGAGCGCGAAGCGCGCGCCGTCCCTGCCCAATGTTCCGACCACGGCGGAGACGGGCTACCCGAATGTGATCTCCGACAACTGGTACGGGCTGGTAGCGCCCGCGGGGACGCCGCCCGCGGTCCTCAAGCGGATTCACGACGCGGCGGTTGCGGCGCTGCGCTCCCCCGCGCTTCTCGACCAGTTCGCCAAGGTGAGCGGGATCGCCTTCCCGTCGACGCCCGCGGAATACGCCACCTTCCTCTCCGAGGAGCAGGCGAGGTGGAGCACGATCATCAAAGCGATCGGCTTCAAGGAAGATTAAAGCCGACGCGAAGCGCGGCTTTAATTCTGCGCGATGGAGCGGACGCGATGCGCCGCTCATCGCGCAGGGCCGAATGTACGAGCGATGAACTTGCGATGAGCGATCCCCTGCCTTCTTTTCATCCTTCGCCGGGCCGGCCGAAGCTCAGGCTGCCTCCGGGCGCCTGCGATGCGCACGTGCACGTGTTCGGGCCGCACAGGATTTTTCCTTTCGCGGAGAACCGGCCGTTCACGCCCGCCGATGCGCCCAAGGAAAAGCTCTTTGCGCTGCACGCCATGCTGGGCGTCGGGCACTGCGTGATCGTCCAGTCCACCTGCCACGGCTTCGACAACCGCGTCGTTGCCGATGCGATCGCCGCGAAGAAAGGCGACTACTGCGGCGTCGCGCTCCTGCCTCCGACGGTGGAGGACGCCGAGCTCCGGCGCCTGGATGCGCTCGGGTTCTGCGGCGTGCGATTCAACTTCATGAAGCACCTGGGCCGGGGCGCCGGAATCGAAGAGGCCATCGAACTGAGCGCTCGCCTGGCGAATCTCGGCTGGCACCTGCAGGTGCATTTCGAGGCATCGCTCATCGAGGAGCTCGCGCCGTGGCTCAAGCGCTCCGCCGTGCCCGTGGTGATCGATCACATGGGGCGCGTGGACGCATCGCTCGGTCTCGATCAGCCGGCCTTCAAGCGCCTGCTCGATCTCATGCACGACCCGCGCTTCTGGGTGAAGGTGAGCGGCTCGGAGCGCATTTCGCGAGAAGCCGCGCCTTGGGAAGATGCGATTCCCTTTGCGCGCACGCTCGTTTCGGAATTCGGCGAGCGCACGCTCTGGGGCTCCGACTGGCCCCATCCGAATCTCGCCGCGGTTCCGGACGACGGCGTGCTCGTCGATCTGCTCGCGGAGATCGCGCCGTCCGAGGCGCAGCGGCGCGCGCTCCTCGTGGAAAACCCGAAACGCTTCTACCGCTTTCCCCGAAAGCTCAAATCATGACCCAACGCCTGCAGGACAAGCTTGCGATCGCACGCGCGCACGCAGGGCGGCACGGTGAACCAGATCGCCTGGCACATGAGCGAGCAGGCCTCACTCGACTTTCGCTCCCGAGGCCTTGACGATCTTCGCCCATTTGGCGCGCTCGCTCCTGATATAGGCGCCGAACTCCTCCGGCGTCGAGGGTGCGGCATCGAGGCCCTGATTGAAGAGGAAAGTCTTCACCTCCGGCATGTTGAGCACTTTCACCGTCTCGGCGTTGAGCCGGTCGATGATCGCGCGCGGCGTGTTCGCGGGCACCATCAGCCCGTACCAGTTGTTCGCCTCGTAGCCCGCGAGCCCCGCTTCGGCGATGGTCGGCAGCTCCGGCATCAGCGCCGAGCGCTTCCCGGTGGTCACCGCGATGCCCTTGATCCTTCCGGCCTTGATGTGCGGCACCGCGCTCGCGGCGGTGGCGAACACGAGCTCCACCCGGCCCGCGACCAGATCGACCATCGCCGGAGCACCGCCTTTGTAGGGGACGTGCACGAGCTTCACCCCGGTCATCAGGTTGAAGAGCTCTCCGGCGAGGTGTCCGGTGCCGCCTACCCCCGATGAGCCGTAATTGAGCGACTTCGATTTCGCGAGCTCGACCAGCTCCTTCACCGAGTTGGCCGGAACCGACGCGTGCAGCGACAGGATGTTGGTCGAATCGACCGCCTGCGTGACCGGCGCGAGGTCCCGCTCGGGATCGAACGGCAGGTTCGCGTAGAGGCTCGGGTTGATCGAGAGCGCCGCGACTGTGCCCATCAGTATTGTGTAGCCGTCGGGGGTCGCCTTGGCGGCGATGTCGGTCGCGATGTTGCCCGCGGCTCCGGGGCGGTTGTCGACGATCACCTGCTGGCCGAACAGCTCCGAGAGCTTCTGGGCGATCGGGCGCGCGGTGGTGTCGGTGCCGCCGCCGGCCGCGAAGCCGACGATCATGCGAACGGGTTTGGTCGGGTACTCCTGGGCCGGTGCTTGAGCCGCTGCGGCGAGCAGCGCGCTCGCCAGGGCCGTGCGTGCGAACGGGGCAAATCTCATGATTCCTCCTGGGTTGCGGCTATGACGGGCATTGTAACGATTGCCCGGTGCGTTTAGTGCAGGCGCGCCGCGGCGAGCCGTGTCGCAATCTGCAGCGCGTGCTCCAACGCGCCGATGTCGGCGCGGCCTTCGCCGACGATATCGAAGGCGGTGCCGTGCGCCGGCGTCGTGAAGACGGTCTTGAGGCCCGCGGTCACCGTCACGCCCTTGTTGAAGCCGAGCAGCTTGGTCGCGATCTGGCCCTGGTCGTGGTACATCATCACGACGCCGTCGTATTCGCCCTTCAACGCCTTCAGGAAGATGGTGTCGGAGGGGATCGGCCCGGCGCAGCCGATGCCGGCGGCGCGCATCTTGTCGACCGTCGGCCGGATGATGCGGATCTCCTCGTCGCCGAAGAGGCCGCTTTCGCCGCCGTGCGGGTTGAGCGCCGCGACCGCGATGCGCGGGCGCTCGATGCCGGTCGCGCGCAGCGTCGCATCGGCGAGCCCGATTGCCGATGCGATGCGCTCGGGCGTGATCAGGTTGACCGCCTCGCGCAACGCCACGTGCGAAGTGACGCGAAAGGTCGAAAACTCCTTGATCACGTTCATTTCGCCGAAGAAGCCGGAATGCCGCGTGAGCGCGGCGAACATCTGGTGCTCGTCGGGGTATTTCCAGCCGCCGCGGTGGAGCGCGGCCTTGTTGAGCGGCGCGAAGCAGATGCCGTCGAGGCTGCCGTCGAGCGCGAGGCCGATCATGTGTTCGAGAGTCTCGCCCGCAAGCCGGCCCGATTCGGCGGAGACCTCGCCGCGCCCGATGCGCGCCGGATCGATGTTGCCGAGATCGACGAGCGGCACCCGGTCCTGCGACCAGTCGATTGCCGCGACCGCGGGAACCGATTGCCATTCGAGCTTCACGCGGGCGTCCCTGCAACCGAGCTCGAGCACGCGCGCGTCGCCGATCACGACGACGCGCGCCTCGCTCCGGTGTTTGCCGGCGGCGAGGAGCTTGGCGCTGATTTCGGGGCCGATGCCGGTCATGTCGCCGAGCATCAGTCCGATGACTGGGAGGCGTCCTGTCACGATCGTCCGGTTTTCCGTTTGGGCTTGGCTCCGGTGCCAAGCAGGTGCGTGAGCTCGTTGATTCTTTTCAGCTTGTCGAGCCGCAACACGAGCTCGATGACCTTCTCGGCGGCGGTACTCGCCAATCCGCCCCACGCCGCGCACTCGCGGAACTTGTCGGCGAGCTCGGCGTCGCTCATCGGATTGGCGGGGCTGCCCTTGCCGAAGTCGGCGCGGCCGCTGATCGTGCGGCCGTCGGTGAGCTTGATGTCGATGAGGGTCGTCATCTTTTCGTAGCCCGCGGCCTCCGCGTCGGGATGCTCGCCGTAGTCGATTCTCCCGATCATCGCCTTCACGTCGGGGCGCTTGACGACCGCGTCGGTGAATTCGCCGAGGCCGGCCTTGCGTCTCAAGAGCAGGATCGCGATGCAGAACGGCATGCTGAATTTCGCCTGCAGCTCGCTCTGCGGGCGATTGTGGATCAGCGCGTTCACGTTCTGGCGGTTGACGCCGACCGACACGCGCTCCACCTGCCCGGGCTTGATGTCGTGCTTGAGAATCAGATCGAGCATAAGACCCATCCCGGGGTGAGTGAGCGAGCCGCTCGGGTGCGGCTTGATCGAAACGCCGGGGAAGGCGAAGGTCCACGGGTTGCCGAGCTTGCCTTCGATCGAGCGCGCATCGAACCCCCCGCCCGCCGCCTTGAAGAAGCCGCGGCCGGCTTCGAGCACGATCGGCGTCGCCGTGAAACCGAGTTGGGCCAGTTCCGCAGCGACGACGCCGCTTTCGCACGCGCGGCCGGCGTGAAACGGCTTCGTCATGGTGCCGAAATTCTCGCGCAGCCCAGCGGACTGGCTCGCAGCCAGGCCCAGCGCGCGCCGCGTGCGTTCGCGATCGAAGCCGAGCAGGCGCGCGGCGCCCGCGGCGGCGCCGAGCGTGCCGATGGTCGCGGTCGAGTGAAAGCCGTCCTGATAATGGCGCGGGTCGATCGCCTCGGCGATCTTGGTTTCGACTTCGACGCCGACCTGGTACGCCATGAGCACGTCGCGCCCGGAGCGGCCGTCGCGCTCGCCGAGCGCGAGCACCGGCGGCAGCGCCGGGGCGGTCGGATGCGTGAGCAGCCCGTAGACGCGGTCCCTGGCGACCGCGAGCTGGGTGTCGTCGTAGTCGTCGGCGTGGATCGCCACGCCGTTCGCGAACGCGGCGAAGCGCGCGGGCAGCTTGAGCGGACTGCCGATCACGGTGCTGCCTTTCGCCGCGGCGCAGCCGAGCGAGCTCAGGTATCGGCGCACGATATGGCCGGACTCGGCGACCGAGCCCGCGAGCGCGAGCCCGATGCCGTCGAGGATCGAGCGCTTGCCGAGATGGGTCACCTCCGCAGGGACGGCGGCGGCGCGGGCGCGGGTGATGAAATCGGCGACGTACGCGGTGAGCGATTCTTCGCTGCGATCGGACATGCGGATTTTTTCTGCCGTTATGGAATCGCGTTCATATCACAAACGCACGCCGCTCGCCAAGCCGCGGCCGGATCAGGGGACATAGCCGGCGAGCTCGGGAAGCGCGAGCACGAGCGAGGGCACGAAGGTGATGAGGAAGAGCACCGCGATGAGCACCAGGATGAAGGGCACGAGCTCGCGCACGATCTCCTTCACCGGCGTTCCGGCGAGGCCGGAGAGGACAAAGAGCAGCACGCCGTAGGGCGGGGTGAGCAGGCCGATCATCATGTTGACCACGATGACGACGCCGAAGTGCACCAGGTCTACCCCTACCGCGCGGGCGACCGGCAGGAGGAGCGGCACCAGCACGAGCAGGAGCGTGGTGGTGTCGAGCAGGCAGCCGAGCACGAGAAACACGAGGTTCGCGACGAGGAGAAAGCTTAAGGGGCCGAGACCGAGCGAGGTGAACCATTCGGCGATGCGCGCCGGGATCTGCTCGGTCGCGAGCACGTAATTGAAAAGGAAGGCGCCGCAGATGATGATCCCGACCACCGCGGTCGATCGCGCGCTCTCGGCGAGGACCACACGAGCCCCTTCCAGTCGAGGGCGCGGTAGACGAAGAGCGCAAGCACCAGGGCATAGAGCGCGGCGACCGCCGCCGCCTCGGTCGGGGTGAACGCCCCCGAGTAGATTCCGCCGAGCAGCACGACGGGCATCAGCAAGGGCAGCAGCGTGCGCAGGAAAATGCGCGGAATCTCGCGCCAAGGCACCGGCGCCTCCATCGGGAAATTGCGCCGCCGGGCGATCCGGACGATGACGAGCATCATGGCGGCGGCCATCAGCAGCCCGGGCACCACGCCTCCGAGAAAGAGCGCGCCGACCGACGCGCCCGAGACGAGCGCGTAGAGCACCATCGGGATCGACGGGGGAATGATCGGTCCGATCGTGGCGGAGGCGGCGCTCACCGCGACGGCGAAGGCCCTCGGGTAGCGGCCGCCCTTGCTCATCATCTCGATCTCGACCATGCCGGGCCCCACCGCGTCGGCGATCGCGCTGCCGCTCATCCCGGAGAAGATCACGCTCGCGAGCACGTTCACCTGCGCAAGGCCGCCGCGAAAACGCCCCATGATCGCGTGGGCGAGCGCGTAGATGCGCTCGCTCAGGGTGCCTGCGTTCATCACGTTCGCCGCGAAAATGAACATCGGCACGGCGATCAGAACGAAGCTGCCGAAGAGGCTGTTCAGGATCTGCTCGGCGGCAAGTCCCATGTCCTGCCCGGTCGCGCCGAGGTAGGCGATTCCGCCGGCGATCATCGCGAGGCCGATGGGACCCCGCAGCAGGGCGATGACGACAAAGACACCGAGCATCAGCCCGAAAGCGGCGCTCATGCTTTCCCGGATGGGTCGGAGCGCGGCGGGCGCACGATCGCAGCGAGGCAGAGAACGACCACCATGAACGCCGCAGCGAGAAAGACGCTATAGACGACGCCGTAAGGCCAGTCGAGCACCGGCGTACGCTCGCGCAGCATGAAGCGCAGGTAATCGAAGCTGCCGGGCAGCGCCCAGAGAAAGCAGCCGCCGAGCGCGGCAAGGCCGAGCGCGTACGACGCGCGCCGGGCGGAAGGCGCAAAGTGCAGCACGATGAAGTCGACGGCCACGTGAGCCGAAAGCGGCACGGTGAACGCCGTCCCCCAGAAAATCACCCAGACGAAAGCGATCGTCGCGAGTTCCTCGGTCCAGGCCGCGGGCGCGCCGAACGCGAAGCGGCGCACCACCTGCACGACGAGGCTCAGGAACAGCACGGCGAAGACGCCGGCGCCGACCCAGTCGGCCCATCGCCGAAAACCGGGGACAGACCACGTTTTGACGGAAAACGTGGTCTGTCCCCGGTTTGCTTCACTTGACCGCATTGATGCGATCGAGGAGCCCGCGCGGCCACTTTTCCGCGTACTCCGACTTCAGATACGCGTCCTGCACGGTCTTCCTGAACGCGGCCACGTCGGGCACCGTGATCCCGATGCCCTGCGCGCGGAAGAATTCGATCAGCTCCCTTTCCTCGCGCACGCGGTTCTCGTCGTTGAATTTCGCCGCCTTCGCCGCCGCCCTTTTCATCTGGGCCTTGTGTGCGGCGGAAAGCGCCTGCCAGGTCTTTGCGGAGATCGCGAGTTGCAGCGCGTCCACCAGGTGCCCCGTGAGCACGATCTGCCGCGTCACTTCGTAGAACTTCGCCGATTTCACCGTCGGCAGCGGATTGTCCTGGCCGTCGATGGTGCCGGTCTTCAGGCCGAGATACACCTCGGTGAAGGCCATCGGCGTGGGATTCGCGCCGAGCGCCTGCCCGAGGAACAGCCACTCCTTGGAGCCGGGCATGCGCAGCTTCACCCCGGCGAGATCGGCCGGGGTCGTCACCGGCCTCGGCTGGGCGAGGCTCACCTGGCGCGTGCCGAGATAGACGGCTTGCAGCAGCTGGATGCTCAATACGTCGGCGATTCTGCGGCTCACTTCCTCGCCGATCGGCCCGCCATAGACGCGGGCGAGATGCTCGGGGTCGCGGATGAGATAGCCGGCGGTGAAGATCGAGTACTCGGGCATCTGCCGCGAGATATCCTGCATCGACAGAAGCGCCATCTCGAGATTGCCGCGCTGCATGGCGACGGCCTCCGCGCCCTGGCGAAAGAGCGTCCCCGAATGATGCACCTGCACGTCGAAACGGCCGGGCGCCGACTTCGCGAGATCTTCCTTGAAGACGTAGAGCATCTTGACGTGCCAGTCGTCGGGCACCGCGGGGGTCGAGATGCGCAGCACGGTTTTCGTTTGCCCGAACGCGGGCGCGGCGGCGGCGAGCAGGCAGGCGATGAAGCCTGCCGCCAGCGTGCGTTTCATTGTTGTGCCTGCCATGTAGTGATCACTTTTTCTGCCACACGGGACTGACTTCGCGGCGCACGCGCTTGAGACGGCGAAGTATCGCATAACACCGGCTTGCCGCTGCCCGGCCGTACCCCTATCATGGCCTGGGAAGAAAGACCGACCGGCGGGTGTTCAGGCTCCAGGGGGTGCGCATGAGGTTCGACCTGCGCAACAACAAGGACTTTCTCGCCGGGTCGCTGTTCATCGCGATCGGGGTTGTGGCCGTGGCCGTCGCGCGGAACTACCCGTTCGGCACGGCGATGCGCATGGGTTCGGGCTATTTCCCCTCCGTGCTGGGAGGCATCCTCATCCTGCTCGGCGCCTGGGTGATGGCGCGCGGCCTGCGCTCGGGCGAAAAGCTGAAAAGCGGATGGGGCTGGAAGCCGCTCGCCCTCGTCGCCCTCGCGATCGCGCTGTTCGGATTCGTCATGCCGCGCTTCGGGCTGATCCCCGCGCTCGCCGCGGTGTTGTTCGTGAGCGCTCTGGGCGGCCGTGAGTTCCGCTTCAAGGAAGTGCTCGTTCTCACCGCGGTGATGAGCGCCTTCGCGGTCGTCGTGCTCCTTTACGTGCTCAAGATGCCCTATCCCTTGATCGCCGGAGTCCTGTGGATATTCTGAGCAACCTCGCGTTCGGCTTCGGCGTCGCGTTCTCGCTGCAGAACCTCGGGTACTGCTTCGCGGGCGTTCTGCTCGGCACGCTGATCGGCGTGCTGCCCGGAATCGGGCCGCTGGTGGCGATCGGGATGCTGTTTCCGCTCACCTTCACCCTGCCGCCGGTCGCGGCGCTCATCATGCTCGCCGGGATCTATTACGGGGCGCAGTACGGCGGCTCGACCACTTCGATCCTCGTCAATCTGCCCGGAGAAACGGCTTCGGCGGTAACCTGCCTCGACGGCTACCAGATGGCGCGCCAGGGGCGCGCGGGGCCTGCGCTCGCGGTGGCGGCGCTCGCGTCGTTTTTCGCGGGTTGCGTCGGGACGCTCCTGATCGCGCTCGCGGGTCCCCCGCTCGCAGAATGGGCGCTCATGTTCGGCGCAGCCGAATACTTCTCGCTGATGCTGATGGCGCTGGTGGCCTCGGCCGTCCTCGCCTCCGGCGACATCGTCAAGGGCTTGTGCATGGTCGTCGTGGGACTCCTCCTCGGCCTGGTCGGCACCGACGTGAATTCGGGAATGGCGCGCTACACCTTCGGCGTCATGGAGCTCTACGACGGCATCGGCTTCACCGTGATCGTCGTGGGCCTTTTCGCGGTGGCGGAAGTGGTCGGCAATCTCGAGTCGAAGGAAGCGCGCGAGGTGTTCACGAAAAAAATCGGGAGCCTCATGCCGACGCGAAAAGACATCGGCGATTCAGCCTGGCCGACGCTGCGCGGGACGGCGGTCGGCTCGGTGTTCGGGATACTCCCCGGCACCGGGCCCGCCCTTTCGTCCTTCGTGACCTACATGCTCGAGAAAAAGATAGCGAAAGATCCGTCCCGCTTCGGCAAGGGCGCGATCGAAGGCGTGGCCGCGCCCGAGGCGGCCAACAACGCCGCGGCGCAGACCAATTTCATTCCCATGCTGACGCTGGGCATTCCCTCGAGCGCCATCATGGCGCTGATGATGGGCGCGATGATCGTGCAGGGCATCACCCCGGGGCCGCAGGTGATGACCTCGAACCCCGAGCTCTTCTGGGGAATCATCGCGAGCATGTGGATCGGCAATCTGCTGCTCGTCGTCCTCAACCTGCCGCTCGTGGGGATCTGGGTGAGCCTGCTCCGCGTGCCGTACCGGTGGCTTTTCCCCTCGATCATCATGTTCTGCTGCATCGGCAACTACAGCGTGAACAACAGCGCGGTGGACGTGTACCTGTGCGCGCTGGTCGGCGTGCTCGGCTACGCACTCGTCAAGCTCGGGTGCGAGCCCGCGCCGCTCATCCTCGGCTACGTGCTCGGGCCGCTCATGGAGGAATACCTGCGGCGCGCGATGCTGCTCTCGCGCGGCGACCCGACGGTGTTCTTCACGCGCCCCTTGAGCCTCGCGTTCATGATCGGCACCGTGCTGATCCTCGCCGTCATGATCGCGCCCGCGGTGCGCGGGAAGCGCGATGAGCGTTGACCATGGGAGCGTCGGCCAGCGGCCTTGGTAAAACGGGAAGCACGTTGCGGAATCCAGCCGATTCAGTATGCTGTTGGGACTTGGCCATTTTCTTGTTCGGGTCCCGGCCGCCCAACTCAAAGGAGAGGAGAAAATGACAGGGAGCGCAATGTTCAAAGCGGTGCCGGGGCTGGTGTTGGTGGTTGTCGCGGCGGTCCCCATATCATCCCATGCGGTCGACGTGAGGCCGGTGTTCAAGGCGGGGATCGATACCGGGGGCGACACGATATTCACCGCGACTTTTACGGATGGAAAGAAGGACTCGATCAAAGCCAACGAGGGGCTTTACGTCGGTGGCGGGGTTTCGGTGCTCAACGATTCGAAGAACATCGAAACGGAGGTAACTGCCAACGTGAAATACACGTCCATCACCGCGAGCAATGGAGACGTTTCATGGACCCGGTATCCGCTGGAAGCGCTCGTGTTTTACCGGATGCCCCAGTTTCGTGTCGGCGGCGGCCTGACCTATCACGTCAGCCCGAAGCTGAGCGGCAGCGGGGTGGCGGGGGGCGTGAATGTCAAAGTCGACGATGCGCTCGGCGTGGTGCTGCAGGGTGATTGGCTTATTACGCAAAGGGTAAGCCTCGGCCTGCGCTACACGAATCTGAGCTACAAGGCGAACGGGGTCAGCGCCAATAGCGACGGTGTGGGCATCACATTCGGCTTTAGGTTCTGATTTTCTTCTCAGGGCGACGCGATCAAGCGATGGCGCCGCCCAACGTACTTAGGGCAGAAAATAAAACGATGCGGAGAAAAAATTTCAAATCCTTCCCGGTATTGATGCTTGTCATTGCCGTGATGACCCCCTTGCGTTCGCACGCGGCCGAGGTCAGGCCGCTCATCAAGGCGGGCTTCAACTTCGGGGGAGAGACCG
>Ga0137437_1000458_pt1 | contig 12644 bp, 11 predicted proteins | sample EasRivERMGT138_2_FD_102332 | JGI IMG/M metagenome (GOLD analysis project Ga0137437, IMG submission 102332) | Soil microbial communities from meander-bound floodplain in the East River, Colorado, USA - East River MetaG ERMGT138_2 | ecosystem: Environmental > Terrestrial > Soil > Floodplain ...
ACGCTGCGGCACAGCACGCCGGTCAGTATGAGTTCACGGGCTTCACCGAGTCCGCCCCCAAGTCCCTTGCCGCGCTCGGGCTGGCGGCAGGTGATCTCATGAGCTTCAGCGCGCTTGTGTGGAACACTACTGCTGGGGCGAACGAACGGGTACGACTCAAGTTCTGGAGCGCCGGGCCGTCGTTGATCTCCACGGTCGATGGTAACCTGATCAACAGCACGACACCCGCCGTGTCGAAGATTGAGCGAACGGTGATTCCGGCGAATGCGACGCTCGTCTCGGCACGCCTTGTCAACGCTGGTACAGGGACGCCGCAGATCCAATCCGCCAGGTTGGTTCGGGCGGCAACATTCGAAGCGATCGGCGGCAACCTTCAGATCGGTAGTGTCGAAGAATCGCCGGACCCCGGAAGCCAAGGTATCGAGTTGCAGCTCTCCGGTGTAGATCAGACGATCATCGCCGCGCTCCTGTCCAACAGCTTCCGCGGCCGCGTCGTGAAGATCTGGCGGGCATACCTCGATTCCATGACGGGACAGGTGCTGCCGGATCCATTGATGCTGCTCGAGGGACTTCAGCTCGATCCCTATCAGGTCACGGAGGACCGTTCCCGGAAGGGTGGCACGGTAACCGTGAAGACTCGCATTCGCGGCCGCATGGGAGTCGATCGCGTCCGCGGGATTTGGGCGAGTGTGACGAGTCATCAGCACGTGTATCCGGGAGACACCTTCTTCCAAAACGCCGCATCGATCGGCAACACCCCGATCTACTGGGGTGTGCCGAAACCGATCTCGGTTGGCAGCGGCCAAGGCCCTCACACGGACAACGGCTCCGGCGGAGGTGACCAATTCATCCCGGGCTAGTTGTTCAGAGCCGCGTCCGGAATTGGCGGACGAACCTGATTGAATGGGCAGCGCAGCAAGTCGGCCGTCCATTCTCCTGGGGAGAGACAGACTGCGCTTCGTTGGTTCGTGCCTCGTTGAAGCAATGCTTCGGAGAGGATGTCGCTCCCGAAGTGCCTGAGTGGCATTCCAAGCGGGAGGCGGCGCGCGTGCTGCGTGCGCATCCACCGCTCCAGCTCCTGGAGCAGCTTGGCGCAGTCAGAGTGACCGTTCCCTTCGCGCGTGCTGGGGACATCATTAGCTTGCCGGCCACGGAAGACTTGGTCGGAGATATCGCGCTTGGTGTGTGGACAGATTCGGAATGCTTGATCAGCAGTCAACGAGATGGCGTGGAACTCTTGCGGGCCATTGATGTACCGCCGGAGAGTGTTGCATACAGCTTGTGGGAGATCGCGGTGACTCATGGGTAAAGTCGGAAAGTTCATCGCCGGCGTCGTGCTGACGGTCGGAGGTATCGTGATCGGAGTTGCCACAGGCAATTGGCAACTTGGGCTCGCGATCTCCAGCATCGGCATCGGCATCCTGACTCGTCCGAAGATCCCGAACGACTTGGCTGGACAGCAGGGCGCGATCCTGCAGAACCGCGTCGGTACTCTCAACGGCATCCCGGTGATCTATGGCACGGCGCGGCTCGGGCCGGTCACCGTCGACATCCGTACCGACCAAGCCTCCACGAATCGCAAGCGCCTCGTCGTGGTCATGGCATGGTGTCATGGAAGCCAAGACGGTACCGGCATCACTGGCATCGACAAGGTGTACTTCGATCTCCGGCTTGCGATCGACGGCAGCACCGTGCAAGCACCCTTCAGCACGATCGCGGAAGGAAGCACAAAGCACCTTGAGTTCGGGCATCAGCTTGGAACGAGTTCACAAGCGGTGGACAGTGTGCTCGCGGCTAAGTTCCCCAGCGCCTGGCCCGGCAGCTCGCAAGGACGTGGCATCGCCTACAGCCGCTTTGAACTGTGGTTCAATCCGGACATCTATGGTGGGGGCGTGCCGCAGATTCAGGCTTTGATCCGTGGCAACAAAGTCTTCGACCCGCGCGACCAGACCTGGAAGTTCAGCAACAATCCGGCGCTGTGTATCCGGGACTACCTGACCTCGCCGATCTACGGGCTCGCGGTGCCGCAGGCTAACCTCGATGAGCAGAGCTTCATCGACATGGCGAACTACTGCGACGAGGTGGTGAGCGTTCCCGGCCTTGGCAGCGTCGCACGCTACACCTGTGACGGCATCGTCGATACGAACCGCTCGGTGATTGAGAACCTCGCGAAGCTCTGCTTGTCCTGCCGGGCTCAAGTGATCAATCAGGGCAACAAATGGCGCATGGTGATCCGCCGGCAACGCTCGGTGAGCGGTCTCAAGCTGGACAGCAACAACACACTCGAAGGTTCCTGGAACTACGTGCTGCCGGGTTCCGAAGTCCCGAACGTTTGCCGCGCGACCTACGTCGATCCGAATCAGCAGTACCAGACGGACACGGTGGAGTGGCCGGACCCGTCGCAAACCAATCTGTTCCTCACGCAGGATGGGGGCTATGAATCAAGGCTAGAGATCGATCTCCCGTTCACACCAAACCGCGGCCGGGCGCAGCAGATGGCGATGACGATCATGAAAGAAGCGCGCGCCGCCGTCGCCGCGACGTGTACGCTTCAGGAGTCCGCGCTCTCTGCCCAGATCGGCGATCTCGTCCAAGTCACCCAGGAATCACCGGGGTGGAAGGACAAGACCTTCGATGTCGTGGCGCTCTTGCTGCAACCAGATGGTGGCGTGCAGGCGATCCTGTCTTCATACGACTCGACGGCATACGATTTGGATGCGCAGGTGGTTCCGACGGCACCGCCGGGAACAAGCCTGCCTGATCCTTTCACCTGCCCGGCGCCGTCGAGCTTGGGGCTTGATGGTTCTGCCTCTCAAGCGGTAGTCAGTGGTGACGGCATCTACACCGGCCGCATCCGCGTCACTTGGGCGGCGCCGGTCGATCCTTTCGTGGACTTCATTGAAGTCGAAGCAAAGCTGACGACCGCTTCGAACTTCGATTCATGGGGCGCACCGGCGATCTCCAGCCCGTCTGAGTTCTTCATCGTTCCTGCGATCTCTGGCAGCTGGGATGTGCGTATTCGTGCCGTGAACCGGCTCAATGTTCACAGTGTTTGGGTGAGTGGCACGGCCACGGTAGCGGATCGGCCGCCGCAGATCTTGACAATGACACTGGCGGGTGCTCACGTCGACATCGCGCATCAGGACATCGCGCACCAAGACGCGACGCATGCAGACACTGCGCACTCTGACAGCCATACGGATGTGGCACACTCGGATGTGGCACACTCGGACGTGGCGCATTCCGATAGTCACACCGACAGCCATTCCGACGTCGCGCACGGTGATGCGGATCATGCAGATTCTCCGCCGTTGTACTTGGACGGCTTCGGAGGCTGCTCCCAGCTTTCTGGAACTACTTTGTGCGAACCGCACGGAGATTCTCCGCATGCAGACACCGCGCATACGGATTCGCACAGTGACGTCGCACACTCTGATGTGGCGCACGGCGACGTCGCGCATTCAGACAGCCACACCGACACGCACAGTGATGCCGCCCACGCCGACGGCCCGCATTCGGATAGCCACACCGATGCGACTCACGGTGACGGGAACTATGGCATCGGTGTGGCCGTGCAAGCTGATGCGGATGCCGGCAGCATCAAGGTCGTGGCACGCAAAGGCGGCATGAATCAGATCATCAATCCTGGCGGTGAAGACGGCGCGATCGGAAGCGTCTATCAATCGGCGGGATACACCTGGCGGGCGTACCCGACTAACTTCCCATTTGATCTTAGCAAGTTGTATCGCGTTCGCGTCCGGGCTCGGCGGACGGCGACAACGGACGCCACCAAACAGAAGTTCTACTGTGGTGTGGAAGGCTTCCTCGCCGATGGTACGACGCTGTGCAACATCAACGGCTCCAACTCACACGGTAGTCAGCACTACGTCGCAGCGGAGAATGAAGATGCCTCCGCCTGGACGGTCAACGTTTGGCAGGAGTTTACCGGCTGGTTCTCCGGTGTGGCGGCAACGGGTAGCGGCAAGTCTGTCGACCCGTCGAATCCCGGGAAGATGCATACGAACGTTCGCTTCATCCGGCCCCTGTTCATTGTCAACTTCGACACGGGCCCGGTCGGCAACGTGATGCAGATCGATTATATCGCGCTCGATGTGTTCGACGGGACCGGGCGGTTGCTGCTCGAGACCTTTGAGGCGACACCGAGCGGATGGACGGTCGTGGCAGGGCCGGGTACCGAGACGACGCAATCGATCAGCGCGACGCAAGCGCTTGGCTGGCAGCCCGTGAGTGGTAACGATCTCCAACCGGCGACGGACTTCTTCCAGCTCGGGGTGAAATCCCTCAAGTTGGATAACACCGTCGGCAATGATTCGGTGTGGTCACAGCGGTTCTATGTCGTCACCGGCAAACGGTACCGCGTGTCTGCATGGATCAAGACCAATGCGCTGCCGACGGCGGACGCCGGCTCTGGGGCCTTCATCAACGTCGACACGGTGTCCGGACCGACGGGATTCACGATTCTCTCCAAGACAACGATCGGAACTGATCCGAGCGCGGCGCAGCCGGACTGTGGCATCCAAGCAGACGGTGCCGCGCACGGATTCACTCACGTCGAATGTATCTTCGAAGTCACCGGCGGCAACGGTACAATCGATGTGAAGGTTCAGCTCGGCTACGGTGGCAACCAGAGCGGCATCGCATGGTTCGACGACGTCTGGTTCCAAGAGGTGTACCAACAAGGCGCGACTCCGGATCTCACGGACATCCGGACGCAGCCGGCGGCGGACGGTCGTAATGTCACTGTCGCTCTGGTGGACATGCTCACGCAGAGCATGATCACATTGCTGCCGGGAGAGAGCTTGGTGATCGGCGGTCTAGCCTACTCGAAGACTGGCGGGCTCGGTGTAGAAGGACCGCGAGCACTAGCGCGGGCGAACTTCTTCCCGGTTGCTCCGGTCGGCACCGACAAATGGGTACCGTCGTGATATGCCCAAACTCCCCGGCTCCTTTTGGGTGGAAAGCACGGACTGGCATTACATCGACAGCACCGGCCAGGAATGGAAATTCACGGGCACGCTCGTTGGCGCGAGCCCGGGCGTCAAAGGCACGTATTGGGTTGAGGGGAATGACTTCCACTACGTGGATGAGGCGGCCAATCAAGAGCGGTTCATGTTCGGGCCGGATGATGGGCTCAAGGTTGCAATCGTCGGGAGTCAATGGACGGAGAGCACATTCTGGGCATGGGTCGATTCGAGTATCCACAAGCGGCACTGTCATTCGGACACCGCGCATTCGGACGTGGCGCACGTCGACTCGCATTCAGACGTGGCTCATTCAGACGTCGCTCACTCTGACAGCCATACAGATACTCATTCTGACGTGGCTCATTCAGACGTCGCTCACTCTGACAGCCACACGGACAGTCACTCGGATGTCGCGCACGGTGATGCGGGGCATAACGACGTCGCGGCAACGTTTGACGACGGTTCGCTCCAATGCATCGCGCTCTCCGGTACCCTCTGCTCACCGCACGGAGACTCCGGTCACGTCGACACCGCGCATACGGATTCGCATTCGGATGTGGCACACTCAGACGTGGCGCACGGTGACGTCGCGCATACGGATTCGCATTCCGACGTGGCACATTCGGATGTGGCTCATAGTGACACGGTGCATTCCGACAGCCACACCGACACACATACCGACGTGGCGCATGCTGACCAACCAGTTTCGGTACCGTGAGGAATTAGCATGACGACTGAACTCACACCATTGGGCGTTGCGTGCAACCTGAGTTGCACTTACTGCTATCAGCATCCGATGCGGGATGCCGGCAACGTTGGGAACAAGACGCCTTATGACATGGAGAAGATGTTTGCGGCGCTCGAGAAGGCCGGCGGCGACTTCCTCGTGTTTGGTGGAGAGCCGCTGCTCGTCCCGCTCGAAGACCTACGGAAGATCTTTGCCTTCGGATTCGCCCGGTACAAGAAGAACGGCATTCAAACGAACGGCGTGCTGATCACCCCGGCGCACCTGGAGACCTTCAAGGAGTACAACGTCCACGTCGGGTTCTCGATGGATGGACCTGATGAGTTGAACGACAGCCGCTGGGCCGGTACGCTTGAGCGGACGCGAGAGGCTACGGAAAAGAGTCACGCCAACCTGCGCGCCTGCGTTGAGCGTGGGCTCTCGACGAGCCTGATCATCACGCTCTACAAGGGCAATGCTTCCCCGGCTATCCTGCCGCGATTGAAAGACTGGCTTCGAGAGATCGACGCGCTCGGGATTTCGTCCGTGCGCATTCACTTGCTCGAGGTGGATCATCCGCTCGTACGGGCAAAGATGCAGCTCTCTACGGAGGACACGATCGCGGCGGTACGAGAGCTGGTCGCGCTCGAGACTTCGTTCTCCAAGGTGCGGTTGGACATCCTCACTGATGTGCGCAAGCTGCTGCGAGCGCAGGACGACGACGTCACCTGTATCTGGAATCCCTGCGACCCCTACACGACTGAGGCGGTGCAGGGGATCGACGGGCAGGGGAACCGAACGAATTGCGGCCGGACGAACAAGGACGGTATCCCGCGGCTCAAAGCAGACGTGTCGAGCTTCGTGCGGCAGGTTGGTCTCTATCACACGCCGCAGGAGTACGGCGGGTGCCAAGGCTGCCGGTTCTTCTTGATGTGCAAGGGTCAGTGCCCGGGCACGGCGATCGATGGAGACTGGCGCAACCGCTCAGAGCAATGCCCGATCTGGTTTGCCCTGTTCGAAGAACTCGAGCGGCAGCTCATCACCGCCGGGGAAGTCCCGCTGTCGATTGCACCGGACCGGCTCGTGCTGGAACCGGCGATGGTACAACTCTGGGATCAAGGTGGACGCACCTCCCTCCGAGCGGCGCGGGAATACATCGCCAAGCAAAGTCAGCTGGTGCCAGCCGGAGATCATCCGCACGGCGACGCACCGCATGGTGATGAACACGGCGATCACTGGGATGGCCCATGAACCGCTTCCATACTGACTTCACGCGATGGATTTGGACGAGTGCGCAGGCGAAGGAAGTCTGGGAGCCGCGCATCCGGGAGATCGTTCGTGTGTGGGGGCTCGTCGAGAATCATGCGGTGGTGCGCGGTGTGCGCAGCGCCGCCTTGGTGTTCCCGACGGTCGAGGAATTGCCCGAAGCAACCCGGCGCGCGGCAGCTCACGGGCTCCTGCTACTTCCCCTCAGCCTCGAGGGTGCGGGAGCGGTTACCTACAGCGCCACGGCATCGCCGTACGCTGCGGGGCAACCTGGCAAGTACCGCGCCGTGTTGGTGCGACCCGAGGCCGCTGGAGCGGCGCTCGAGGCGTGGGGGCGCAGCAACGAAGAATCGATCGGCATGCTGCTTGGCTATCCGGCGTGTTGCTCTCGGTTCTACATCAAGACCTGGGTGCAAGGACAGCGCGTAGATACGACGGCGGCGATGGTGGAAGAGATCGGCGACACCGCCGGTCCGATCGAAGCGAACATCCTTCTCCGGTGGTTGGGCGTGCGGCTCGTGCCGCACCTCCCCTGCAGCTTCTCCTGCTCGGAGACGGTGGAGTTCGGGAAGCGGTTGTCGACGCTATGGAGTGAAGTACCCGGCGGGACGCAGGCGCTGGCGTGGGCGCAAGAGATGCTGAGCTGGCCGGTGCAATGGACGGCGTTGCACGGCATTGCGGAGATCCAGACGCCAATCCTTACTATCTGCTCCCGCACTGACTGGACGCCGAGCAAGGCGATCGTCGCGAAGCAGGGCACCGGCTATCCGGAAGAAGGGGCGCAAGGGCTCCGGTTCCCGTATCGCATCGTGAAGGACAAGCTCACCAAGGCACCCTCCTTCCAACGTTCGGTGACGCCGGTGTGGGAGCTGAACGGGTTCTCCTCACCGATCGCGATGGATGCTGCCCATGCGGCGTTGCTCGCAGTCCTGCCGGCGGAACCGGGATCGTTCCTGGACCTTGGGTGCGGTAACGGTCGGTTGCTCGAGCGGGCACAGAAGATGGGTTGGCGGGTGGAAGGGATCGAATCCGATCCCGTGCGAGCCGGTGCGGGGCAGCTTCCGATCCGACGTGGCGACCTCTTCAATACGGAACTGTGGGACAACCACTACGATGTCGTGGCCGTGATGCCGGGACGCTTGATTGAGGCAGACCCGAAGCAGGCGGCGGAGTTCTTGGATGTGCTTCGCCGCCGGGCGCGACATGTGCTCGTGTACGCCTACGGGGATTGGCTCGAGCGGTTCGGTGGTCTTGGCCCGTTGAGCGCTGAAGCCGGACTCGGTGCCGGCGACATCGTGCTCTACCGCCGGGGAGACGGTGTAGAGGCGGCGTTGCTGACGTTCGGAGGATCGCATGACTCCAATTGACTGGTACCGTGTCGCGTACCCGCAACAAGACGGGTACGACACGAAGGTCGTGAGCGATGCCGCGGCGCAAACCTACGGCTTCGTTCCGATCATGGATCTCGCACCGGCGCCGAATTGGCTTGGCGGACGCATCCGTCTTGCGAACGACATCCCGGCACCGGGAGACGGTCTGATCCCGGCACCGTTCGATCATCAGTCGCTGCAGCTAGCGGAGCGCTACCTGCAATGGTGGCCGGAGTGCGGTGAGCAATTGAAGGCCTTAGTGAAGCTGATCTACATCTTCGATTGGCCGCAGGGCGTCGGGGCTCGCGGGTGCTTCTGCGGGACACCACCGCGGCTCGGGAGCCGGGAAGACACGTCCCTCTTCGGAGAGGTCTTCTCTACGGTCTTCGATTCGGTTGGGTTCCTCGAGGGCGTCGTTCACGAGATGACCCATTGGAAGCTGCATGCGCTCGGCGTCCACTTCGAGGAATGGGACGACCGACTACTCCTGAACCGTCCGGAGGAGGTATTCGAAAGCTCTCTGCGCAAAGACAAGCCACGGCCGATGGGTGCCGTGCTGCATGCGCACTGGGTGTGCCTACACGTCCTCTGCGTGGACATGGCCGCCGCGGCTTCGAAGTGCAATGGTTGCCCGAAGGGTGATGATGCGGAGCACATTGCCGCAGCTGTGAAGCGGGTCAAGGAAGGACAGGCGACAGTCGGTGCCGGTGCCCGATGGACGCCAGCCGGTGCTGAGTTGTGGAGAGGTATAGAAGACTGGACCGCAGACATCCTCTCAGTAGCGGAGGAGTAACCGCCGAGGGAGCCCTTGCCCTGGCATCACCAGACGGAGGTCGTACAGTGAGCAAGCCACAAGAGAAGATTCCGACGCTCGCGGAGTTCGAGAAGTTGAAGAAGAAGGAGAACTGCCGCGTGTGCAAACTGCCCGTCGAGATTCGCGGACAGATTGGCAAGCCGGCGTCGGAGAAACGGATTCCTCAGGATCACCAGATCGAATGGATCAAGCTCGCGACCGGGACCGCGATCACGGTCGAGGAGTTGAAGCAGCATGTCAGCGGGAGGCACGATGGCTAAGGACAAGAAGGCTGCACCGGATCTCGACAGCTTTGCCGATGCGGCGAAGAAGGCCGCGCTCACGGAGACGCAGGGACTCGCGCGGACGGTTCGGGCACAGAAAGCGATCATCGATGAGCAGCATGAAGTGATCGAGAGCGTGCGAGAAAAGATCGGGCTGTACGAGACGATTCACAGCTCGCCGGTGAAGCCGCCGGAGTGGCTCGCCCCGAAGAAGGCGGCGAAGGACCACGTCGCGATCCCGTGCATGATGCTAACCGACGTGCACTGGGACGAGACCGTGACCCCGGAGCAGATCGACAACGTGAACAAGTACGACCACGACATCGCGGAGATGCGGCTGCGGCGTGCCTTCAAGCGCTCCATTCACGTCTGCCGTGACTACATGGCTGGCGTGCGCTACACCGGCTTCCAGCTGTTCCTCGGAGGCGACCTGCTCTCTGGAATCATTCATGAGGAGCTGCGGGAATCGAACCGCGGGACGATCATCCAATCGATTCTCACGATCGCACCGCAGCTCACGGCCGGTATCAAGCTTCTCGCTGAAGAGTTCGGGCAGGTGAACATCGACGCGGTCGTGGGCAACCACGGTCGGCGGACGCTCAAGCCGGTCTCCAAGAACCGGGCGCAGGACAACTTCGACTGGCTCGTGTACAAATGGGTCTCGGAGCGCCTCGCAGACGACAAGCGCATCACGATGCGAGTCGCCGACGCTCCGGACGCGCACGTGCAGGTGCATGACGTGAATTACCTCCTCACGCACGGCGATCAGTTCAAGGGTGGCTCCGGTATCAGTGCGGCATTTGCGCCGCTGCTCCTCGGTGTGCACCGCAAGACGCGGCGACAGGCGGCGATCGGTCGCCCGTTCCGCACCATGGTGATGGGTCACTTCCACAAATCGATCTGGATGCCGGAGGACGGCCTCATCGTCGGCGGTTCTATCATCGGCTACAATGAATACGCCTATCAGCAGAACCTCACGCCGGAGGCGCCGCAGTGTGCGCTCTGGTTGAACACGCCTGAGCGTGGCATCACGGTCCACGCGCCGGTGTTCGTCTCTGACCGCACCGACGAAGGGTGGTAGGTCATGCACATCCCGGTGATAGATTGGGCAGTCGTGTTTGGCATCCTGACTCTCGCGGGCGGATTCATCGTGCGCGTTGTGATCCCGGGATGGATCCACGTCAAGGCACTGCTGGGTGGTGAGAGCGGCACGACGGTGAAGGTGCAGGCCGGCGGGAATGGAAATGGGGCTGCAACGGTCGCCGAAGCAGAATGGCGCGGCAAGCTCGGCGAGCAGCTTAATCAGCAGGACAAGCGGCTCGATGCGCTGCTCATTGCAACGGCCGCGGTCGAAAAGGTCGTGGTGGAGATCGAACGTCGCAGTCAGGGGCAGGAGGGTGCGATCCGAACCGTCACGGAGATGGCACGCAAGGTAGACACAATTCTCGGCATCACACGCCGGCGGAGCACGAGGGGGAAATCATGACAGAGCAGATGAAGAAGAAGCTCACCGGCTGGTTCGAGACTTCGTTTTGGGTGGATGCCCATTATGCGCTCGCGGCACTCGGGACGGTGATCGTCTTCGGTCAGGCGCTCTTCGGAAAGTTCAACATCGAGTTCGCCGGCTTCGTCGCAAGCATGTGGGTCACGGCGGTGGGGAACGACCGCATCAACATGCCGGCAGTGAAGGAATGAAATTCGGGGAGTTGCTACCGACCCACTCTCCTGGGTCTACGCACGCACAGCCTGGGCTGATCCGCACGGCGGGCGGCTCTCAACTTGGGGCTCCCCATCCCTTCTTAGAGGAGTGCTGAACATGGTCCCGCTCGAGGATACGGTGAAGCTCGTACAGGCGAGCACCGAGGATTGGATCGTGGCTTGCACGATTGCGACGGAGGTGCCGCCGTCGCCGGTCCAGAGTTCAGCGAGTCAAGAGATGTTCACCTCGGCAATGATCCTCGCGGCGCAGCAGGCCGTCGCAGAGGTGATCATGAACCGCATCGCGGTCGCCGGCTTCGCAAAGACCGCGGTCGGGGTCGTACTCCAACCGAAACAGTTCAGTGGAACGCTGCGCGGCCTGCCGGCACCGAAGACCGGCCGCGACATCTGGGCTGATGCCTTGGCCGGGACGTGGTTCCCACAGCACGTCAACGAGTGCTATGCGGCATGGCGGCGCATCGTTGAGATGATGCGCACCGGACATGACCTGCGGCTCGTACCGGGAGCACTCTACTACTACAGTCCCGTGTCGATGGATCCGCCGTTCCGCGTACCGAGCTGGGTCGTCGGTCTCAAGCCGGTGCCGTGCGCGGCGGTCTCGACCGACTACTTCCGGTTCTATCGCAGGTAAGCATCAAGGGAAAACCACCTTGACGGCGAAGTGTCTGGATCCCTCTACTATAAGCGGCTCCCCGGGGCAGGTTACCCGGGGAGCCGTTTTTGGAGGGTTTCAGGTCACCCCTGCCCCGAAACCCTAGTATCTACCTGCCGGATTTACCCTTGATGTTTATCACCCCGTACCCCATTTTTAAGTCACGTAAACGGTAGCACGGACCGAGACGGTCCTAGGGGTTCGGCAACGCGGCACCGCGCATCCAAGCAGACCCCGATCCAGTACCACCTGAGCAACGAACCAGCCCGCTAGCTGGTCCGGCCCACTCAAGCACTGCCCTTACGAGGATGTGCGCAGGCCCGGACTAGACAGGCAAAGCCGAACGGGAATTGACCCGAGAGCGCGCTGGCCTCCGTGACACCCCTGTAGTGCAGGCGCCGAGGGGACGGAGACGGAACAACAGGTGGGAGGCCCCGGACGAGCCGGCGCAGAGAGTCGCAGTTGACTCAGGTGCGCAGGTACCCGCGGGCGGCGAAACGCAGAGCAGGCGCACGGTGGCGCCCTTGCCGTAGCAGGTCACTACGGAAGCTCTGGCAGCGCAGGCGCGACGGGTTCGACTCCCGGTCGCGCCAACATCGCAGACCCCTTCCTTACTATCCCAGCTCACACACAAATCGGAGGTCATATGTTTCAATCATGCCCCGCAACCGGCAGGCTCTTCCATCAGTTCAACAAAGAGACGCACCGTTGCGCATGCGGTCGTTGGCAAGCCGGCTTCGCACCGAAGAAGGTCAGCAAGAACCCACGCGCCGAATGTCAAGTCTGCGAACGCGTGCAGGCTCTCACGAAAGACGGAGTGCTCGTCCATCACGGTTACGAGCGGCCGGGTC
>Ga0137437_1000460_pt1 | contig 12628 bp, 14 predicted proteins | sample EasRivERMGT138_2_FD_102332 | JGI IMG/M metagenome (GOLD analysis project Ga0137437, IMG submission 102332) | Soil microbial communities from meander-bound floodplain in the East River, Colorado, USA - East River MetaG ERMGT138_2 | ecosystem: Environmental > Terrestrial > Soil > Floodplain ...
CGAAGGACGAAAGGGTTTTCGTCCAGCCCGCCAAGACTGACGGGAGCTCGCAAAACAAGATCAGTTATGCCTAATTGGAAGGTAAACACCATGAACGCAACCAAACTCATCATCGCTGCAGGCTTTGCCATTGCCACGACCAGCGCCTTTGCCGAAACCGGCGTGGGCACCTACCAGATTGACAACGTCGCCAACGTATATGGCCGTGCAGGCGTGCCCAACGTGAAGATCATCGGCGCGGTCGCCACGCAATCGGGCAATGTCGCCGATTCCGGCCGCGATGTCAGCAAGGGCGACACGAAGGTAGCCGTAACGGTTGGCAAGGAAGCGATCGAATTCGGCCGCAGCTGAGCCATCGGAAGCAGGCCATCGGTGAGCGATCACTGACGCCGAAAGTGCAGTAAAAACAGCGGCCCATCGTTAATCGGTGGGCCGCTTTTCATTGCGCTCATTGGTGGGTGCCATCGGCAACGTCCCCCGTCACGCAGGCTGCCCATACGATCAGAGCTTCGGGTTGCTCCAGGAACCGCCTAAACCGAACATCGGTTATCGCCAGTACCCGAAAGAGGCCCTGGAACGGCTGCATTTCATCAGGCGAGCGCAGGAGCTTGGCTTCAGCCTCAAGGAAATCAGCATGTTATTGGCCGTCGGCGACAACGCGCCCGAGCGCCGGGCAATGGCAGAGCAAAAAAACTCTTTGCGGGGCATTCCAGGATCCCTCGACTGGTTGCCGTTCCCGCTGTCGTCGAAAACTGATTCATCGATGCGACGCAATTCCCGATGCGACCCGTTCTCCACTCGCCTCCGCCCTCTCGGGCGCCAGCAATCCCACTTGACGCACTGCAAGATTGACTGTGCGTCCTGCGGACCGTTAGTCTGCTACCCAATGTACGATTTCGGGCAAGCAACTGATGAAGCCTGAACTTGTGCAGATTGTTCGGTGTTGACCTGCCCCAATGCAGATTCACACGGGAAGACGATGTCATAAGCGGCATCATCTGTTCCCACGAATGCATCGCCGTGGCGTGTTGCAACCGATACCCGGCGACTGCTATGAGCTTTGCTCCCATGGCAACGTGAGTGTCCGCCGCGGTTAACCTGGCCGCAGGGAAAGGTGTCGCTTTACCGAATCAAATATTTGCCGGATCGGCTGACGCCGGTTCGATGCAAAGGAGACTTCTGGCAACACAGCCGGGGGAGGAGTAACCAGCCGACGAAGCGGCACGATCTGCCCACTTCGCCAACTGGTTCATAAAAAAGACGACCGCCCCGAATGCGGAGCAAACAGCTCTTCGTTCGGGGCCGAGTCATTTCCAGCACGTGAATTCACCCGCTCGGCATGGCCAGCGACGGCCAGACGACATAGCCGGCAAACTGTTCCGGTTCGATCAGCACGACCGCCTTGTCCCGCAATTCGCGTGGCGACGGCGTCTCACCTGCTCGCAGATAGCGTTGCAGGACGTCAATGGGATCGTCGCCGGGCTTGCAGTCGAGCGAGCGGCCTCTGAGTTCGACCCGTCTGCCTCGATAGGCTTCGGGATTTGCCGCATCGCGACCGAACTTCGATTTGCCGAAATCCGCCTTGGCCAGTTGCTGAAACGGAAAAGGCGCTTCGGGATGTTCTGCGTAAAAAGTCCAGACATCGAACACGTCGACGCCGGTCGAACCGTTTACGAAGTGCAGCGCCGCGTCCTTGCAGAGCGCGGCGCATACCATGCGCTTGCGGTAGAGCATCGCCCATTCAGGATGGCGCTCGAAAAAATCGTCCCGCTCGGCCTGCGCGATGCGCGCAAGCCTCTTCAGGTCGGATCTGGTTATGCGTTCGAAGGAGCGTTCGGGATTCATTGCTTCGCAATAATAAGGGGCGACGAATGAGGGACGAGGTTCGAGGTTGCTCCTCATTCCTCGTCCCTCGCCCCTCAAGTTCTAGCCCATCGTGATCGGCACCCACTGCGTGCACCATCCGTTGGGGCTTACCGGCTCACTGAGAATGACGCACTTGCCATCGCCCTGGTAGAGGACGCACTTGGAACAGGTGCGGCCGAGATAGGGTTCGTCGCGATAACCGACCTCTTCCAGCGTACGAATGCGCAAGCCCGGTTTTTGCTGGGCAACAGCCGGCGCCATCGCTACCCCCGCGCAGGCGAGCGCAACCTTGAGCAGTGCGCGCCGCGCCGGTACTAGTGGCTTGCTTTTCATCTTCACCTCCGATCAGACCGAAGCCGACCCGCATTCGGATTTGCAAACGATTATAGCCCCGCCCGCCGCGCCGCCCGGTCAGACGCGGAATTTCTCCAGCACGGCACGATCCACTTCCACGCCCAGACCCGGTCCGGACGGGATGTCGACCCATCCACCGGCTTGCCGGATCGGGCTGGTGATCAGGTGCTGGCGGAAAGGATGCGAGGAGCGGTCGTATTCGAGGACCGGTTCCTGCGCGAACAGCGAGTGGTGCGCAACCGGCACGGCGGCGATGAATTGCAGCGACGCCGCTTGTGCGATCGCCGAGCCCCAGACGTGCGGATTGACTTGCACGCCATGCGACTGCGCCAACGCGATGATGTGACGCCCGGCGGAGATGCCGCCGCAGGATCCGAGATCAGGCTGCGCGACGTCGACGGCGCCGGCTCCGATGAACTCGCGAAAGCCGTAGAGCGTGTGTTCGTTCTCGCCGCCGGCGATGGGCATCGAGAGTTTGTGCCGCATTTCGACGTAGCCCTGGATGTCTTCCGGCACGACGGGCTCTTCGTACCAGCGCAGGTTGTATTCGTCGAGCGCGCGGCCGAGCTTCAGCGCCTCGGCACGTCCGTAGGCGTGGTTGGTGTCGACCATGAGCGTGACAGGCTTGCCCTGGATCGCGCGGCCGACTTCGATCATGCAGGCAATATCGTCATCGACGCCATAGCCCAGTTTCACTTTCATGATCGAGAAGCCCGCTTCGAAGTGGCGTATCGCTTCTTCACCAAGGCGCTTCGCCTCCCCCTGCCCCTTGACGCGATAGAAGCCGGTCGCGTACGGCTGCACGCGCGTGCGAAAAGCACCGCCCAACAATTTGTAGACGGGCAGCTTGTGAAACTTTCCCGCAATGTCCCAGAGCGCGATGTCCACGGCGCTGATGCCGGACACCACGGAGCCCTTGCGGCCGTAGTCGCGGGTCATGTGATACATGCGATGCCAGAGCACTTCGATGTCGAGCGGGTCGGCACCGATCAGCAAGGGCTTAAGCGCCTTGTCGATCACCGCGGCCGCGATCTCCGGCGGCTCGAGTCCCTGCGCAAAAGCTTCGCCCCAGCCCGTGATGCCTTCATCGGTCAGGATTTCGAGCAACGTGGCCGAGCGTTGTTTCACCCAGCCCTGCGAAAACGCGAAGGGTTCGGCCAGCGGGCTTTTCAGTACGTGGATATTCAGGTCGGTTATCTTCATCGTGATCCTTTTCTTGGCGGCGGCCGTTTCCAATTGGCGGCCATGTGCGGAATAATTGTCCACAACGCGGCGGAACGGGTTATAAATATAAAACGTATCCTGCGAATAGGGAGGGCAAGATGTACCGGAAAATCCTGCTGCCAACGGACGGCTCCGCATTGTGCGAGTCCGCAGCGCAAAAAGGCATCGAATTCGCGAAATTCGCCGGCGCCGGCGTCGTGGCTTTTCACGCGATCCCCGCCACGTCCTACCTGATCTATACGGAAGCCGGACCGAGCGATGTCCTCGCCGAGCAATTCGAGCGTGACGCCAACGTGCGCGGGGAGCGCCTGGTCGAAGCCCTGAAGAGCCGGGCCGGTGAGGCCGGCGTGCCCTGCGAAACGCTGCTGCTGACGAACGACCACCCTTGGGAAGGCATCATCGAGGCCGCGACCACGACCGGCTGCGACCTGATCTTCATGGCGTCGCACGGTCGTCGCGGACTGACGGCGATGCTGCTGGGAAGCGAAACCGCGCGGGTGCTGACGCACACCAAGATTCCGGTAATGGTGTATCGCTAGCAAGTGCTCTTGAATGGTGCCGCTGGCCGGAGTCGAACTGGCGACCTTCGCATTACGAATGCGCTGCTCTACCAACTGAGCTACAGCGGCGTGGGCGCGCATTATAAGGCCGGGCATCCCTGCTCACAACCCGGCCGTCTACATGCCTGAGACTCTACATCTCAACGCAAAGACGCAAAGGACGCAAAGGGACGCAAAGGAAATCAAGGGAAATCTGACAGCGTCGCGCAAGTCATGCGGGCCCGGTCGCCAGAGTTGCCGCAAACCGAATGTGTGGCATGAACGTGATTTGCCGGACGTTCGTTTCCGGCCAGTGCGCGTTATGACCCGATCCCATCGTGCCGTTCTGCTTCCCTTTGCGTTCCTTTGCGTCCTTTGCGCCTTTGCGTTGAGATGTAAGGTGTAACGTCAGCGATTCCTGAAGGCAGGCTTGCGCTTTTCGATGAAGGCGGCCATGCCTTCCTTCTGGTCTTCGATCGCAAAAGCCGAGTGAAACAGCCGTCGCTCGAAGCGTACGCCTTCCGCCAGCGTTGTTTCGAAGGCGCGATTGACGGATTCCTTCGCCATCATCACCACCGGCAGGGACAATTCGCAGATCTTGTCAGCGGCCTTCAGTGCCTCCTCCATCAGCGCCGCCAACGGCACCACCCGGCTCACCAGGCCCACGCGCTCGGCTTCGGCGGCATCCATCATGCGCGCCTGGCCCAGCAGCACCATCTCCATGGCTTTGGATTTACCGACGAAGCGCGGCAGCCGCTGGGTACCCCCGGCGCCGGGAATAATCCCGAGGTTGATCTCGGGCTGGCCGAATCTTGCGTTGTCCGCCGCAATGATGAAGTCGCACATCATCGCCAGTTCGCATCCGCCGCCCAGCGCAAAACCCGCAACAGCGGCGATCACCGGTTTGCGGCACCGCGTGATGCGCTCCCATTCGGCAGTGATGAAATCTTCCTTGTAGACGTCCATGTAGGTTTTTTCCTTTATGGCCTTGATGTCGGCTCCGGCGGCAAAGGCTTTTTCGCTGCCGGTCACAACCATGCAGCCGATGTTCACGTCGCCTTCGAAGCCGTCGAGCGCCGCCGCCAGTTCGCGCATCAACTGCGGCGATAGTGCGTTCAGCGCCTTGGGGCGGTTGAGCGTGATCAGCCCGACCTTGCCGCGGGTTTCGACGATGATATTTTCGTAGTTCATGACCTGTCCTTCCGGGTGAGTTCTATAATCCGCCGACGGCCGCATCCGCGGGCGAAGACAAGAAAAGGAAAACGTCAGTGAAATTCAACGCCATTTTATTGGATATCGCCGAGGGGGTCGCGACCATCACCCTGAACCGTCCTGACAAACTGAATTCTTTCACCGGCGAAATGCATGCGGATCTGAAGCAGGCCATGAAAATTATCCAGAACGACCGCAGTGTGCGCGCGCTGATGATTACCGGTGCCGGCCGCGGCTTCTGCGCAGGGCAGGACCTCTCCGAGCGCATGATGGGAAACGGCAGTGAACCTCCTGATGTGGGCAGTTCGCTGGAAAAGAATTACAACCCGCTTCTGAAACAGTTGCGCGCGCTTGCCTTTCCCGTGATCTGCGCCGTAAACGGCGTGGCCGCCGGCGCCGGTTGCAATCTGGTACTCGCCTGCGACATCGTGATTGCCGCAAAATCGGCGAGCTTCATTCAGGTGTTCAGTCGAATCGGCCTGATCCCGGATGCCGGCGGCACGTACACGCTGCCACGCCTGGTCGGCACCGCGCGCGCAATGGCCGCTGCAATGCTTGCGGAGAAAGTCAGCGCGGAGCAGGCGGAACAATGGGGAATGATCTGGAAATGCGTGGACGACGATCGGCTCATGAATGAAGCCACTGCGCTGGCGCGACAACTGGCCGGACAGGCGACGAGGGCGTTGGGGCTGACCAAGCGCGCGATTTATGCATCGGCCAACAATACATTCGATCAGCAACTGGATCTCGAACGCGATCTGCAGCGAGAGGCGGCGAAAAGCGAGGACTTCCGCGAGGGCGTGGCCGCTTTCAAGGAAAAGCGTCCGGCAATATTTACCGGCCGCTGAAAAATTATTGGAACCTGAAAAACAACGTTACGTTGCCAGCGCTCCAACAACTCCCCCTCTCCACGGCCCTCTCCCGCGAGGGGAGAGGGAGTAACGTCAGAAACGAAAACAAGGCCTGAGCTATGGTCTCGCTTTAGGGCTCCCTCTCCCCTCGCGGGAGAGGGCCGGGGAGAGGGGGAAGTCCGCGGGGCGCACGCGGATGACGATGTCCATGCCCTCGGTGACCATGCCGGCCGGAAGTGACGGCAATCCGGAAACGCGGATGTCGGCCGCATCGATGTCGGTCAGCTTGCCGGACTCGACGTCATACATATGATAGTGGGGCAAAGTATTCGGATCGTAGAAGACTTTGTTCGGATCGACGATCACTTCCCGGATCAGCCTCTTTTCGAGAAAGAGATTGAGCGTGTTGTAGACCGTCGCCTTGGAGGTCTCCGAGTGGCGTTCATTGACAATCGCCATGACCTGGTCGGCCGACAGGTGCTCGCAGCGGGAAAACAAGGCGTGCGCAATTTCAATGCGCTGGTGCGTCGGATTGATCCCGTTAGCGCGAAGCTTCTCAGCCAGATTTTCTCGGATGTACTGCAATTGCATGGACCGGATTATAGGATAGGAACTGGACTCTGTCTAACCTCAGCGCTTTTCCTTGTCTTTGACCGAGACAGGCGCAGCTGGCTCCCTGACGGTCTCAAGACCGGATAAGCCCTTGGAATCGAAACGCACCCTGGCAAACATCAGCGTCTTGACTGCTCGGCCATCGAGTTTTCCTGGAGTAAATGTGGAGTCACGCAGCTCCTCTGCGACGTCTGTTTCGTAGTCACTGAACGACTCGCTGGATTCAACCGCCGCCGTATCGACCACCTTTCCGCGTTCGTCCACCAGCAACATGACGATGACCCAGCCGGAAAGCTCTTGCTCCCTTGCCCGCCGGGGATAGTTCGGGACTCTCATCGCGACCGCCTCGGGTTTTTCGCTGATTTCGGAGGTTCGCCGAAACTCGCCGGTTGCCAGCAATGCGCTGTTAACCCGTGCGGAAATGGGTTTCGAATACAAAAGATCGGAGACCGATACTCCTGGCTGGGTCAGCGAAGGTTCGATTTTCGCAGGTGCGGCATCCGCCACCGGCTTGGACGCATCGAGCTTCTGATGAAACGAAGCTTTCTTTTCGCTGATCACGATTGGCGTTGCTTGTGGCGATTCGGGCAAGTTCTCGATCCGAACGCTCAACGGCGCGTACACAGGCCGGGTAAAAACACTGCCGTGGATGGAGTATGTCGACAACGACATCACCATCAACGCATGCAGCAGCGCTGACCCCAGAAGAGCCAGGCCCAGCCGCTGGCCCGGACCCAGCGGCCGGCGGAACATGAAAAACGTTTCGCTTGCCATCGTCACTTTGTACATGGCTTGAAGGAAAAAAAACAATGCCGTGTGCCCGCCCTCGTCACTTTTACACGAACCCCGTCGGACAAGCCGCGAAAATCGTCTCTGACTGACAAAATTCGTCGGCCAAACATAATGCCATTAGCGCTTGATGGCTAGCGCTTTCCCCACCGTTCGTTCTGCCAATCCGACCTCTCGTCGGACGACAGTGGCATATCTATTTTCCGGTCGCTACTCTTCGAATACCAAAACCGGAGGAACGTATGAAGAAGCCTGGCGGATTCACGCTGATCGAACTGATGATCGTAGTAGCCATCGTGGCCATACTCGCCACGATCGCTCTTCCTTCCTATAACCAGTACGTGGTCCGCGGCAAGCTCACCGAGGCTTACTCGAATCTGCTTGCGATACGCGTGCAGTCGGAACAGTGGTTCCAGGACAACAGGACGTACGCAGGCATGCCCTGCTCCACCACCAACAATAGATACTTCAGTTATGGTTGTTCAAATCTTTCTGCAACTACTTACACCGTGACGGCAACAGGGATCGCCGCGACGGATGTCGCTGGACTGGCTTTCACCATCAACCAGGCCAACGGCAGAGCCACGGTCGTTACTGCACCCGCTTCCACGAAGGGTTGGGCCGGCAACGCCACCTGCTGGATCGTCAGAAAGAACGGGAGCTGCTGATGCGCACGCGTTCTGCGGCCGGTATGACGCTGATCGAGCTGCTGATCGGCTTCGTAATCGTGGGCGTCCTGCTCGCGCTGGGCGTGCCGAGTTTCAGCGCCTGGCTGCAGAACTTGCAGGTGCGCAATGCGGCCGAATCGATTTTCAACGGACTGCAATTGGCCCGTGCCAACGCGGTACAGCGCAACAAGTCGGTGACCTTCACGATGGCGGGACCCGACTCGGGCTGGGCGGTAACGATCGATTCTCCCTCTGCAACGGAACCCGCGTCAGTTCAATCGCGCAGCGCCACGGAGGGCACCCCTAACGCGGTGATTGCAACGACCGCTCCGACAATCACCTTCGACGGCTTGGGAAAGACCAATCTGGCGGGGGCCGCAACCATCCAGGTAACCAATCCGACTGGCGGCGCCTGCGGCACTGGCGGTGTGAATATGCGCTGCCTCAACGTGACGGTGGCGGTGGGCGGGCAGGTCAAGATGTGCGACCCGCAGGTATCGGCAGCCGGCGATTCCCGGAAATGTTAACTGGAGTGTCCACATGAAAACGACTTCAAGACGCTCATTGCGCAATGCCCAGTCGGGCGTCATGCTGCTGGAGGCCCTGATCGGCATCCTGATTTTTTCCCTCGGCATTCTGGCAATGGTCGGCATGCAGGCGATGGGAATCAAGCTTGCCTCCGACTCGCGGGACCGCGCGGAAGCCAGCAACCTGGCGAATCAGTTGGTGGGTGAAATGTGGTTGAACCGCGCGGCGCTGGCTAGCTACCAATACACTGGAACCGGCACCGCACCCGCGGCGCTGACCAACTGGATCGCGCAGGTCGACGCTTCGCTTCCTGATGCGGCCGCAACCCCCCCCATTGTCACGGTTGGTGCCAGCCCGCTCGGAGCATCGGTCGGCACGCAAACCACGGTGACGCTGCGGTGGAGAAATCCGACCGAAACGACTGTTCACCAGTTCGTCATGACGGCTTACATCAATTGAGGCCGATCATGGGTCAGCGCCTGAACAAAAAGCTTCAAAGCCCGCATTTCATGCGAGGGATGAGCCTGCCGGAAATTCTGGCCGCGGTGCTCATCGGACTGATCGGTATGATCGTCATCATGCAAGTGTATGCGACTTCCGAGGAAAGAAAGCGCACCACAACGGGTACCAGCGACGCACAGATCAACGGCAACATCGCCATGTTCACGCTGGAAACCGCGATACGCAGTGCGGGCTTCGGCATGGTCTCGGCAGACAACAACATGCTCGGTTGCACCACGCGCGTTTACAACAGCAATCGAGCGGTCCCCGACTTCACCTTTCTCATGGCCCCGGTGGTCATCACGGTTGGCGCCGCGGGCGCGCCGGACCGGCTCACGGTGACATACGGCAACTCGCCAAACGTCGTGGAAGGTGAAGCGCTCGTCGCCAGCGCAGCGTCGGGTGCGGACATTCCCTTGAAGAATGCTGCCGGCATTCTGCTGGGCGACCTGGTCGTGACGAGCGAGGCGGGACTCAACTGCTCAATGGCCGAGGTAACCGGATTTCTGCCGGCGGCAATCAATACCATCCAACACGCCACCGGGGCCGCGTATAGCTACGTTGATTCCGTTGGTAACACGATCAACCCGACAGCGACGTACAACAAAGGCGGCGGTTCCGGCGTCGATTACTCCGCCGCCGCACTGCTGTTCACGCTGGGCCGCTCGCCCACTGTCATGACCTATCAAATTGGCAACGACAAGCTGCAGACCAAAACCCTGCTTCCCTACATTGCGGCGCAGGACTCGGACGGCGACGGTACGTCGGATGCGGACATCGGTGACGGCATCGTGCAACTGAAAGCGCTGTACGGCAAGGATACCGATGGCGATGCCGTAGTGGACACCTGGAATACCTTACTGCCCGCAGACGCCGTGCAATGGATGCAGGTGCGCGCGGTTCGCATTGCGCTGTTGGCGCGCAGCGCAAAATTCGAAAAAACCGCTGTTACAGCGGATTGCATTGCCCCCAATAATCCGGCCAATTCTGCTTTCTGGTCCGGCGGCTGCTTCACCATGACCAACCCCGCCGATGGTACCGACTGGCATTTCTACCGTTATCGCGTCTATGAAACGGTAGTGCCTCTGCGCAACATGATCTGGAGCAACTGATGACATCCCTTAGGCCGAAGATTGCCCGGATGCGTGCGGCGCGAAGCGCGCAACGCGGCGTGGTGTTATTCATCGCGCTGATCGTCCTGGTGGCCATGACGCTGGCCGGACTTGGGATGATGCGCTCGGTCGACACCAACAATCTGATTGCCGGCAACCTGGCTTTCAAATCCGCTGCCGCAAGCGCCGGGGACGCCGCTGTCGAGGCGGCCCGCGCCTGGGTGATGGCGAAGACGCCGGGCGAGCTTGAGGCTGACCAGGCCGGGTCCGGGTATTTCGCGAACTGGCAGCCGTCCTTCGACCCGAAGACCTTCGGCTGGACGGGAAGCAGCACGTTGGTCGGATTTGACAGTCAACAGAACAAAATTTCTTACGTCGCCCACCGCATGTGCAACGAATCCGCCAAATCGATCGACGCAACGGATTGCGCGAAGGTTGCCACGGTGTCGGTGGGCAGCACCAAGGGCGGTGGGTCTTATGGCAGTTCGCCGCTGGCCGGGACATCGCTGGTGTTCTATCGGATCACCGCGAAGGTCGAAGGACCGAAATTCACCGTCAGTTACATTCAAGCATTTATTTATTGATCCACCACGTCCGTTATGCATACGGGAGCAATCATGAAGCGCACTTCACCGACGAGTTTGATCCTGACCAAGATGGCACTTGCCCTTGGGATGGGTCTTGCCATGAACACGGTCAACGCCGCGTTGACCGACATCGCGCCTGCGCCGATGGCAAACACCTCCAGTGCGGTCGTGAAGCCCAATCTGATGTTCCTGCTCGATGCCTCCGGGAGCATGGACCGGGACTACATGCCGGATTCCGTCGCCGACGATCCCGCATGCAAGGGCACGGGTTCCAGTTTGATCAACTGCAATTTCTCCGACCCCGCATACAACAGCGCGCTGTTCAACGGCATCTACTACAACCCGACGATTACGTACACGCCGGCGGTCAATTATGACGGGACCAGCTATCCGAGCTACACCACCTGGACCGCGGTGCCGAACGACGCTTTTGGTATTCAGTTCACCGGAACCACGGACCTGACCCTCAATTATCCGGACAATGTCTGGTGCAATACAAACTCGCCAAGCACTGCTGACCGATCGCCCCCCTTCTCCGGCGCTTGCAGGCAGCCAATCCAGGCTGGCGTGTGGACGTATCCGAATGGCACCTATAACCGGCAGTTTGGTGTCGCGGGCACCAACCCACCGTATTTCTACACGATCAGCAGCCTGGCATGGTGCAGCAGCGCGAACGCCGGCGGCTTCGGCACCGGGACCTGCCAGGCCAAGAAAACGGCAACGTTCCAGTATCCGAAGTATGGGACCGGCAGTAACGGCTTCACGCGGACGGAAATCGTTCCGGGTACGGCCACTTACCCGCGGGCCGCGTCCCGCACCGACTGCTCCGGCGCAGTCGGACCAACCGGCTGCACCTACGCACAGGAGATGACCAACTTCGCCAACTGGTATGCCTACTATCGCACCCGCATGCAAATGATGAAAACGGCTGCGGGTCTGTCCTTCAAGCAGGTCACCGACAGCTTCCGCGTCGGCTTCATCACCATCAATCCCGGCAGCCCGGTCGCGTCGGCGAAATATCTCCCCGTCGCGGATTTCACCGCGGGCGCCGGCGGACAAAAGGATCAGTGGTACACCAAGTTCTATGCACAGAATCCGGCCAGCGGAACGCCGTTGCGGGAAGCCCTGTCGCGGGCGGGCCGCTACTATGCCCACGTGACCTCCGGCATCAACAACGGCATCACCGATGATCCGATGCAGTACTCGTGTCAGCAAAACTTCACGCTCATGTCGACCGACGGGTTCTGGAACGGCAACGCCGGCGAGAAGCTGGACGCCACCGCGATCGGGAGCCAGGACTCGAACGCGGCGACAACGCCGCGTCCGCTGCTCGACGGTTCGTTCGAGACCACCACCGTAACTTCGAACGACACGTTGTCGCAGCAGATCTGCACCGGGAGCGCCACCGTCTTTGGCGCCACGCCTTGCGGCTGCGCCGCGAACTTCAAGCGCGTCAAGCAACAGACCTCGTCTTCGATCAGCACCGTGGTCTCGCGCGACGGTGTCACGTTGAGCACCACGCCCTCGACGTCCACGACTTACCAGGACATTACGGCTTGTAACGCCGTCGTGACCACCGCGGTGACCCCGACAACGAAGAACGATGAACAGGTCGTCACCGGCGGTGCCCTCACCACCTTTCCCATAGTCAACGGCATCAGCGCGGGAGCGAATGAGAATGGAAGCTGCGCGGCGAATTTTGCGAACATCAAACACCGCACGACGAGCGCCACCGGTACCGTGGTCACAACCGGCGGCGTAGCGGCACCCGCCGTACTCGCCGCG
>Ga0137437_1000462_pt1 | contig 12614 bp, 8 predicted proteins | sample EasRivERMGT138_2_FD_102332 | JGI IMG/M metagenome (GOLD analysis project Ga0137437, IMG submission 102332) | Soil microbial communities from meander-bound floodplain in the East River, Colorado, USA - East River MetaG ERMGT138_2 | ecosystem: Environmental > Terrestrial > Soil > Floodplain ...
GCCAGCTGCTCGACTTCGCGCGCGCGCGGATGGACGGCGGCATCGAGCTCGACCGCCGCGTCATCGACATGTCCGAGATCGCCCGCGACGTCATCGAGGAGATCCGGTTCGCCCGGCCCGACTGGAAGATCGAGGTCGAGGTGCAGGGCGATCTGCGCGGCGACTACGACGCCAACCGGCTGTCGCAGGTGTTCTCGAACCTCGTCGGCAACGCCGCGCAGCATGGCTCGCCGGAGACGCCGCTGTGCGTCCGGATCGACGGCCGTGACCCGGCGATGGTCGACGTCGAGATCAGCAACCGCGGCACGATCGCGCCCGACCTCGTGCCGATGCTGTTCTCGCCGTTTCGCAGCTCGCAGCAAAAGGGCGGCCGCAGCCAGGGCCTGGGGCTCGGCCTGTTCATCACCGATCACATCGTGCGCGCGCACGGCGGTCAGATCATGGTGCGATCCACCGATGGCACGACGGCGTTCCGGTTGAACCTGCCGCGCCGCGCGCCCGCCCGCGCGTCGGTCGCGACGTTCGATGCGGCCGAACCTGCCTCGAGCCCGGACGCGGCCGCCGCGCCGCCCGAGCCAGCCCCGGACGCGCGGGAGCCGGACGTGCACGAGCCGACCGCCTACGAGCTCGCCCAGGATGCCGCGCGCCACGACGAGGCGCGGTTTCGCCGGCTCGTCGAAGGCGTGCAGGACTACGCGATCTTCATGCTCGACGTCGACGGCTACGTCGTGACGTGGAACGCCGGGGCGGAGCGGTTCACGGGGTACTCCGCCGACGAGATCATCGGCCAGCACTGCGCGGTGTTCCAACCGGAACCGGGCCCCCGGACCGGCCAGGCCGATCGAGAGCTCGCCGGCGCGCGCGACGGTCGGTTCGAGCACGAAGGCTGGCGGGTGCGCAAGGACGGCTCGACGTTCTGGGCCAGCGTGATCGTCACGGCGCTGCGCGATCCCGGCGGCGCGTTGATCGGCTACGCGAGCGTCATGCAAGATCTCACCGCGCGCCAGAAGCTCGAAGGCGAGCGCGTCCAGCTCGCCCGCGCGCAGGAGGCCATTCGCCTGCGCGACGAGTTCCTGCTCCTGGCCTCGCACGAGATCAGGACGCCGCTGACCGTGCTCCAGCTCCAGCTCGAGGTGCTGCGCGCGCAGATCGCGCCCGGCGAGCGCGCGCGGATCGCCCAGCTCGACCGCAGCAACCGCGCCTGCCTGCGGTTGACCGAGCTGGTCGAGGCCCTGCTCGATGCCTCGCGGATCGCGACCGGGCGGTTCGAGCTGACGCTCGTGGAGGCCGATCTCGCCGAGATCGTGGTGGCCGCCGTCGACCGCATGCACGAGGCCGCCGCGGCGGCGAGCTGCACGCTGCACGTCACGGCGGACCACGCGGTCGGCGCGTGGGACCGGTCGCGGCTCGACCAGATCATCTCGAACCTGGTGTCGAACGCGATCCGGTACGCGGCCGGGACGCCGATCGAGGTCAACGTGACGCGCGAGGCCGCCGAGGCCGTCATCGAGGTCCGCGATCACGGGCCGGGGCTCGAGGACGCCCAGGTCGCCCGCATCTTCGAGCGCTTCGAGCGCGCCGCCTCGATGCGGCACTACGGCGGGCTCGGCCTCGGGCTCTATGTCGTGCGCCAGGTCGCCGAGGCGCACGGCGGCAGCGCGACCGCGGGCAACGCCGCGGGTGGCGGTGCGCGCTTCACGGTGCGGCTACCGCTCAGCTCGGCGCCCCACGCCGCAGGTACCGGAGATGGAACCCCTCGTCCTGGTCGTTGACGATGATCGCGATATCCGAGACAGCCTGGTCGAGGTGCTCGAGGACCACGGGTATCGCGCCGTCACGGCAGCGAACGGGCGCGACGCGCTGGACCTGCTGCGCGCGGGCGCGTGCCCGCCGTGCTTGATCCTGCTCGACCTGATGATGCCGGTGATGGACGGCCGGGGGTTTCGCGAGGAGCAGCTGAAGCACCCCGCCTGGGGCCAGATCCCCGTGATCGTGCTCTCGGCGTACGGCGACGTCGAAGCCCAGGCCCGCGCGCTCGCGGCCGACTGCCTGCGCAAGCCGCTCGCGATCCGCCTGCTGCTCGAGGCGGTGCGGCGCAGCGTCGCCCGACGCTGACGATCACGGCTCGAGCAGCGAGTCGATCACCTGGATGAGCTCGGTGCCCCGGAACGGCTTCTTGAGCAGCATGTCGCACACCGCGGCGCGCGGGTCGGTGCTCAGCACCTGGGTATCCCAGCCGGTCATGAGGACGAGCTTGCCGCGGTAGCCGCCCTGGCGCAGCGACACGCACACGTCGAGCCCGCTCTCCTTGGACAGGCCGAGGTCGCACAGCACGAGATCGAACACCTGGGCACTCGCCGCCTCGAACGCCTGCGCCGGATCGGTCGCGGTGCACACCTCGTAGCTGAGCGGCCTGAGGTAGTGGCAGATGATCTCGATGACGTCGGGGTCGTCATCGACGGCGAGGATCCGGGCGCGCCCAGGTCCGGAGGTGACCGCGGAACGTGGGCGGGGGCGAGCCCGCGTCGCGGGGTCCGGCGTGCCGGGCGGCGCGGCGACCAGCGTTACCTCGAACACCGCACCGCCGGGGGGGGCATTGCGGCCTTCGATGTGTCCGCCGAACTGCGGGAGCGACGCGTGCGCCGCGGCCAGGCCCAGCCCGAGGTGCCCGGCGCCCTTGGTGGTGACGCCCTCCTCGAACAGGTGTTCGAGCACCTCGGGTGCGATCCCCGGTCCGGTATCGGCGACCGTGAGGCGGACCACGCCGTCGTCCTCGCGCACGCGGATCTCGATCCGGCGCGCCTCGGGCGGCACCCCGCCCAGGGCATCGACCGCGTTGATCAAGAGGTTCAGCACGATCTGGTGGATCAGGACGGCGTCGCAGCGGACCGGCGGCGCCGCCGCGAGCTCGGTGTCGACCTCGATCGCCCGCTCGCGCAGCATCGGGGTCGTCATGCTGAGGACGTCCTCGACGACCCGCTGCAAGTTGGCGGCGTCCTCCGACGGCGGCCGCGCGACCCGTTGCAAGCGCGCCACGAGGTCGGCGATCGCGCGGTTGGCCCGCTCGATCCGGGGCAACGCGTCGAACGCCTCGGCCGGCGAGCGCAGGCCCGCGTCGACGGCGCCCAGCGCCACGCCGGACAGGTTGTTGAGATCGTGGGCCGTCGACGCCGCGAGCTCGCCGATCGCCTTGATCCGGGCGTCGGCGAGGATCGACTCCTGCAGCTTGCCGACGCTCGCGTCGAGCCGCTCGATCCGGGCGACGTCGAGCGCGCGCTCCATCGCGATCGCGAAGTGATCGAGGATCGCGCGGACCAGGCCGCGCGACAGCATCGCGTCGGGGATCGGCTGACCGCCGCGATACGACGACAGCGAGACCGCGCCTACCCGCTGGCCCCGGCTGCCGAACAGCGGGCAGCACGCGAACGGGTGGCCGCGCAGGCGATCGTAGACCGCGCGCGGCAACGCGAGCGTCTCGGGCGGCACGGCGTCCTCATCGCGGTCGACGATGTGGAGCGTATCGGGTACCGTAACGTTGATCACCCGGCGTTCGAGGAAGCTGTGGCCGAGCGGCTGCCGCAGGTCGATCGTGACGATCGCCGGCGCCCCGGGCGTCGCATCGCTGCCATCGAGGACGTCTTTCAGCGTCGAGAGATTGCCAGTCTGATCATCGAGCACCGCCGTCCACACCGCACCGAACCCCAGCTCGACGAGCTCCGGCACCACCGCCTCGACGAGCTCGTCGAGGCGGGCCGTCGATGCGAGGCGCGTCGTGAGACCGGCGAGGAGATCGAACACCTCCATCCTAGCGACCTCGACGTATCTGCTGCCAAGAGCAATGTCTATAATCCACGTTGGACCGATCTAACGTTGCTGAATATGTGCAACTATACGAACCATTCCCGGTTTCCCGAGCGAGCGACGTGACGCGTTTTGCTGCACGGCAGCGCGTGATCACCGACGAGCGCGTGCGCCCAGATCGGGCTCGTTGTGGGATCGCAGGGGGATCACGACGCCGGCAGCGGCAGGTGAATCGGCGTCGGGTGCATGGCGCTGCAGCGCAGGGCGTCGTCCCCGTCGCGCGCCGCGAGCACCACGTACCTGGATTTTTCGAGGAGCGCGAGCGCGAGCGCGCGGACCTGATCGTCGGGCGACCCGCACGGGATCGCCTCCGAGGCGACGGAGCCCCCCCACGGCCGGCGCCTCGCCCGGCTTGGTGCGGTGGCGCCCGAGCCGGCGCCAGGGGCCCGAGCTCGCCGTGAGATCGCGAGCCCACGCGTCGCCGCTCAGCGACGCGTCAGGCGTTCCCAGTAGAACACCGTGATCGCGATGCAGTGAAACTGGCTGTCGCTCGACTGCGTCACGACGAACTCGGTCACGGTCAGCTGCGGATTTGCCGCCATCCACGCCGTCACGGTCTCGCCAAGCTGCTCGCGCGGCGCGAACATCGTCGCCGAAAAGACCTTCACACCGTTGAACGTGAGGTCAGGTCGAACAACGAGGCATGCAGGGACGTCGCGCGGCATTTGACCCAGCGTACCCCCAGAGCGATCGCAAGGCTGCCGGATCGCGCACAAAGCTCATCGCCTCGATCGTGTAACGAGCTTCACAATCGGAAACTTACGAGCGTCGCCATCTCGACTTGACAGCGCCACGCGGCTGGACTTGGGGTCCCGGCCTCCACATCCGGAGCCAGGACACGCCGCGCACGGCGACCGCCGCGATCAGAAAACCCACACCGTGCCATCCGCGACCGGCCGTGTCGCAGCTGGGACAGTCGCACTGTGCGACCGCACCGCGCACGCGCGATCGCAATCGGAGAGTAGAGCTAAGCGCTTTCTCGGTGCACTCCTGACAATGCAACCCACGATGGTCAGCAGTTGTCTGTGACAACGGAGGAGGAAAGGCCATGTGGATTTGGAACGTCCTGCAACTAACATCTGTTCAGGTGGTGGACACGGTGGGCGGTGGCGCCCGGCGGCGTACGGCACGTCCGATCGCGCTCGCCGCGGTCGCGACCTGCCTGGGCGCGTGCCAGGGGATCGATTCGACCGAGCCATCGACGCTCACCGCTCCGTCGGTGAGCGCGGCCGCGCGTCACGACGAGCACGGCGACGATCACGCGCGGCGCTGTAACTGGGAGCAGTGGGGCGGCAGCCCCGAGCACACCGGCGCCGCCTGCGAGGAGGTCGATCACTTCGATCGGATCTCCGCGCACCTCACGTTCGATCCGTTCCTCGCCAAGGAGCTCGCCGACGCCGAGATCCAGGCGGGGGAAGCGGACCTGTTCACCCACTTTCAGACTCCGCTCCTTGTCGACAACGATGTCTATATGGAGTTCAAGGCTGGTACGTATACCAGCTGTGACTCGGTTCCGGTGGGCGCGCCGTGCGGACAGCAGGCGTGGAATAGCCAGATCTGGACCGAGCGCGCGTTCCACTGGTCGCACGGCCGCCTGGTCGCCGACTGGACGTTCGCGAGCGACTGGAAGCCGGAGCCCGGCAACTTCGCGTTCTGGGAGCCGGTGTTCCACGCGATCGTCGTCGGACCGTTCGTCTACCTCCCCGGCGCCTCGGGCTCGCTGCACAAGCTCGACCGCCGCACCGGCCAGGAGCTGGCGACGATCCGGCTCCCCGGCGTGGGCAATGATCCCGACACGTTCGTCGCCGGCGGCATCGCGTCCGACGCGCACGGTAACCTGTATTACAATGCGCTCGCGTTGTCGGCGATCAATCCGCGCCAGACCAACCCGCGCGGCGCGTGGCTGGTCAAGGTTCACCCCGACGACACGGTCACGGTGGCGGCGTTCTCGACGATCGCCGTCGGCGCGCCCGCGGCGACCGACGCGTGCATCGCCCAGTTCTCGTTCACCCTGGCGCCGTTCCCGCCGTCCCCGGACGCGGTGCCACTGTCGCGGCCGTGCGGCGCGCAGCGCCCGCCGCTCAACGTGACCCCGGCGGTCGGCGAGGACGGGACGGTCGTCACGATCTCGACCGCACACCTGAACCCCCGCTACACGTTCGTCGTCGCGGTCGATGCCAACCTCGCACCGAAGTGGACGACCTCGCTGCGCGATCAGCTCCACGACGGTTGCGGCGTGACCACGCCGAGCGACGCGACGCCCGAGAGCACGGACCCGATCGTGCGGTTCCTCCATTGCCGCGTCGGCGCCAACGTGGGCGTCGAGCCGACCACGAACCTTGCGCCCGCGGGCCAGGCCAACGACCAGGGCTCGTCGTCGCCGGTCATCCTGCCCGACGGCGGCGTCCTCTACGGCGCGTTCACCGGTTACAACCAGCAGCGCGGACACCTGTTCAAGTTCGATGCGCACGGTGCGCCGGCGGGGACCTATGACTTCGGGTGGGACGTGACGCCGGCGGTGTACCGCCATGACGGCACCTACTCGATCGTCACCAAGGACAACTTCTACCTCGATGGCCAGTTCTACCTGACGCAGCTCGATCCGCAGCTCCACGTCGAGTGGACGTTCAAGGCGACGAACCCGGACAGCTGTCACCGCGACGCGAACGGCGACGTCTCGTGCGTGAACGATGGGGAGCACCCGACCGGGTTCGAGTGGTGCGTCAACGCGCCGGCGGTCGATCCACACGGCAACGTGTACGCCAACAGCGAGGACGGCTGGGTCTACAAGATCAGCCAGGGCGGTCACCAGGTCGATCGCACGTTCCTCCTGCAATCGCTGGGCGCCGCGTACACGCCGATCAGCATCGACCGCGACGGCCGGCTATTCTCGTTGAACGGCGGCGATCTGTTCGTGATCGGCGGCCACGACGACGACGACGACCACGACCACGACTGACGGCGGCTATGCGGGGCGCCGCGGCGTGACGCGGGACCGCGGCGTCACCGGCGCCCTCACTTGTGCGGTCCGCCGTGCGTCGGCCGCTCGCGCCGCTCCATCCAGCGCGACAGCGAGACCGGGGCCATCCCGAGCCGCGCGGCGGCGTTGCTGACGTTGCGGGACTCACGGAACGCGACCAGCCGCAGCGTCGCCTTCTCGATGGCGGGCAGTGACGACGCGGCGTGCGCCCGCACCCACTGCCGATCGACCTCTTGAAAGGTGGTGCGCAGCGTACCGAGCTCCGCGATGGCATCCATCGCATACTCCGCGATGATCCGATCGATCTCGTCGGGTCGGCTGGCGAGCGGTGGCACGGTGATCGGGACGGCGAAGAACGGCCGGCCATCCTCGGCGGCCCGGGCGCAGACCACAAGCTGGACCTGCGAGCTCGGATCGTGAAGCGCCTCGAGGACGTGGCTGAAGTCCTCCGGCAACCGCCGGCTCCGTACGCACAGTGAGCCGCCCGTCGCCGCCGCGAGGGCGTCCATGCCGGTCTTGTAGTTTTCCGCGGAGCGCACCGTCGCCCCGCCCCGGCGACGCCGCGGATCGCAGACGATGAACGGCCGGTCGGCACCCAGCGCATGGCGATGGATCGAGCGCGCCATCGGCACGAGATCGCCGCGGCCGCACAGCACCAGCGCGACCCGGCGAGTCGCCGCCAGGCGGATCGATCGCAGCGCGTGATCGATGACCTCGGTGCGATCGCGGCGCCAGCCGAGCACCCGGGCCAGAAACCCGCGCAGCGCGACCGAGCGGCGGCTCTCGGCGATCAGCGTGAGGCTGCCGATCCCAATCTCGGTGCCGGGCTCGAGCACGATCTCGGCGCGACGTGCACCATCGAGCCGCACGCCGTTCTTGCTCCCGAGATCGCGCAGCAGCCACCGGGTCTGCCCGCGCACCAGCTGCGCGTGCAGCCGCGATATGCGGCCGGCCGGATCATCGAGCTGGACCGTGCAGGTCTCGGCGGCGCCGATCGTGCATTCGTTGGTCGGCGGCAGCGGCAGCATGTGGATGTCGTCGGTACCCCACCGGCGCAGCCGCATGACGTTGTCGTCGACCACCCACTCGTTGGCGGCGACGTCGGTCTTGGTCGAGGCTCCGATCATCATCACAGTGCACCTGCCCATCCAATGAAGCCGCCGGCATGCCCGATCGCGATGGTCGGTGCCGACAGCCGATTGCCGTGCGCGGACCACAACCACAGCCCCATGCTCACCGCGGCGATCCCGAACGTGCCGACCACGACGCCGGCAGACGCCGCGTTGCGATAGCCAGTGGGCTTCGCCGGGCCCGGGTCCTGGTCGATCGCATACAGGACACCGCCCGCGACCACCGCGGCGGCGCCGGCCCCGACGAGGAGCTGCGGCACGAGCCGCGAACGCGCGCCATCCTCGCGAGCCGGACCGGCGTTCGGTGCGGCATCGTGGACCACGCTCACGCCGTCCCCTGCCAGGCCGTCGTCGAGGAACCGTGCGAGCGACCGGAGCTTGAGCTCGTCGGCGCCATCGAGCGCGACGACGGCGCTGCGCACCACATGGCCCGCGGCGTCGTACAGGCTGCCGATCACGCCCGGCTTGCCGTGCAGCTGCAAGAGGCCCACCACGGCGAGCGGATCGCCGCCGCCCCAGCGACGCGCGAGCTTGGCGGCAAACCTGGCTTGCTTGGTGCGCTCGGCCTCGGTCGTGAACACGAAGCCGATCCATGGCTCGCTCACCCACAGCGACGAATCGAGATCCCAGTCGACGTGCAGCACCGCGTGGTGGTCGGCGACGACCTCGATCGCGTATTGCCGGCCGGCCGTGGGTGGGACCTGGACGAACACACGGTACACGCCGGGGATCAGATCGACCAAGGTGGCCCTGCCCAGCCCACGGATCTGACCGTCGACGAAGATCACCGCCTGCTCGTTCTCCACCGTGATCGAGAGCTGGCCGCGCCCCATCGCCTGGACCTGCCTCCACACCGCACGATAAAGTTGCTCGGCATCGGGACCATAGTCGGCGCGTGTGATCGGCTGGTTGCGAAACGTCCGGATCAGCTCGACCATCGTCGCGGCGCTGCCGTTGGCGTCGCCGCGCTTCGCCCGGATGAGCGCGAGCCCGATGAGGATCTTGAACGTCGCGTTCAGGTTGTTGGTGTCGAGCACGAGCACCGCCGGGTTGCGATGGACCTGGTCGAGTGCCAGCATCAGCGCCGCTTCGGCCTCCACGAACCGACCCCGCGTGTAGGCCGCGAAGCCGGTGTCGGCCGGCTGCGTGATCTCGGCGGCGGTCTTGTCCTTGTCGAGCGCGCCGGGGCGCGGTGCCAGGCCGCCGACCAGCGGGAGGATCGACGCCGTCCGGGCGGCGAACCCACGCACATCGAGCTCGTCGAGCAGCGGCTCGAGGATCGCGCCCGCGTTCTCCGGGCGCTGCCCGACATACGATTCGAGGACGATGATCGGCCGCGCCGCGCGCACGATCGAGGTGCCCGACGAGGGACCGCCCTGCGCGGCCGCCGGCGTGACCGCACCTGCGAACGCGAGCACGCCCGCGCCGACCTTGTTCCGGAGGAGTCGTTGCCGCATCACTTGATCTCGTCGGCCCCCACGTCGCGACCCGCGCCCTCGGGCCGGTCATCCCCATCGATGTCCGTCGCGAGCGTCGCGGCGGGATCCGCGGTGTCCCGCACGGGTGACGTGACCTGGAGGTGAAAGTCGTGGTGAAAGGTATCCACGAACTGCGGATCGACGGCGATGTTGCCGGGCCCCGGCGGGGGCTCGGGCCCGATATTGGAGTAGGCCCAGCCGCAATTGATCCCCTCGATCTGCGATTGGGAAGGAATGGGAAAGCTCACGTTGCTGAACAGCAGGTTGTTCGAGAACACGAGCGGCTTGGCGATGACGCTGCAGCTCACGCCGGGCGTGAGTCCGCTCGACGCCGCGTTGAGCGCGATGGTGTTGAAGTCGAGCACGTGCGGTCCCGGCGGACCGATCTGCGAGATCACCACGGCGCCGAACGCACTCCCCGGGTTGCCGTTCTGGGCGATGATGTTGTTCTCCAGATCGAACATCGCCAGCGTCATCGAGATCCCGCCGCCCGCGTTCTCGAGCACCACCGACCGCTCCATCGTGAGGTTGCCCCCCGAGACGACGATGCCGATGCCGCGATTTCCCACGATCCGTGCGTGGCTGAGCGTCAAGGCGCAACCCGCGCTGTAGATCCCCACCGCGCCGTTGTTATCCACGCTGATCTCGCGCCCGGTCACGGTGGAGGACGTGCAGGCCATGCCGATCCCTTCCGGGGTGCCGTCGCCGCCCTCCACCGCGACGTAGTCGAGGGTGATATGGGCGCCACCGCCGATGGCCAAGGTGCCGCCGGTCCCGCCGGCGTCGCGATCGATCACGGCGCCGCGCCCCACGAGGTGCATGTTGACCCCGAGCGTGAGCGTGGAGGCGAAGTCGTACGGCCCGGGATCGAGCCGGATCGTCGACTTGGTACCGTCGATCAATGCGATCGCGCGCGTCAGCGAGCACTTCTCCGTGGGCATGCAGCTCGCCGTCGGCGCGCCGCCGGGCGCCGCGTAGAGCACGCTGCCGACCTCCGCGCAGGCGCCATCCGCGAGGCAGGTCATCGACGCGCAGTCGGAATCGAGGGTGCAGCCATGGCAGGTGTCATCGTCGCCGCACACCGGTGTCGCGCCCCCACACGCACTGGATTGGGTCGCGATGCACTGGGCACACATCGATCGGGTTATATCACAGATGGGTGTCGGTTGCGTGCACTGCGCGTTACTCGTGCAACTCGAAGCGTCGATCCCGGCCTTGGCAAGACACGACGGGTCGTCGCGGTGGGCCTCGCAGAACACCGGATTGAGCTCCCGGCAGGACAGCGTCGCCAGCGTACCCAGGCTGGCGATCACAAACGGACTCGTTCTCGACATGTTGCCTCCACGTAACCGCACGATCGTTGTTAGAACGCGGCGGCCCAGCCCGCGACGACGCCGCCGCCCGGTGCGAGCCCGACCGTCGGCCCCGACGAGGCCGGCGTGCGCCGCCACAGGTAGAACCCTACCCCACACACGGCGGCTCCCGCGATGCCGAGCACCGCGCCGGCCGGCGTTGCGCCGACGTAACGATATTTATCGCGCGGCCCGCCGCGCGCGCCGAGCTCCAGCAAGAAGCCGCCCGCGATCACGGCCAGCGCGCCGCTACCGACGAGCGCACCCGCGATCACATGCCCCGATCGCGCCGCAGGCGCTGCGCCGGCCGACGGCAGCAGCGTGACCGCGACCGCCGCCGTCTTGCCTTCCTCGGCGATCACCGTGCGGGTCTCCGCGAGATACCCGAGCTTCTCGACGATCACGACGTGCGAGCCGGGAAACGTGTTGAACGTGGCGTCGGTCGCGCCGATCGGGTGGCCATCGAGCGTGATGCGCGCGCCGGTCGGCGCCGACGTGACGTCGAGGATCGTGCGGCCGGTGCGCACCGCGAGCTCCTGGCGCAGCTGGCGTACCAGCTCGGTCGCGGCCTCGGTCAGGCGATCATCGGCGCAGTGGACGCAGAACCGCTGGCGAACGACCAGCGCCTGCGGGTCGGTGACGATCAACCGGGCGGTGAGCACCACCATCGGCGCGCCGCTCTCGGCCTGGTTCTTGTCGACGGCGAACACGAAGATCTGGCGGATCGCGCGGCCGCCGATCGCGGCCGGCACGCAGGCCGACGGCCGGGCAGGATCACCGCACTCGAGCAGCCGATCCGCGTCCTGCTTGGTCACCGGCTCGCGCGGCAGCGACCAGCCGGCGGCCCGCGCTGCCGCCGCGACGGCGGCGCCGATCACCGCCCGATCGTGATCCTCGGCCGTGCCGACGACGACCACGGCGCCCTCCGGATGTGCGTCGAGGTCCAGCCCGGGGTCACGGGGGTCATGGCGATCACGGGGGTCACGGGGGTCACGGGGGTCGGGGGCGGTACCGGGCGCGTCGCCGCGTCCACCGGCCTGCGCGCCCGACAGGCTCGCGGTGCCCACCACGCAGATCGCGATCATCGCGTGGCGCGCGCGCCGCGCTGCCGGCCAGCGGATCACGGTCACCGGGTCACCAGGTTCGCTCGACGGTGGCGGTCTGGTCGGGCTCGACCGTGATGATCGCGAGCTCGTCGTGACCGATGTCGTCGTTCGTGAGCCGCACGCGATACCGGCCGGCGGGCACCACCGCGCGAAACGGGGTCTGGCCGGCGGGCTTGCCGTTGAGCCAGATCATCGCCCACGGCCGGACGATGATCGCGAGCTCGCCGGTCCGGGTGACATGATCTCGCGCGCCGTGCGGCGCCGGTGGCCTGGACGGGTCGCCCTGGCCACCGTGCGCGCCGTGCGCGGCGTCCGGCGGCCGGACCGCATCGGCGGTGCCGGCGTCGATCGGCGTGACCTCGGCCTGCGCGACCGGCGCCGGCACCGCGGCCATCGCCGGCGGCGCGCTGGCCCGTGCCACACGACCGGCCGTTCCCGATGGCGCGGCCTCGCCACGCGCGATCACCGCGGCCGCCGCGAGGCTCCCCACCACGATCCCCGAGAGCGTCGCGACGAACAGCCGGCGACGCGGCCGGACGCGCTCGCTGCGCGCGGGGTCCGCGCCGACCCCGGTGGGCGGCGCGAGCACGGTGACCGGCCCGGTGGGCGGCGCGAGCACGGTGACCGGCCCGGTGGGCGGCGCGAGCACGGTGACCGGCCCGGTGGGCGGCGCGAGCACGGTGACCGGCCCGGTGGGCGGCGCGAGC
>Ga0137437_1000464_pt1 | contig 12588 bp, 9 predicted proteins | sample EasRivERMGT138_2_FD_102332 | JGI IMG/M metagenome (GOLD analysis project Ga0137437, IMG submission 102332) | Soil microbial communities from meander-bound floodplain in the East River, Colorado, USA - East River MetaG ERMGT138_2 | ecosystem: Environmental > Terrestrial > Soil > Floodplain ...
CGTAGCGCCGCGCCGAGGATCGGTCACCTTCGCCCTGGTTGGCATCGCGTTGCGTGGGCTTCTCGGGCTTCATACCTCGATGAGCAGCACTCCGCGTGCCACCCGCGCTGTCATCCCCGATACCCTCCGGGTGCGGCGGCGGGCGAGCGTGCCTGTCTCGGCGAGCGCCAGGGCCCGGCGCATTCCGCTGCGGGGCTCACCCCGCGCGAAACACGAGCGAATGGTTGTTCGCAGGCATCGCGACCGTGTCGCGCAGCGCGAAGCCGTGCGACCGCGCCGCGGCCTCGAGCTCGTCGACGTCGCGCACGCCCCAGCGGGGATCGCGCGAACGAAGCGAGCGGTCGAAGTCGGCGTTCGAGGCAGCCGTGAACGCACCGGCGAACCGGTACGGACCGTAGAGGTAGAGCAGCGCGCCGGCCGCGAGCAAGCGGGACGCCCCGGCGAACAGCCCGAGCGTCGTCTCCCACGGCGAGATGTGGATCATGTTGATGCAGACGATCGCGTCGGCGTGGCTGACCGGCCAGCCCGCCGCGGTAACGTCGAGCGCGACCGGCGTCTCCAGGTTTGCCAGCTGCGCCTCGGCGCGCCTCGCCGCGATGCTCGCGAGCGCAGCGTCGGACGCGTCGCTCGGTTGCCACGCAAGCTGGGGGAACGACCGCGCGAAGTGGATCGCGTGCTCGCCGCTGCCGCTCGCGATCTCGAGCACGCTGCCTCGGGGCGGCAGCTCGCGGGCGAGCACCTCGCGGATCGGCTCGCGGTTGCGCGCGGTCGCCGGCGCATGCTGCTTCGCGTCCGTCATGGTCCGTGCGTTGTAGCTCGGGAGCCCGGTCACGGCCCGATCGTGCCGCTCTCGACGATCGTGGCGCCGGCCGCGCGCATCGCGGCGAACGCGCGCTCGCCATCGCCGGCGACCAGCTCGACGGCGCGGCAGCCGTCCTCGATCACCCAGGTGTCGAACCCGAGCTCGCGGGCGTCGAGCACGGTGGCCTTGACGCAGTAATCGGTCGCCAGGCCCATCACGTAGACCCGCGTGATCCAGCGCTCGCGCAGCCACTCGGCGAGCCCGGTCTGCTTGCGGTGGCCGTTGTCGAAGAACCCGCTGTAGCTGTCGATCGTGCGATCGGTGCCCTTGGGGAACACCTCGGTGATCTTCTCGCGCGCGAGACCGGCGTGCAGCTCTGCGCCGTAGGTGCCCTGCACGCAGTGCGGCGGCCACACCACCTGCGGGACACCCGCGAGCTCGATCATGTCGCCCGGCCGCTTGCCGGGATGCTCGGTCACGAAGCTCCCGTGGTCTGCCGGGTGCCAGTCCTGGGTAGCCGCGACCGTCGAGAAGTACGGCAGGAGCCGGTTCGCGACCGCGATGGTCTCGTCGCCGCGCGCCACCGCGAGCGCGCCGCCGGGACAGAAGTCATACTGGAGATCGACGAGAATGAGCGCCCGCATCGCCGTATCTTAGATCGATCGAGAGCTCGCGGCCTTGCGTGACCAAGCCCTACTTGCGTGACCAGCGCGCGATCCGGTCCGAGCTGGTGGTTGCCTGTGGGCCGGCGCGCACGTCGCGCCCGCAATGGTTTCGCCGATCATGACTCACCCGCAGCCGCGCGCTGCTTCGCGGGCCCGTGCTCGACGCCAGATCGAGCGCGCGAAGCCTTGCTTGCTCAGCCGCTCGTACATGTGGCGACGCAGCGACAGCTGCACGGCGCCCTGGACCTCGTCGGCGTTCGAGGCGTCAGCCGGCGGTGCCCTGCGCCTTCTGGCGCTGCGCGCGGAGGAAGTCGTGGATGAACGCCCGCAGGACCGCTGGGCTGAACGGCTTGACGAGCCAGGCGTTCGAGACCGAGTCGAGGAACTCCGTGGCGCGCGGGGTGAAGGCTCCGCCTGTCAGGAAGACGAAGCGCTCCGCGAGCGCGGGATCGAAGTCGCGCACGAGCTCGTAGAGGTCCATCCCCGTGAGTCCCGGCATCATGAGATCGCAGAGGACGAGGTCGAAGCCGCGAGCCTCCCGGAGGAGGGGGAGAGCCTCCCTGGCGTCCACGAGCGTGACGATCTCGTGATCGTCCTCCAGCGTTCGACGGATCACCTGGACGAGATCCGGCTCGTCGTCGATCGCCAGGATCCGCCCACGGGGTCCGCCGGACGCGGCCACGACCGGCGCTCGCGGTGACGGTTGCGCAGTACGGGCGGCGGGCAGGACGACCCGGAACGTGCTGCCGGCGCCGACCTTGCTCTCGACGGTGATCTCGCCGCCGAAAGCCGTCACGATCCCGTGACAGATCGACAAGCCGAGCCCGGAACCCTGGCCCACCGGCTTGGTGGTGAAGAACGGCTCGAACGCGCGCTTGATGACCTCTGGAGCCATGCCGGATCCGGTATCCCGGATGGACACCACCGCGCGGCCGTCGCCGTCCGTCGAGGTCGAAACGTGAACTTCGTTCCGCTCTGGATGGCCCTCGCCGATCGCCTGTGCGGCGTTGACCAAGAGGTTCACGAACACCTGCCCGAGCCGGACCTCGCTCGCCTCCACGGCCGGGTACTCCCCCAGATCCATCGTGAGCCGCGCACGCGGCCGCAGCTGGGCGGCCGTCATGCGCGTCGCCCACTCCAGGACCCGCCGGAGATCGATCCGGCCGCGCACGTCTTCCTGCGGCCGCGAGAACGCCTGCAGGTCCGCCACGATCCGACGGACGCGGTCGGCTCCGTCCTGAATCCCCGTGAGGATCTCCGGCATCTCCTCGACGTGATCGACCACGCTCGCGATGATCTCCTCGGGCCTCGCGCCGAACGTCTTCAGATCCCGGCTCACCCTCGCGATCACGTCCGCGAGATACGACGCATTGCCGATGACCGCAGTCAACGGGTTGTTGATCTCGTGCGCGATCCCGGACGCGAGCGTTCCGAGCGAGCTGAGCCGGTCCGTCATCGCGATCTGCTGATGAAGCCGGCGCTGCTCGCCGACGTCTCTGAACACGAGCACCACGCCGAGCCGTCGCCCCTGGTCATCGACGATCGGGGATGCGAGGCCGTCGATCGGACGGTCGCCGGCAACGGTCGCGAGGGCAGCTCCCCCAGGAAGCGGGACGGCCTTGCCTCCCGCGAGGGCGAGCTCGATCGGATCCCCGAGGGACTCCCGCGTCGGGTCGTCCACCACGCGGAAGGTCTCGGCCAGGCTCCGGCCCACGGCATGGTCCTCGCGCCGGCCCGTGAGCAGCTCGGCCGCGAGGTTCATGAACGTGACCTTGCCTGCAGTGTCCGTCGCGATCACGGCATCGCCGATCGCGCGCAGCGTGGTCGAGAACCAGCGCTCGCGATCGGCAAGTCGCCGATCGAGCTCGTGCTTGTAGAGCACGACCTCGATCGCGCTCAGCAGATCCGCGTCCTTGACCGGCTTGACCAGGTACCCGTGCGGTCCGGTGATCTTGGCCCGGGCGAGGGTCGCCTCGTCGGCGTACGCCGTGAGAAAGATGACCGGCACATCGAACCTGGCGCGCAGGATCTCCGCGGCCTGGATGCCGTCCTTGTCGCCCTTGATCTGGATGTCCATCAGGACGAGATCAGGACAGCTCAGCGACGCCAGACGGATCGCATCGTCCGCGGAAGCGGTGGTCTCGGGGACGCTGTACCCCAGGCTCGCGAGGCTGCGCTGGAGCTCCTTCGCGACGACCCGCTCGTCTTCGACGATGAGGATGATCTTGCCGCCGGTGTGCCGCATCACGCAGCTCCGCAAGGAAACCGGAAGCAAAACGCCGTCCCGCCGTCCCGCGTCACCTCGACCTCGGCGTCCAGCTGCTCGGCGAACGTGAACACGAGGTCGAGCCCGAGGGACGCCGATCTCCGCGGATCGACCTCCGCGGGGAGCCCGACCCCGTCGTCCGTTACCTGGAGCTCGATCCGTTCCGGACCAATTCGCCGCAACGAGATCTGCACCGATCCGGTCCTGCCGTCCGGAAACCCATGCGTGAGCGCGTTCGTGACGAGCTCGTTGATGATGAGGCCGCAGGGGACCGCGGCGTCCACCGCGAGGTTGAGCTCGTCGACGTGGATCACCGGCGAGATCCCGCGCTTCGCGGCCTCGTGCGCATGAAACAGACTCTCGACGAGCACATGCGCGTAGTCATCGAAGTCCACGTGGGACAGGTCCTTCGACTGGTAGAGCTTCTCGTGCACCAGCGCGATCGAGTGAACGCGGCCCCGGCTCTGTGCGAAGACGTCGCGCGCTGCGACGTCCGAGACGTTCATCGCCTGCAGCTTGAGCAGGCTGGAGATCACCTGGAGGTTGTTCTTCACGCGGTGATGGATCTCCTTGAGGAGCACGTCTTTCTCTCGGAGGGAATTGCGAATGACGCCTTCGGCCTTGCTCGCCGAGATGTTCCTGACGATGGCCAGAACATCGGCTGAACCTATCGGGACCATCCGGGCCTCGAAGTCCAGCGGGCCGTTCGGCAGCGGCAGCTGGAACTCCCAGCACTGCCTCGAACGGGTCTCGAGCGCCGCCCGGATGTAGCCCAGACAGTCCTCGGCAAACGCCGGGGGCATCAGCTCGCGAACGTTGTTTCCGATGATGTTCTCCGGGGGCACGTAGAGCTCGTTCGTGGCGTGCGCCCGGTAGTCCAGGAACGTACCGTCGGCGGTCATCCGGAACATCAGATCGGGGATCGCATCGAGCATCGCCTTCGCCTGGGCCTCGCTCGTGCGCAGGCTTGCCTCGAGCGCGCGGGCGGTGTGCTCGGCCTTCTTGCGCTCGGTGATGTCGCGGGTGATCGTGATGACCTCGACGGGCGTGCCGGCCTCTGGATCCCTGACGACGTAGCTGTTCGATTCGACCCAGATATAGGTCCCATCCTTGCGGCGGCTGCGGACCACGCTGCTGATCTGCGAGTCGAGCGACGACGACATGCGCGCCGTGACGGTCGTCGCCCGGTCTTCGGGGTGCACCAGATCGATCCCCCGGGTGCCGATCAGCTCCTCGGGCTCGTAGCCGAGCAGCCGGCGGCACGCGGGCGAGATCGACGTGACGAACCCGTTCGCATCGTCTGTCGAGATCATGTCCTGGGCGTGGAGGGCGATCAGCTGGAACAGGGCGTCGCTGCGGCGCAGGCGCTCCTCGGCGCGGGCGAACGTCACGACGCGCTTCACGACGTCCGGAAGCTCGTCGTAGAACGTGCCCGTCTTCTTGACGTACTCCACGACGCCGCGATGGATCGCCTCCGCCGCCACGCGCTCGTTGCCCATCGCCGTCACGAGGACGACCGGGGTCCGAGGCCGCAGCCCCTTCGCGACCTCGACGATGCGCCACGCATCGCCGTCGGGGAGCTGGTAGTCGAGCAGGATCGCCGAGAACGCCTCTCGCTCGAGCAGCTCGAGGGCGTCAGAGACCCGGCCCACGACCCGGACCACGGCTCCCGAGCGGACCAGCGCTCGGCGTTCGAGCTCCGCGGTCGCCTCGTCATCCTCGACGACGAGGACCGCTCGGTCGGGGTTCCAGTCAGGGTTCAAGGCAGCCTCGCGGGGTCGGTGGGCATCCTCATCACGGACATCATGAGGCCGACCCGCTGGATCGCCTCGATGAACGCACTCGGTTCGATCGGCTTGGTGATGTAGACATTGCAGCCCAGCTCGTAGCAATGGTTGATCTCCCGAGGATCATCGGTGGTCGTCAAGACGATCACCGGAATCGACTTCGCCTTCGGGTCTACCTTGATCTGCCGGAGCACCTCGACACCGTCGTGGCCGCCCGGCATCCTGAGATCCAGGAGGATCAGGAGCTCCCCGTTCCCCGGTCGGTTCGCGTACACGCCGTGACAGAACACGTAGTCCAGGGCATCGCTCCCGTTGTCGACGGACGCGATGGGGTTACTGATCCCGGTCCGCCGGAGGTTGCGCCGGACGAGCTCCGTATGTCCTTCGTCGTCGTCAACGATGAGGATCGTGACGCGGTGTTCCTCTGCCATCGATCAGACCTTTCGTGCCTGCTGCGGCAGGCAGGGTGACATGAAACGTCGTGCCGGCGCCCGCTTTGCTCTGGGCACGCACCTGCCCACCGTGGCGCTCGATGACGCGCTTCACGATCGCCAGGCCCATCCCCTCCCCGGGCGCCATGTGGGGGTGGAAGCGCTGGAACACCTGAAACAGGCGAGGTAGGGCAGACGCGCCGATGCCCACGCCGTTGTCGCGGACCCAGTAATGGGCCACGGAGCCGCTGGTCTCCCCACCGATCTCGATGACCCCCGGCGTCCCGGACCTCAGATAATGGAGCGCATTCTCGATCAGGTTCGAGAACACCTGCCCGATCGCGGTCGCGTCGCCGAGCGCGGTCGGCAACGAGGCGGCAACCGACACCGTCGCGCCGCTGGCCGCGATGGACTGTCGCAGCGACGCGACCGTGAGCTCGACGACCGCGCCGACGTCGACCACCTCGGCCCGATACTTCTCGCGGCCGTGGCGAGACAGGTGAAGCAGCGCCTCGATGAGCCGCTCGAACTTGCTCGTGCTCGCGGTGATGAAGCGCAACGCCCCGCCCATCCCGTCCTTCAGGATCGCTTCGACGTCCCGCTGGACGTTCGCCGGCAGCGATGCCTCCCGGAGCTTCGCCGACAGCTCGCCGAAGCTCAGCTGGAGCTCCTTGGAGAAGCCCTGCAGGTTGACGAGGGGGGCGCGCAGATCGTGGGAGACGATGTAGACGAAGGCTTCGACCTCCTCGTTCTTCGAGGCCAGCTCCGTGTTCGCCGCGGCCAGCGCGGCGGTCCGGTCGGAAACCCGCCGCTCGAGCTCGTCGTGTGCGCGCTGGAGCGCGTCCTCGGCCCGCCGGCGCTCGCTCATCGCCACGCTCAGGCTCAGCGGACCGATGACCGCGATCGCCATGAACACTTCGAGCAGCGCGAGCCGATCGTCGAGCGCGCCGGTCGCGAACGGACCGCGACCGTGGGCCGTTCCCCAGACTGCCATGCCGGAGATGATCGCGGCGATCGTCGCCGTCTCTCGCACGCCGAACCGCAGCGCGCACCAGATGGTGAGCGGAAACACCGCGTTCTGGATCTGGAGCTGAGGAGGGCCCTGGAAGATGACCTGGCAGCCGACGGCGAGGGTCGCGAACAGCGCGACGACCTCGAGGGCACGCCAGCCCCGCCACGCCAAGCTGCGGTCCGCCGCCCAGCCGAGCAGGACCGGCGCGACGAGCAGGATCCCCATCGCGTCCCCCATCCACCAGACCCGCCAGACCGATCCGTACGCCGACGACGGGATGATGCCGCCGAGGGCCAGATTTGCCACGCCGTTACTGGCCGTGATGGTCGCGGCGACGATCGCGCCGAGCAAGAGGCCGATGACGTCGCGGAGCCGGGCGAGCGTGTTGTCGAACCGCACGACGCGCCGGAGCACGAACGCGGCGACGATCAGCCCCACCGTGTTCCCGATCGCGATGCCGGTGGCGGTCGCGATCGGTTCGCCCTGCGTGGCGTTCGCGGCGAACGCCCCGAGCAGGAGGCCCGGCCAGACGCGAGATCCAAACAGGAGCAACGCAACCACGGCGACCCCGGTCGGCGGCCACACCGCCGTCACCTGCTTGGTGGTGAACGCGAACGACAGGCCGAACTTGGCCGCGCCGAAGTAGACGACGGAGAGCGCCGCAGCGGTAGCGACGTAGCGCACGCCGAGACGTGTGGGCTTGGCCCTCGGGTCGGTCACCGGCTCACCGGAGTCGCTCGCAGCGAGGCGCGCCCGCGAACGAGTCCATGCTGCTCGCGTTTCGCGACCGGCTCATGACGACCGGGCCATCATACGCCTCCGACGCCGAGATCGTGGGCGGAGGTCGAACCCGTGGTCACCCTCTGGAGAGGCAACAGCTGATAGGAAGAATTAGGAAGAAAGCCAGTAACCGACGTGTGAACGTCGACTTCACCATCGAGATGTTGCGTGAGCTCGACGCAGAGGCGCTTCGCGCTGAGCACGATGCTCGGCCGATCGCTTGACGAACACCGGCGCGAACGTAAGAAAGCATCGTGACCGCTAGAGTTCGAAGCCTGCTTGCGCAGCCGCTCATACTTGCGGCGATCGAAGCGTTACAGCCGCGCGGCGCGACGCCGGACACCCTGCTCCCTCGTCGGCCCCGCCGCCGCCATTGCCTCGGGCACCACGGGATCGATCGGTGCGCCACGGTATCTCACGGGGTCTGTTCGTCCTCGAGCGTGACCATGGGCTCGGGCTCGACGTAGCGCCGGATCACGAGGTCACGCAGGTTCGCCTTGTCCTGTGCGGTCATGATCCCGGCGAAGCCGCGTCCCGGATAGTCGGTGGCATCGCTGCCGGTCGCGAGCAGCGCGGCCGGCGGAGGGGTCGCGAGCGCCGGCCACGCGGCGTCGGCGTCCCAGAACCGCAGCTGCGTCGGATGCACGCCGAAAACGCCGAGCGCCTGCTTACGCCACTGCGACGCGACGATCGGGGGCGGATCGACGGGGTTGTTGAACGCGAGGATCTCGTTGTCGGTCTTGAGGATGTCGCCATCGTAGAGGCCCTGGTCGGTGTCCGCGCAGTTCGGGTTCTGCGCGCGTGAGGTGCAGTAGTAGTGATCGGACAGCTCGTTCGCGCCGCTGCCTGACAGCACGATGCCGCGCGCGCACACGCCGGTCTGCATGTTGTACGGGTAGCAGCCGGTATGGAACAGCGAGACCTCGACCAGGACGTCGCGCTCGTCCACGGCACGCCGGTAGCTCGACTGCGAGTCGTCGCCGGTATCGTACGTGTAGTAGCCCTGCGCGTCCCAGCGCAGCGAATCGTCATGCCCGCCCGCGAGCCACGCGTCCATCCGGCCGTGCACGTAGTCCGTTCGCCGGTCGCGCGTCGCCGGATCCCACCAGAGATAGACCGCCGTCCCGTCGGCCGCGGCGGGCGGCCCCGCGGCTGGATTGCCGTAGTACAGGTAGGCGTCGCGATACGCGGCGCCATCCGCGATCTCGGCCGGCAGCGCGAACCGGAGATCCGCGGCGCCGGTGCCACACCCGAGCAGGTGGCGGACCAGCTCGGTCCACCGCGTGCCGTCCCACGCAACCACGCGTAGGTCGTCACAGCTCGCCGCCAGGCCGGTCAGCGCGTGCGGATCGAACGGCACGAGCCGTACGGTGTAGCCCTCGTAGCCCTTGTCGGGATACAGCGGGCCGGGCGTCACCGTCAGCTGCCGGCGATGCGCGAAGTGCATGTCCCACCAAGGCGGTCCGAGCGGATCGCCGCCGGGCGAATGGAAGCCGCACGCGGCGACGAGACCGAAGATGAGGCTGCACCCGATGCCGCTGCGCACGCCGCATCCTACTAGACGATCCACGCCAGCAGCGCGGCGGGGCCACCGCGTCGCGAGCGTGCTCGGGATCACGACACAGCGTGGCACGAGCCGCCCACGTGCCGGTCGCAGGGGCTCGCTACGTGGCCGGCCTGCCGCTGCCCGGTGATCCGGCGACCGTCCGGGCTCTCGAGCCGCCCTCGGCGTCATCAAGACGATGATCAGCCGAGCTCTCGACACGCGATCTCGACGACCTCGACCTGTTCGCGCCCCGGATCACAGTCGACGCGCTGGTGGATCGCTGGACCAGCTCATCAAGTGGCACGGTGACCGTCACGCGATCCTCGGGTTCGCGGATGCGCTGGTGATCCAGCTGCGAAGGCTGTTCGGCTGTGGCCCGGTAGCGATCATCGCTCGGCTCGAGATCACAGCCGGTGCTAGGGTGGCTCGCCGAGGGAGGCGGCAACCTCGAGAGCTCGCCGTCAATCCAAGCGCCGGCGATCCCCGACTCCCGGCATGTCCCGCCCGGATGCAAAGGTAGCCAGCACGCCCCTTAACGGAGGGGCAGAATCGCCGCGCGGACTCTGGCGCGCGGACCGTTCTAGAGTCCTGCCTTCGCGCGCTTCGCCTTGATGCGCTCGAAGCTCTTGGCCTTGTCGGCGACGAAGCGCACGTGCCTGCCGCGCCCGCATTCCTCGACCGGGTCGCGGACCGAGAACTCGAACGTCACCCTTCGCTTTTCGATGTCGACGATCCTGACGTTGATCGTGACCTCGAGCCCGAGCGGCGTGGCGGCGAGGTGGTCGATGGAGACATGGGCGCCGACCGAGTCCTCGCCCTCGTCGAGGTGCTCGAGGAGGAAATCGCGGCACGCGTACTCGACGTCGCTCACCATCCGCGGCGTCGCGTACACCATGCCTTCCTTGCCCATGAAGCCGATGCAGCGGCTTTCGTCCACGGTAACGCGCTTCGTCGAGGCGAGACCGACCTTGAGTGTGCTTTTCATGGAGTTATTGTCCTACAACCAGCGCGGGACGCGCTCGCAGTAGGCCGCGAACTCCGCGCCGAATTTCTTCCTTAACGCCCGCTCCTCCAGCGCGATCTGGAAGCGGGTGAGATAGAAGCGCGCCGTGCTCGCGGTCCCGGCGGCGGTGGCGGCGCTCGACCTCGACTCGGGCCGTCACCGGCCCGGCTCGCGGCTGGTCGCGATAGAGTGGCCTTGCCGAGCACCGCGCGGAGTCATGACCACGCGGAGGCCGTGCTCCCCGGCGCGGCCAGCTCGGCGTCCTCGCCGGGGCGGACCGGGGACGACAACATGGCGAACGAGAAGCGCCGGACGCTGACCAGGGAGGCAGGAGATATATGAGACCTCGCAACGCGTTCGGGTACCCCGACGTCCTGGCAACTATGCGTCCCGAGGAGGGAGGCCGATCGCGATCACTGATCTGGGCAATACGAGGCAAAGCGCCCAGGGCTTGGAACAATCTAGCTCGACATCGCTGGCGAATCACTCTGCGGTTGCCTGATTGCGAGAAATTCGACGAATTCCCGGTCCGTCCGAAGATGCCGCGGACGCAGTCCCATGAACTTGCGGTGTCACGAAGGATAGTTTGGAGTTTGCAAGCAACATCACGGCTCACAGAGCTCGCGCTCGGCCTCGAGCGGATCGGCGGGAATCACGAGGCGAGTCCGCGACCAAGAGCCGGTGAGATTGTCCCAGAACCGCCATGCGGTCATCGGCTCGCGAACCGAGGCGAGCAACTCGGCGAGCGCGCCGCAGGTCATCGCGTGGCGCGCCGCCCTGACCACATCCGTCGGAACGTCCGTGGTGGCGGAGGGATCGGCGAAGTCGGCGAGTACCCACGGCAACGGTAAACGCTTTTCGTGCCCGGTACGTCCGGGCCAAGTCCTCGTGATTCGCGCGCCGATAGGATTCGAGAGGCCGAACAGATCGACAGCGACGCCGTCCAGTGGCGCGATCGCGCCGGCGAAGCCGAGTCGACCCGTCGCGATCGCAATCGGCGCATCGATCGCATGGTTCAGCGCTATAACTGGGATGCTGCCGTCGGAAAACAACAGTCGTCGACGATCACGCAAGGCAGCGGCCATGTCGTCAGCTTCGCCGACCACGACGGCGACATGGTCCTCGGCCGAGGTCGGGTTGCGTTGCTGCGTGATCTTCACGTAGTCGGCGCGTTCATCGCCGGGAACACGGCGCTTCGTCGTGTAGGCCTTGAAGCCGGTGAACATCGCCCAGGCGGCGACAGCAAGGACGGCGATCGTGGTGATTCTCGTCCGCGGAACCAGCAGGACCGGCGCTAGAACCAACAACGTCGAGGGCAACAACATGCGCGCATACATGAAGTCTCCGCCGACACGCACGACAAAGACGGCGAGCATGACGCCGGCAATCACCGGGACAGCGACGACCGCGGCGGCAGCCGCGATGATCGAGCGACGCTCGACGAACGCCATCGCAGCGAGCATGACAATCGGTATGTAGAGGAACTGCGGCTTCGCGAACTGCACCAGGTAGTCGAGTCCACGCGACCAGTCGACGTCGCTGGCGCTCTTCGCGAGGGCCGGAAGCGGCACGAGCACCCCGTAGTAGCCAGCGCGGAAGACTTCATAAGCTACTGGGAGCGCGAAGGCTGCGGCAATGAGCCGAAGCGCAAGCCACCGCGACGGCTTTGCGATCCGCCAGCCGGCGACGAGAAGCACGATCGTAACGAGTGTGAAATCCGGGCGCACCAGCGGTCCAAGTCCAACGACAACCGCGAAGACAAGCAGCTGCCGGCGCCCACTGTCGCGCCGAAGCGCGACGAGCAGCCACCAGATGGAGGCGAGCCAGAAGAACGCAAGCCCAGTTTCGAGCCCCGAGGTCGCGAAATCCCAGAACGGGAAGATCGCGATCACAACCAGCGCTCCGGCTGGAAGCAGTTCGCCGGCATGGCCGTTGCGGCGGTGAAGACGCCGAGACCCATCGGCGGCGATCGCAAGCCCCGCCACCGCGAGGACGCCGCCCAACGCCACGGCGGTACGAGCTACGTCGGTGTTCGTGATCCAGCAGCATCCCGCAAGAAGCCACATCCACAGCGTGCTCGTGCAGGGCTCTGCCCGCTCGAACGGGCTATAAACCGGCCCATTGCCCTCGAGGATCTCGCGAACGCATCGTACGAAGATGAGACCGTCGTCGGAGATCCACCGGCGGCCCCACACCAGCAACGCATACGCGATGATGACCACCGCGAATCCCACCGCCGTGATCCACGCGCTCCTCGGTAGATCCCGAATTCTCGGGCTCAGCAACTCCGGCAAGC
>Ga0137437_1000465_pt1 | contig 12582 bp, 10 predicted proteins | sample EasRivERMGT138_2_FD_102332 | JGI IMG/M metagenome (GOLD analysis project Ga0137437, IMG submission 102332) | Soil microbial communities from meander-bound floodplain in the East River, Colorado, USA - East River MetaG ERMGT138_2 | ecosystem: Environmental > Terrestrial > Soil > Floodplain ...
CGTCGGCCAGCTTTTGCTCCTCGAACACGACCGCCCACGACGCCGGCGGCGCCTTGAACACCTTCGTGTTGTAGAGCAGCACGTTGGGCCCCCATTGATAGGGGACACCGTACGACTTGCCGTCGACGTTGTACCAGGGCCCGCCCTTGAGCCGATCGTCGACGGTCCCGAACGATGGGACCCGCGCGACGTCGACCGGCTGCACCTTCTTGGCCGCGACCAGCCGGAGGCTGGCGTCGCCCGAGGCGGTCACCAGATCGTAGCCGCCCTGGTTCATCAGCGCGACCATCTCGTCGGAGGTCGCCGCGGTCTTGACGTTGACCTTGCACCCGGTGTCCTTCTCGAACTGCGTGACCCAGTCGTAGGCCTTGTCGCTCTCGCCCCGCTCGATGTAGCCGGGCCAGGCGATCAGGTCGAGCTGACCCTCGAGCTTGTCATTGGCCACCGGGGCCGCCGGAGCCGCCGGGGTCGCCCCGGGCGCCGGCATCCCCGAGGTCGCCGACCCCGAGCCACCCTGGTTGGTGGTGCCGGTCTTGGCCGGCTCTTTCTTGCATGCCGTCGGTGCGAGCGGCACCGCGACCATCATCATCCACACCAGCAAACTCGAACGCTTCATCAGCCGTGCTCCTTGCCGCAGGGGCGCCTGAAAACGCGCCGACGATACCCCGGGTAGCGGCACGGCGTCGGCTGGCGGTTCACGTTTGGTGGATCGGCCTGCGAACGGTGGCGGGATCCGACCTGCCTCGATGGATTCCGAAGGGAGGTCCCCACGACCGGGGAGACCAGCCGCGGTTGCGACGGCGCGCGGCCCGCGCGTATGCTCTCGCCCCCTCGACGCGGCTGCGGAGATCCACGATGAACACACGGCTCCTGATCAACAACGAGCTCGTCCCCGGCGACGGCCCGCCCGAAGCCATCCTCGATCCGGCGACCGGCCAGGTCATCGCCCAGGTGCCCGAGGCCTCGGTCGCCCAGGTCGCGCAGGCCACCGCCGCCGCGCACCGCGCGTTCGCCGGCTGGTCGCGGACGGTGCCCCGGGATCGAGCCGCGCTGCTCCTGCGACTGGCCGACGCCATTGAGGGCCGCGCCGCCGACCTCGCCCGGCTCGAGTCCCGCAACACCGGCAAGCCCTACGCCGCCGCGCTCGCCGACGAGCTGCCGGCGATCGCCGACGTGTTCCGGTTCTTCGCCGGCGCCGCCCGTTGCATGACCGGCGCGGTCTCCGGCGAGTATCTTCCCGGCATGACCAGCATGATCCGCCGCGATCCGCTGGGCGTCGTGGCCTCGATCGCGCCGTGGAACTACCCGCTCATGATGGCGGCGTGGAAGCTCGGCCCCGCGCTCGCCGCCGGCAACACGGTGGTACTGAAGCCCTCGGAGCAGACCCCGCTCACCACCCTGGCCCTCGCCGAGCTGGCCGCCCAGATCCTGCCGCCGGGCGTGCTCAACGTCGTCACCGGGCGCGGCCCCACCGTCGGCGCCGCCCTGGTCCGCCAGCCCGAGGTCCGCATGGCGTCGCTGACCGGGTCGATCGCGTCGGGCCAGCGCATCCTCGAAGGCGCCGCCCAGAGCCTGATCCGCACCCACCTCGAGCTCGGCGGCAAGGCCCCGGTGATCGTGTTCGACGACGCCGACCTCGACGCCGTGGTCGCCGGGCTGCGCGCGTTCTCGTTCTACAACGCCGGCCAGGACTGCACCGCGGCCTGCCGAGTCTACGCCGGCGGCCAGATCTACGACCGCCTGGTCGCCGACCTCTCCAGCGCGGCGGCGTCGCTCAAGCTCGGCACCCAGGACGAGCCCGACGTCGAGATGGGCCCACTCATCACCGCCGCCCACCGCGATCGCGTCAGGGGCTTCGTCGATCGCGCCGCGGCGCTCCGCCACGTCGAGGTCACCGCCGGCGGTCGCCCCCGCGCCGGCGCCGGCTTCTTCTTCGAGCCGACCGTGATCGCCGGCGCGCGCCAGGACGACGAGATCGTCCGCCAGGAGGTCTTCGGGCCGGTCGTCTCGGTGACCCGGTTCACCGACGTCGACGACGCGGTAGCCTGGGCCAACGACTCCGACTACGGCCTGGCATCCTCGGTGTGGACCCGCGACCTCGGCCGCGCGATGGCCGTCGCCAGCCGGCTCCAGTACGGCGCCACCTGGATCAACACGCACTTCATGCTCGTCTCCGAGATGCCGCACGGCGGCCTCAAGCGCTCGGGCTACGGCAAGGACCTCTCGATGTACGCGCTCGAGGACTACACCGCCGTCCGCCACGTCATGATCAAGCTGTGACCGAATACCGCTGCGAGCGATGAGCTCAAGGTGGGGTGCGAGACCCGCGGGCGTCAGGCGTCTTCCGCCACCTGAAATGCCGCGGCCATCCTGTCCTGTGCGCTGCGAGACAGCCCGCGCTTCTTGGCGGAGGCGCGCCACCCGCGGGCCGCGGCGATGACCTCGGCGATGATCTCGTTCGCGCGTTTCGGCGTGAGTCGAAACAGCTTGGCGACGTCCCTGGCGAGCGCGAGATCCTGCGCGTTGTCGGTCTCCGAAACGTTGAGCGTGAGTCCACCGGCGGTGGCGACCGGGTTCAGGTCATAGGCGGGCGCGAGGGACCAGCCGGCGGGCTCCAGCAAGAAGCCGTGGTTGCGCAGATGATCGTCGATGTTCGAGACGCACATGTTGAATACGATCCGCCGCCACAGCTGCTCGAGGTCGCGCGCCGGGTGCGCGCCTTGCTGCGCGATCAGGTGCACGAGATCGAGGTAGCTCGCGACGTCGCCATCGGCGCGCTGGAGCAAGGTCATCGCAGACGCGAAGTGGATCCGCGACATCTCGTCGGCGCGGTCGAAGCGCCGCGCGAGGAACGTGTGGTGCTGGCTGCCGAACCGCCGACTCGTGGATTCCGCGGTGATGATCCCGGCGCGGCGCGCCAGCGCGTGTAACACGCACTCCCACCCACCGATGTCATCGGGGTCACGCCCGCTCGGGAACTTCGCGATCCACAGATGCCCTCGCTCGTCGATCACGCTCGCTTTGGGCCGCGCTCCCCCGAGCGAGCGACCCGGCGCGATCAGCATGCGCAGCCACTTGCCGTAGGCGGGATCGCGCTCGGCGCCGGGGCGCTCCAGTGCGAGGCTGGCCTGCTCGAGCTCGCGCAGCGAGGTCCAGGGTGGCGATGCGAGCTCCGTGTTGTCGTCCAGGAACGGACCATCGCCCACGCAATATCGCAGCGCTCCCATCCGGTGTCCGTCGTACACGCCCAGCAGGTAATCCAGCTCGAACAGCTTGCGCTCGGGGCGCTTGGTCTCGCGGGCGAGCTGCGCCTCGCGTCGCTGCATGAGCACGCGACCCCATCGATCAGGCGACGAATCGAGGAACACGCCGAAGTTCTCGCGATCCGTCGCGACGTACTGCGGACCGTGAACGAGGTGCAGCGCCGGATCCAGGCTCTGGGCGTGCCCGGCGTCCAGCCAGCCTCGATCGTACTCGAACGAAAAGATCTCCTTCCCGCGACTCGGCGTCGCGTGCAGAACACCGATCCGCGTCGCGCGCGGAAGCCCGCGCCAGTCAGCCCACACCTCCACGGCTCGCCGCTCAAGCGCCACGCATACCTCCACGCCTCGCGCGCGGGGTGGTCAGCGCTGCATCTTGAAGCCGGCGTCCGAGCTCGTCGTCCCGTGCGACGAGCGCCAGATCCTTCTCCAGGCCGAGGCTGTGCAACACGTTCGCGACCGCGCCGAGGGTAACGCCTGCGTTGCCGCGCTCGATCGCGCGCAGGGTCGGGCGCGACATCCCCGCACGCTCCGCGACCAGCTGTGCCGAGAGCCTGCGTCGCAGGCGTGCGAGCCGGATGTTCTCGCCGAGCTCGCGCAGTAGCCGCGCGACGGGCGGTAGCGCTGGGGTAGTGCGTCGCGGCATTCGTGGAAACTATTATTTCCACTATAAGACATAATGGCAAGATTATTTTGCGAACCGGCCAACGTGGCCGATTCGGCGCCGGTGATCGGGCGATGTCCCCAGAGCTATTTCGTATCCTCGCCGGCGCCCTGCACGTGGGTCTTCACGTTGGCCCCGCCGATGACCGTGAACACCACGCGCCGGTTCTGCGCGCGGCCTTCCTTCGTCGTGTTCACGGCGATCGGGAGCTCCTCGCCGAAGCCCATCGCGGTCAGCCGCGACCTGTCGATCCCCTTCTTCACCAGGTACGCGACGACGGCCTCGGCGCGGCGCTGCGACAGCTTCTTGTTGTACGCGTCGTCGCCCTGGCTGTCGGTGTGGCCCTCGACCTGGATCTTCAGCTGGTCGTGCGCCGCGAGCACGGCGGCGACGTTGTCGAGCAGCGCGAACGAGCGCGCCTCGATCACCGCGCGGTCGGTCTTGAAGTAGACGCTCTCGACGATCTCGAGCTTGTCGTCGGTGATCTTGACGAGCTGCTTCTCGGGGCAGCCCTGGTTCTCCGGGGGGCCGATCTGATCGGGGCAGTTGTCGAGGCGATCGACCACCATGTCGTCGTCGCGATCGGTGTCCGGACAGCCGCTGTTCTCGGCCGGTCCCGGCTTGAGCGGGCAGGCATCGGCCAGGTCGGGGGTGCCGTCCTTGTCGTTGTCGAGCTCCGGGCAGCCGTCGCCGTCCTCGAAGCCGTCCTTGTCCTCGGGCTGCGTCGGGCACTTGTCATCGAGATCCGCGATGCCGTCGCCGTCACCATCGGGGCAGCCGCGCACGATGCCCGGGACATCGATGCAGCGATCGTCGCGATCCAGCACGCCGTCCTGGTCGTTGTCGGGATCGGGGCAGCCGTCGGAATCCTCCCAGCCGTCCTTGTCCTCGGGCTCGTTCGGGCAGCGGTCGGCGGTGTCGAGGATGCCGTCGCCGTCGCGATCGAGCTCGCGGGAGCGTGACGGCGTGCCGGCGCCGCCGAACCCGATCCGCAGGCCGGCAAGCCCGCGCCAGTCGGGCGTGCCGAAGCCTTTGCGCAGCCCCATCCCGGCGCCGCCGAACAGCTGCGCGTCGCGGCCGAGATCGTAGGTCGCGCCGACCAGGCCCTCGAGGTGGTTCTCGTTGAAGTTCTGCAGCGGCGCGCGCGCCGCGGTGGCGCCCGACATCGTGGCGTCGATCCCGACCGGCGGCCCGCCGCGATCGGCGAACTGGTAGCCGATCCCCACGTGGGCGAACAGCTCGTCGTCGACGATCTGGTTCAGGAACGTCGCGCGCTTGCGAGCGCGATACCCGGCGTCGAGGCCGGCGCGCCAGCCGGTCCAGCGCTTCGACAGCGCGAGCTCCGGCGCGAAGCCGGCGCCGCGATCGTCGAAGTACGCGTTGCTCGTGCTGCGCGTCGGCAGGATGACCGCCGGGATGATGGCGAGGCTGACCCCGTGGTCCGCCTGGTGGAGCACCACGAGCTTGGGGCTCGCTCGGCTGGCCTTGATAGAGCACGAGCGGATCGTTGGCAAACCCGGCCCACAGCGCGGCGGAGATCGCCATATGGCCCCGGGCGTCCGCCCACTCGACGTCGAACAGGCCGTCCCGATCCGACGACAGCCGGAACCGCTCGACCCCGAAGTTCGCGGGCTCCATCACCTGTGCCGCGGCCGGGCGCGGCAGCGCGACCCCCACCACGAGGGCGCCAAGCGCAAGCCCGGCAACGACCGCGCCGTGCCTGCCGTGAAGCCGCGCGAATCCGGCGCCGTCCGCGCCATGCTTGCGGTGGAGCCGCGCGAATCCGGCGCCGTCCGCGCCATGCTTGCGGTGGAGCCGCGCGAATCCGGCGACCCTCGCGCCGCGCCGCCGGCGGCGAAGCAGCCCGAGCGCCGCGATCGCGCCGGCGCCGAGGCCACCACCGCCGGTGTCGCAGCCACCGCCGGACACCCCGGCGGTGTCGATGAAGCCATTGCCGTCCTTGTCGGGGTCGCACGCATCGCCGAGCACGTCGCCGTCCTGGTTGGCCTGGTCGGGGTTCGCCACGGTCGGGCAGTTGTCGAGCCCGTCGGGCACGCCGTCGCCGTCACCATCGCGGCCACCGCCACCGCGCTACCGCCGCCGCCCGGAGGCCGCGTGTCGCGGGTCGTCGTCACGGTGTTGCTGGTGACCGTCCTGGGCGTGACCCCGATCTTGAAGGCGATCACCGCCCGGTTGGCGTACGCGCCGTCGGCCGTCACGCCGACCGTGACCGTCACGCTGCCCGACGCGCCGACCGCGAGGTTGCCGAGGGTCCAGGTCACCGTCCCGGCGGCGTTGCTGCCACCGTTGCTGGCGCTCACGAACGTCGAGCCCGCCGGGATCGGGTCGGTGATCGTCGCGTTGTTCGCCGTGCCGGTGCCGGTGTTGGCGTAGCGGATCGTGTACGTGATCTGGTTGCCGCTCGTCGTCGCGGGGCCGGCCTTGGTCAGCGTGACCACCGGCTGGCCGCCGCTCGCCGTCGCGCACCCCGACTCGAACAGGCTGTCCAGCATCACCTTCGCGCCGTTGGTGAGCGGGTTCGCCGACAGCGGCGTCGCGGTCGAGTAGTCGTCACCGGCCAGGTAGGTGACCTTGCCGTCCGCGTTGTTGCCGTCGAGCCGGCCGCTCAACCAGATGATCCGGCTGGTAATCGCCCGGTTCTGCTGGTTGACCAGCGTGCGGACGCCGGGCGCGAAGGTCGAGCCGGCGGCGAGGCCGATCGAGTCGACCGCGCCGGTGTCGGCGTTGAACGCGCCATCGAGCTGGGTCAGCGGATCGTCGGGGAACCGATTGACCAGCGGCGCCGGCGGATTGTTCCCGTTGGGATTGTCGTCGCGGATGCCCGCGGTCGTCAGGAAGTGCCCGGCGTTCTCGAACGTCGCGGTCGCCTGGCACTCCATGAACGCGTGGTTGCCCGGGTTGGCGTTCAGCCAGCTCCGCACCTCCTGCACGACCTCCGGGGTCCTCGCCGTGGCGTCGTAGTGCATCGAGGTCACGTTGCAGTACCTCGCGGTGCCGTCGGCGTTCCACAGTCCACCATCGACGTGGCTGGTCGTCGTCGGGCCGGCGACCGTGGCCTCGGACAGCACGTCGATCGAGGCCGCGGCCCATGCCGCACCGGCCGAGTCGGGGATCCCCGCCGCGTTGAAGTCGCCGATCGCGATCGCCTCGAAGCCGTCCTGGAGCACCGCGATCCGCGGCGCCGCGGTCAGCGTCTTCGCGACGTCGGCCGTGAACGTCCCGGTGACGGTGTGCACCACGGTGACGTTATCGCCCGCGAGCCACGCGTTGACGATCGGCAGCGCGGCCGCGCGATCCGCGGCGTCGACGACGAACGGCCCGCCGCGGTAGCTGAGCGGCAGCCCGATCGCCGCACCGGTCTCGAGGTTATTGACCCTCGCCGGGGGCGCCGATCGTGAAGTCGCTTCCCCCCTCGGGCTTACCCGCCAGGATCGCCCATTGCACCGGGACGTTGTTGCGCAACAGCTGGTAGGCCAGCCCGTACGCGCGCAGCGCGCCCGCGTCCTGCGACGTCGTGTCGAGCGGGATGATCAGCGTCCCCGTCGCGAACGTACGCGTCAGCTCCAACGTCGTCGACGACACCGGCGCAGCGTCATCGCCTCCGTCGCCGAGGCAGCCGGCGACGAACCCCAGCAAGACAGCCACTGAAACGACCCACGACGAACTTCTCTCAGGCATCCCGGAAACCTTCTCATGGAGAGCCAGTCCGGTGGGCCAATCCCGGGGTAAGCCCGGGTAAGGCACGCGATCCACCCCCGTCGTCAATTTACAGGCACGCCATCACGTGTCTTCACCGGTTGGAACCGCGGTCGGAGCCCCGCCGCTGAGGTAGGCGGCCCAAGGCGGTCCAAACCTCCGTCGGACGGCGTGGATCGGGCGTGAATGCTGCGCGTACGTGTCCCGTCGGCCCGTCCGGCCACCGGACATCTCCGGCCTGGCCTCGGGCACGCCCGCAGCCCCTCCTCGCCATGGCTACTTCCGGTCGAGTAGCGGGTCGCCGTGGCTGTCGATCTTGCCGCCGAGCTTGTCGACGACCAGCTTGCCGGCCTTGTCGAGCTTGCCATCCCACTTGTACGCCTGCTCGGTCTTGTCGAGGTAGATGTGGCCATCGAGTAGCAGCGCCCCGTCCTTGTCGAGCTGGACGGTCCATGGAAACGGCGTCTTCGCGCTGCCGTTCCCCCGCAGCTGTGTGTGCCACTTGATGTTGCCGGCCGGATCGATCCGGAGAAACCGACCGACGCTCCCCATCGACGGATGGACGTACGACAGGATGTAGATCAGGTACCCACCGTCGATCTCGATCGCGCTCGCGGCCTCGTAGTCCTTGAAGCCGGCTTCTTGTACTCCTTCTCCCACGTGACGTTGCCGGCCTTGTCGAGCTTGATCACCACCGGCGCGACTTGCCGATCTCGTATTCGGCACCCGGCTTGATGTCGCTCCGCGTTCCGACGATGAGGAACCCGCCATCGCTGGTCTTGATGATCGGCGCGAGGAAGCCGTCGTGCTGGTCGATGAACTTGCGATGATCCGCGTACAGCTCGATGTGCTGTTTCGCCACGAAGCTGGTCGCGATCTCGAAGTCGGCGAGATCGGCGCGGGCGACGCCCGAGAACGCGAGGATCGAGATCAACACGAGGGTGCGAAGTGACATCCGAATCAGCGTAGCAACAGGGTGTCGGTCGTTCACGGCATTCGCAGCCGGGGTTGGCGCTGCCAAGAATCTACCCCGGTCGGTGGCGGGCGCGGGGGATGTCAGCGGTGACGGCTTCGATCCGATGGCGTGATCCCACCAACCATGGACACACCAGACCAAGTCTAGTTCTAAGACCCGGTGATTGCGCTGCGGTTGTTGTGGCTGCTTGTCCGGGTGTTGGCCGGTATTCGGACCCCAGTGTCCGATGGCCGGACAATCCGGACGCGAGGCCCTGTGTTTCTCGTCGGATACGTTGGCATGGTGCTTGGTTGTACCCGCTGCGCTCATGACGATGCGCCCGCACGATGCCTTGGTCAAGTTCGCGTTCGAAGCGCCCTCGAACGCTGCGGCCCTGCTGCGCGGGCTCTTGCCGGCCGCCGTCCGAGCGGCGGTCGCATGGAAGACACTGAAGGGCGAGCGCGGGTCGTTCGTCGACGCCGTGCTCGCCGACCATCACAGCGATCTGCTGTTCTCGGCCAGGCTGCGAACCGGCAAGCCCAAACTCGTGTACTTCCTGCTCGAGCATCAGAGCACAGACGACCCGACGATGCCGCTGCGGATGCTCTCGTATCAGAGTCGGATCTGGGACCGCTTCGTCGAGGAGCCTCACGGGGCGCCGCTGGCACCGGTCATCGCCGTGCTCGTCAGCCACGTGCCCGGCGGCTGGACGGCCGCGCGCACGTTCGAGGAGCTGTTCGATCCGGCCGTGATGGCGCTCTCGGGGCTCGCCGCGCTGGTGCCGCGATTCTCGATGATCGTCGACGATCTGACGCAGCTCTCCAATGACGACCTGACGGCTCGGCCGCTACCTGCGTTCCCGAAGCTCGCGCTGTGGCTCTTGCGCGACGCCCGTGATTCCGCGCGCCTCGTGGCCAGCTTCGATGCCTGGATCCCATCGATGCTCGAGCTCGACCGGACCCGCTCAGGCCGGAACAGCTTTGCCGTGCTGCTCACCTACATGTTCGAGGTGATCGACCCGATGCACCAGGACGCGCTTCGTGCCAAGATTCGAATGTTAGGCTCTCGCACCGAGGAAGCTGCCATGACCATCGCCGAACAACTCCGCAAGGAAGGCCGCAAAGAAGGCCGCGAGAAGGGTATCAAGAAAGGGCGCAAGGAAGGCCGCGAGGAAGGCCGCGAGGAAGGCCGCAAGGAGGGCCGCATCGCCACGCTGCGCAGCCTGCTCGCCTTCAAGTTCGGGACCCTCGGCGCAGAATACGAGGCTCGCTTGCAAGCAGCCACGCCAGAGGCGATCGACTGCTACCTCCAGCGCCTGCTGACCGCCGATTCGCTCATCGCGGTGTTCGAGGACTGACATCTCCACCGGCGTGGCGCGCCGGATGCTGATACGGCACGCGGAGCATGCTCAGCACGAGCACGTCGGCGGGAGCGCGTCCGCGCAAGGGGCGCACCTACCGGACCGAGGCACCGACCACGGCATCGCGCCGTGATACAGCACGATCCGCCGCCAGCGAACATGAATGACGAAGCCTTCGTGGTCATGGCGGTCAGCGGGTGTCCATGAGGCCGTGACCGTTGCGGAGACCGAGGCCGTGCTCGCCGCGTAGCTGGTTCTCGATGGCGCCCGTGCCGGTCGCGATGGGAGCCTCGTCCTCGCGGTCAACCCGGTCCGCGGTGCGCCAGCAGGATCCGCGACGCCCCGCCGGCGGTCACTTCGCCTGCGAGATGGTGTTCTTGTCGGGCTGACCCTTGAGCGTCGGCTTGTCGCCTGCCTTCGCCTTCTTCCATGTGATCTGGTTGGCGGCCCCGCCGACGTCGATCGTGTCCACCGTGCCCACGGTGATCGTGTTCATGGCGCCGCCGACGTCGAGGACGTCGACGGACTCGATCGCCAGCGTGTTCTGACCACCGCCGACCGAGATGGACTTGCACTCACCGGTGAACGTGTACTTGCCTCTCCCGTTACCGATGTGGACGACCGGATCCTTCTTGCAATTCCAGGCGCTCCCCTTCTCGAGGTTCTTGTCGGCATGCGCGAGCGTGGGAACGAGAACGACAACCAGCGCAACGAGTGTCTTCATGAGGTCCTCCAAGGCGACGTTGACGGCGGGGGTTGGATAATCTTCATATCCCGATCCGCTCTCCATGATCGACCTCACACCGACGTCATTCCTGGAGCGACCCGGCGCGGCTGAGTCGGCACGCGGGCTTTACCATCGGTGCGCGGCGAGCCGCGGACGAGCTTGCCGTGATCCAGGCGCCACGCTCCGACCTCGCCGTGACGTCCCGGCTTGTCATCGATCACACCGGTCGCGATGACGCCCCGGCCGCATCCCGTCGCGCAGCGACCAGGGCGGTCCCCGGGCAGCACCCACGGCGATTTCCGGAGAACCATGAGCGCCGGGTGCCACGTGTAGGTCTTGCGCATGGCAACCGTGCGCCCCGCCCGGGTGTCACAAAGGAACGCGTCCCCGCCGACTTAGAACGACTCTCCAGGTGGCACGTGGAATGTTGATGCTATCCTCGATCGTTGGACGACTGATGGGGCCCCGAACACCCATCGCGTAGGAGCCCATCGTGCAAGCTACTGATACGTCGGCGATCCAGCGCCTGATCGGCAGAGCGCGGCGGCGGATCCGTGGACAGTGGGCCCTGGAAGGGGCGACCACGGCCGCGATCCTGGCTGCCGCAGCCGCCCTTTCCGTGATCTTCTTGATCCGGGTCGAGGTGGTCAGCAAACCGACCGGCCTGGCGCTGATGATCGGCACGGTCGGCATCATCGTGGCCGGCGCCTTGCTGAAGGCTTCGCGCCGGATCGACGACGAGCTGATCGCGCGGCGCATCGACCGCGCCTCGAACCTGTCGGACCGGCTGTCGACCGCGATCGCGTTCACCCGCACGGCGGTCGCTCCGCAGGCGGGCGCCGCAGACGAGACCTACGATCTGATGATCGCGGCGATCCGCGACGGCGTCCGCGCCGTGCCGCGCGCCGATATCGCGCTCGCGACGCCGTTCGTCGCCCCCGCCGATCTCCGGGCCGCGCTCGGCTTCATCGTGATCTCGGCGCTGGCCGCCGGCCTCGCGCTCCCCACGGTCGATCGCACGCCGCACCTCTACCGCGCCGACCCCGACCACGGGGCCGCCGGCGACGACGTCGTGCTCAAGGGGACCAACCTCATGACCGGCGTCGCGCGCCCGATCGCCGCGCTACCCATGCACAGCTCGGTCGGCACGCCGAACGTCCCCGCCGGCGCCCTCGCGCCACAAGCGGTGATCCGCGGCTTCGTCCCCGCGGACGCGGCGGTGTACGTCGGGGCCGACAAGGCGCGGCCCACCGTGATCCTCGACTGGTCGGCCGACCAGATCGTGATCCGGATCCCCGAGGGCGCGCCGATCGGCGCCACCACGTTGACCGCCTGGATCGGCGGCGACCCGGTGGGGCCGCTCGCGTTCACCGTGGTCGACCGCAAGGACCCGAGCTACCACAAGGCCGGCTCGGTCGCGCTCGATCCCGACGATCGCGCGTACCTCGATGCGCTGCTGTCCGAGATCCGCGCCGTCGCCAAGCGCGACAAGGTCCCCGAGCTCGAGGACTTCGCCAAGCAGATCGAGCAGCTCCTGAAGGATGCCGAGCTGGGCAAGATCTCCAAGGAGCAGCTGCTCGACGCCCTCGCCAAGGCCGAGGACAAGATGAACCAGGACGCCGAGCCCAACCAGGCCGAGATCGACAAGCAGCTGACCGACCTGGGCAAGGAGCTGTCGAAGGACCAGACGACCAAAGACCTCGGCGATGCGATGCAGAAGAACGATCTCGAGCGGGCCAAGAAGGAGCTCGAGAAGCTCGCCGAGAAGCTCGACCAGAAGGAGCTATCCGACAAGGAGAAGGAGCAGCTCGGCAAGCAGCTCGAAAAAGTCGCCAAGGAGATGGAGCAGAAGGACAAGCAGGCGGAGCAGAAGCAGCAGCAACAGCAGCAGAAGCTCGA
>Ga0137437_1000466_pt1 | contig 12582 bp, 10 predicted proteins | sample EasRivERMGT138_2_FD_102332 | JGI IMG/M metagenome (GOLD analysis project Ga0137437, IMG submission 102332) | Soil microbial communities from meander-bound floodplain in the East River, Colorado, USA - East River MetaG ERMGT138_2 | ecosystem: Environmental > Terrestrial > Soil > Floodplain ...
CATCGTCGTCGGTACCGGCACCACGATGAAAGCCGCCCAGAAGCAGGCCTACAATCGCATCGACAACATCATCATCCCCAACATGTACTACCGCAAAGACATCGGGGATCGCTGGTTCGAGGACTTCGACCGGCTGCACACCTGGGGCTACTTGCGGCCGTAAAGCAGCCGGTACGCCGCATTCGCGTGCATCACGCCCTTGTCGATCAGCTCAGCCATGTAGGCGGGCATCGAGCCGACGTGCGGTTTCACCTGCTCCGCCGCTGCCGGCGCCTGCTCGGTGGTGAGACCGCGGTAATGCTCCGTCAGTCCCGCCCGCAACGCTTCGAGCACCCAGGGCTTCATTTCGACCGTGGCTTTCGTGACTTCGACCCCGCGAACGGTGCCGCGGGAATCGTAGCCGATCGCCAGCTCGAGCGGCCCGTGCTGGCAATCGACGCGCATGAATACGAGCGCGCCATTCACCTGCCCCTGGTGCTTGCCGACGTAAAACGTGACGACGCCGTCCGCCGGCTCCCACCCGACCGCGTCATGAAGCTGGCGCGAGTCCGCGCTGCTGAGGTGCAGCTCGCGCGCGGTGAACTGATCGGCGCCAGGCAGGAGGCGGGTAACCGCGTCCTGGCGCTTCACGAGCACTACTGTTGGCGTGATATGCAGCAGCGCGGCGGTAACCGCGCCGAGGATGATCGCTTTCATGATTGTATCTCTCCTTTGGGTCGCCACATATGCCACAGGGCCAACGCGGCGACCACCAGGTATCCGAGGGCCATCGCCCAGCCGCCCGCGAGTGTGACGATCGCGAAGTGCGGCGAGACGAGTTTCGTGAGCCACATCCCCGCGAAATCGAGCCAGGGTGCGGCAAAGAGTAGAGCGATGATTGCGAGGCCGGCCCAGCGCGGGATCGCGAGACCCAACGCGATGACGGACAGGCACGCGGCGATCACCGCGTACATCGGCATATGGACGTGCGTGTCCTGGACCAGCAAGTCCCGATCCACGTGATGCTGTTCCTCGCCCATCTCCGCCATGGAGATCGGCCGCTCGGTCACCATGGTGGTGTCCGGCGGCATCTGCATGACCATCGGCATTTCGCCGGCAGCACCATACGTCTCGGCGACCTGCCGCGTGCTGAACCCGGCGTACAGGCCGACCATCCATGCGCCGAACAGATAGGACGCGCCGAAGGTGGCAAGCAGCAGAGTGACCAGCCAGCGCACCCGGAGATCGCTACGCCGCAGATCGTAAAGCACGGACTCTCCTAGAAGACGTACACGAGCTCGATCAACGCGGTCACGTTGGAATTCTTCAGCGTACCGTCCTGCATTTCGAACACGGGCTGCGTAGAGTGATCGAAGCGCACGGCCGGCCGCAGCGAGAACGCCGGAAGTCGGAACGAGGTGAACTCGACGTTGGAAAAGACCCCTTCTTGCGCTTCCCGGTAGAAGTACCACGGCGAGACCGTCACAGACGATAGCGTCTGCGCCGTACCCGTACGCGCACCATCGGGATCGTCGAACACGTCACCCCGCACCGTCAGGCCCGTCTTCCGGCCGAACCGCACGAACGCCTGGCCGACCACGCCCGTCCAGTTCGTCGACTCCTGGGAGCCGTAGTGCCCCTCCGCCTGCACGATCAGGCGTTGCGATGGCTGCCAGGTGAGATCGCCCGTGAGCAGCGTGCGTTGCGCGGCGTTCGTCGCGTCCTCTTCCGGCCCGTACAGCGCCCCTGCCGCCAACGCCAGGCCCGACGACGGGAATACCTGCAGCTTGAGACCCGCCGTCTTGCCGCTGTTATTGTCGATCTCCACTTCCCAGCCGTTCGCTACCAATCCGAGGACACTCACCTTCGGACTCAGCGCATAGCGCGCGAGCAGTCCCGTCAACTTGACCGGACGGGCGTTCTCGAATGTGAACGACTCCGTGGGAACGAGGTTCAGCGGCTCATCATCGCGCTCGAATCCAATAGGCGCATCGAAGCGGCCAAAGGACAACGAGAGCGCCGAGAGTTTCTGCGGCGTCCAGCTGATGATCAGATTGTCGATCTCGATGTGGGTCTCTACCTCGGACGTGTCGTGCTGCGAAACGTGCGTCGTCAGCTGGCCGAACAGATACAGGTTATCGGACCACGGCCGGAACAGGCTCAGCGCGATCTTCGAAGCGAGTGCAGTGCCCTGCTTGAGATTGCGATCGTAGCCCGCGTCGCCCACCGCAAATCCCGAGACGGTGACTGGCGTCTGCTCGCTGAAGCTCACCGTCGAATCCTGCCCGACGGCACGGTGCGTCAGGGCGGCGCTCATGATCAGAGCGCAGCTTGCGATTCTCCAAATAGACATGTGCCCCCTCCACAGGGGTTTAGGTGTTCGAGTGTTGTTGCGTAGAACGCTCGGCTACGCGAGCGCGAGTGGAGGCGGCAGTGCGAAGGGAAGGAGGTGTCCGCGATCAGGAAGAAAGACAAACGATTGAACCGCGGCATCGACGACTCGGACGGGCATTCCCGGGACGACCGAAGAAATCGCAGGCGCCGGCAACGAAGGGCTCGTGCCCGTCGGACAACACGCCTGAGGACACGTGCAGTGACCCCGCGGCTGTGAATCCTGGTCCGGATGATGATCGCCAGACGTCGCATCGTGGTGGGTCGCGAGAGGGCTATGCTGATCGTGGACCGGACAGTGATGCGCCTCCGGGCCGCCAACAGCCAGACCGAATGCAAGCGCCACCACCAAGCCCACGATTCGCATGGCGATAATATACGCTCGTTTCATCAAACGGTCTTGAGCTTCCAGCGCCCGCGCCGGAACAGCACGGCGCTCGCGACGGCCAGCGTGGAGAACGCGATCGTCACGGCCCAGGCGACGCCCTGGGGGCCCATCCCGAAATGGCGCGCCAGCAGCCAGGCGAGCGGAATCTCCCAGAGCCAGAAGCAAAACAGATTCAGCCACGTCGGCGTCCAGGTATCGCCCGCGCCGTTAAAGGAATTCGTCAGCACCATCCCGTAGGCGTAGAACAGATACCCGTAGCTGATGATGCGCAGGCAATCGGCCGCGATCGCGGCAACCGCGGGGTCCTTGGTGAACAGATGCGCGATCGGGTTCGCGAAGATGACAAAGATCAGACCGGCCGTTCCAAGGAAAAACACGTTATACAAGGCGGCCTTCCACACCGCCTCCTCGCCGCGCTCCGGTTTCCCGGCGCCCAGCGACTGGCCCACGAGCGTCGCCGCCGCGTTCGCGAGCCCCCACGACGGCAACAGCGCGAAGATGATGATCCGGATCGCGATGGCGTAGCCGGCCAGTGCGTCGACGCCAAAGGACGCGTTGATCCGCGTGAGGCCGATCCAGCTCGCCATGCCGACAAAGACCTGGAACGTTCCCGTTCCCGACAAGCGCAGCAGCGTTTTCATCACCACCGGCTTGAGCTGAATCTGGTCGCGATGAATCACCACCCGACCGTCGCGGCGCCACAGCCGGTACAACTGGTACAACACGCCTGTCCCGCGTCCGATCGTCGTCGCGATGGCGGCGCCGGTCAGGCCCAGGCGGGGGAATGGGCCCACGCCAAAGATCAACATCGGGGCAAGAAAGATGTTGATCCAGTTCGACAGCCACAGCACGCGCATCGCGATCGCCGCATCGCCGGCGCCGCGGAAGATCGCGTTGATGAGAAAGAGCAGCAGAATGACGATGTTGCCGGCCAGCATCACGCGGGTATACGTGTGCCCGAGCGCGATGAGCTCCGGTGGTGCCCCCATGACGCCGAGCAGCTTCGGCGCGAGCAGCACACCGCTGACGCCAATGACCACCGCCACGATGACGCCCAGCGCGATCCCCTGCACTGCCGCCTCGGCGGCCCCGGCCGGATTCTTTTCTCCAATCCGACGCGCCACCATCGCGGTCACGCCGATCGACAACCCCATCGCCGCCGTATAGATGACCGTGAGCATCGATTCGGTGAGGCTGACGACCGCCACGGCGTCCGGGCTCAGGTGCGCGACCCAGTAGATGTCCACCACGGCGAACAACGACTCCATCACCATCTCGAGCACCATCGGCACGGCGAGCAGGATGATCGCGCGGCCGATCGGCCCGGAGGTGTAATCGTGGTGCGAGCCGCGAATCGCTTCGCGAATGGTCTGCCAGAACCCCGCACTCTCTACCTGCGGGGGAGTCTCGGATGCGCCGGCGGAATTCAGGAGGTGGTAGTGACGAGTGTGGGACGCTTGTCCGTTGGCGAGACCTTGAGCCGGATCCACATCCCGGCCAGGCCGTGGCCCGGCACCGCGCAGAAGATCAGGAACGATCCGGGCTTGTTCGCCACGAACCGGAACGTATCGGCCTCGCCGCTCGCCAGCCCGTTCGCCAGCTTCGTGGTCATCGCGCCGGCGAATGTCGGATCGGCCGGCCCGGCCGGCATCGGCTTGGTGGTGTCGACGATTTCGGCCGAATGCGGCAGGTTGGGATCCTTGTTCGTAAACTGGATCACTACGTTCCAGTTCTGCGGCACGGTGAGCGTGAGCTTGCCGTCGTTGAATCCGTTGAAGTTGAGGCCGCTGTTCAGCTTGGTCTGGCCGGCCACGAGCTGGAAGGTCGCCGTCTTGGAAGCGGTGTCGACGCTGAGCTGGCTGGCATCGACTTGCGCCGGCGGTGTCTGCGCCGGCAGGCGCGTGGCGAGCAGCACGAGACCGGAGACAAAGGATACCAATGGCTTTCTCATGCGTCCAAAGTTCCTATCGGCCGGCTCCGACCGTAAGACCCAGATAGGCGTTGCGACCGGGTGCCGGCTCGTAGAATCGGTCGCGCGCCGCGTTGATGACTACCGAGCTGACATACAGATGATTGAACGCGTTGTTGATCCCGAGGAAAGGACCCAGGCGAACCCGCCCCGCGTTTCCCTCCCAGCCCAGCCGCACGTTCGTCGCCCACCAGGGGGCCGTGCGCGTGGGCTGCACGTCGCTCACGAGATAGCCCGACGAGTAGCTCTGCTGTACCTCTGCCCAGAAGCCGCCGAACACCGGCGGCTGCGCGCGCACGATCGTGTGAAACCAGTGCCTGGGAATGCCGGTCAGCTCTCGACCGTCGAGCACGTGCGTGCCGAGCGAGTCCGTGAAGGAATAGTCACGGAAGCGGTAGTTGGCGTACGTCCAGATCACGTTGACGCTGATCCCATCCCCGACGGCGAGATTGCCGTTCACCTCCACGCCGCGGTGCCGCGTGCTGCCGGCATTGCGGTAGTAGAATCGCGGGGCGGCGATCTCGTAGGGGACGAGCGCGTCCCGCACATCCGCCTGAAACACCGCGCCGCTGTAGCTGAATCGATCTCCGAGCGCGCCGCGCGCGCCCAGCTCGTAATTCCACGCGTGCTGCGGCTCGAGACCGGTGTTGAACCCGCCGGCGCCCGACGGCGAATTCGCGAGCTCCGTGGTCGTGGGTGTCTCGAACGAGGATGCGATGTTGCCGTACACCGTGAGCGTGCGCGACGGATTCACGGCGACGCCGAGGGATCCCGACAGCGCCTGCATCAATCGCTCCCCTGAGTCGTCGGGGTTCGACGCGGTGACGAGGTGATCGCGCACCGCGAACTTCACCCAGTCGTAACGCAGTCCAGCTGTCAATGTGACGGTCGGCGACAGCTCGAGCGCGCTCTGCACAAACGGCCCGACTTCAGTGACGTGCTCCAGCTGATCGAGCGTGCGCGTCGTATCGGGCTTGGCCGAATCACCGGGCGTATTGAGATACGCGAAGTTCTTGCGGTCATCCTGCTGGCGCTGGAAATCGAAGCCAAACGTGAGACGATGCGGTCGAGCTCCGATGGGGAGCGGGTAGGTGGCGCTGGCCCGAGCGCCGTAATCCACCCGATCGAGATCGATGTACGTCGTGGTGATCGGATTCTTCAGATCTCGGGTGAGCCCGTACACCGTGAACGCCGCTTCGCCGCCATTGGCCATCGCGCGGCGGACCGTGGCGCCGGCCTGGAACTGCTTCACCGCTTTCCCCGCGTCGCGGTTTCGGTTCAACACCGGCACCGTGTCGCGATTCGTGGTCAGCTCCGTGAAGGTGAGCGATCCCGGATTATCGGCCTGCGGGTTGTTGCCCACAGCGGCTAGCAAGGCCAGCGACCAGCCCGTCGCCAGCGGCACGCTCAGCCGCGCATTGACGACCCGTTGGTCAGCCGCGCTGTGGTCGCGTTCACCGTCGTAGTCGAGCCGGGACACGGTGACCTGCGCGCTGCCGCCCAACACGCGCATGCCCGTGGTCGATTGCCATTTGCTCCAGGTGCGATCGGGGTTCTGCGCAAACCGCCCGGCGAGGAAGCGCGCGTCTTCTCTCACGCCCACGATGTCGTGCGGGTTGGTCCAGACGCTGATCACGCCTCCCGAGGCGTTGCCATACAGCGCCGACGTCGAGCCGCGCAGCACCTCGATGCGATCGACTTCGCCCAGCTCGATGTTCGTGAGCTGCCCCTGCCCGTCGGGAAGCGATTGCGGAATGCCGTCCACGAGGATCTTGATGCCCCGCACCGCGAATGCCGAGCGCGCGCCAAAGCCGCGGATCGATATCCGCTGGTCCTGGGAGAAGTTGTAGCGATTGGCGACATAGACGCCCGGCACGCTCACCAACGCTTCATCGAGCCCCCAGGTGGGCCGCGCTCGGCTGATCTGTTCGCGGTCCACCGTGCCGATCGAATTGGCGATTTGCGTGAGCGGCCGCTCGGCGCGAGTAACGGAGACGGTGGTCGGCGGGAGCGTATAGGGTTTGGTGGTATCGGGCGTCTGGCCGGAGAGCGTTAGTGGCGCAGCGCACAGCGCGATCGAAGTCGTCCACCGCATCATCATGCGAAGTTACATTCGGGGATCGTATGCGACGAGCCTTGATTCTACTGACGGCGGCAACAGTGGCGGCGGGGTGCAGTGATGGATCCGGCGCGGGTCTGCCGCCACGCAGCTACCTCATGGGTTTCTCCGCGATTCCGCCCCGCTTCGACACCTCGACCGCAAACCTCATCGCCGCGATCGATAACTGGGTCCCGCATGCCGATGCCGCCATCATGCACGTCTCACCGCCGTGGGCCGCGCTGCTGGCGGGCCACACGCCCGCGGGCGCGGTGGACACCGTCGAGGTTCCGCTCGCGCAGTACTACCGCGCCAAAGGGCTCGACATCGTGTTCACAGTGGATGCCACCGACGGCTTGAACCGCGCCGCCGAAGCGCCGGAGCTCGTCGCCGCCGGCCGCAGTATCACCGACACGATGGTCCAGCGCCTGTACCGCGAGTGGACCTATGCGGTTGCGCTCAAGATCCAACCCAGATACCTGGGACTCGCCGCCGAGACGAACCTCATCCGCGTCGCCGCGCCCGATTCCGTGTATCAGGCCCTGGTCACCATGACCAATGCCGTCGCGGCGCAGATCAGCGCGGCGGGTTTGCCGAGTAAGCTCTTCGTCAGCATCCAGGTGGAGACGGCGTGGGGCCGGCTGCCGCCGGGACCGTATGTGGGGATCGCGCAGGACCGCAGCGATTTCCCGTTCATGCAGGCGATCGGCCTGTCGAGTTATCCGTATCTCGGTGGGTTCGCGGAGCCCGAGTCCGTTCCGCTCGACTACTACAGCCGTATCGCCCAGGGTACGGTGCTACCGGTGCTGGTCGTGGAAGGCGGCTGGGCCTCTGTCTCAATGGACACGATTGTGTCCTCGCCCGCCGAGCAGGCGCGGTACATCGAGCGGCAGGAGCGACTGTTGGACAGCGCAAAGGCGAAGGGTGTGTTTCAGCTGACGTTTTATGATCTGGATCTCAGCGCGAGTCCGCCGCCACCTGGCTCCATTCTCCCGCTGTTCTCGCATCTCGGCCTGGCTGACAGCGCGATGCGCGCGAAGCCGGCGCTCGCCGTGTGGGACAGCGTCCTTCGCAGGCCCTACGTGGCCTACCCGCCGGACTGATTCTCAGCGGCGCGTGGTGCTCACGCTCTGGTAGACCATCGCGACGAACTGATCCGGCTTGATGGAGCCCGTGCCCCAGCGGGCATCGAATTCCGCCGTGGGGCGAGTGGCCTGCGTCTGGGCGAGCGAGCGGCCCGCGGCTTTCTGCTGGCGTACGCGATCGCGGACGGTCTTCAGCATTTCGCCGTATTCCCGCACCGCTGCGCGGTCGCCGAGCCCGCCGTGCCCGGGGATGATCTTGACGTTGTCATCGCCGAGCGTCAGCAGGATGTCGATAGCCGCGATCATGCCGTCGATGCTGCCGCCGCTACTGAGATCGATGAACGGAAAGCGCCCGTTGAAGAACACATCGCCTGTGTGCACGACGTTTGCCTTGCGCCACCAAATGAAGGCATCGCCATCGGTGTGCGCGTTGGCCACGTGAAACGCCTGCACGTCGTCCCCATTGATGTGGAACGTGACCGTGTCGCTGAACGTGATCACGGGCAGGGCGCCGGCCGGTGAGGCCGGAGTCGTCCGCTGGAAGAATTCGGTTACCTGCTCGGACGACATGCGGCGTCGCACGTTGTCGTGCGCCACGAGCAACGCCCCGGCTTTCCCCATCGCTTCGTTCCCGCCCGTGTGGTCCCAGTGCCAATGGGTGTTCACCACGAAGCGCACCGGCTTGTCGGTGAGCAGCGCGATCGCGGCGAGGATCTTGGGCGTCAGCGGCGCATACTGATCGTCCACGACAAAGACAGCGTCGTCGCCGATCGAGAGCCCGATGTTCCCGCCCGCGCCCTGGAGCATGTACACGCCCTCGGCAACTTTCTGGGAGCGCACCTGGACCGTGTCGAAGTTTTGTTGGGCGAGTGCGAGACGCGATGTCGTGAGCAGCAGGAGCGCAACACCGACGGCGAAGATCCGCATCGAGTCTCCAGGAGTGTGGACTGCAGATAATCAAATCGAACAAAAAGCACCCGCCAGATCGCGTTCTGGCGGGCGCCATGGGCCTGGGTAGAGTTGAACTACCGACCTCACGCTTATCAGGCGTGCGCTCTAACCACCTGAGCTACAGGCCCTGAACATCCGTGCGTCGTACGTCGTGCGTCGGCAATTCGGTGCGGTTCTACGCACGACGCACCACGCACGACGCACGGCTTTTCGCTACTCCCACTCTCGTTTCGGTCCCTTCTTGGGCCGGAAGTCGTCCTCATCCCCCTCGTCGAACTCGTCGTCGAGGTCGTCGTAATCGTCTTCGTCGGCATCCTCATCGTCGAGCTCATCCTCGTCGAGCTCATCATCGAAGTCTTCGTCGAGTTCCTTGTCCTCTTCGAATTCTCCGAACTGCTCGTCAACGTCGTCGCCCCTGCGCTTGAGCGACCAGTGCGTCGACGTCTCGCGGGCCAGCATTGCCCACCTCCGGCTGAGGTTTGTGTCGAACGACTGCTCCAGGACCCGTTCCGACTACTCCTCCAGCGCCCGCTTCTCGCTGCGGGCCAGCTTGCGCCGCTCCGTGGCGCCCAACATGCGCTTGCGAAGCCTGAGTGACGAGGGCGTGACCTCGATCAGCTCGTCGTCTTCGATGTACTCCAGCGCCAGCTCCAAGGTCATCTGGCGCGGCGGCTCCAAGATAATCATCTCGTCCGCCGCGGTGGTGCGCATGTTCGTCAACTTCTTTTCCTTCGTCGCGTTCACGTCCATATCGCCCGGCCGCACGTGCTCCGCGATGATCATCCCCTCATAGACCGGATCGCCGGGCTGCACGAACATCGTCCCGCGCTCCTGAAGATTGAAGAGGGCGTACGCCACCACGACCCCCTCCCGGTCCGCCACCATCACCCCGCGGTTTCGACCCGACAGCGGGCCGGCCCACAAATCGTATTCGAAAAAGCGGTGGTGGATGATTCCTGTTCCCCGCGTATCCGTCAAGAACTCGGAACGATACCCCAGGAGCCCGCGCGCCGGGATCTTAAACCGCATCCGCACCATGCCCAGGCCCGGATTCCTCATGTCCAGCATGGTGGCCCGCCTCGGCCCCAGCTTCTCCATGACGACGCCGAGGTACCCCTCGGGGCAATCGATCATCAGCTCTTCATACGGCTCCAGCCGCTCGCCGTTCGGCCCCTCACGAGGAATGATGCGCGGCCGGCTTACCTGGAACTCGTACCCCTCACGCCGCATCGTCTCCATCAGAATACCGAGGTGCAGCTCGCCCCGACCGGAGACCGTGAACGCGTACGGCGTATCCGTGTCTTCGACCCGCAGCGCGACGTTGCGCTCCAACTCCCGGTACAGCCGCTCGCGCAGTTGCCGGCCGGTCACGAACTTGCCTTCGCGCCCGGCGAGCGGCGAGTTGTTGACCAACATGTCCACCGAGATCGTCGGCTCTTCGACCGCGATGCCGGCTAGCCGGTCGAGGTGATCGGGCGCGGTCACGGTCTTTCCGATTTCGACACCGGCCAGCCCCGCAATGGCTACGATCTCACCCGCCGACGCGGTTTCGAGCTCAGCCCGCTCCAGCCCCTCGAATGCGAACAGCTTCACGATCTTTGCCTGCTCGAACTTGCCGTCTCCTACCGGACCCGGCTCGCCGATCGGCAGCAGGGCGACGGTATCGCCCACATGCACCTGGCCGCGCTCGATCCGCCCGATGCCGATCCGCCCCAGATAGGATGAATAATCGAGCGTCGAGATCAACATCTGGAACGGCCCCGCCCCCGCCGCCTTCGGAGGAGGAATCGTTCCCAGGATCGTCTCGAACAGCGGCGTCAGCGTCGTTCCCGCCTCGTCGAGCTCCAGCGTCGCCGTGCCCAGGCGACTCGACGTATAGAGGAAGGGACAATTGAACTGCTCCGGCGTCGCGTCGAGGTCCATCAGCAGCTCGAGCACCTCGTCATGCACACGCATCGGCTCCGCGTCGCTCCGGTCGATCTTGTTGACCAGCACGATCGGCTTCAGTCCGAGCGCCAGCGCCTTCCCCGCCACGAACCGCGTCTGCGGCATCGGACCCTCGGCCGCATCCACGAGCAGCAGAAAGCCATCCACCATGCGCAGGATCCGCTCGACCTCGCCGCCGAAATCGGCGTGTCCGGGCGTGTCCACGATGTTGATCTTCGTGTCCCCCCACCGCACGGACGTGTTCTTGGAGAGAATCGTGATACCGCGCTCACGCTCGATCGGATTCGAATCCATGACGCGCTCCGCCACCTGCTGATTGGCGCGGAACGCCCCGGACTGGCGGAGCATCTGATCCACGAGCGTAGTCTTGCCGTGATCGACGTGGGCGATGATGGCGATGTTGCGAATCTTCACTGAGTTACGTCCTGTGTGGTCCCGTTAACGAGGGCGGCAGTATAAATGGGTGGCTGGAACGGAACAAGGGCGGTCATAGGCGGGAACAGGCGGTAATGGGCGGTACCGCCCGTTCCCGCCTTCTCCCACCCGTTACCGCTCAGTCGCAAATCGGCTCCCGCTCCACCTGCACCGTCACATGCGCGATCCCCAGCGCCCGCATCCGGTCCTGCACGGCTTCGAGAATGGGCTGATTGTCGCTCGGGTTCTTTACGACCAGGTGTCCGCTCATCGCCACGACCCCGCTGGTCACCGTCCACAGGTGCAAATCGTGGACCGACTCGACGCCTGGGACCGAGACGATACGATCGTGCACGTCCGACATGGCGATGTGCGCCGGTGTGGCCTCGAGCAGCACGTCACTGCTCTCCTTGACCAGGCGCCACGCGCTTACGAGCACGAGCGCGCCGATGAGCACGGAAATGAGGGGATCGGCCAGCACCCATCCGGTTGCGAGCACGATGATGCCCGCAACGATCGCGCCGACCGACCCCAGCAGGTCGCCGAGCACGTGCAGGTACGCGCCCTTTTGATTGAGTGAGTGCTGGTGATCACGGTGAAGAATCACCACGGCGATGAGATTCGCGATAAATCCGATGGCGGCGACGCCCAGGAGCAGCGAGCCGTTCACCGCTTCCGGAGCTCGCATCCGGTGCCACGCCTCGACACCGATGCCGATCGCGATGGCGAACAGCAGCGCGCCGTTGACGAGCGCCGCCAGGATCTCGAACCGCAGGAAGCCGAACGAGCGCTGTGGCGTCGCGGGCCGCTGGGCGATCCAGGCCGCGATCAGTGCCAGGCCGAGCGCAGCCACGTCGGCGAGCATGTGCGCCGCATCGGCGAGCAGCGCGAGCGAGCCGGCCAGCCAACCGCCGACCAGCTCGACCACCATCACGATCGTCGTGATCGTGAGCGCGAGCGTGAGGCGGCGTCGAGTTTCGACGTTGATGGGCGCGCGATAGGTGCAATGGGCTTCAGCGGGCAGCACGAGTGTATCCTCGCGCCAAACATAATACCTTTAGGACGTGAGCGGCCTAGGCTGGCGCCTGGTGGCGGTCGTCGTGCTCGTCGCGGCGAACGCCTTCTTTGTAGCGGCGGAATTCGCGTTGGTGGCGGCGCGACGCACGCGGATCGACGCGATGATCCGGCGCGGCGACCGCAAAGCTCGCACCGTCCGCCGCGCGCTCCAGGACCTTTACCGGCAGCTCTCCGCCGCCCAGCTCGGCATCACCGTCGCGTCGATTCTGCTCGGCTACGTCGCGGAAGACACCGTCGCGCACCTGTTCCGCGACTGGTTCTCATCATTGCCGGCGAGCCTCGA
>Ga0137437_1000468_pt1 | contig 12577 bp, 16 predicted proteins | sample EasRivERMGT138_2_FD_102332 | JGI IMG/M metagenome (GOLD analysis project Ga0137437, IMG submission 102332) | Soil microbial communities from meander-bound floodplain in the East River, Colorado, USA - East River MetaG ERMGT138_2 | ecosystem: Environmental > Terrestrial > Soil > Floodplain ...
AGCCTACCCTTATCAACCTTAATTCCTGTCCGCCACTTCGGGAGGCACCCTAATCGGGGACCCTAACTCCCCGGGGGTGGGCGACCATTGGCCTCCAAATTCCCCCTTTCTCGGGAGACTATAGGGCCCAATGACACCCTACAGGCCCCAGGCTCTCCTGCCCGCTGGTTCGGAGTACAGCCCTGGGCAGTACAGCCGTACTCCTAGCCCTCCTGTCCCCCTTCCCCTCCCCTTGTGTCCCACCTCGGAACACTGCCCACACTATTCGGAAATGGAGTACCGAGTGAGGCTAAGTACAAGAAGCCGACAAATAGGGTATGATCGAAATAGAAAGGTACTGCCATGCAAGGCGAAACCGACCGTGACACACCGCTCCGACTCCAGGCTCGCCGGGTCCGTACCCTCGCGCGTACCCTGGCTCGGGAACTCGGCGATCGTTCCGCACCCCCGGACCCGGGAGTACGTACCCCTACCAAGGCTAGGGTACTCAGAGTCCGCCGCCCCGGCACCTCCGAGGACATGGACCTCGCCCGCGGGTACCGCACGCCCCTCGAGGAGCAGGAAGCCGGGGATCCGGAACTCCGCGCGGACAAGCAGACCCCCTGGAACATGCGCGCGGTCTGGAGGGTAGCGGTCGGTCCGGCTCCCCTCGGGGGACTGATCCCGGCCCAGGGGTACTTGGAACGGTTGCTCGACGCCTACGATCGGCACCAGTCCGCCGACATGGACGACTCCGGGCTCGCCCCGCTCACGCGCTCGGAGTCGGCGTACTTGCGTCGCCAGATCGCCATCTGGTCCCTGCGCGCCGCGGGCCTCGATCCTCGGTACCTGGCCCAGGGCACCCGTCCCGGTCGTCCGCGCGGCCCTCGGACCATCCACCCGTAAACGTCCACACCCCTCGACGGCACTCGACACATGGGGTACTCTCTCCTCAGAGGTACCCCATGCCCGATGACCATGAGTTCTACCGCACCGGTCGTGCCCTCCGCCGCGCGATCGGCGTGGGGACGGACGCCGGGAAGGACGTGAACCTGCCGGCCGAAGGGACGGCCCTGGCGCGGCAGCAGAAGACCCAGGCGGATCAGCGAAAGGCCGTCCGGTCCTTTGGCCAGCTCCTCCGGGGCCAGTCGTCCGCCGTGATCCAGGAGAACACGCGGATCAACAAGTCGCGCGGGATGACTGAAGCCGATGCGACGGCCCAGGCGATCAAGGCCAAGGACGACGAGGACGGGATCCAGTCGGATCGCTGACTCCATGCCCCTCCTCAAAGGTCGCACCCCCGCCGTCCGATCGGCAAATATCGCCGAACTCCGTCGCTCGGGCTACTCGGAGCCGCAAGCCGTGGCGATCGCTTACGCGGAGTCCCGGCGATCAGGGCCAACGAAGAAAGGATCGACTCATGCTCATAGGCGCGTCGGCGGCCAGCGAAAACATCAAAACGTATAAGCGGCAAGGGATGTCGGAGGCGGCGGCCACCGCTAAGGCGTTCAAGGACGAGAGTCTGAGCCAGCGGGAATCCCGCATCCGCGATGCGGTGCGCGATCACGTCTCGCCACCGAAACAGGGGAAGGGGAAAGCCGAACCGTGTTGCGGCCCCTCGGACGCCTACTGTTACGTCAAGGACATTTTCGACACGCAGGGATTCGCGATCGTCGAGAAGGGCTCCACGCTCCTGCGCGTCCCCTTTACCGAAACCAAGGGGGTCGTGACGTGCGGTACCCCAACGGCGGTACGCGAAGTCAAGACGTACGAGCCGGTGTGACCCATGCCCAAACGCCTCCGGTTCGTCCGTCTCATCTGCCCGTACTGCACGTGGGGGTACCGCGGGCTCGATAGCCTCCAAGCCGCGCGGGCGCTCAAGATCCATCTCGGGGAGGGCCACCCGATCACGCAACGCACCCATCTCGAGGAATTTTTAGAGGGCCCTTCGGTGTTCGACGAAACCCTCCTCCTCGAGATGTCCGCGGCGTGGCCCGCATGAACGCCGTCGCTGTTCCCGCAGCCGGGCTGAATGCGGCCGTCCTCCCGCCCGGGTTCGTGCCCGGGATCACGCCCCTGATCAATCTGTACAATCCGGTCACGGGGACGAACGAGCCGTTCTACACGCCGACCCCCAAACAGTGCGAGCTGCACTTTTCGACCCAGCGCAACGTCCTCTATGGCGGCCGTGCGGGCACCGGCAAGACGATCGCGCTCCGCAACGATGGCCACGCGCGCTGTTTGACGCAACGCGGGTACCGCTGCCTTCTCGTGCGCCGGCAGATGACCGAACTGCGGGACACGCACCTCGACAAACTCTCGGTTGAAGCGGATGCCATCGGCGCGCGGTACCGGGCCTCCGAAACCACGGTCGTCTACACAGCCACGAATTCGCGGTTCCGGTTCGGCCACGTCGAGGATGATGCGGCTCTCAAGCAGTACCTCTCCTCGGAGTTCGATTGCATCTATTTCGATGAACTGGCCACGTTCACCGAATTCCAATTCCGCTTCCTCTGTTCCCGTCTCCGTACCCAAAAAACCGGCGACAAAGCCGGGTCCATTCCCCTCGTCCGCGCCGGCTCGAACCCGGGGATGATGTGGATGTACGACTACTTCATCGCGAAGGATGTGGACGCGGATCGCGACCCCGGTTACAACCCCGATCACTATCAGTTCATCCCGGCGACCGTGGCGGACAATCCGCATCAAGATCCCGCGGAGTACAACATCCGCCTCAACTCGCTTCCCACCGAAGCGTTGCGGAAGATGTACCGCGATGGAGACTTCGATTCCGTGGAAGGGCAGTTTTACGAGGAGTGGCAAGCCTCGCGCCCGTACGAAGGGGATCTGATCCCGTGGCACGTCATCACGGAGCTGCCGTACTTTCAGGGGAAACCCTGTCTCCTCACCCCGTGGATCGAAATTATTCGGTGCCTCGATTGGGGGTTCTCGGAAGAAGAACCGGGCGTGTGCGAATGGGTCGCGTGTCTCCCTGACGGGTCGGCGATTGCCTTCCAAGAGTACAAATTCGTCGGCACCACCCCCGAAAAACTCGGGCCGATTCTTAGGGAGATGTCGCAGTTCAATCGTGCCCTGCACGGCCGCACGGGGCCGATGAAAATCCGGTACACCGTCGCCGGGGAGGACGCGTTCGCGCACCGCACGGGTGAATCGATTGCCGAAACGCTGGCCAAGCGGAAGCATGGCGGGATTGGGATGATCGTGGGCGACAATTCGCACCCCGCGGGCTTCACGCGCGTCCACTCCTGGCTCAAAACCGAATTCTTCTCGACGCGCCCCTACCCGGCGATCCAATTTCTCTCGCCCTCTTCCGCTCACGGGTGGTCCGGATGTCCCTACGCGATCCGCACCTTCCCGTCGCTCACGAAAGACAAGCTCGATCCCACGAAAATCGGCTCGCACCAACCCGATCACGCGGCCGATGCGATCAAATACTGGGCGATGTCGCGTCCCAACCCGTCGCGCGAGGTCAAACCGTCGCTGTTGGCCGGTCTACCGCCCTACGTGCGCAAGGCCCTGCTCAAGAGTCAACCGCGCGCGAGCCGACTCGGCGTAGAATCAGTGCGCAAGCGTTAAGCAAAGGATCCTGTACATGGCAGAGCAAACTTCCACGGACCTCGCGCTTCCGACCGACGATCCAGGATCTGACCCAGCTCCCGCGGTCGGTGAGGAGGATGGAGGGAAGCGTGGATCGCGGACCGCGAAACTCCTGAAGGAAGGGGTGACGGCGTGTCGGCGCTTGCGACGCGAACTCCTGACCACGTGGCAGGACAACGTCATGTACCGGGTCGGCAAGCCGTTTCGCGAAGCGCCCGACGATGATACGGTGAACATTCCTGCCGATTGGAGCCGCACCAAAAACAAGCAGGCCCAAATCTTCACGCAATGCCCGACGATCAATCTGCGCGCCCGCGTGCCGGGCCTCGCTGCCGCCGCCCCCTTGGCCGCCGCGGCCCTGAATTTCGAGTTGCAGGAAAAGATCCACGCGGAATATGCGATGGACGAGTGCGCCGGGGATGGGATCAATGCGTCCGGCATCATGATCTCGATGGTCAAATATTTGGCCGCGTTCGGGGAAACTGTGGACGTCCCCGTGGTCGATACCTCGACGATTCCTCCCGGGGATCTCGAGGTCATGATCAAGGAAAAGTTGATCGAGACGCGCCCGTACACCCCCACGCTGTACGAATGCTACGACATCGATCGGATCTCGCCCGCGCGCTTTCTGTGGCCCGTCGAATTCAAGGGCTCGAATTGGCAGAAAGCTCCGTGGCTCGGCCACGAGGGCTACATGCCCCTCACCGATGCCAAGCGCATGGGGTGGGTGGAGGAGGACGAAGAAGGCGAAGCGATGGAGGTGGATGAACTCCTGATCGACGATGATCTCGAGTTGAAGCAGCTCCCCGTGGGCCGGTACGTCAAGTACATCCAGATTTTCTATCGCGCCGCGTTCTTCGACCCCCAGGAACGACACCCTCTCAAGATCAAGCGGATGGTCCTCGTCGAATCACGCACCGAAGGGGACGAGGAGGTCGATCCGGTCGTCGATGAGGATTTCCAGTGGCAGGAATGGGTGGAAGGGACGGCCGAAGTGGAGGCCGTGCTCCCGTCACCGGAGAACCCGCAAGGGACGCCCGCGCAGCCCGCGCGCCAAGGTCGGTACATCGGTATGACCAATTTCCCGATCAAAGTCCGGACCCTGACCACCGTCTCGGACCTCGCCATCCCGCCCTCCGACTCGGAAATGGGTCGGCCCCAGGTCAAGGAGATGATTCGATCGCGCTCGCAGATGATTCGCCAGCGCGAACACTCGCTCCCCATTCGCTGGTTCGACGTCAACATGGTGGACGAAGAGATCGCCGCCCTCCTGCGCGCGGGGGTGATGCAGGACATGATCCCGATGAACGGCCCGGGGTCCAATGCCATCGGGGAAGTGGCCCGCGCCAATTACCCGCGCGAAAATTTCGAGTTCATGCGGATCTTCAACGCCGATCTGGACGAAACGTGGGCGATGGGCGCGAACCAAATGGGGCTCGAGGCCCCCGGCGATCAGTCGGCAACCGAAGCCAAGATCGTGCAGTCGTCCGGGAACGTGAAAACGGAGTACGAACGCTCGAAAATGCTCGCCTTCTTCTTGGAGAACGCGAAGGGTGTGTTCGCGCTCATGCAGATGTTCTCGGACTTCGAGGACTACGTTGAGATCATCGGCCCCAACGGCGTGCGGACCCTCAAGACGTGGAACAAGGACTCGATCCCCGGAGACTACGTCTTCGAGGCCAAACCCGATGGGGCCGTACGCGTCGATATCAGCCAGAAGAAGGCCGAAGCGATCAACGTCTACAAACTGCTGCGTCGCGACCCGCTGATCAATCCCAGTGCGCCGATCACCGAGGTTCTGCAAACGCACGGGTACGATCTGTCACAATGGCTCGTGCCGCCACCGAAACCCAAGGCCGAAAAACCGAATATTCGGTATTCGTTCAAGGGTGAGGACATGATGATGGCCATCCCCCTCGCGCGCATGCAGAAAGCCGACGATGGCCCACTCACTGAGCAGGATATCGAAGCCGCTAAGAAGATGATCCAGTTGGCGCTCGAGATCATGCCCGCGGTCGCTGAAGCCGTGCCCGGGATGGTGCAGGATCCGACTGCCGAGGCCAACGCGAAAGCGGACACGACCCATCCCGGTCCTACGGCGTCCGTGCAGCCCTTGAATCGACGGTACGAAAATGCTGGAACCCCCGCGGCGACGGGTGGAGGATCGTAATGGCTGGAGGAGAGATTCGCTTGTCGGAATTGCCCCCCGTCCCACTCGTGGGGCAACCGTGCGTGGTCCACGCAGAAACAGCCGCGATCATGGTGACACTGACGTGCAAATGTCACCAGGACAACACGCCCGTATTCCTCCGTGGAGCCGACGTCGCCGCCGCGTGCATGCGGTGCGGGAACATTTACCAAATCGTCGCGGCATCCTACGACATTCGGAACCCCACGCAGGGGCTTCCCTCTGTCGGCGTCGCGGTGATGGGCAACCACCGCGCCGATATCAAGGTAGGGGGATAGGCGATGGCGAATCTGATCACCAACAAATTCAAATTTGAGGCGTTCACGGGAGACGCGAACCTCGATGCGGCGGATCTCCGGTGCTTGCTCCTCACGACAGCCGGAGCGCCGACTGCGGATACCAACTTTGTATCCGATATCGTTGCCAACGAGGTGACGGTCGGCGGGTACGCGCGACAAACCCTCACCGGGGAAACCGTCACTGAGGACGATACGAACGATTTCGCGTACCTCGATGCGAACGATCCCTCCTTCACCGCGCTCGTCGCGGGCGAGACGGTGGGATGGACGATCCTTTATCGTCACACCGGTGCCGATGCCACCGCGCCCGTGTACGCGGCGTACGACATCACCGACACGCCCACCAACGGGAGCAACATCGATATCACGTGGAATACGCCCGCCAACGGCGGACTGATCAAAGGAGCTTAACGACATGGCGAAGCCTACGATGCGGGATCGTCTCCAGGGATTTCTCAATCCCATTCGTGCTGGATCGCGCGTGTCGATCCCGATCGACCGCGAAATCCTTCCCCAGGTGATCAAAGCCTTCACGCACGTCCGGACGTGGACGTGTGGATGCGGCGCGGAACTCAAGATCCGCTCGCGCGACGATCACCCCGAAGGCAAATCCAATTTCATCGTGTACCCCACGGGTCACACGCTCGCCGGCCATAGCGTGCTGCCGCCATCCGAACTCACGTGGAACGGGTTGGCGACCGAACGGGGCTGGATCGTGGAGGGCGCGGTGCAGTGTCCCGCGTGCCAACGGGGGATGACGGTCGATGCGTACAAAGCAATGCGACGAGAGAGGGGCCAGTAGCATGCGTACCGTTCCACGACCGATCCCGGCACACAATTTGTTCGGCGACCATGGACCGCGCTGTCCGACGTGTTCGGGCCTCGGTCGCATTCTCCTGCTTGGGAGCTACGGCAATCCCACGCGATCCGCGTCGTCGTGTCGCTGCAAGGGGACCGGGCTCGATCTCGAGGCGATGCAACAGAGCAAAATCGCGGCGCTGGAGCGCCAGCTCGCGGCCCTCCAGCGTGATTACATGCGTTTGCGGACCGCCCGGGATCGCCGACCCCCCACGCTCAAAAATTCGCGTCAGTACTGGTCCGAAATGATCGCGTGGGCGACGGTGGACGGTACCGCGGTTGCCAACACGACGACGGAAGCGATTCTGTTCCCGAACGTCACCGTCCCCGCGAATTACATGCAGGACGGCCGCGTGCTCCGCCTCGAGTCGCATGGACGGTGGGGCAACGTGGTGACCAGTGTCCCGACGATGACCTGGGCGGTTCGGTGGGGCGGGGTGGGCGGCACGGTGCTCGCCACGACCGGGGCTATCGTCACCCCCGCCGCCGCGACGACCGCGGCGATCTGGTCCATGAAGGTCAAGATCACGACACGCAGCAACGGATCGACCGGGACGCTGTTTGTTGTCATGGAAGTGGCGATGGGGACCTCCACGGTGGCCACGTTCGGGACCGTCGCGCAGTACGGCCTTGTGCAATTCGGCGGATCAGCCGGCGTCGCGACGCCCGCCGCGGTGACGGCCGATCTGACCGCGGATACCGCCCTGTCTGTCACTCTCGATTGGTCAGCCGCCAATGCGGCCAACACGGCCACCGGGCACATGCACACGGTAGAATCGCTCAACTGACGCGCGATGGGGGCGTTGACCATCCCGGCTGCTTCGCGCTTCTATTTCCACGCGTCTGGGGCGATTGCGACGCCCACGAATCCCGCGTTCGATGCGGGCTGGGAACAAACGGGGCAAGCGGTCCGTCTGCCGATGGATCGCAAGCCCCAGCAAGGCCCGCAAACCGCCCTGGCCAATTCGGCCACGATCACGGTCCCCATTACGACGACGCAGCAAATTCTGTGTCATCAGTTCGTCTCGAATGAGGTGTTTCTCCCGGTCCGTCTCGACGCGAGTGTCACGTTCTCGATGGTCATGCGCACGATCGAGTCGTCGGCCAGTGCGAATGCCTTTCTGGCCTATGTGCTGCGCGCGGTGAGCGTCGATGGCGGGACGTTCCTCGGCACGTTGGCCTCGTCGATGACGAATGCGGGCACCGAATACGGAACGGCCGCGGCCACCAGAATCTTTTCAGCGATCGTGCTCACCGCAACGACGCTGAGTGAGCCCTGGCGATTAGTGATCGATCTCGGGGCACATGCCCAAGCCCCCGCCGCAGGGGCCTCGTACACGCATCGCCCCGGGACGTCGGCGGCCAGTGATTTTGCCCTCACCAGTGGCCTCACGACCGATCTGAATCCCTGGCTCGAGCTGAGTGCCGACCTGCGGGCGACGCCGATCAATAACGCCCAATCCTTCCGTGCCGCGAGTGGGATCTCGACCTCCATGGGAGGCTTTCGATGATCACGGCCGCACGGTTCACGGGCGTCGCGACCACGGATTGCTTGAGCCGCACGACCAATCTCCCAACGATCACCGGCTTCACGGTCATGGGATGGTTTCGGGCGGCTGTCGATACGGGAGCCACGCAGGACGCGTGTGTGTTTGGGACCACAGGCGGCAATGCGTACTTTCTCCAACGCAACATCGGTGGGTTGTTTGCGATCTATAACGGCGTGGGGGCGGTCACGGGATCCGCCATCGCGATCCAGCGGTGGGTGCATCTCGCGTACACGTGCGCGGGGACCGGGGCGGGTCAAGTGCTCGGGTACTTGAATGGCAATCTGGACATTACCCAGAATGGCAACGCGGGCATCACCGCGACCCTCCTCCGCATTGGGGGCGGCGGGGTGGGCTACGATGAACGGGTAAATGGATTCATGGCCGACGTGAAAATCTATGATGCCGTACTGACCCAAGCGGAGATCGATCGCGAGATGCGGCAGTACGCGCTCTTCCGCACCGCGAACCTCAACACCGAACTCAAGATGCTCACCGCTGCCACCGCCATCACCGACACCAGCGGCAACGGGTTCGATATGACGCTCGCCGGGACGATGGTGGATGATGCGGGTCCGCCCATTCCCGTTGTCGATAGTACCCGATTCGCCATTCCCCTCCGCCCCGCGATCTTTCGTCCAGGGATCGCGCGATGAGCTTCTTCCAACTCCGTTCCGGTACGCGCAACCCGCTCGCCACTTCCGTGGTGGCGGGCAACGTCGCGCTCGCCGCTGGGGATCAGCTCATTACCTTCACGGCCCCCGTGGCGACCCGTACGGTATCGGCCGTCGCTCGGGCCGCAGGGAATCAGACCCTCACGTTCACCGCGCCCCTCGCCACGCGAGTGGTGAGTACCGTGGCTCGAGCAGCCGGGGCGCAACTCGTGACGTTCACCGCCCCGGGAGCCACCGTGACTCTCGGGACCGTGGCCCGTGCTGCGGGGAGCCAAACGATCACCTTCACCGCCCCCGCCGCTTCAGTGGGTGGCCCAACGGTCCTCGCGGCCGGCAGTCAAACGATCACCTTCACCGCTCCGGTGGCCACGCGAGTGGTCAGTACCGTCGTCCGCACGGCTGGAGGGCAGCTCATCACCTTCACCGCTCCTGGGGCCACGGTCACTGCGAATATAATCGTCCCAGCCGGCAGTCAAACGATCACGTTCACGGCCCCCGTGGCGACGCGCACCGTCTCCACCGTGACACGCACGGCCGGGAGTCAGACGATCACCTTCACGGCTCCCGTGGCCTCGATTAGTGGCGGAGGAGCGGTGGTCGCGACGAACGTCAGTGCGTGGACGGGCATGTCGAGTCGCGAAGAATTCGGTCAGCATCACTGAGGAGCGTGCAGCATGTCTCAAGGCTATGATCGCCAGTACCCCGTTGGTCTGACCCCCCAGGTCGATGCCCCCGCCGTCAATACGGCCGCGGTGGTCACGATCGCCGCTCCTGGGGTTGGGTATCGTACCCTCATCAAACAATTGCTGTGGTCGTACTCCGCCGCCCCCACGGGTGGGCGCTTGACGATCACCGACGCGGGAGTCACGGTACTCGACATCGATATCATCGCCGGAGGACCGGGTCCGCTGATGGCCGACTACACCGGTGGGGACAATGCGGTCCTCGTGGTCACGTTGGCCGCGGCGACGATCACCGGCAAATTGACCGTGTGGTCGCACAAGACGTCCACGATCCCCGGCGTCGCGCGTTCTTGACGTCGGTGATACGCTCGTTCATGATCATGGCCGTTTCCCATGCCTAATTACGATCGCCAATGCGCCAACGGGCACCAGCAGCTCGATTGCTGGGAGCCCATGACGAATCCCGGCGATCCCGCGTGCCCGACGTGCGCCTTGCCGCTCGTGCGGACGCTCCTTGGTGGGCAGACCAACGCCGTCAAGGACGACAGTATTCCCGGTGGATTGTGGATCCGCAATGGATTGTGTCACCCCGACGGTACGCCCCGCCGGTACGATTCATGGACCGAGATCCACCGGGAAGCCAAACGCCTCGGCCTCGAGCCGAAGGTCAATCACGTGACCGATCCGCGGACCGGGAGTGACAAGAGCACGTTCACGACGCGGTGGTTCAGCGCCGATCTCACGAATTTTGACGACCCTGCCGTGCAGCTCCACCGCAAGCAAGCGATGGCCGCGTGGCTCGGGGTCACACTCGACGAATTCGAGCGGATCCGAAATCCGCCGCCACAAGATTTGCTGCCGATGGATGAGGTCGAATTCGCAATTCGCCACGAAGTCTCGCAGCACCGGCTCGTCGGTCATCTCAATGACGACTGACAACAGCACGCGCACTGGGTACGGCGCGACACCAACGGCCCATTCGCGGTTACTCAGCCGCGAGAACAATTGAGGGTGATGTATGGCAGATGATCTCACGTCCGCAATCACTGGAGCGATGGCGAGCGCCGGCATTTCCGAGGGTGGAGATGCGATCGACGCCGGCCCAAGCCTAGATGACGCCGCGGACACAGGGGACACGACTCCGGAGGGCGGCGACGAAGCCGCGACTCCCGACGCCGATGCGGATGACGCCGAGGCGGACGCGGGCACTGGCGACACAGGTGCGGAGGACGCGGACCCTGACGCAGAAGGGGAACCCGACGCAGAGGACACGGACGGAACGGGCGAGGCGGCCGATGATGAGCCTCCCGTGCAGAGTGAGGGTAAGGATCGGGGCAAAAAGAAGGATGGCCCGATACCGCTCGATCGGCACGAGAAGATCATCAAAAACATTCGTGCGGAGTACGAAGATCCCAAAACGGGTAAGTACACCGCCGTCGTGAACGAACTCACCGGGCTGGCGCGTTTGGTTACAGGCGCGCGGACCGTGGGCGATGGGTTGAGCGAAGTCAAGGCACGCGTGCGTGCGTTCGACATGGCGCAAACCAATCCCGAAGAGTTCGCGAAACGCATCGTCAAAGATCCCAAGATTGCCAAATTTCTCGTCCTGCGAGGCGAAGAGGGGGTCCTGACCCCGTCCAGCAAGCCGGCGAGCAAAGCAGGCGATCGTCCGAAGCCCAATGCGATCGTGCGGGACAGCGAAGGGAAAGCCGTCGTCGATCCCGACACCAATGAACCGGTCCGGTATTACGACGACAAAGGACTCGAAGCTCTGTCCGATTGGCTCGAGGCGCGCGCGGATGAGCGAGCGGAAACCGCCGCTGAGAAGGTGCGTCGCGAACTGAAGGATGAGTACGACACGAAGTACGGTCCCATTTATGATCGCGAGAAGGCGACGGAACTGTTTGCCGAGGAAGTGCAGGGGCAACGGGAGCTGATCGCGTACGCGCGGGATAATTGGGAAGACTTCGTACCGAACGAGCCCGCGATCCAAGCCCTCGTGCTCTCACCCGAGGGTGCGAAGCTGACGCTGTTTGATGCGTACCGCAAAATCGTGGTGGGTGGCTACAAGGCCAAGACCGCGAAAAAGGACACCGATCTGCGGAAGCGACATCTGTCGGATCTCAACCGCAAAACCAAAGCTGCACAGCCCGCCGTCCCAGGTCACCCGGCCCCCGTGCTCCACGAAGAGAGTGGGGGATCGAGTGACGAGTTGACCCGTACCATCATGGGCGCGGTACGACGCAGCGGACTCAACAAGTAGGGCCATCATGCCGAGCATTGCCCAGATCACCGCGGTCAGCTACAACGCGGTGCTGGCGAAGATGAGGAAAGCGGACAACCAGTGGAACGAATCCGCCCTCATGAAAGAGTACGAACGTCAGGGGTACATCAAGCGTGTCCCTGGCGGACCCCAGATCGAAGCGACCCTGGACTATCGCCGGAACCCCGGTGCTGGATTCCAGGCGTTCGATCTCGATCCGTTGGCCATGGGCAAAACGGATGTCATCACGGCCGCCCTCTACGACCCAGGACAGCTCTCCGTCCCCGTGGTCTGGAGCAAGGCCGACGAGGCCAAGAACCCCACGGTCAACCAGAAGGTGGCGCTCACCAAGCAGCTCCTCGAGAACGCCATCAACTCGCACGATGACATCGTGGAACAGGCGCTATTCGGTGTCATCACGACCGGGTTCTTGGGCTTTCAGTCGTTGATCCCCGACTCCGGTCAGGG
>Ga0137437_1000469_pt1 | contig 12568 bp, 10 predicted proteins | sample EasRivERMGT138_2_FD_102332 | JGI IMG/M metagenome (GOLD analysis project Ga0137437, IMG submission 102332) | Soil microbial communities from meander-bound floodplain in the East River, Colorado, USA - East River MetaG ERMGT138_2 | ecosystem: Environmental > Terrestrial > Soil > Floodplain ...
CGCGCAAGTTCGCCATCGTTAGGGCGCGCATTCTAACCTCAGCCGCTAGTTCGACGAACGATGGATGGCTGCGGCACACCGTGGAGGCGGCTCCGGGGGATGGTAGGCCGTTTCCAGGCATTTGAACGAAATGATCCGCGCACGGCGACGGCGGCCAATGTACAGGCTTTGAACCGGTCCCCGCGGCCTCACGGCGCCGAGCGGCCGAGGGCCACCGTACATTGGTCCACAGGCTCTGGCGGATGGAAGGCGGTGTGCAGACAGGCGAACCCGAGCGTCCCGGCTCGCGAGTCGTACTCCATTGGTTCGCCGGTGTAGGGATTGCGGAGCGTGGAAGACCGGACAAGCGTTGCCACGTCCAGGTCCGGGCGCTCTTCGATCTGCGCCTGGAGCAGGAGAAGCGTGATCCGGCCATCCTCATCGTGCACTCGCGCGGGAAACAGGTGCGCATCCCAGGTCGACCTGCTCAGCGCCAGTTTGCCGCCCAGGTTGTAGAACATGCCTGGCGCCACATGGAACTCATGTCGCAACGGCTCGTATCCTTTGCGGTCGTAGTACTCCCGTGCGTCGAGTGACGAAAGTCCTAGCAAGGGTTCGATTGTTTCCCGGAACTCCTGGTTGAACGTTGCGTTCTTCTGCAGCAACAACCGAACCACCCACGACGCATCACCGGCGACGGATGGCGTGCCGCCCAGCAGCGAGGTGCGTGATTCGGACAGGAAGGCGGCGCCAATATCGCTCTCCTCCCGTGTGAACGGACGAACGAAGCCGCGCAGCTGCTCCAGGTCGCGGGCATCGAGCTGACGCTCGCGCATCAGGGTCGACAGGAAATCGTGCGCCCAGCGGATGGCGGCCAACGCTGACATTTTCGTGCCGAGTAGCTGCGCTTCGCGCAACGTCATGCGCCAGAAGGCCAGCTCCTGCGATGCCTTCTCCAGGAACACGTCCGTCGGGTCGGTACGGAAGCTGATCGCGAGGCGCACCCTTCCAAGCTCCTGCATCGGCCCGAGCGGAGGCCACGGCGACATGGGATCGGGCGCCGGGGTTTCGACGTAGTGCGCTTGCTGCAGCAGGTTTTCGTACCGCGGAAAAAGCACCGCGAGTGGCGGTTCCTTCGGATCGAGCGCTTCAGCTTGCGCGATCAATCGCTGCGCGCAATCCAGGCGGTACCGAGGCAGGCAAATCTGGCCGAGCGACTTCACCCCTGCCGAAGGCGCGGCCGTCTGTCGTGACCTGTTCGCGAACCCGACAATTGTCAGCGACTCGCCAAGGATGGCCTGTTTTTCTTGCTTGCCGATGGTCGCCGGTTCACCCCGGTCGCGTCGCGCCTGCAGGATGCCGATGATTTCGACGCCCGCCGCGCGTGGATCACGGCCCTCCGCGGCCAGGAATCCCAGTGCGAGCGGGTAAGCATTGCCATCGAGCGTCACAGGCTGCGGCTTTCGCAGCGCTTCGAGCTCAGGCAACAGGGGCTCGTCGAACCAGGATAGGTTCAGCAGGACGACCGCGAGAATTGCCGCAACGGCGGTGAGCAGGACCATCAGCGCCATGCCTCTGGGCCGGCGAAGACTCGCGGAATTCGGGGCGGGAATTTTTCGCGTTGTCCCGCTCAAACGATTAGGTCGCCGAAATGGAGGCTAGGGTCGGAATCGAACCGGCATAGACGGCTTTGCAGGCCGCTGCATAACCATTCTGCCACCTAGCCACGGTCCGAACGGACGAGGACTCGAAGAATTGGAGCGGGAAACGAGACTCGAACTCGCGACCCCGACCTTGGCAAGGTCGTGCTCTACCAACTGAGCTATTCCCGCATCCTGGAGAGGGCGCAAATTCTAGGGCCAGCTTCGGCCAAGTCAAGGAATTCCCTCACCGGCAAGCCCTTCTTTTACAAGCCCCTCTTTCGTAAGAGTGTGCATAACCGAAGCGACGGAATCCGCATTGCGCCAGCGGGCCCGGCTTTCGGCCGTAACGAATTTCTCCGTCACCGCGTAATCGAGCATGGCGTACAGGGGCGCGAAGTAGTTTTCGATGTTCGCGAGCACTACGGGTTTCGCGTGCAATCCGAGCTGCGCCCAGGTGACGATTTCGACCAGTTCGTCGAACGTGCCCATGCCACCGGGCAGTCCCACGAAGCCGTCCGACATCTCGGCCATGAGCGTCTTGCGCTCGTGCATCGTATCCACCACATGCTGACGCGTGAGGTTCGGATGCGCGAGCTCGCGCTCGATGAGCATGCGCGGAATGACGCCGATGACGCGCCCGCCCGCCTTGAGCGTTGCGTCCGCGACGATTCCCATGAGTCCGAGCCGGCCACCGCCGTACACCAGAGTAATACCGGCCTGCGCCAGCGCTGACCCAAGCTCCTGCGCCGCGGCCGCGTAGCTAGGCCGCGCGCCGGGCGCGGAACCGCAGAACACACACACAGATCGGGTCATCCCGAGCCCCGCAGGTCAGGCCAGGCGGCGCGCAGATACGAAACCGCCGACACCAGCGTCAATGCCGCCGCGATGACCGTGAGCACGAGACCGATCTCGAACACCGGCAGGCTGATGCCCGGCAGGATCGGCAGGTTCCAGCGGAACAACATGCAGGACAAGCCGACGATCTGCAGAATGGTTTTGTACTTGGCGAGCTGGCTCACCTTGACCTTGCCGCGCTGGCCGATCTCGGCCATCCATTCGCGCAGCGCGGAGATGGCTATCTCGCGGCCGATGATCACGATCGAGCACACCACCAGGATGAAGCGCACCGACTCGGGCCGCAGCGTCGCATGGCCGCCGTCGAGACCTTCGATTCCCGGCACGATGATCGGCGGCATCTCCTTGCTCACCAGCAACACCAGCGCGACGGCGACGATCAGCTTGTCGGCCACCGGATCGAGAAACGCGCCGAGACGCGAAGTCTGACCCATGCGGCGCGCCAGGTAGCCGTCGAGCGAATCGGTAATGCCGGCCAGGCCAAACAACAATCCCGCCGCCGGATCGGCCCATTTGAATGGTAGATAGAACAACACGACGACCAGCGGAATCGCGAAGATCCGCAGCCAGGTCAGCGTGTTGGGCAAGTTCCAGATCATGTTCGGCGCGGTGCGTCAGGCTCCCGGGTGCAGATGATCATAAAGGGTGCGCGCCAGCGTTGTCCCGATTCCGCTGACCGCCTCGAAGTCGCCGACGCCAGCGCGCAGCAATCCCTGCATGCCACCGAAGTGCCGCAGTAATGCTCGACGTTTAGCGGGTCCGAGTCCCGGCACGGTCTCTAACACGGATTCGTTGTGGCGCCGCGCGCGGCGCTTGCGATGTCCGGTGATCGCGAAGCGATGCGCCTCGTCGCGAATGCGCTGGACCACGCGCAGTCCCGGCGACTCGGGTCCGGGCACGATGGGTATTGGGTCGCCAAATACGAACAAGCGCTCCTGCCCGGCCTTGCGATCCGGACCCTTCGCGACGCCCACGAGCGTGAGTGAGTCAAATCCCAGTTGCGTGAGTTCCGCGTGGACCTCGTTGATCTGACCCAGGCCGCCATCGATCAGCAGTACATCGGGCGCAATCACTTCACCGGCGCGAATCCGCTCGTAGCGGCGCTTCAACGCCTGGCGCAGCGCGCCGTAATCATCGCCCGGAGTCACACCGGTGATGTTGAAGCGGCGGTACTCCTTCTTTATGGGTCCTTCCGGCCCGTACACGACGCACGACGCGACAGTGCCCTCGCCCCCGGTGTGGCTGATATCGAAACATTCGAGGCGCGCGGGTACGCGCGGCAGCCGCACCAACCGCGCAAGATCTTCCAGCATCGCGCCGATGTCCGCGCGGCGCGCGCGGCGCATGCGCAACGCGGCTTCCGCATTCTCGAGCGTCATGGCCATCCAGCGCGCCGGCAAGGCGCGCGACGGACGCCACACGCGCGTCGCGCTGCCGGCGCGCGTGCTCAATGCGTCGATCAGTGATTCGGCCTCGGCGAGCTCGAGGTTCACGAGAATCTCCGCGGGCGGCGGGGTCTCCGCGTAGTACTGCATGAGAAACGAAGCCAGCGCTTCGTTCGGTTCCGCGAGCGCGCCCTTGGGGAAGTAGCTCGTCGACCCCAGGTTGCGGCCGCCGCGAATGATCATCACCGACACCGCGAATTCACCCGGTTCGCCGACCAGCGCAAACACGTCGATGTCGCGATCGCCCTCCGCCGTCACGATCTGCTGGGCCTGCACCTGCTTGAGTGCCGCCAACTGATCACGCAACGCCGCGGCACGTTCGAACTGCAGCGCCTCGGCGGCCGTTTCCATCGCCGCCGCGAGTTCGCTGTACACCTCGTCGTTGCGGCCCTCGAGCACTTTCACCGCCGCGGCGATATCGCGCGCGTAGTCCTCGCGGGAGATGAGTTGCACGCACGGCGCCGAGCACCGGCCGATCTGGTGCTGCAGGCACGGGCGGCTGCGATTTTCGAAGAAGGTGTCGCGGCAGTTCCGGATGCGGAAGATCTTCTGCACGCTTTGCAGCGTTTCCTTGACCGCGCCCGCGCTCGGGAACGGGCCGAAGTAGCGCCCCGGCAGACTGCGCGGCCCGCGGTAGAAGACCAGGCGCGGATACTCGTGCCCCGCCGGTAGATAGATATACGGGAAGCTCTTGTCGTCGCGCAGCACGATGTTGTAGCGCGGCTTGTGCTCCTTGATGAGGTTGTATTCGAGCAGCAGCGCTTCGGTCTCGGAGTTCGTCAACGTGACTTCGATGCGCGCGATGTGGGCGACGAGCGCCTGGACCTTCGGGTCGACGTTGCTCGCGAGGAAATAGTTGCCGACGCGATCACGCAGGCTGCGCGCCTTGCCGACGTACAGCAGCTCTTCCTTGCCGTCGTCGGAAACGCCAGTCCTGGAAGAACCATACATGCGGTACACGCCCGGCCGGCGCGGCAGGTTCGCGATGAAGTCCGCGGGATCGAATTGGGCGGCGGGTTCGCTCACCCGAGAGATCATAAACCGGCGAGCGTCGCGGCCCGCCTCAGCACCGCGAGGAACATCGGGGTGGTAAGCCTGCGTGTCTGGGTGTTGTAGCGGCTGCAGTGATATGAATCGATCAGGTGCCGCCCGTCGGGCAATACGAATTCACTGCCATGGCCGAACTTTGTGGCGCTGCGCTTCAAGCCCGCCGCGATCAACACGGCCTCGTGCGCCACGACGCCGAGCGCCAGGACCGCTTTCACCGACTGCAATTGCGCGAGTTCCGCCGCCAGATACCGGTTGCAGGTCTTGATCTCGGCGGGCAGTGGCTTGTTGGCGGGCGGCAGGCATTTCACGGCATTCGTGATGCGCACTCCGCTCAGTTTCAGGCCGTCCTTGCGATGCACGGAAACCGGTGCGCTCGCCAGGCCCAGCGCGTGCAGAGATTCATAAAGAAGGATGCCCGCGTAGTCGCCGGTGAACGGCCGGCCGGTGCGATTCGCGCCGTGCATGCCGGGCGCAAGACCTACGATCAGCAGTTGTGGCGCCGTAGCTCCAAACGGCGCGACCGGTTTGCAGTGATATTCGGGATTCTCATGCGCGGCGGCGCGCAGAAATGCGGCGAGCCGTGGGCATTGCACGCAGTCCGCGCGAAATGTGGCCGTCATGGATCCAAGGAGTCTTCAGCCCTTCATGCGGCGGATGATCGCATCGCCGAAGCCGGAGCACGTGAGCAGCGTGGCGCCGGGAATCAGCCGCTGCAAATCTTCTTCGACATTCTTGCGAGCCGCGATGTCGCGCTTGGTGGCGCGGATGGCCTCGCGCAGGCGCGCGAGGTCGTAAGTCATTTCCTTCGCGGCGATGGTGTCGGCGACCGCCTGGAGGATGAGATCCGCCGCCTCGGTCCAGCCGATGTAGCGCAACATCATTTCCGCGGACAGGATGATCGAGCCGGGATTCACGCGATCCTTGCCCGCGAAGCCCGGCGCGGTGCCGTGCGTCGCCTCGAACACCGCGAGCCCGTCACCGATGTTGCCGCCCGGCGCGATGCCGATGCCGCCCACCTGCGCTGCGAGCGCGTCGGAGATGTAATCGCCGTTCAGGTTCAGCGTGGCGATGACGTCATAGTCTTCCGGTCGCAGCAGCACCTGCTGGAGGAAGTTGTCGGCGATCACGTCCTTGATGACGATCTCTTTGCCGTTGATCGGATTCTTGAAACTGCACCAGGGCCCATTGCCAATAGGCTGTGCACCGAATTCTTCCTTCGCGAGTAGATAGCCCCACTGCATGAAGGCACCTTCGGTGTACTTCATGATGTTGCCCTTGTGCACCAGCGAAACCGAGACGCGGTCGTTCTCGATGGCGTACTGGATGGCCTTGCGCACCAGGCGCTGGCTGCCCTCTTTCGAGACCGGCTTGATGCCGAGCCCGGAACTCGCCGGGAAACGGATGCCCGTGACCTTGAGCTCGTTTTGCAGGAAATAGATGAGTCGCTGCACTTCCGCCGAACCGGTCGGAAATTCGATGCCGGCGTAGATGTCCTCGGTGTTTTCGCGGAACACCACCATGTCGGTCAGCGACGCGTCGGCCATCGGCGTCGAGACGCCGGGAAAATAACGGATGGGCCGCACGCAGGCGTACAGGTCGAGGTTCTGGCGCATCGCCACGTTCAGCGAACGCATGCCGCCACCGACCGGGGTACCCAGCGGTCCCTTGATGGACACGACGAAATCGCGCAGCGCGGTCAGTGTCTCGTCGGGAAAGCCGGTGCCGTAGAGCTTCGCGGCCTTGTCGCCGGCAAACACTTCGACCCAGGAAATCTTGCGCTTCGCGCCATACGCCTTCGTCACCGCGGCGTTGACGACCTTGAGCATCACCGGCGTGATGTCGATGCCGATGCCGTCGCCTTCGATGAAGGCGATGATGGGATTGTCCGGCACGTTGAGCGACGCGTCCGGATTGATGGTGATGCGCTTGCCGTCCTTGGGAACCGCTATTTTTTCGTACTGCATGTCGAAGACAGCAGCAATTAGCGTGCCGGACCGTGCCGACCGATCAGCATCGCCATCTCGAGCGCCTGCTCGTAGTTCAACCGCGGGTCGACCGTCGACTTGTAGGCACGCGCAAGATCCGCATCGGTGAGTCCGCGCGCGCCGCCGGTGCATTCCGTGACGTCTTCGCCGGTCAGCTCGATGTGCACACCGCCCAGGAACGAGCCGTTGGCCTCGTGAATCTGGAACGAGAGCTCGAGCTCTTTCAGGATGTTTTCGAAGCGGCGAGTCTTCAGGCCGCCCGAGCTCGTCTCGGTGTTGCCGTGCATCGGGTCGCACACCCACAGCACCTGCTGACCGGTTTCGCGTACCGCCTTGATCATCTTCGGCAGGCCCTTCTCGACATCCTTGGCGCCGAAGCGATGAATGATCGTGAGCCGGCCGGGTGTGTTCTGCGGATTGAGCGTGGCAACGAGTCCCTGCAGCCAGCCCGCATCCATCGCGGGGCCGATCTTCACGCCCATGGGATTCGCGATGCCGCGGAAGAATTCGACGTGCGCGCCGTCGAGCGCCGCGGTGCGCATACCGATCCACGGCATGTGCGTCGAGAGGTTGTACCAGCGCTTCTGGCGTTCGATGTAGCGCGTCTGCGCCTGCTCGTAGTGCATGAGCAGGCCTTCGTGCGACGCGTAGAAATCCACCGACGTGACTTCATGCGGCGCGCGGCCGCCGCTCACGCGCTCGAAGAAGTCCAGCGAGTCGCCGATGGAGTCGACGATCTTCTGGTACTGCTCGATCAGCGGCGAATGCTTCATGAACCCCAGGTCCCAGTACCTCGGGTGATGCAGATCGGCGAAACCGCCGTCGCACAGCGCGCGCACAAAGTTGAGGGTGAGCGCGGCGCGTTCATAACCTCTTAACAGCAGCGTGGGGTCGGGCTCACGCGCCACCGCGGTGAACTCGGAACGATTCACGAGGTCGCCGCGAAACGCCGGCAGCGTCACACCGTTGCGGGTTTCGGTGTCCGCCGAACGCGGCTTCGCGTACTGGCCGGCCATGCGACCGACACGAATGATGGGCTTCTTGAGTCCGTGCAGCAGCACCAGGCTCATCTGCAGAAGAATCTTGAGCTTCTTCGCAATCTTGTCCGATTCGCATTCTTCAAACGTCTCGGCGCAGTCACCGCCCATCAGCAGGAACTTGTTGCCCTGCTGCGCTTCGGCCAGCCGCTCGCGCAGCTGCTCGATTTCCCACGACACCACGAGCGGCGGCAGGCGCGACAGTGACGCGACCGCGCTTTCGAGCGCGGGCAAGTCGTTGTAGCGCGGTTGTTGAGCCGCGGTGCGGGTGGTCCAGCTTGCGGGATGCCAGGCAGATGTATCGGGGGTACGCATGTTGCGAACTATTCTAATTCATAGGGTTACGGCACACTACCGCCAAACGAGGGAATCATGAACAAAGTTTTGATCCTGGGTGCCGGCAAGATCGGCGCTCTCATCTCTGGATTGCTGGCGGAGTCAGGCGATTACGACGTAACTCTTGGCGATGTCGACGCATCGGCCGCGGAAGCGGTGGTCAAGGCACACGGCTCGAAGGCGCTGCGCGCGGTGGCGCTCGATGCCTCCGACACCAAGGCACTCGAGCGGCATTTCGCAACCTCCAAACCGCACGCGGTCATCTCCAGCCTGCCGTATTACTGCAATCCCGGAGTCGCGAAGGCGGCCCGCAAGGGCAACGCTCACTACTTCGACCTGACCGAAGATGTCGCGGTCACCCAGGCGGTGCGGCGGATCGCGCGTGGTGCACCGAAGGCGTTCGTGCCCCAATGTGGACTCGCGCCGGGGTTCATCAGCATCGCCGCCAACGAACTCGCCAAGCATTTCGACGAGCTGCGCTCGATCAAACTACGCGTCGGCGCCCTGCCCCAGCACCCTAACAACGTGCTCAAGTACTCGCTGACCTGGTCCACCGAAGGACTGATCAACGAATACGGGAATCCGTGCGAATCGGTGGTGGACGGCAAGATCGTCGCCGCCGCGCCGCTCGAAGGTCTCGAGGAAATCGAGATCGACGGCATGCGGTACGAGGCGTTCAACACTTCGGGAGGTCTCGGATCGCTGGCCGAGTCCTACGGCAAGCAATGCGAACAAATAAATTACAAGACCATGCGGTATCCCGGGCATTGCGCGCAGATGCGCCTGCTCATGAATGATCTCAAGCTCAACTCCGATCGCCCCACGCTGAAACGCGTGCTCGAACACGCCGTGCCGCAGACGCTGCAGGACGTCGTGATCGTGTACGCGGCCGTCGCAGGCAAGCAGGATGGCGAATTGCGCGAAGAGAACTACGTCAACAAGATCTATCCACAGATGATCGCGGGGCGCCTGTGGTCGGCCATCCAGGTGACCACCGCCGCCGGGATCACCGCCGTCGTCGATCTGGTGCTGTCGAGTCCGCGCAAGTACAAAGGCTTCGTCGCGCAGGAGCAGTTCGACCTGCCCGCGATTCTCGACAACCGCTTCGGGCAGTACTACGCGCCCGGCGGCACGAAAGACCTGTCATCCGCGATCGTGGTCAAGGGCCAGGCGGGCCACCAGCGGCGCACAGGAAAATCCGCACCGGTGTCATCCTCAAAGAGGGGACGCAAGCCATGAGCGCCGCGGCAGTCAAACCGGATGTCGCCGGAATCCTGAAGCGGCTCGGCATCGATTCCATCAACGCAGGCAGCTGGTCCGGCAGCCTCGGCTGGTCGAAGGACGTCGCCGGAACTGCGATCGCCTCGATCAATCCGGCGACCGGTGAAACGCTCGCGCAGGTGCGCGGCGCCACCGTCACCGACTATGAGGCCGTGATGCGCAGCAGCCTCGAGGCCGCCGCCGCGTGGCGCAATGTGCCCGCGCCGCGCCGCGGCGAGGCCGTGCGGTTGTTAGGCGACGCACTGCGCGCGGCCAAGGACGATCTCGGCGCCCTCGTGACGCTCGAGAACGGCAAGATCAAGGCGGAAGGTCTCGGTGAAGTGCAGGAGATGATCGACATCGCCGACTTCGCGGTCGGTCAGTCGCGCATGCTCTACGGTCTCACGATGCATTCGGAGCGGCCGCAGCACCGCATGTACGAGCAGTGGCATCCGCTCGGCATCGTCGGAATCATTTCCGCGTTCAACTTCCCGGTGGCGGTGTGGGCCTGGAATGCATTTCTCGCCGCGATCTGCGGCAACGTGTCGGTGTGGAAACCCTCGCCGAAGACGCCGCTCGCCGCGATTGCGGTTCAGCACATCTGCAACCGCGTCATGCGCGAGCACAACCTGCCGGCGATCTTCCAGATGTTCATCGACGCCGGCACGGAACTCGCCACGCGCTTCGTCGACGACAAGCGCGTGGCGCTGGTGTCGTTCACCGGCTCCACCGCAATCGGCCGCAACGTGGCCGAGCGCGTGGCGCGGCGCCTCGGCAAAGTGCTGCTCGAGCTCGGCGGCAACAATGCGATCATCGTCGATGAAACGGCGGATCTGAAACTCGCGGTCCCGTCCATCGTGTTCGGCGCGGTCGGAACCGCCGGGCAACGCTGTACAACGACGCGCAGAGTTCTCGTGCACCGCTCCCGTCTCGATGAGCTCGAAAGGAAACTCGTGCACGCCTATGCGCAGGTGCGCATCGGCAACCCGATCGATCCGGCGACGCTCATGGGTCCGCTGATCGACAAGGGCGCCGTCGAAAGATATTCACAGGCGATCGTGCAGGCCAAGGCCGCCGGCGGCACGGTGCTCACCGGCGAGAAGCTGCTCGAGGGCAAGGGCAACTTCGTTCAGCCCACGATCATTCGCGCGCAGAACGACTGGCTCATCGTGCAACACGAGACGTTCGCGCCGGTGCTGTACCTGATTCCGTTCGATTCGCTCGACGAGGCGATCGAGATGCAGAACGCATCGGCGCACGGCCTGTCGTCTTCGATCTTCACCGACCGGCTGCAACATGCCGAAGCGTTTCTGGCCGCGTCGGGCAGCGACTGTGGTATCGCGAACGTCAACATCGGCACCTCGGGCGCCGAGATCGGCGGCGCATTCGGCGGCGAGAAAGACACGGGCGGCGGGCGCGAGTCGGGCTCGGATTCCTGGCGCGCCTACATGCGCCGCCAGACGAACACGATCAACTGGAGTCGCGAGCTGCCGCTCGCGCAGGGCATCTCGTTCGAAGTGAAGGAATAATGGGGTCAGACCCCATTTCTGCCGGGTAGTTGGAGCTCGAGGCGCGCACCGCCGAGATGCGACGCATCGATGCGCAGCGTTCCGCCGTACAGCGCCACGGCATCGTGAACCATCGCAAGCCCCAGCCCGTAACCGGGCGTCGCTTCATCGGCGCGGCCGCCGCGCTCCAGCACCCGGGTGCGATCGCCCGCGGCGATTCCCTGCCCGTCATCGTCAACGCTGAGCCGCAGTGCGTGGCGCGAATCCGCGCCCGGCTCCACATGCGCTTCAATGCGCACCCGTCCCTTCGCCCACTTGCAGGCGTTGTCGAGCAGATTGCCGAGCAGCTCCGTGAGATCGGCGCGATCGCCGATGAATTGCGCGCTCGGCGCGATAACCGTTTCGAACAACAGGTCCTTGTTGCCATAGACCTTGAGTAACGCCGCGCGCAGCTCAACCACGATAGGCGCGAGGTCTACCGGCGCCTGACCTAACAACACGCCGCCGCTGGCCGCCGCGCGTTTCATCTGGTGTTCGATGATGCCGCTCATGCGATCGATTTCGGCATCGAGTGCGCCCTTGCCAGCGCCGCCCGCGCCGAGCGCCTGCCGCATCACCGCGAGCGGCGTCTTGAGACTGTGCGCGAGATTGCCGAGCGTGTCGCGGTAGCGCCGGATGCGCTGGCGCTCGCCATCGAGCAACGCGTTCAGATTGCCGGTGACCGGCGCGAGTTCGCTGGGCCAGCCCTCGCCCAGCCTTTCGCGCGTGCCGGCCTCGACTTCCTTGATCTCGCGCTCGAGCCGGCGCATCGGCTGCGACAGCCAGCGCAGCAGCAGCGCCAGGGTCGCGACGAACAACAACGCGAGCCCCGAGAACCAGCCCACCAGTTGCTGGCGAAATCCCGCGACCTGCTCGTCGTACGCCACGAGGCTCGATGCCACACTGAAGGTGAAGCGCGCGGGCTTGCCGTGCAGGTCATCCCATACGATCCCGCGGCTCGCCACCGCGAGACGAATCGGCGTGGCGGCGATATCCGTGTAGAAGAACCGCCGCTCACCGCCCTCGAGCGCGGGTCCAAACTGCACCGCCGTGCCGGTCGTAGATTGGGAGCGCCAGATGCTTTCGCCGCTGCCCGAACGTATCTCGGCGTAGAGCCCGGAGCCCGGCGTATCGAAGCGTGTGTCGAGCAGCGCGGTCGGCGTCACCGACTCCGGACCATCGGGATCGGCCGCCGCCACCAGTGCCACCATTTGCGCGTCCAGCACTTCGCGCAAGGAGCGCTCGGCCGCGTGGCGGAACAGCATGTCGAGCAGGAACACCGTGAGGGCGAAGAACACCACCAGCACGGCGAATACCGAAAGCATCAGTCGCCGCTTGAGCGATGGTTGAGACACCGCCTAAGTCCTTCCGCGTCTAACTACGTGCCGGCAGTGCGCGAAATCGCGAAGCGGTAACCGCGTCCGCGCAGCG
>Ga0137437_1000470_pt1 | contig 12564 bp, 5 predicted proteins | sample EasRivERMGT138_2_FD_102332 | JGI IMG/M metagenome (GOLD analysis project Ga0137437, IMG submission 102332) | Soil microbial communities from meander-bound floodplain in the East River, Colorado, USA - East River MetaG ERMGT138_2 | ecosystem: Environmental > Terrestrial > Soil > Floodplain ...
AAGGCGGCCGCGCCGGCGTCGCGCTGGTGGCGGTGCCGCTGATCGAGCATGGCCACCTCCGCGGGATCCTGGCCGCCGACCGCGACGCGCCGTTCACCGAGGCCGATCGCGATCTGCTCGCCGATGCGAGCGCCCAGGTCCTGCGGGTCGTGCAGTCCGAGCAGGTGTTCCGCGCCGTCGAGCGTGCCAAGTACGAGCACGAGCGGTTCTACCAGGCCACCGCGATGCTCGGCCGCGCGCTCACCGTCGAGCAGGTGATCGAGACCGCGTTCGACGCCGCGGCCGCGATCGTCGAGTACGACGCCGCCGTGATCGCGTTCTACGACAGGCCGAAGGCGCGCCACAAGATCGCCGCGGTCCGCGTGCGGCCGGGCGGCGAGGGCATCGTCGATCCCGCGCAGCTGACCGACCTCGAGTTCAAGGACAACGCCGGGCTGGCGTCGATGGTGGTCAAGAACCGGCACTACCTGCCCGCCGGTGGCGAGCCGCGCGAGGTCACCGCGCCGATCTACACGCGCAAGGTGAAGATCGAGGACGCCCGGTCGCTGCTCGTATTGCCGCTGCTCGCCGCCGACGAGCCGGTCGGGACGCTGACGCTGGTGGCGCGCGCCGAGAAGCGGTTCGGCAAGGACATCCGCGAGATGCTCGCGGTGATCGCCAACCAGGTCGCGATCTCGCTCGAGAACGGCTTCCTGTATCGCAAGATGGAGACCATGGCGACGACCGACGGGCTCACCGGTCTCACCAACCACCGCACGTTCCAGCAGCGGTTCGCCGAGATGCTCGAGCGCGCGGCGCGCCACAACCACCGCGTGGCGCTGCTCCTGTGCGACGTCGACTTCTTCAAGAAGGTCAACGACAACTACGGCCACCCGGTCGGCGACGAGGTCTTGCGCCGCGTCGCCCGCGTGCTGCAAGAAGTCCCGCGCAAGATCGACGTCCCGGCGCGCTACGGCGGCGAGGAGTTCGCCGTCTTGCTCGACAACGTCGACGTCGTGCAGGCCAAGCAGGTCGCCGAGCGGATCCGGATCGAGATCTCGCGGGTCGTCGTCGAGAGCGACAAGGGCCCCTTGTCGGTCACCGAGTCGATCGGCGTCGTGGTGTTCCCCGACGACGGCCGCGACCGCGCGACGCTCATCGAGCGCGCCGATCTGGCGCTCTATCATGCCAAGCACACCGGCCGGAATCGCGTCGTCACCTGGGCCGAGGCCCAGGCCGAGAAGACCAAGAAGGCGAGCTGAGCTGCGATCGGTGAGGCGCCGCGAGCGCGGGTTTTCCGATGCTCGAAGTTGCGTCGTTGCGCCGATCCTTCGCGGCCCGTCGCCGCTCATGCCATGCGAAACGCCGCGATCGCAGCCGGTGACCCAGCCGCTGGTTGCGGCGCTTCACACGCGTCCGAAGTCGACCGACCGGTTCCTGCGATCCAGCGGTGGACACGCGCGGCCAAGGCCGTAGATTGAGACCGTGCTCGCTCGCGTCCTCGCCTTGCTGTTCGCCGTCATCATGATGATGACAGCGGCGGCGGCGCACGTGTGCGCCTCGCCCGATGTCTCGAGCGAGGTCGACGACCCACCGGATCTGGATTCGCCGATCCTGCCGGCGCCGGTCGCGGTGCCGCGGCCCGACCGAAGGGAGCCCGTCCGCATCGAAGCGCCGCGTGCGCTCGCGCGCGGACGCCTGCACGCCGTCGTCGTGTTTCGGCCGCCGCGGCTGGTCGCGTCTCGCTGATCGTCTCATCACGAAACGTTTGAACCTCGCGGAGGTGGTATGCCGGATCTCGCCGTACCCGCCTGGGCCTGGGGCCTTCTGGCGGGCGTCATGTTGTTCCTGATCTCGATCGATCTGTTCGCCCATCGCGGCGATCACATCGACTCACGGCGTCGTGCGCTGGTGTGGAGCCTCTTGTGGATCGCCGCGGCCGTGGCGTTCGGGGCGTTCGTCGCGGCCTACTTCGGCGCCTCGGTGGCGGAGCAGTACTTCGCCGCCTACCTGCTGGAGAAGAGCCTCAGCGTCGATAACCTGTTCCTGTTCCTGGTGGTGTTCACCGCGCTCGGCATCCCGCCGGCCGAGCAGCGCAGGGTGTTGACCTGGGGGATCGTCGGTGCGCTCGTCACGCGCGGCCTGTTCATCGCGCTCGGTGCCGCGGTGCTGCATCGCTGGCACGAGGTCACCTACGTGTTCGGGGCGATCCTGGTGGTCACCGCGTGGAAGATGCTGCGCAAGACCGACGGGACGTCGCAGCGCCTGCTGCCATGGCTCGAGCGCCACCTGCCGTGGACGAGCGAACGTTCCGGACATCACTTCGTCGTGCGCCGCGCCGGGCGCTGGGTGGCCACGCCGTTGCTCGTCGCCCTGCTCGCGATCGAGCTCACCGATGTCGTGTTCGCGCTCGACTCGATCCCGGCCGCGTTCGCGGTCAGCGAGGAGCCGTTCGTGATCTACAGCTCGAACGTGTTCGCGGTACTCGGGCTCCGCGCGCTCTATATCGTGCTCGTCGGCGCGCTCGCCGAGCTCCGGCACCTGCGCTACGGGCTGTCGGCGGTGCTCGCGTTTGCCGGGGCGAAGATGCTGGCCGCGCCGTGGATCGTGATCTCGCCGATCGTGTCGGTCGCGGTGATCGCGCTCATCATCGGAGCGGCGGTGGCCGCCAGCATCGCCGCGAGCCGCCGCGAGCGCAGGCTGGCGCGAACCTTGTGATCTCGCTGAACATGAGGTCGAGACCGCGGCGCTCGCTCGCGCGTTACAAGGGACCAATGCGCCTCCGAGCTCGCCTGGTTGCTCTCCTTGCTGCTTCCACCGCCTGTACGGCCTCCCAGGCCGATTCCGGCGCTCCACCACCACCGCCGCCCCGACGGCCTGCACCAGTGCAGGTCACGCAGGTCGTGGCGGTCGCGCCCGGCAAGGTCACGCCGGTCACGACCATGTTCGTGGCCACGCACCAGCAGCCGTCGCGCGATCTGGCGGCGCCGTGGTCGCTGACCGCGTCCGACGGCAGCGGCCTCTTGCTGACGCGCGTCGATGCCAAGGCGGTGGTCGAGGGGCCGCTTGCGTTCACCGAGCTCCACCTCTACTTCCACAACCCCGAGCAGCGCACGCGTGAGGGCACGTTCTCGATCACGCTGCCGACCGGCGCCGCGGTGTCGCGGTTCGCGATGGAGAATAACGGCCAGTTCATGGAGGCGGAGGTCGTCGAGAAGCTGCTCGCGCGCCGCGCCTATGAGGACTTCCTGCATCGCAAGCAGGATCCGGCGCTGCTGGAGAAAGGCGAGGGCAACCAGTTCTCCGCCCGCGTGTTCCCGATCCAAGCCGGGGCCGACAAGCACCTCGTGATCAGCTTCTCGCAGGAGGTCACGCCCGGCCACTACACGCTGCCGCTGCGCGGGCTCGCGAAGAGCGAGCGCGTCGACGTGCGCGTCCAGGTCCGGGGTCAGAACGGCGGGATCGCCGAGCAGACGCTGAGCGAGCGCAACTGGACCCCCGACCGCGACATCGTCGTCGACGGGACATCGGTCGGTGTGCCGATGGCGATCGCCGCCGGCGCGCTCGCCGCCACGCGCGTGAAGATCGAGCTCCCGGCCGCGGCCGCGCCGCCGGCGTCGGTGACGATCCTGGTCGATACCAGCGCGTCGCGCGCGCTCGGCTTCGCGGCCGAGGCCCGCACCATCCACCAGCTGGTCGACGAGCTCGCGCACCTGTACGGCGCCGCGCTCCCGGTCCAGGTGGTCGCGTTCGATCAGATCACCACGCCGATCTACGACGGCCGCGCCGATAAGATCGGTGGCATCGAGGCCGCGCTCGTCGAGCGTGGAGCCCTCGGCGCCTCCGACCTCGGGCAGGCGCTCGGCTGGCTCGCCACGCACGCGGCGAAGTCGCGGGTCGTGCTGGTGAGCGATGGCGTGATCACCGCCGGTGCCAAGACCGAGGCGCTCCCCGCGCTCGCCAAGCAGCTCGCGGGTCACGGCGTCGATCGGATCGACGTCGCGCTGATCGGCGGGATCCGCGACGAGCAGGCCGCCGCGGCGATCGCCCACGCGGGCCTCGCGCACACCGGCGCGATCCTCGATCTCGACCGCGGCGTCCCCGAGGTCGCTCGCCGGATCGGGCTCGCGGTGCGCACCGAGCTGCCGATCACCGTCGAGGGCGCGCGCTGGGTGTTCCCGCGCACGATCGACGCGGCGCAGTCCGGCGACGAGGTCACCGTGTTCGTCCGCCGGGACGCCCAGGTCCGAGCGCTCGCGGTGACGATCGCCGGCACGCGCACCGTGGTGTCGCCGGTCAGCGTGACCCCGGCGCTGCTCGGGCGCGCGGTCGCCGGATCGGAGATCACGGAGCTCGACGGGCAGCTCGCCAAGCTGACCGGGCCCGCTGCCGACAAGCTGCGCGCCGAGATCGTCAAGCGCTCGGTCGCCGCCCGGGTGATCTCGAGCCAGACCTCGATGCTCGTGCTCGAGTCGGACACCGACTACGCCCGCTACGGGATCGATCGCAACGCGCTCGCCGAGATCCTGGCGATCGGGCCGACCGGCGTCGAGCTCACCCACCGGACGTTGCCGGCGCCGGCGCAGATCGCGACGCCGCGACCGCCGGTCGAGCGGAAGCCGATGGCCAAGAAGCGGTTGGCCGCCGACGATGACGCCGGCGAGGACGAGAAGCGCGTGGACAAGACCAAGTCGAAGGACGCCAAGGAATCGTCCCGGTTCTCCGCGGAGATGCCCAAGGCCGACATGGCCCGGGACATGGGACCCCCGAGGGGGCGCGCCGTTCCAGAAGCGGAGCCGGCGATGAGGCGACAGTTCGCGGGCGCGGGTAGCGCGAGCACCGGGGGCGGGGGCGTTCCGGGTGGCGCGCAGGGCGCGCCGAGCCCGGTGGCGAACGAACCGCGGGTCATGACCGGGCGATCTTCCCCAGATGCCCCCCGCGCCATGTCGCCGCCCCCGCCGGCGCCGGCACGGCTGCGAAGGACCGAGGCGATCGCGACCGACCGCGATGCGGATGGCGTGCCCGATTCGTACGACAACAACGATGACGGCCTGTCGGCGAACCGGCGCAAGCCGGCGCTCCACGGCCCGCTCGCGGAGATCGAGAACGCGCTCGCGGCCGGCAAGGCGGACGCCGCGCTCGCCCGGGCCGCCGCGTGGCACAAGAAGGATCCGGGCGACGTGCTCGCGCTGATCGGGTTCGGCGACGCGCTCGAGGCGAAGCAGGACCTCGACACCGCGGCACGCGTGTACGGCTCGATCATCGATCTGTACCCGGCGCGCGCCGACTTCCGGCGGTTCGCCGGGGAGCGGCTCGAGCGGCTCGGCAAGGCGCAGCGCGCGCTGATCATCGACACCTACCGGCGCGCCGTCGAGCAGCGCCCGGATCACCTGACCGGTCACCGCATGCTCGCGTACGCGCTCCTCCGCGACGGCCAGTTCGCCGCGGCGTTCGCCGCGATCCTGGGCGGCATCGACCGCCAGTACCCCGACAACCGGTTCGCCGGGGCCGAGCGGGTGCTCGCCGATGACGTGGGGATGATCGGCGCCGCGTACATCGCGCACGTGACCGGCAAGCGTGACGAGGTGCTCGCGCAGCTCGGCAAGCGCGGGATCGAGCTGCCGACCAAGCCGTCGACCCGCTTCATCATGTACTGGGAGACCGACGCCAACGACGTCGACTTCCACATCCGCGACGCGCACGGCGGCCACGCCTGGTACAGCAGCAAGCAGCTGCCGTCGGGCGGCGAGCTCTACGCGGACATCACGACGGGCTACGGCCCCGAGTGCTTCGCGATCCCGGGCACGCCGAAGGCCGGTCCCTATCAGCTGTCGATCAACTACTACTCGCAGGGCCCGATGGGCTACGGCATGGGCCTCCTGCAGATCCAGAAGTTCGACGGCCAGGGCAACCTGAGCTTCGAGGATCGCCCGTACGTGATCATGACGAACCAGGCGTTCGTCGATCTCGGGACGTATCGCTGAGGCGAGCCGGCCACGGGGGCCGCGTGCGTCAGCGGCAACGCCTCTCGCACACGCGTCGTCCGTGGTTCCACCAGCACTCCGTGCGACACGGGCGCGCGTGGCAAACGAAGCAGCCGGTGACGACAAGGAGACGTGGCTGCTTCATGGGGCTCCGGACCACGGCGATCCTGCCGGGGGTGCGAGGCAAACGTTTAGTCGTCGCGAGCGAGGACGGGCTTGAGCATGGTTCGCATGACAGCGCCGACGGAGGAACGACAAGCCGCTTGCAGCGTGCATGCCGATCGCAGGCTCAATCTGCAAGAACTTGCAACAAGTCTCACGGGGGGCATGTCATCACCACGAGGTAGTTTGACACTCGCTCCGATCGAGTCAGACAATCAGGGAAGTGTCGAGGGCTGCGGCAGAGGTCGGTTCGACCGCGAACAGTTACCAGATCCTGGCGAAGCTCGCGACAGGAGGGATGGCGGAGATCTTCCTTGCACGCGGCGAGGGCGTCGCGGGCGTCGAGCGCTACTGCGTGCTCAAGCGGATCCTGCGCGACCGCGCCAGCGACGTCCACTTCGTCCGGATGTTCCTCGACGAGGCGCGGCTCGCAGCGCAGCTCCAGCACGCCAACATCGCGCAGGTCTACGACATCGGGAAGCTCGGCGACTCGTACTTCTTCACGATGGAGTACGTGCATGGCGAGACCGTGCGCGCGCTGCTTCATCGTGCGCAGGGCCTCCGGCGCAAGCTACCGATCAACTGCGTCCTGACGATCGCCGCCGGGACGGCCGCGGGCCTCCACCACGCGCACGCCCGGCTTGGCTTCGATGGCCGCCCCCTGGGCATCGTCCACCGCGACGTGTCGCCGTCGAACTTGATGGTGAGCTACGAGGGCGGCGTCAAGGTCGTCGACTTCGGCGTGGCGAAGGCGGAGGACCGCGCGCAGGAGACCAAGTCCGGGACGGTCAAGGGCAAGATCAGCTACCTGTCGCCCGAGCAATGCCGGGGCAGGCGCGTCGATCGCCGTAGCGACCTGTTCTCGCTCGGCATCTGCTTCTGGGAGATGTTGACCACCGAGCGGCTGTTCAAGCGCGCGAGCGACTTCGAGAACATGAACGCGATCGTCACCGAGGAAACGCCACCGCCGTCGTCGCGCCGGTCCGACGTGCCCCCGGAGGTCGACGCGCTCGTGCTGCGGCTGCTCTCCAAGTCGCCCGACGACCGGTTCCAGACCGCGGACGAGCTGGTCGACGCGATCGAACGGGTCGCCTCGGGGACGAGCTCGGTGCTGTCGGCGTCGGCGCTCGGCCGGTTCGTCCGGGAGCTGTTCGGCCAGCGGCCCGAGCCCTGGCTCGAGCTCGAGAGCCAGCACGAGTCGGGCGAGGCGGTCACCGTGACCAGCGAGCCGATTCCGCGCGAGCTCGCCATCCCGGTCGCCGACGAGGTGAACCACCAGCTCGCGAGCGTGGTCGACCTCAGCTCGCCGCCGTCGATCACCGAGTCGCTCGAGTCGGTTCCGTACGAGACCGCGAAGGTCGACAAGCGCGCGTCGCTCGGCTTTCCGCTCGCCGCGCCGCCCCCGACGCAGCCCCGGATCATCCCGGCGACCACGTCGACGCCCCCGACGTCGCCGCTGCCGCAGCACGCGCGCACCATGGTGGCGTCGTACTCGACCTCACCGCCACCGGGCCTGTCGTCGAGTGAGCTCCCGGCGGTCACGGCGGTGGTTCCGTCAGGTCAGCACCCGGCCCAGGTGGGGCCACGCTCGGCGTCGTTTGCGATGCCGTCGGGAGCGCAAGCGCTGCAACCGGGGCCACATGCCCTGCCGTCGGGGCAATACGTGACGCAGGCGGGGCCACATGCCCTGCCGTCGGGGCAGCACGCGGCGCAGGCGGGGCCACATGCCCTGCCGTCGGGGCAGTACGCGGCGCAGGTCGGGTCGCATGCCCTGCCGTCGGGGCAGTACGCGGCGCAGGAGGGGTCGCAGTTGCCGCAGTCGGGGCAACACCTGGCGCAGTCGGGGCAGCACCCGGCGCAGTCGGGGCAGCACCCGGCGCAGTCGGGGCAACACCCGGCGCAGTCGGGGCAGCACGCGGCGTCGTTCGGGTCGCCCTCGGGGTCGCAAGGCGCGCTGCGGATTTCGGGAGCCTACGGCACGCCCGGGCGGCGCCGCTCGGTATGGCCGCTGTATGCGGTGATCGGGAGCGCGGCGCTGCTCGGCTCGATCGCGGTGGTGCTCATGATGCGATCCAGCTCGGGCGCGATGGTCGTCGATGGGGCGAGCGCGACCAGGGCCGTGGAGCCGACGGTCACGCCGCGCGATCCCACGCCGGTGGCGGCTGCGGCAGGGATCGCGGTCTCGCCGGTCGCCGAGCCGGCGGCGCCCGGTGCCGTGGCCATCGCCGATCCCGAGGCGAACCACGAGGCCGCCCCCGTCGTGCAGGTCGCCGTTGCCGTCCCGCAGGCTTCTGGTAGCGACCGGGCTCCCGTGCGCCCGCCGCTGCAGCCCGCGAGCTCACCCGGCGCGACCTCGCCGCCGTTGCGCAGCGCCCAGCCCTCGGGCATGGCCGCGCCGTCTCCGCGGAACGCCCCGCCTGCGGTCGCGGCGCCGTCGCGTAGCGCGGAGCCTGCACCGGCGACCCTGGCGCCGGGGTCCCGCCCGGGGAAGCGCGAGCCACAGGAGGACGAGATCGTGCGCTCGTACCACGAGACGCACTACGACAAGGTCGTCACGCTGTGCAGCGCGGGTCCCGTGAGCGCCGAGCACGCGCCGATGTGCTTCCTCGCCGCGTGCCACGTAGGCAACGACGCCAAGGCGCGCAAGTTGATCACCGCAGTTCCGTCCGCGCGGCGCGACCAGCTCATCACGAACTGCAAGCAGCTCGGGGTCGACATCACCACCGAGCGCAAGAAGCCGGACAAGTCCGCCGAGGAATGCGAGACCGATCCGATGGCGTGCCAGCACTGACGACGACGACCTCGCCTCGGAGCTTGTCGCTCGATCCCGTCTTGCCGCGAGGTCTTGTTGCGGGGTCTTGCTGCGCCGTCTTGCTGCGCCGTCTTGCCGCGGGGGCATCACTGCATCAGCGGAGGCGGCGACAGCTTGGCGGGTTCCGTCGTGGTGATGTTGGTGCTCGCGAGCAAGATGAAGCCAGCGGCACCACCGCCGCCACCACCACCGCCGCCACCACCGCTACACATGCCGGCGACGAGAGCGTTCGCGCCGCCGAGCTGCATCCCCAGCGACCCGGCGCCGCCGGCCTGGCCACAGCCGCTGTTCGAGATGGCTCCCCCGGGCGCCACCTGCAGGTCGATCTTGCCGTCGGTGCCCTCGTTGCCGAAGTCGGCCGCGCCGCCACCGCCACCGCCACCCCCGCCGTTCGCAGTGACCGTCCCGGTCGCACCGAACGTCACGGCGCGCGCCTCGAACGCGACGTATCCACCGGATCCGCCGCCCCCTCCACCGCAGGCTGAGTTCTGCGGCGCGCCTGCGCCACCTGCACCGTTCGCGCTGATCGATCCCGCGACCGTGATCGAGTCGTACGCGACCAGCCGGATCGCCCCGCCGCCGGCGCCGCCGAGCGCTTGCGAGCTTTGTGCTGCGGGCGGTGTCGCGCTCTGGCCGGCCGTTCCGCTCGCGCCTCCCGGACAGCCGCCGCGGATCACGAGGGCGGGCACGCTGACACCACCTGCGCCACCGGGGAGGCTCGCGCCGGTGCCCCGCGCGCCTGCGCCACCGGTCCCTTGAAATCCACCGCCGCCGCCGCCGCTGGATCCCGTGCTCGTGAGGGCGTTGGACCCGTCGCTGCCGGCGTTGACCGCGCACGCTTCATTTGCGCCCGCGCCGAACCGCACGGTCTGGGCTGTGTGGAGGAGCGTGTCGGTCACCCCGACGTGGCTGCCGGCGTCGACCGCGCCGTTCACGGCGATGGTCGACCACGCCACGACGAGGAGCGGCTTGAGACCGATGACGCTGACCGTCGCCCCGGCGTCGATCGCGAGCGCATCGATCGACAACACCGCGACCACCGATCGATCGGACTGCGTCAGGGTGAGCTTGGACTCGACGATGACGTGGCGGGCGCTGTCGAACAGCGTTCCACCGGATGTGGTCGTGTCGTAGACGTACTCTCCGGGCCCGAGGTGCAGCGCGGGCAGCGGCGCGCCGAGCGTGCACGGATCGAAGCCCTGCGGGTGCCACGTTTCGCACAAGACGGGGCCGTTCGCGTCGTCGGTCACCGTGATCGGCTCATCGAACCCGAGGACGCTCCGGCAACCGAGGGACGCGAGCACGAGGAGCCACACCGACCGCATAGGACGAGCGTAGGGTGCCCGACGACGTCAGGTCAATCTGCAGTTGCTGACCGACGGTTGCTTCTTGACGCGCTACAGATCGGTGAATGATCCTGAGTGTGATGCGAGGCTTCGCGATGACGCTCGTGATTGCCGTGACGAGGATCGCAGTCGCCGAGCCGATCGACACGACCGACGCAGGGAGGATTTTCCAGCAGGGGCGTGATCTGGCGAAGCTCGGGCGGTTCGACGAGGCCTGCGAGTTGTTTGCCAGGAGTTATGGGCTCGATCCTGCACTCGGCACCGCGGTCAACCTCGCCGACTGCCTCGAGCGGCAGGGCCAGCTGCGGCGTGCGTGGGCGCTCTTCGACGTAGTCGCCCGCAACTCGCAGAAGATCCAGAGTCGCGCGAAGCTCGCGCGGGAGCGCGCCGACGCACTCCTGGCGCGGCTGGCGACGGTGGTCATCAAGGTGCGCGATCCGCACACGTCGGGGCTCGAGGTTCGTATCGGCGATCGCGACGAAGCTCCGGCGGCCGAGATCCACGATCTGATCGAGCCACGTGACGTGGAGCTGGTCGCCACGGCGCCCGGTCGCGCAACATTCAAGATCACCCTGCACCCGGTCGCGGGATCGACGCTGATCGCCGAGATTCCCGCGTTCGTGGCGCTGCCGGGCGACGCGGCGCTCACGCGGCGCCGGCGGTCGCGGGTCTACCTCGCCGGTGGGCTCGGCACCGCCGGGGTGATCGGCCTGGGGGTCTCGCTCGGGTTCGCGATCGTGGCCAAGCGCACCTACGATGGCGCGTTCGGCGATGGCTGCCGGCACCTGCCCGGCGGCGTCGAGTGCACCGCAGGCGGCGCCGCGACGATCGATCGCGCGGGGAAGCGAGCCGACCTCGCGACCGGGTTCGCGATCGGAGGTGCGCTGCTCGCGGGCGCCTCCGCCGCGGTGTTCTTCACCGCACCGGCCGAGACGGTCCAGGTCACGCCGATCGCGACCAGCCACGAGCTCGGCCTGGGCATCGCCGGGCGATTCTGACCCGCGCTGTGTCGACGCGCCTTCGTGCGGACGCTCCGGCCGGGCCTTGCATCACCATCGTGCCAAGCGCACACGATCGCAGTGACGGCGTGTTGCGGCCGCATTCGTGGCGCGCACGGTTTGACACCGCCGTCGGGTGCGACGAATGTCGTTCTGTGGCGGTCAAGAATTACGTTTTGGACACCAACGTCCTGTTGCACGACGCCCGTGCGTTCTATGCATTCGCCGACAACAACGTGATCATCCCGATCTACGTGATCGAGGAGATCGACACGTTCAAGAAGGATCAGTCCGAGCTCGGTCGCAACGCGCGGCAGGTCGCGCGCCTGCTCGATCAGTATCGCCACGACGGCGGGCTGTCGCATGCCCAGCCGATGGAGAACGGCGGCACCGTCCGGGTCGCGCTGTCGAAGAATCCGATCAAGAACCCGAGCTACGACTCGCGGTCGATGGACCAGCGCATCCTGGAGATCGCGCTCGAGGTTCGCGATGCCGATCCGAAGACCCCGGCGATCCTGGTCACCAAGGACGTCAACATGCGCATCCGCGGCGATGCGCTGGGCCTCGCCGCCGTCGACTTCGAGCCGGAGCGCACGCCGATCGACGAGCTGTACGCGGGCAACCGCGAGCTGGCCGTGCCGGCGGGGACGATCGAGCGATTCTACGCCGAAGGCTCGGTCGCCGTCGACGCACCGGGGCTGCACGCCAACGAGTTCCTGACGCTCAAGGACGAGGGCGGCAAGTCCGCGCTGTCGAAGTGGGACAAGGCGGTCGGCAAGGCGGTACCGGTCAAGAAGCTGCGCGACGGGGTGTGGGGCATCAAGCCGCGCAACAAGGAGCAGCACTTCGGGCTCGACCTGCTCCTCAACGACGACGTCAAGCTCGTCACGCTGGTCGGCAAGGCCGGCACCGGCAAGACGCTGCTCGCGATCGCCGCGGGGCTCCAGAAGGTCACCGAGGAGCAGGTGTTCTCGAAGCTGCTCGTCAGCCGGCCGATCTTTCCGCTCGGCCGTGACATCGGCTACCTGCCCGGCGACATCGAGGACAAGCTCAACCCGTGGATGCAGCCGATCTACGACAACCTCGAGCTGTTGCTCGGCCTCAACAAAGCCGACAAGAAAGACGGCCGTAGTTACGCCGAGCTCGTCGACCTCGGCTTCGTCGAGATCGAGCCGCTGACCTACATCCGCGGTCGCTCGCTGCCGAATGTCTACATGATCGTCGACGAAGCGCAAAACCTCACGCCGCACGAGGTCAAGACGATCGTCACCCGAGCCGGCGAG
>Ga0137437_1000471_pt1 | contig 12563 bp, 10 predicted proteins | sample EasRivERMGT138_2_FD_102332 | JGI IMG/M metagenome (GOLD analysis project Ga0137437, IMG submission 102332) | Soil microbial communities from meander-bound floodplain in the East River, Colorado, USA - East River MetaG ERMGT138_2 | ecosystem: Environmental > Terrestrial > Soil > Floodplain ...
GGGTGTTCGCCGCCTCCACGCTGGGCTGCGCGGCCTACGAGGTGAAGGAGGCGGATCGCGACAACTTCGCGCTCGCGAAGGCGCAGGCGTCGCAGCTGATGAGCACGGCCGAGGGGCAGAAACCGCCGGAGCGGAACGACGTGGCGCTCGCGGAGTCGCTGCGCCTGGCGCGGGCGAAGGAGGAGACGCTCGCGGTGTTGCTGGCGAAAAAGAACCTGACGGCCGAAGAGGTGCAGGCGCTCCAGGTGACGGTCGCTGCGTACCGGGAGAGGCTGACGGACATCGCGAAGGCCGCGGGGATCGAGGCCTCTGCGGCCCCGGCGGAGAAGAACCTCGCACGCATCGAGGAGAACCTCGCCGGATACCTCGCGAACCACAAGCAGGAGTTCAGCCAGAACCTCCAGACGTCGCTGCACCTGATCCGCCAGACGCTCGCCGTCGTCGACCAGGCGAAGAACCACGACCACGAAGTCTCGCCGGCGGTGCGCGAGAAGTTCGATCGGCAGCTGCGGGCGTCGATCGCCTCGCTCGGCGAATCGCTCCTCGCGCTCGACCCGTCGCTCGAACGCGAGATCGAGCTAGAGGCCGTGGCGCTCGTGTCGAACCCCGAGCGGGTCGCCGCCGTCCGGCGCAAGCTCGCCGACGTCGACGCCGCGATCCTCCAATGGCTCGAGGAGGTCGACGCGAACCTGAAGACGAGCGCCGCGACGGGAACGGTCCCGCCCGGTTTCCTGAAGGCCGACCGGCTCGCGGAGGCGCTCGAGAACGCGACGGGCGCCGCAGCCGTCGGCGACGCGATCGAATCGGTCGAGCAGGGGCTGACGGTCGCGATCGGCGTCCTCGAAGAGCTCGTCGCCGGTGCGAAGACCTTCGGCGTCGAGCCGCGCGACGCGCTCGTCGTCCTCAGCGAGGAGTTCTCGAAGATCGTCGCGGAGTACGAGGCGCTGCACCCGGAGGCCTTGCGCGTCACCTTCGAGTCCGGGGCCCCGCGCGATCGACGTTCCGATCAGTGACGGCCGTCGAGTTCGTTCCCTTGCGCCATCGAGCTGCGTCCGGCCGCGCCGGTCGCAGCGCCGCGCCGTCGTTTCAGATGCCGAGAACTAGCTCGAGTCCGGGCGTGGAGGAGATGCCCTTCGCGGCGCCGGAGTCGAGCTCGGCCGCCTGCAGGTCGAGGATCAGACCGCCGAGCCGGAAGTCGGTCGGGAGGCCGGCGACGAAGGAGGTCCCGGCGGCCGGCAGGACGAACGGGACCACGAGCGTCGGCAGGACGAGCAGATCGCCGCCCCTCCAGGCGATCTGTGTGCGCTGGAACCCGACGAAGAGAGCCGCCGGGGTCGGGACGCCGGAGGAGTTGGCGAGGTCGCAGGAGAGCGTCGTCCCGAGCACGGGATTCGACTGCGCCGTGAACGACGGCACGCCCTGGGTTCCCGGAAAGCCGGCGCCGTAGTTGGTCCAGCTAGCGTGGACCACGCAGCGATCGCGCGCGAAGACGTCCCACGCGCCGTTGCCGTCGCTGCCGACGAGGTCGGAGGCCCGGCTCGCGAACGCGACGACCCGTCCGTCCCCCGAGATCGACACGTTCAAGGTGTCTCCGTTCGAATCGCCGCCGGCGGTGTCGACGCTCATGCGATCGGTGAATCCGGTCGCGAGGTCGCGCACGAAGGCGTCGGCGCCCCCGTTCCCGTCCCCGGCGACGAGGTTCGAGGCGTAGCTGTAGAAGGCGACGCTCCGGCCGTCTTCCGAGACGTGCGGCCAGACGCTCGACTTGTCGCCTTCGACGCCGGCGGGACTCTTGGTGATCAGCGCGGTGCTCCCGCTCGAGCGGTCGTGCACGAAGACGTCGCCGTACCCGTTCTTGCCGGCGGGGTCGAGGTTCGTGGCGGCGCTCGCGAAGGCCACGATCCGACCGTCCGCCGAGATCGACGCGTCGGAGCTGTCGCGGTCCGCTTCGAGGCCCGACGAGTCGACGCTCACGCGCTCGGTGACGCCGCTGGCGCGGTCGTGGACGAAGATGTCGGTGCGGAAATTCGTGTCGCCGGCGACGAGGTTCGTGGCGTAGCTCGCGAAGGCCACGATCGAGCCGTCGCCCGAGAGCTCCGGTCGGTGGCTGTCGCCGTTCCCCTCGGCGCCCGTCGAATCGACGCTCACGCGCTCGGTGATCCCGGTGACCCGGTCGTGGACGAAGACGTCGGGCCATCCGTTCGTGTCGCCCGCGACGAGATTGGTCGCGAGGCTCTCGAAGGCGACGTAGCGGCCGTCCGCCGAGATCGAGGCCCAGGAGCTGGACCCGTTGCCCTCCGCTCCCGCCGAGTCGACGCTCACCCGCTCGGTGACGCCGGTCGTGCGATCGTGCACGAAGACGTCGCGGGACCCGTTGGTGTCGCCCGCGACCAGATTCTTCGCGTCGCTCTCGAACGCGACGCAGCTGCCGTCGGCGGAGATCGCCGGGTACCAGCTGCTCGAGTTCGCCTCGCCGCCGGCCGAGTCGACGCTCACGCGCTCCGTGACGCCGCTCGCCAGGTCGCGCACGAAGACGTCGTAGGCGCCGTTCTTGTCGCTGGCGACGAGGTCGGAGGCGAAGCTGTAGAACGCCACGAGCGACCCGTCGGCCGACAGCGACGGGTGGTGGCTGTTGTGGTTCGAGTCCCCGCCGGCGGTGTCGACGCTCGCGCGCGTCGTGAGCTGGCCGAAGGCGGGCGCCGCCAACAGCAGCAAGGCGAGCGTCGAAGCGAAGCGCATGGAGGGGACCCCCTGGAGCGGTGAAGGAGCCGGATCGACTCGACTTCGCGCGGCGAACGAAGCGTCTGACGGCGGAAATCGGCAGACGGCGCGCCGGGGAGGGCGACCCGGGGAGACGGCTCGATCAGTATCGTCCGCCCATGATCGGAATCGGGGTGAACACGTGGGTCTGGACGTCGCCCTTCACCGCGGGTTCGGTGGGGTTGATCGCGCGGGCGCAGACGTACGGCTTCGACTCCATCACCCTTCCGGTCGAAGATCCGGGCGCCATCGACGGCGCGGCCGTCCAGCGCGCTCTGCGCGACACCGAACTGCGCGTGCACGTCGCCGGAGCCTTCGGTCCCTCGCGCGATCTCACGCACGACGACCCGCGCGTCCGTGAGGAGTGCCTCCGGTACATCGGCGAGACCTTGGAATTGTGCGAACGGTGGGGCGCCCGTCTCCTGGTCGGTCCGTGCTACTCGGCCGTGGGCAAGCGTCGCCAGGTGCCGGACGAGCAGCGCAAGGTCGAGTGGGAGCGGGCGGTCGCCGGACTTCGTGCTGCCGGCGAGCTGGCGGCAGGTCACGGCGTGACGCTGGCGATCGAACCGCTGAACCGCTTCGAAACCGATCTGGTGAACACCGCGGCGCAGTTGTCCCGCCTGTTGCGCGACGTCGGCCACCCCGCGGTGAAGGGACACCTCGACACGTTCCACATGCACATCGAGGAGAAGAGCGTCCGCGACGCGGTGCTCTCCGTCGGGCCGCAGCTCGTGTACGTGGACGCCAGCGAGAGCGACCGGGGCACGCCCGGGACCGGACAGGTGGACTGGCGAGGACTCGCGGGTGCGCTCCGCGAGATCGGTTACGCGGGCGATTGCGTGATCGAGTCCTTCACTCCGGAATGCAAGACGATCGCGGCGGCGCCGGCCCTCTGGCGACCGCTCGCCCCGTCGCAGGACGCACTCGCGCGGGACGGCCTCGCATTCCTGCGCGGCCTGCTCGCCACGTAGCGGAACCAACATGAGCCCATGGCCGAAGTACCCGGTGATCTACGAGATCAACGCGTGGTTGTGGCTCGACGAGCTGAGCCGGAAGCACCAGAAGTCGCTGGACCTCGGCACGATCCCGAAGCAGGAGTGGGACGCGCTCGCTTCGCACGGATTCGACGCGGTCTGGTTCATGGGCGTCTGGGAGCGCAGTCCCGTCGGCATCGACATCTCGATGCGCAATGCGGGGCTGCTCCAGGATTTCCGGAGGGCGCTGCCCGACTTCCGGGCGCAGGACAACGTCGGGTCGCCCTACTGCGTGCGTCGCTACGTCGTCGACCGGCATCTCGGCGGGCAAAAGGGGCTCGCCGCCGCGCGACGCCAGCTCTCCGAGCGCGGGCTGCGGCTGATCCTCGACTTCGTCCCCAACCACGTCGCGCCCGACCATCCGTGGGTCGCCGCTCACCCCGAGTACTTCGTCCAGGGAAGCAAGGACGACGCCCACCGGGATTCAGCTTCGTTCGTGGAAGCCGGAGGAACCGTGTGCGCGCGCGGCCGGGATCCCTTCTTCCCGGCGTGGCCCGACGTGCTCCAGCTCAACGCGTTCCAGGGAGGGTTGCGGAAGGCGGCGATCGAGACGCTCTCGGAGATCGCCAGCCAGTGCGACGGCGTCCGGTGCGACATGGCGATGCTCATGCTGAATGCCGTCTTCGAGCGCACGTGGGGAGCTCGCGCGGGAGTCAAGCCCGCCGATGATTATTGGAAGACGGTGATCGCGGCCATCCAGTCCAGACACCGCGAGTTCAAGTTCATCGCGGAGGCCTACTGGGACCTCGAATGGGAGCTGCAACAGCAGGGTTTCGACTTCTGCTACGACAAGAAGCTCTACGACCGGATGGAGCACGCCGACGCGGAGAGCGTGCGCCTGCACCTGCTGGCCGATCCCTCCTATCAGGACCGGATGGTGCGCTTCATCGAGAACCACGACGAGCCGAGAGCCGCCGCGGCGTTCTCTTCCGGACCGGCGCGCGCCGCCGCCGTCGCGATCCTCACGCTCCCCGGCGCGAAGCTGCTGCACCAGGGACAGTTCGAGGGCGTCAAGACGAGGCTCCCCGTCTTCCTGGCGCGCCGTCCGGTCGAGCCGGTCGACCCGGAGCTCGTCGCCTTCTACGACCGTCTGCTCCAGGCGACCCGCGGCGACGTCTTCAGGAGCGGCTCGTGGCGTCTGTGCGAGCGGAGCGGCTGGCCCGACAACCGCAGTTTCCAGAGCATCCTCGCCTGGTGCTGGGCCAAGGGCGACGAGCGCCGGTTCGTCGTCATCCACTTCGGGCCGGACACCGCCCAGGCCCGCGTCCAAGTGCCATGGGACGACTTGAGGGGAAGGACGTGGCGCCTCGACGACGCGCTGTCGGGGGACTCCTACGACCGGAGCGGCGACGAGATGCGCGACGCCGGCTTGTACGTCGAGCTCGGGCCGTGGAAGTGCCATCTCTTCCGCGTGAGCGCCGCGAGAGTGGCCGTTCGAAGATGAAGGCGTGGCGGCTCGACCCGCTGCCGTTCGCTCTCCTCGTGTCGAGCGTCATGGCGCTCGCGAGTTGCGACGCGCTCGACATCCACGACACGGAGAGCCTGCTCGTCCCGACGCTCATGCGATCCGAGGTCGTCGGCCTGGTCGCCGGTCTCGGAACCACCTTCGCGTCCCTGCCCGACCTGATCGCGATGCTGCGGCGGCGCTCTTCCGCGGGCATGAACCCGAGGATGGCGGCGATCATGGGCGTCTTCCAGGTGGGCTGGGTCTACTACGGGCTGCTGATCGTCTCGCGACCGGTGATCGTGTGGAACCTGATCGCGATCGTGATCAACGGGCTGAGCGTCGGCGCCTATCTGCATTACGCCCGCAAAGAGAGGAGTCAGGCGAGGTCATGAGCTCACCGAACGTGATCGCGCTTCTCGCCGTCCTCGCCCTGCCGCAGGCTGCGCCCGATCTCGGCCGCTTCGTCCTCCCCCATTCCAAGCCGCTCGCCTGCCCGACCGTCACGGTGGACGCGAGCGACCTGCCGGAACAGCAGGCGTGGGGCGACGCGGCCAAGGCGCTCGTCGAGACGTGGTTCCCGCAGATCACGGCGCTGCTCTGCACGGACGACTACGCGGTGCCCGCCGAGATCCGGCTGGTGATCAAGAAGGAGGCGAACTTCCCCGCGTTCACGAGCGGCGCCACGATCACGATCAACGGCAAGTGGATCACCGAGCACCCCGACGACCTCGGCATGGTGATCCACGAGCTCGTCCACGTGGTGCAGAGCTATCCCGGAAGGCGCGGAGCTCCGGGCTGGCTGACCGAGGGGATCGCCGACTACGTACGCTGGTGGCGCTACGAGCCCGAGTACTTCGCGACGCACGGCCGGCCGAAGATCGACCCGAAGAAGGCGAAGTACACCGACTCCTACCGCACGACGGCCTACTGGCTCGCGTGGGCGTCGAAGCAGTACGACGCGCGGCTGGTCTTCGAGCTCGACCGGGCGCTGCGCCATCGCGAGGACCCGCTGGCGGTCTTCACGAAGCTGACCGGCAAGGACGCCGACGCGCTCTGGACGGAGTTCCTCGCCCAGAATCCGTGACGCGCAGCCCGGCGGGATGGTTCGAGCACCGCGCTCCCGCCGCCGATTGCTTCACGCCAGGACCGTCGAGGTCGCGACGGAAAAGAACAGAATGTCGCGGCGCTGAGCACGGCGGGCCTCCGCAAGGAGTGAGCGATGGATCTCGACGTCGCGGCCTGGGACAAGATGCTTCAGCAGACGCTCGAGGACGATCGGCTCTCCAAGTCGGAGCGGCAGGCCCTCAAGGCGCGCCTCCACGACGCCGCGCTCGACGACCGCCTTCGAGCCGTCCTGCGCAGCCGCGTCTTCGAGATGGCCCGCAAGAAGCTCGACGACGCCCGCACGATCCCGATCGTCGACTGGCTGGAGGAGGTGAGCAAGCTGCTCCTCCCCTTCAGCACGGACGGGGAGCCCGTCGTCGAGGCCCACTTCAGCCCCGGCGAGACCTGCGTCCGTCGCATCCGCGGCATGCTCGACGGCGTGCGCCGGAACGCCGACGTATGCGTCTTCACGATCACCGACAACCGCATCGCCGAAGGCATCCTCGCGGCCCACCGTCGCGGCGCCACCGTCCGCGTCGTCACCGACGACGAGATGGCCCACGATCTCGGCTCCGACGTCAAGGAACTGGCGCGGGCCGGCGTCCCGGTGCGGGTGGACGACTCGCCCTACCACATGCACCACAGGTTCGCGCTCTTCGACGACGACCTGGTGCTGACCGGCAGCTACAACTGGACGCGCGGCGCCGCGGAGAGCAACGAGGAAAACCTCGTCCTCAGCAACGACCGCCGCCTCTTCAACTCGTTCCGCGGCGAGTTCGAACGGCTCTGGAAGAAGTTCGAGACGAGCCGGCTCTAGGAGTCCGCGCCCGCGCCGGAGAGGCGCAGGTGCTGCGACCGGTCGTGCCGCGCGCGGCTGATGCTGACGTTCAGCTCGTGACCGATCAGGACGACGGTCATGTTGGCGTAGAGCCAGAGCTGGACGGCGAGGATCGCGCCGATCGATCCGTAGAGCGCGTTGTAGTCGGTGAAATGGCGGAAGAACACCGCCAGCAGCTGCGACAGCGCGATGATCATCACGACGGCGACGACGGTGCCGGGCGTGACGAGCCGGATGCGCCGGCGCCGGCGCGCGCCGGCGGGACGCGGGTCGCCCGCCTGATAGAGCAGCGAGACGGACGCCATCAGCAGCGCGCCCGCCAGCGTCCAGCGCACGACGTTCAGGGCGACCACCTGCAGGGTGCTGGTGAGGAAGCCCTGCTCCTTCAGCATCCGGATCGCCCCGCCGCTCACGGTCATCACCGGGATCGCGACGACCAGGAGCGCGGCGAGGACGAAGAGGAGGACGACGCTCAGGAGCCGCTGCTTCCACGGGCTGTGCCAGGAGGTGACGTTGCTGCTCCCCTTGAAGCCGCTCAGGATCGCGTCGACGCCGTTGCTCGCGAAGTAGACGCCGCCGAGGAAGCTGAACGAGAGCAGCGTCCCGTGCGGCCGCACGATCAGGTCCTGCAGCTCCGACTCGACGAAGCGGTAGACCTCGGGCGGCAGGAGATCGTGGAAGCTGCGCAGCAGCGCGTCCTGCGCGGTCGGCACCGGGACGAACGGGATCAGCGTGAGCATGACGATCGTCGCCGGGAAGATGGCGATGAAGAGCTTGAAGCTGATCGCGGCGGCGCGCGTCATCAGCATCCCGTCGAGCAGCGCGCGGAAGAAAAGGCGCGCGATCTCGTAGACGCTGAACCCCTCGAACCCCGGCAGCACGACCAGCCGCCCCCACCGCACGAGGCTGCGGAACGCGCGGGAGAAGAGGATCCGACGCTCGATGCGCGCGAGCATCGACCGGTCCGCGGCAGTGCGTTTCATCCTCGCGATGGTACGTCCGCCCGCCGAGCATCGATTCGCTTCCCGCGGCGACCCTCGATCTCCATGATGACCTGCAGGCGGATTCGGAGTGAATGAACCATGACGACGACGGCTTCCAAGTTCCTCGCTCTCACCGCAGGACTGCTGCTCCTCGAGAGTCGCTCCCCGGTCACCGCCGTCCCGGCGCAAGCCGCCGCGGGGAAGCCGGCGGCCGCGGCGCAAGCCCCGGACGCCCGCCTGATGGAGGGGAACGCCCGTTACGTCTCCGGACACGCGACGCACCCCAACCAGACGGCGGAGCGCCGCACGGAGGAGGCGAGCACCCAGCATCCGTTCGCCGTCGTCGTCAGCTGCTCCGATTCGCGCGTCTCGCCGGAGATCGTCTTCGATCAGGGGATCGGCGACCTCTTCATCGTCCGCACGGCGGGAAACCGGCTCGACGACCTCATCCTCGCGAGCATCGAATACGCGGTCGACCATCTGCACTGCCCGCTCGTGGTGGTGCTCGGACACGAGCGCTGCGGCGCCGTCTCGGCCGCGCTCGACGCCGAGGCGGGAGCCGGCGGTGACCCCGGCCACGACGCCCCGGCGGTCGCGAGCCACATCCCCGCGCTCGTGAAGGCGCTCCACGACGCCGTCGCGGACGCGAAGGGGAAGCCGGGCGATCCGGTCGAGAACGCCGTGCTCGCGAACATCCGCATCGTGACGCGCGACCTGCCCGTCCAGAGCCCGCTGCTCGCCGAGCAGATGAAGGCGGGAAAGCTCCAGGTGGTCGGGCTGCGCTACGACCTCGACACCGGCGCCGTCACGCCCGTGGACGCCGCCCCGGCGGAGAAGCCGACGTCGAAGTGACGCTCGCCGCGCGAGCCCGCCGCGTCCCGCTTCAACGGGCCGTGCCGAGCCGTTCCGCGGCGAGCTGCGCCTGCCGGGAGTAGTCGATCGCCTCCGCGAGGATGCGCGCGAGCTCCTGCGGGGCGTGGAACCCCATCGAGTTCTCGGCGGCGACGAAGTCGAGCCGCCACTGCGCCTTGCGATGGAGCGCGCGCGCCGGCTCGAGCGCGGAATCGCTCGCGCCGCCCTTCTTCGCGGCGACGATGGAATCGAGCATCTCCGTCACCGCCCTCGCCGCGCGCTCGAGGAGCTCGTGGTGCCGGGTCTGGGTCGTGACCACGCGCGCCTCGAGGTCCTTCTCGGGCACGGCGTGGCAGGTCTGGCAGGCGCGATTCAGGTTGAGCAGGGGGCTGCGCACCCAGTGGTCGCTCACCTTCATGGCGCCTTCGCGCATGTAGGGCATGTGGCAGTCGGCGCACGCCACGCCGGCGCGCGCGTGCACGCCCTGGTTCCAGACCTCGAACTCGGGGTGCTGCGCCTTCAGGACCTTCGTCCCCGTCTCGGCGTGCGTCCAGTCGGTGAAGCCCTCCTTGTCGTAGTAGGCCTCGATCTGCTCGACCTTGAGGCCGTTCGACCAGGGATAGGTGACGATCTTGCCGGGCCCCTTGAAGTAGTACTCGACGTGGCACTGGCCGCAGACGAACGAGCGCATCTCCTGGCGCGTCGCGTCCTTGTTCGGGTCGTAGTTCGCGACGCCCTGGCTCGCCTTCAACGCGGCGATCCCGGCGAGGAAGCCCGGCCGCGTCACGCGCAGCGCCATCGTCGCCGGGTCGTGGCAGTCGATGCAGGCGACCGGATGCTGGACGAGCGCGTGGCCCTGCTCGTCCTTCATGTCGTGCGCCTCCTGATAGGACATGGCGCAGACCGCCTCGAAGCCCTTCTGCACGTCGCCCTTGCCGGCGAAGCGGTAGAGCGCGAGGTTCGACGCGTGGCACTGGATGCAGGCGCCCGGCTGCGCCTTCTCCGTCACGCGGCGCGTCTGCTCCTGGTCGAAGAGCGCGAACGCGTGGCCGCGGCGGTCGCGGTAGTCGATCGAGAAGGCGTAGCCGGCGAAGATGCGCTTGAGCCACGGGTCGCGCTCGAGCTTCTGCTCGGCGAGGCCGCCGTCGCTCGCGCCGAGGCCGCGTCCGCCGAACGTCGTCGCCGTCGGCAGCGACGTCCGTTCATAGGACTCGTACTGGCTCGGCCAGTTGCGGCCCCACACCGCCGGGTCGAGCGTCGCCTCCGTCACCTCGGCGACGCGCACGAACGGCTGCCGCGCCTCGGCCTTGCGCTCGAAGATGTTCGTGAGGAGGGAGAGCAGCACGATCGTCAGGCCGGCGGCGGCCGCGACGCCGAGCGCGAGCACGATCCAGGTGCGACGCGAGCGCGGCGCAGGGTTCTCGTTCACGGTGGATTCCCCTTCTCGGGCGGCCGCATGCGCGGCGATCGGGTCAGCCGCCCGAATGGCCCGCGAGCGCGTGGCAGCGGAGGCAGTCGAGCTCCTCCGCGGTCGCGGTCGCGGTGACGTGGATCGACTCGACGAGGTCGGCGTGGCAGCGCACGCAGTTCTCGAGCACGATGACGCGGTCGGCCGGCGTCATCTCGATCGGCTCCTTGAAGTTCTGGAGCGTGAAGGCGACCGAATGGCGCCAGCCGTGGTCCGCCTTGGCCACCCATTTCCCGAGCCCGTCGTGCGGCAGGTGGCACTCGATGCAGGTCGCGACGTGCCGGTGGCCGCTCTTCTGCCAGGCGTCGAACTGTTCGTTCATCACGTGGCAGTTGATGCAGGCGCGCGGGTCGCTCGACAGGTACGAGAAGCCCTTCGCGTAGCCGAACGTGAACGCCCCGATCCCCGCGGGCACGCCGGCGAGCACGAGGATCGCGGCGGTGAGTGGCTTCATGACGTTGCCCCGCGTCCTCGTGCCGCGCGTCGCGGCCCGGATCCCCTTCCGGACGCCGCTCGGGAGCCAGCGTAGCGGCACGGCACGTTCGCGCGGCGATTCCGATTCCTCCGCTGGAGTCCCGCCCTCCACGGAGAAACCACGTGAACCGCTCCTCGCACCGTCTCCTGCGCGCCGCGATCCCGCCGCTCTTCTCGCTCTGCGTCGCGCCGGCGGCGCGGGCGCAGGTCTTCGACTACGCCTGGCCGGCCAACGGCTCGGGCGGCTCCTTCGGCGCCTCCGTGAGCCGGATCGGCGACGTCGACAGCGACGGCTGCGAGGACCTGATCGTCGGCGAGCCGGACTACGGCGGGCTCGGGAACGGGCTCGCGCGCATCTTCAGCGGCAAGACCCACGCCCTGATCGACGAGATCGCCGGCAACGTCGGCGCGGGTCTCGGAGCGGCGGTCGAAGGGAAGATCGACCTCGACGGCGACGGATTCCCCGACGTGCTCGTCGGCGCCCCGGACGACTCCACCGGCGCTTCCGACGCGGGAGCCGTCCTCGCGTACAGCCCGCACCTCCACGCCGCGATCTACACGCTCACGATGAACGTCGCGACGGCGCAATACGGATCGTCGGTGCGGTCGATCCAGAACGACCTCGACGGCGACGGGATCGACGACTTCGTAGTCGGCGCGCCAGGCGCCGACACGGTCTTCGTCCTCTCCGGCAAGACGGGGTCGACGCTCCTCTTCGTGCAGGGCCACTCGGGCGATCAGTTCGGGACCTCCGTGAGCCGCGCGGGCGACGTCGACGGCGACGGCTTCGTCGACTTCGCCGTCGGCAGCCCCCAGTTCGTCAACTCGAGCGGGGTGACGACCGGCCGGGTAACCATCTTCTCCGGCCAGGACGGCAGCGTGATCCGGACGGTCAACGGCGCCGCCGATTCGCGCTTCGGCTACTCGCTCGCGAATCCCGGCGACCTCGACGGCGATTCCGTCGGCGACCTCGTCGTCGGCGCGCCGCGCCACCTCGACGGGAGCGGGATCGAGACCGGCTGCGTCACCGTCCTCTCCGGAGCGACCGGTTCGGTGCTCTACAAGGTGTTCGGGGACCAGAAGCACGACACCTTCGGCCACTCCGTGCGCAGCGCCAGCGGCGACGTCGACGACGACGGCACGAGCGACTTCATCGTCGGCGCACCGCAGCTCACCGGCTCCGACGTCGGCTACGCCCGCACGATCTCCGGGGCGACCGGCGCCGTCCTCTTCACCTTCACCGAGCACACGAGCGACCCGCTCGTCAAGAGCGACTACGGCGTCGCGGTCGCCGGCGGCGACTTCGACGGCGACGGCCGGACCGACGTCGTGGTCGGCGGCCGCGGCTTCAACGGCGGCGACGGCATCGCCGAGACGTGGCTCACCGCGGTCGCGAGCTGGCGGAACTACGGCTCGGGATGGGCGGGGACGAACGGCGTCCCGTCGTTCACGCCGCGCAGCACCCCGGTCGTCGGCAAGAATCTCAAGGTCGACCTCGAGAACTCCGCGGGCGTCGCGACGCCGGCAGTGCTCTTCCTCGGCTTCAGCAAGCAGTCGCTCCTGACCGGCAAGGGCGGCACGCTCCTCGTGAATCCGCTGCTGA
>Ga0137437_1000472_pt1 | contig 12561 bp, 7 predicted proteins | sample EasRivERMGT138_2_FD_102332 | JGI IMG/M metagenome (GOLD analysis project Ga0137437, IMG submission 102332) | Soil microbial communities from meander-bound floodplain in the East River, Colorado, USA - East River MetaG ERMGT138_2 | ecosystem: Environmental > Terrestrial > Soil > Floodplain ...
GACCGCGCAGGGCGCCGGCACCAAGCGCGTCGTGTTCGCGCCGACCAGGCCGCTGCCGAGCTACCTGATCGCGTTCGGCGTCGGCCCGTTCGACGTCGTCGACGCCGGCAAGACGCGGTCGGGCACGCCGATCCGGATCATCGCGCTCAAGGGCCGCGCCAACGAAGCGCGGTGGGCGGCCGAGACCTCCGGGCGCATCGTGGGGCTCCTCGAGGACTACTTCGGGACGCCGTACCCCTACGACAAGCTCGATCAGCTATCTCGCCCGACCCTGTTCGGCGGCGCGATGGAGAATGCCGGGCTCATCACCTACGGCCAGCGGCTCATCCTCCGCGATCCGGCGAAGATCACCCCCGGCGAGCGGTTCGCGTGGGTGAGCGTCGCGGCGCACGAGCTCGCGCACCAGTGGTTCGGCGACCTGGTCACCACGGCGTGGTGGGATGACATCTGGCTCAACGAGGGCTTCGCGAGCTGGCTCGGCGCCAAGATCGTCGGCCAGTTCGATCCGGCGTGGCGCGGCGACCTGCTCGCTACCGCGGAGCGCGAGACCGCGCTCGGCGCCGACAGCGTGATCAGCGCGCGGCGCGTGCGCCAGCCGATCAAGAACGCCGGCGACATCTTCCAGGCGTTCGACGGCATCACCTACAACAAGGGCGCCGCCATCCTCGCGATGTTCGAGCGCGCGGTCGGCCCCGAGAAGTTCCGCGACGGCGTGCGCGCCTACCTCGCCAAGCACCGGTTCGGCAACGCGACGTCGTCGGACTTCGTCGCCGCGATCTCCGAGGTCGCGGGCCGCGACGTTGCGCCCGCGTTCGGCTCGTTCCTCGATCAGGCGGGCGCGCCGGTCGTGCACACCGAACTGCGCTGCGGCGCCGGACAGCCGACGACGCTGGTGGTCAGCCAGCACCGCTACGTGCGACCGGGCTCGCCCGCGGCACCGGAGGGGACGCCCTGGCGCCTGCCGGTCTGCGTCGCGTTCGATCACAGCGGCGCGCGCGGCGAGGCCTGCACCGAGCTGACCACCGCGAGCGCCGAGCTGGCGCTCGACACCAAGACATGCCCCGCCTGGGTGTTCGCCAACGCCGGCGGACGCGGCTACTACCGCACGTCGCAGGCCGACGCCGGGCTCGTCGCGCTGCGCGACCGCGGCTGGAAGCTGCTCACGCCGGCCGAGCGCATGATCGCGTTCGGCGACGTCGCGGCGTTCGCGGCCACCGGGGAGGTCGACCTCGGGATCGAGCTGTCGCTGGTGCCCAAGCTCCTCGCCGAGCACCATCGCGTCGCGGTCAGCGCCGCGGTCAACGCCGCGGAAGCAGCCCGCCGCTGGCTCCCCGCGGACAAGATCCCGCGGTTCGAGGCGTGGGTCCGCACGACGTTCGGCCCGGCCGCGCGCGCGCTGTCGTGGCAGGCGCGCCCCCGCGATGACATCGACGCCGAGCGCTCCCGGACGGCGCTGGTGTCCCTCGTCGCGTCGAGCGGTGATGCGCCGCTGCGCGCCGCCGCGGTCGCGCTCGCCAAGAGCTGGCGCACGCTCGGCGCGGCGAACCGAGGCCCGGTGCTCGCGATCGCCGCCGATGCCGACGCCGCCACGTTCGATCAGCTGCTCGCCGCGGTGCCCGTCGAGCCCGACCCCGAGCTGCGCGGCGACCTCTTGCGCGCGGTGGGCCAGGTCACCAACGAGGCACGGCTGCGCTCCGCCCTGGCGCTGACCTTCGACAAGCGGCTCGAGCCCCGCGACGCGCGCGGGCTCCTGTTTGCGGGTCGCGGCCTCGCGCAGGCTGGCGTCGTCGACGCCTACTTCCGCGAGCACCTCCCCGAGCTCCTCGCGCGGTTCCCCGACAACGGCACCGGGGGCGCCGCCGGGCTCGCCGGCACGTTCCTGCGCGGTTGCGACGCCAGCCGCCGCGACGCCGCCGTCGTGTTCGTCCGCGAGCATTTTGCCAAGGCCACCGGCAGCGAGCGCGTGATCGCCCAGGGCCTCGAGCGCTTCGATCAATGCGTCGCCGCGCGTGCCCTGCTCGGCCCCCGGCTCGTGACCTGGCTGGCCAAGTCGGGCGGCTGACAACGATCGCCGCCTCCGGGGTCATGGCTGGCCATGACTAGCCGCATCCGCGACGATACGAGCTTCGATGCGCGCGCGCTGGGCATCGTCGACGGGGAGATCTACAAGGCGGCGAAGCAGCTCGTCACGTTGTACGAGGTGGTGCCGGATGGCGTCGGCGACGAACTCGTGATCCTTTTCTCGGCCCGCGGCGTACTTCGCCAGCACGAGATCGTGGACTTCGAGGCACCATCCGGTGGCGCCGCGTGTGTTCGCGTTGCTCACAGGAAACAGCCGCAACTCCCAGCCGCGAGGCAAGGTCGCGGTCTCCGGGGCGACGCCTTGCGCGTAGTAGCCGAAGGTGTCGTGGAATGTCGAAAGCTCGCCGATCGCACCGTCGATCACGTCTGCTAGCTCCGGCTTGTTCTTCGGGTAGACGTCCGCTTCGTTGCTGGCGCACAGCTCGGGTGGCGGCGCCGGGAATTGCCCGAGAATCGACTGGCTCCCGATGACGACGATCTCGTCATCTCCGGAGATCGCCGCAGAGGCACGGATCACGTGCTCGAGCTGTGCGCGGTTCACCGCGGCACGCTTCGCCAGAGCGCCCAGCGCGTAGGCGCATCGAGTACGCCCGCGAACGCCGTCACCTGGCGTAGGGCCGTCATGTGCTCGGTCGACTCGCGCAACTTGTCGCAGATCTCGGCAGGCGAACGCGCAAGGAGCTCGGACCACGCCGCGATCCATTTCGGGTGCACCGATCCCGACGAGGCCCAGCCGGCAACTCTCTCGCGAGCGCGTCCGATGATGGAGGGATCACGAACGAGCCGCTCGGCGATCGCGCCGTGGTACGCGAGGCTTCGTCGTTCGGCGGTGCGATGTCCGTCCACTGGTCGAGCGTACCACTCGAATCCATCGCGCACTGGGGAACTCTCGATGCCGCGCGGGACATGTCGACGAGTCTTTGTCCGCCTACCACAAGTGCTGTCGCGGCCTCCTCGCGTAGCACTCGGCGTCACGGTGCGAGCGTGACCGTCAGCTCCGCCAGATCGCCGGCGGCGACGGTGGCGGTGCCGCGGCCGATCCGGGCCGGCTGGCCGGCGCGCGGCGGGAGCCAGGCGGTGACGGCGTGGGGGCCGACCGCGAGGTTATGGGCGATGACCTGGCCGCTGGCGTCGGTGACGTAGCCGCTGGGCATGGTCGCGATGAACGCGACCTCGGGGTCGGCGGCAGAGGTCTCGAGCGCGTAGATCGCGCCGGCGTCGAGCGCCGCGGTGACGGTGTGGCCGGCGATCGGCAAGAGCACCGGGACCGGCTCGCCGGCGGTGAGCTGCCCGAGGGCGGCGACGGTGCCGCGCTTGCGCAGCACCAACCTCGCAGGGCGATCAACCGCGCTGGTGATCGCGAGCCCGGGCCCGACGGCGAGCCGCGGCGTCAGCGTGCAGTCGGCGAGCGTGACGTGCGCACTGGCCACCGGCGGCGCGGCGCCGTCGATGATCACGAGCGCGTCGGGGACACCCCAGGTCGTGGTCGGCGCGACCGACGGCGTGCGCGGGGTGTTGCACGGGGTACGCCCCGGCGAGCTGCGCGCGACGACCGGAACGTCGGGCCACGCGACGCGGATCTGGAGGTCGCCCGTAGCGACGTGCGCGACGTGTGCGGTCGCCGCGTCGCCCGCCGGTGCGGCGTCGCTGGGCACGGGAACGCTGTGCGCCGCTTCCTCCGCGCGGGGTTTGCCGCTGCACGCCGCCAGCCCGAGGAATGCGAGCCGCGCGAGCGCGCGTGTTACCACGCCCCGACCTCGGCGACGACCGTGGCGCCGTCGGCGCACAGGTCGTTGATGCCCGGCCCGCGGTAGTCGGCGCCGGCGAGCACGATGCGCTGGCTGCGGGCGAGGGCGACCGCGTCGCGCACCCGATCGCGGTGGCCGAGCGTGTACTGCGCCACGCCGCGCTTCCACCGCACCACGCTCGTGTGGGTCGGGGTGGCGGTGGCGCCGAGCACGACGCCGACGTCACGCACGGCCTGCGCGACGAGCGCCGCGTCGTCGAGCTTCGTCGCCTCGGGGTCACGGCCGCCGCCGAAGATGCAGCGCAGGAGGACGTGGCCGGCCGGGGCGCGATCGGACCACACCGTCGACTCGAACACGACGCCGAGCACGCGGACGTCCTCGCCCTGGGCGACCAGGAGGCCGAAACCGTCGCTGGCCCGCGGGACCGCGGCGGCGGGGAACCCGAGGTAGACCAGCGCCGCCGGTGCGCGATGAAACGCCGCGAGCCGGTTCGCGAAGTCGGGCGCGGCGACCAGGCCCCCGGCGTCTTCGGCCGGGATCGCGAGCACGGCGCCGTCCCAACGCGCACCATCGATCCGGACCCCGCCGTCGACCGGCTCGATCCGCGCGACGCGCGCCCCGAGGTGCACGCGATCGCCGAGCTCACCGGCGAGCGCGTCGACCAGCGCGCCGAGCCCACCTCTGGGCGCCCACATCCCACGCGGCGTCTTCGCCGCCTTGACCCCGCGCAGCCGCCCGCCCACGCCGCGCGCCGCCTGCGCCAGCATCCCCCGCACGACGCCGCCGTGGGCGTCGAGGGCAGCGAGCCGCGGGAACCCCGCCGCCAGACTGATGTCGTGTGCGTCGGCGGCGTAGATGCCGGTCACGAACGGCGAGACGATCGCGCGCGCGGCCTCGGCGCCGAACCGGCGCGCCGCGAACGCATGCACCGACTCGTCGCCGCCCTTGCCGGCGGCCCGGAACGGCTCGCGCAAGAGGTCGAGCTTGCCGCGCCAGGTCAGGAGGTCGCTGGTGACGAGGTCGAACGGCGATCGCGGCAACGCACGCAGCTTGCCGTCGAGGTAGATCCAGCGCGCCCGCGCACGCGGCGAAGCCTTGTCGACCGCCACGCCGAGCTCGCCGCACAGCGCGTAGGCGCCGTTCGCCGGTCCGCCGAGGAACGAGCTCGCGGCGTGCTCGCGGAGGTAGCCGTCGATCGCGCTCGTCCCGACGACGCCGCCGGCCCGCGGCGCGGCCTCGAGGACCTGCGCGTCGATCCCGGCGCGGACCAGCGCGCGCGCCGCCACGAGGCCGCCGACGCCGCCGCCGATGACCGCGATCCTCATGCGCGGGCCGAGAGCTCTTTGACCGCGGTCACCATCGCCCGCACGTGCTCCGGGTTGGTCTCCGGCAGGACGCCGTGGCCCAGGTTGAAGATGTGGCCGGTCGAGCCGGCGCGCGCGAGGATGTCGGCGACCCGCGTCCGGATCTCGGCCGGTGTCGCGAACAGCGCCCCGGGATCGAGGTTGCCCTGGAGCGCGACGCCGTCGCCGACCCGCCGCCGCACCTCGTCGATCCCGACGCGCCAGTCGACCCCGAGCACGTCGGCGCCGCTGCCCGCGTAGTCGTCGAGGTACGGCGCGCAGCCGTTGACGAAGTAGATGATCGGCACCGGCTTGGCCTTCCACCCCGGCGACCCTCGCAGCATCTCGATCACGTGCTTGGCGTAGCGCAGCGGGTACTCGCGAAAGTCCCCGGGCGAGACAATACCGCCCCAGCTGTCGAAGATCTGGACCGCGTCGACGCCGGCGGCGATCTGCGCCTCGAGGTAGGTCGCGCAGGTCCGCGCGAGCTTGTCGAGCAGCGCGTGCGCCGAGGCCGGAGCGCCGTACAGCATCGCCTTGGTGTGCGCGTAGTCCTTCGAGCCGCCGCCCTCGACCGCGTAGGTCAGCATGGTCAGCGGCGCGCCCGCGAAGCCGATCAGCGGGACGCGGCCGGCCAGCGCGCCCTTGATCTTGCGCACGGCCGCCATCACGTACGGCAGCTCGGCCTCGGGGTCGGGGACGGCGAGCGCGTCGATCGCGGCCTGGGTGCGGATCGGCGTGGCGATCTTGGGGCCGGCGTCGGGGAACGCGACCTCGAGCCCCATCGCGGGCAGCGTGATCAGGATGTCCGAGAACAGGATCGCGGCATCGAAGCCGAATTCATCGATCGGCTGGAGCGTGACCTCGCAGGACAGCTCGGGGTTCCGGCACAGGTCGAGGAACGAAGCGCGCGCGCGCACGGCGCGATACGCCGGCAAGTACCGGCCGGCCTGCCGCATCATCCAGATCGGCGTGCGCTCCACGGGTTGCCGGCGGCATGCGCGCAGGAACAAGGAATCCGACATCGCGAGCATCCTACCCGCCGGGGTATACCCGCGCCATGCGTTGGCCCAGCGTCTTGGCCGGCTTCGCAGCCGCAGCGGCGTGCGGCGATCGCACGACCAGCGGGCCGTTCGACGGGCTGCCGCTCGACGGCGACTTCACGGCCGCGGTCACAGCGCCGGTCCACGTCGCCCGCGACCGCCAGGGCGTCGCGCACATCTACGCGAGCACGGTCGCCGATGCCGCGTTCGTCCAGGGCTACGTGATGGCGCACGATCGCCTGCCGCAGATGGACATCCTGCGGCGGTTCGGGGCCGGCACGCTGGCCGAGCTGTTCGGCGCGCTCGATCCGACGGTTGTCGACAGCGATCTCGAGATGCGCGTGCACCGGATGAAGCCGCTCGCCGAGCAGACGTGGACGATGCTGCAGGCGTCGGGCGATCCGCGCGACCGGGAGGTCGTGCAGCTGCTCGAGCGGTTCGCCGGCGGCGTGAACGCGTATGCCCAGGATCTCCAGCGAGGCGACTGGACGATCGATCCGGACCTCGCGACGAGCTTCGATCCGGCGCAGCTCGTCGCCTGGACGCCGGTCGACTCGCTCGTGCTCGGGCGGTTCCAGGCGTTCGCGCTGTCGTTCTCGGCGCCGTTCGAGCTCGACGCGACCGAGCTGTACGGCAAGCTCCGCACGACCTACGACAACGCGCCGTCCACCAACCCGGCCGCGGCCGCGCGCCGCGGCATCTCGCGCGATCTGATGAAGCTCACGCCGGTCGGCAAGGAGCCGACGATCCCCGGGTTCCCGAACACCACGACCGACTCGGGGTCACGCTCCGACGGCAGCACGCCGACCGGCCGCCGCAGGTCGCCGGTCGCGGCCGCCGCGGCGAGCGCCCCGTCGCGCCCGGCCGTCCCGCAGGACGTGTTCGACAACGCGCGCGCGTTCTTCGCCCGGCAGCTCCACGACGGCCCGCTCGGCGCGCTCGGCCCCCACGCGTTCCTCCCTCCGCTGGCCGGCTCGAACAACTGGGCGGTCGGCGCGCAGATCGCAGGCGGCGCGCGCGTGCTGCTCGCGAGCGATCAGCACCTCCCGCTGACCAATCCGTCGATGTTTTACCCGACCCACCTGATCGTCGCGGACGCCGACGGCGATCCGAACACCCCGGACGACGGCTTCGATGTCCTCGGCGTCACGGTCCCCGGCATCCCCGGCGTGATCCTCGGCAGCAACGGCAACCTCGCGTGGTCGGGCACGGCCAGCGAGCACGACGTCAACGACGTCTACCTCGAGCAGATCGCACCATGCGGCGGCGGCGACTGCGTCCGGTGGACCGATCCCCAGGGCACAGCCCAGGACGTCCCGATCCAGAGCTTCACCGAGGAGATCAAGATCGGCGCGCTCGGTACGATCACGGGCAGCACGCGGGCGACCTACGAGATCGTCCCGCACCACGGGCCGATCATCCCAACGATCGATCGCACCAAGCACGAGATCGTCCGGCGCACCGCCACCACCGCGATGTCGATCAGCTACACCGGCTACCAGCCCACGTTCGAGCTCCGCGCGCTCTACCAGCTGGGCCGCGCGAAGACCGTCGGCGACGGCTTCCGCGCCCTCGAGGACGTGACGTACGGCAGCCAGAGCTTTACGATGATCGACAACCAGCAGCACATCGGCTGGACCACGCACGCGTACATCCCGGTGCGCAAGCCGGCGGCGTACGCGTGGGACCCGCTGACCAACCAGGATGGCCTCGCGCCGTTCTTCGTGCTGCCGGGCGACGGCGCCGGCGACTGGATCCAGGATCGCTCGCTGTCGCCGCGGTTCGTCCCGCACGCGATCGATCCGGACCAGGGCTACCTCGTCACCGCGAACGCCGACCCGGTCGGCGCCACGTTCGACGGCCTGCCGCTCAACCAGGGCGTGGTGAACGGCGAGCCGCTGTACGCCGGGGTCGGCTACGCCGCGGGCGTGCGAGAAGACCGGATCACCAAGCTCCTCCAGCAGCTCGCCGGCGCCGATCGCGGCGCGACGCTCGACGACATGGCGGCGATCCAGCACGACACCCACTCGAACGTCGGCGAGCGGCTCACGCCCGCGATCGTGGCCGCGCTCGCCCAGCTCGATAGCCCCGGCGCCACGCCGCCCGATCTCGCGCCCTACGCCTTGGCGCTGCCGGCGGCCGACCGGGCGCGGCTCGGCAAGGCGCGCGCGGTGATGGCGAGCTGGACGTTCGCGACGCCGGCGGCGATCGAGGCGGCGACCGAAGTGGCGATCGCCGACTCCGCCGCGACCGCGATCTTCAACACCTGGATGCACTTCTTCATCGGACGCACGCTCGCGGACGAGCTCGACGCCGTCGACTTCGACGTGTGGCGGCTCGACGACAACCAGCTGGTGCGCATCGTCTACGCGATGCTGACCGATCCGCGATCGTTCGTCACCAGCCCGTCCACGCAGCAGCCGATCCTGTGCGACAACATCGCGGTGGCCGGCCCGGACGACAGCTGTACGAAGGTCATCCTGCAGGCCATGCTCGACGCGATGACCCACCTCGAGTCGGCCCAGGGCTTCGGCACGGTGGACACCGGCGCCTGGCGGTGGGGCAAGCTGCACCGCCTCACGATCACCCCGCTGTTCCCCAACCCGGCGCTGAACCTCCCGGCGCCGTCGGATCCCGACCTGACCGGGTTCGGCGGGTTCGGCGGGTTCCCCAGGGCCGGCGACAACTTCGTCGTCAACCGCAGCGACTGTGGCTGGCGGGATCTCGACTTCTCGCAGCTCGCCGGCGGCCCGGCGCAGCGGTTCCTGGCCGAGGCCCGGCCCGGCGAGCCGATCCGCGTTGCGTGGGCGCTCCCCGGCGGCGTGATCTTCGACGGCCGGTCGCCGCACTACCGCGATCTGCTCGACGACTACCTGCTCGACAAGCAGGTCGATGCGCCGTACTCGATCGACCAGATCGTGGCGGCCGGTGAGTCACGCTGGGTGTTTCATTGATGGAGCTCGCCGCGATCCTCGTATCTCCCCACGGCATGACCGAGACCTTGCGCGATCTCATGGAGCGGCTGGGCAGCGTCGGCGTCGCGGTGACGATCGTCGACGAGATCGCGACCGCCGTCGAGGTCAGCCGGCGCCACGCGCGACCGCCCGCGATCCTGCTCGACCTGCGCGACGTCGGGGCCGGCGAGGTCGAGGATCAAAAGGCCGCGAGCGAGGCGATCCGCCGGACGCTGCTGCGGTTCCCGAGCGCGCTGCCGATCGTGGTGACCAGCGAGGCCGATCCGATGCTGATCGTCAGCTGCATTCGCGCCGGCGCCTCGGACGTCATCGATCTCCAGCTCGAAGGCACCGCGGCGGCGCGCGCGGTGGTGCACCGGATCTGCGAGCGCCAGGCGGCGCGCAGCGCCGAGCTCGCGATGGTCGCCACGCAGCGCGACATGATCGAGGATCTGCTGAAGGATCTGATCCGCACCGAGCGCCGCTCGATCGACGCCGAGGAAGCGCTCGCCGCCCGGGCGCGCACGAGCAGCGAGATCGCCTCCGCGCTCGAGAGCCGCTCGCCCGCCGTGCTGCTCATCGAGCACGAGCGCGCGGTCGCCGACGGGCTCGCCGACCTGCTCGAGGCCGCCGGGGTCGCGACGTTCGCGTACGTCACCGGCGAGGAGGCCCTGCGCGAGGTCGACGTGCTCGCGGGCTCGACCGGGCTCGATCTCGCGCTGGTCGCGGCGCAGCTGCCCGGGATCGACGGGCTCGAGACCGTCCGCCGGCTGCGCGCGCGCGTCCCCGGCCTCCCGGCGTTCCTCGTGACGTCGGTCCACGACGGCGACCTCGCCGCGCACGCCGCCGACCTGGGCGTGGTCGGCTTCGTGCAGAAGCCGCTGGTCGATCTCGACGACATCGTCGCCCGGCTGTCGCAGCTAGCACGTGACTCGCTGCACCGCACTCGCGAGCACGCGTACCTCCAGCGGATCAAGGAACGCCACGAGCGCGTACTCGCGAGGTACCGAGCGTTGCCTCGCGAACCGTGATCGGCCTATGATCTCGAGTGGATTTGCATGGCTTCCGGCGTGCTCTCGATCAAGCTCAGGTGCGCCTCGTGGCAGCAACTGGCGACGATCTACCGGCGCGACCTGAGCCACGGCTCGATGTTCCTCAAGGCGGTGACGCCGCCCGCGCTCGGGACCGCGGTGCACATCGATCTGGCGCTGCCGAGCGCCACCGTGATCGTGCTGACCGGCGTGGTGCAGCGCCACGTCGACGATCCGCAGCGCGGCGCGGGGGTCGAGCTCAAGCTCGCGCCGATCCCGACCGGGTCGGTGTGGCTGATCGAGAGCGCGCTCGCCTCGGAGCAGAAGCGGCGCGCGACGCCGGTCCACGGCACGCCGATCCAGGGGCCGCACCAGATGACCGGCGGCGTCGCGGCGATCCCGGCGATCAGCGACAGCGCGGACGTGACCCTCGCCGAGCAAGCGCTGATCAAGGCGCTGGTGGCGGAGGCCGAGTCGCTGAAGAAGCTGAGCCCGTTCCTCGTGCTCGGCGTCGGCTACGAGGCAACCGACGGCGAGGTCCGCGCGGCGTTCGGCGAGCTCACCAAGCGCTACCACCCGGATCGGTTCGCGCGCTACGAGTCGGCCGAGCTGCGGCAGGTCGCCGCCGAGATCTTCATCCTGATCCGCGACGCGTATCGCCGGCTCGGGGACGCGGCGGCCCGCGCCCAGCTGGTTTCGTCGCTCGGCAAGCCCGCCCCCGCGCCCCATGCGGTCCCCGGCCCGCCGCGCATGGCCCAGCCGGTGCTCCCGCCGCGCCTGACCCAGCGGCCGATGCCCGGATCGATCGCGGTCCCCGCCCGACGAGCGGCGAGCGAGCCGGGATCGCCCCTGACGCCGGCCACCCGGCAGTCGAAGCCGAGCCAGCCACCGCCGATCAGCGAGTCGATCGATGTCTCGCCGCTCGAAGACCTGATCGATCAAGGCAGGCTCGAGGAAGCGCTCGCGGCGTACCGGGCGCTGGGCAAGAAGCACCCGCACGACCGCTACTTACGCGCGGGCGTGGAGCTCTGCGAAGGCCTGCGCGCGTTCGCCACGCGTGACCGGCTCGAGGCCGCGCAGCGCTTCGAGGCCGCGCTCGAGATCGATCCGTCGAACGAACGCGCCGCCCGCGAGCTCGCCGACATGCGCCGGCAGGCGACCCACGAGCGCAAGGGTCTGCTAAGCCGCCTCATGGGGAAGAAGGAGCCATAAGCCGTGCCACGGATTATCGGCATCGATCTCGGAACCACGAACTCGTGCGTCGCGGTCCTCGACGACAAGGGGCAGCCCAGGATCCTCGCGGCCGCCGACGGCGAGCGCACGATCCCGTCCTGGGTGAGCTGGTCGGCCGAAGGCCAGATCGCCGTCGGCACGCGCGCCCGCCGCCAGGGCGTCACCAACGCGGCGGCCACGGTGTACGGGGCCAAGCGCCTGATCGGCCGCAAGGTCAACGCCGACGACGTGTCGTGGTTCGCGCGGCTCGCGCCGTTCCGGATCGTCGCGGCGCCCAACGGGGACGCGTGGGTCCGCGTGCACGGCCAGCCGATCTCGCCGCAGGAGATCGCGGCCCACGTGCTGCGCGCGGTGCGCAACGTCGCCCAGGACGCGCTCGGCGAGCCGGTGACGCGCGCCGTGGTGACGGTGCCGGCCTACTTCGACGACGCGCAGCGCCAGGCGACCCGCGACGCCGGGCAGATCGCCGGGCTCGACGTGGTCCGGATCTTGAACGAGCCGACCGCGGCGGCGCTCGCGTACGGCGCGCACCGCGTCAGCTCCGGCCGCCGGGTGATCGCCGTGTTCGACCTCGGCGGCGGCACGTTCGACATCTCGATCATGAGCGTCGAGAACGGCATCTTCGAGGTGCTCGCGACCGGCGGCGACAGCGCGCTCGGCGGCGACGACTGGGATCGCCGCGTGCTCGAGCGCCTGGTCGACGAGGTCCGCGATCGGTCCCGCGTCGACCTCACCACGATCCCGATGGCGATGTCGCGGCTGCGCGAGGCGTGCGAGGCCGCGAAGAAGGCGCTGTCGATCGATCGCGAGACCCAGATCAGCCTGCCGTTCCTGGCCGACGATCCGCACGGCACGCCGGTAAACTTCGAGCGCACGCTCACGCGCGAGCTGCTCGAGGCGCTGACCAAGGATCTGCTCGATCGGCTCGAGGCGCCGTGCCGCCGCGCGCTCGGCGACGCCGGCGTGACGCCCGGCGACATCGAAGAGGTGCTCCTGGTCGGCGGCATGACCCGGTGGCCCGCGGTGCAGGACATCGTCGAGAAGATGTTTCACAAAAAGCCGTCCAAGGGCGCCAACCCCGACGAGGTCGTCGCGCTCGGCGCCGCCCACTACGCCGGGATCCTCGC
>Ga0137437_1000474_pt1 | contig 12527 bp, 10 predicted proteins | sample EasRivERMGT138_2_FD_102332 | JGI IMG/M metagenome (GOLD analysis project Ga0137437, IMG submission 102332) | Soil microbial communities from meander-bound floodplain in the East River, Colorado, USA - East River MetaG ERMGT138_2 | ecosystem: Environmental > Terrestrial > Soil > Floodplain ...
CTCGACCGCGAGGTCGGCCTTCGCGGCGAACTGCCGCGCGTTGGCCTGGCTGCGGCTCCACACCCGGACCCGCCGGATCTTGCGGACCGCGCGCATCGCGGCCAGGTGGGTCGTGGCCTGGACGCCGGAGCCCAGGATCGCGAGGTCGCCGGCGTCGTCGCGCGCGAGCGCGCGGGTCGCGACCGCGCTGACCGCGGCGGTCCGGATCGCGGTGATGCTGCTCGCGTCGATGATCGCGATCGGGCTGCCGTGCTTGGTCTCGAACAGCATCACGACGCCCTGGTGCGAGTCGTAGGCGGTCCCGTGGTTGCCGGGGAAGATGCTCACGACCTTGAGGCCCAGGCTGGTCGGCTGATCGAGGAACCCGGGCATGAGGCCGATCATGCCGGTGCGATCGGGCATCCAGACCACGGAGCGGAGCGGCAGCACCGCGCCGCCGCGGTTGGTGGCGCGCAGCGCGTCGGCCATGACCTCGACGCACGCCTCCATCGGGAGCAGGCGCACGACATCGGCGTACGAGAGGACCAGGACGTTCATCGCCGCACCCCCAGCGCGCCGAACACGCGCTCGGGATCGACGTTGCCGCCGGACACGATGGCGACCACGCGCGCGCCGGCGGGGGCAGACACCTTGCCGGCCAGGAGCGCCGCGGTCGCGGCCGCACCGGAGCCCTCGACATAGAGCTTGCTGCGCGTCATGAGCAGCAGCATCGCGTCGATGATCTCGGTCTCGGTGACGGTGACGACCTCGACGCCGCCATCGCGCGCGATCTCGAGCGGCAGCGCGCCCACGAACGGCGGGGTCATGCCGTCGGCGAGCGTGTCGGGCCGGGGCGCTGGGACCGGCTTGCCGGCGGCGAGCGCGGGGCCCAGGCCGGGGCCGGCCTCGAGCTCGACCGCCACGACGCGCGCGCGGGGGGCGAGCGCCTTGATCGCCGAGGTGACGCCGCCCAGGAGGCCGCCGCCGCCGACCGGCACGATCACGACGTCGACGTCCGGCGCGTCCTGGGCGATCTCGAGCCCCACGGTGCCGGCGCCCGCGAGCACGACCGCGTCGTCGAACGGATGGACGAACACAAGGCCGCGTGCGCGCTCGACCTCGCGGAGCTTGTCGAACAAGGTCGCGCGATCCTCGTGCAGCACGATCTCGGCGCCGTAGCCGCGCACCGCGTCGAGCTTCGAGCGCGGCGCGCCGGTCGGCATCACGACGACGCACGGCGCGCCGACGTGGCGGGCGGCCCACGCGACCGCCTGCGCGTGGTTGCCGGCCGACACCGTGACGAGCCCGCGCGCGCGGTCGGCCGCGGACAGCGACAGGATCTTGTTGAGCGCGCCGCGCGGCTTGAACGAGCCGGTCTTCTGGAAGCACTCGCACTTGAGCTGGAGCGCGACGCCGGCGCGCGCGCCGAGCGACTGCGCAGAGAGCATGGGCGTGCGGTGGACCGTGCCGGTGAGGCGCTCGGCCGCCGCGCGGATCTCGGAGAGGGCGATCATGGCGGGCATGATAACGCGTCCGGCATGGATCGCTGGCGATCTCGAGAGCCGGGAGGATCTCCGGATCGACGGCGCGCGGCGATCCGAATTCGCCCTCGAGCCCGAGATCGGGCTTGGGGGATCCGGCCGGTCAGGCGAGGTGCTTGTTGCGCTCGAGCCAGGCGTTCAGCGCATGCGCGACGACGTCCGGGGGATGCGCGAGGTCGCCGGTGATCAGCGCGTAGACCGTGGCGAGCGCGGTCTCGAGCGCTCGGCGCCGCAGCACCTGGTGAACCCCGCAGTCGGCGAGCGCATCCTCGAGCTCGTCCTTGCGCGCGAGCACGCGAGCCGCGAGCGGCTGACCGCGGGTGGCATCGGTCGTGTTCTCGATCTTGCAGTTGACGATGGCGCTCACAGCTGCCTCCGCACCCTGGTCCAGGGATGACCACCGGTGCAGCATCGCTCGTGCCAGCCGCAAGCTCGTTGAACGGTGGCGGGCCTGGCCACCGCACGTGCGCTGCCGCGCGGAGCGCACGCAATTTGCGAGCGCGACGCCCTTGGCGCGCTTGCGTTACGTGAGCGGCCAGCGGACCCAGGCCAGCGTGCGTGCCACCGGCGCGATGCTGCCTCGCGCCGAGCGGTAGGCCGCATCGGCCGAGGTCGTCATCTCGGAGAGGTCTTCGGCGTCGATCGCGATGCCGTGCCGGGCGCGCTCGAGGATGGTCGCGCAGCGTTCGAGGCCCTGGACACCGACGCGGCGTGCGAACTCGCGCGGGGCCTCGTCCGACGTCGACCGCCATCCCGCGTCGCGTAGCCCGACGAGCGCGAGCTGCCACGCGTTGGACACGCGCTGATCGATCGTCTCGTCCCAGAACGGGCGACGGAGGTGGCGCAGCGTGATCCACCGGCGCAACGGTCGGAGCGCGAGGGTGGTCAGCTGGAACATCAGCGCCGCCGCGACGAGCACCGCGATCCAGTGCAGGAGCGACGGGCCCAGACCCGCCGGCGCGGCGCGGTGCGACCTCATGCTCGATGCCGGTGCAGGGGCGGGAGCCGCCGCTGCCGTGATCGGCAAGCGCTCGACGCCGGCCGGCGGGGGTGGGGTCGCGGAGGCGAGCTCGGGCGCCGGCGGTTCGGGCGTGGCCGGCAGAGGCGATTCGGGCAGCGGGGCCGGTGCCAGAGGTGCCGGATCGACCACCGGGGCCGGTGCGGGGACCTCCACGACAGGCGGGACGACCGGGTCGACCGGCGCGGCCGGCACCGGCTCGGTGATCGCCGGGGGCTCCGGCGCCGCCGTGGTGGCTAGCCACGGATCGCGCTGACCCGCGGCGACCTGCCCGCCCCACAGCGTCGTCGTGGCGGTGGCAGGGGCGCCCGGATCGCCGGCGATGAGGTCGCCGCCACCGTCGCCCGTGCTGCCGCCGGTGATCGCGCCGGGGCTGGGTCCGGTCGAGGCGACCACCGGGCCCTCGCATGCCTGACAGTCGATGCCCTGGCGTGGTGGCTCGGTGATCTCGTCGTGTCCGCGCCCGATGTCGAAGTACTCCGACACGCGCGAGCGCGTGATGTCCTGGAGGTCGTACGCGACGGGGCAACACGGCAGGCCGCGTGCCTCGCCGAGCTCGGGGATCTGGATCTCGCCGGCGTCGAATGATTCGGTCTGCCACAGGTGCGGTGCGATCCACGCCGTGACGCCGAACGTGATCGCGCTGACCAGCAGCGCCCAGCCACCGCGCGCGAGGTGTCGGCCGGGCGGCTCGCGCAGCACCGCGTTGGGCTTGGCGGTCGCCAGCGGCGTCGCGGCGACGGTGCGCCACAGCGCGACACGGCGCGCCTCGCGCAGGCGCAGGAACACGACGAACAGCACGGCGAGCGCGCCGAGCAGCACGATGCCCGCGCCATCGGGCGTCGCCTGACCGCTGGTGCGGTCGAGGATCGAGAGCATCCAGACAACCGTCGGGAACCAGAACGCGGCGAGCGACGCGCGCTCGGCGAGGCTCCAGAACCCGCACAGCGTCGCCGGCACGAACGCCATCCACAGCTCCGTGCTCGACAGCTCCGGCGGCATGACCGGGACGCACCAGGTCAGCACCGCGATGATGAACGCGACCGTGACCCACAGCCGGTAGTCGCGCAGCGCGAGGAACTGACCGAGCGCGGTCCCCCCCAGCGCGCCGACCCAGAGCGGCAGCATCTCCCACGCGTCGGCGATCCGGAGCGCGGTAAAAAACGTCAGCCCGGCGACGAGCATCAGCCAGTACAGCAGCGCCACCGGGGCGGCGAGGCGAAATCGCATCATGGGATCACCGCCAGCGAGGTGCCCGACGGCGTCGGCCGCGCGACGTAGTCGCCGGAGAACGTCGTGAGATCGGTCCAGCAGATCACCTGGCTGAACAGCGCGCGGTCCTCCCACATCTGGTCGATCCGCCGGCGTTCCCGCTTCCGCCGGGCCCGTCGATTTTCGGCCGTGCCCGCGGGGAACGGCAGCTTCACCAGGCTCTTGCTCGCGTAGATCGGCTCGGACGCCGTCCACGCCACCTCGGGCACCACGACCCACAGGAGCTCGGACGACCAGGTCATCCGGCGCGGACGGGCCGACACCACGATCTGCTTCGTCGAGGTGTGCGCGAGCAGCGCGGCGAGCGGATGGAACGGCTGCCACATGACGCGGGCGCCGAGGCGCAGCCCGTCGCGTGACGATCGCGCGTTCATGACGCGCTCGATGGGGACGATCGCGCCGCCCCGGTCGGCGGCGGTCACCAGCGTGACCCGGGTGCCGGCGTCGGTCAGCGCCTTGGCGATGCCGAGCCACACGCGGACCAGCGCGTCGAGCAGCTCATCGGGCGCGCGGCAGGTCAGTGACTCGGTGCCGCGGAGCGCGTTGTCGAGGATCAGGCGCACGGCGGGCTCGGCGGGCGGGACCTCGTCGGGCAGCCGTACGACGAGCTGGTGCTTCTGCAGCGAGCGCACCCAGTGGATCCGGCGCGTGTCGTCGCCCGCCATGTACTCGCGGATCCGGAACGTGCCCTCGGTCGGCAGCTTCTGGGACGGGCGCGAGATCGCGTCATCGCCCCCGGCGCCCAGGAGCTTGCGGATCCCGTCGACGGTGCCCGGCCGCGGCAAGACCGTGAAGCGGGCCTCGCCATGGCGTGCGTACGGCGTGCGCGACAGGCCCAGCACGTCGCCGAGCCAGAGCGCCAGCGGCGGTGCGTGGTGCTCGCCGCGCTGCGCTGAGCCGAGCTCGCTCTCGAGCGTGACGTCCGCGCCCGAGCCCTCGGCGCCGATCGCGTAGCGCGAGAGCGGTCCGTGGCGCATCGCGCGTCCGACCGCGAACAGCCGCATTCCGGCCGGGATCGTAACGCCGGCCAGGCGGATCTCCTCGCGCAGCGGATCGCCCTCGACCGCGACCGCGGGCAAGATCGATCGGGTGATCGTCGCGCGACGCCACGGCCTGTCGCCGCCGGCGACGAACACGGTCCAGGTCGCGGTGATGTAGACCGTGCCCAGGCCGAGCACGCCGACCACGCTCAGGCTCGCCCAGCCGGTGACCCCCGACGCGACCAGCGCGGCGGCGCCGGTCCACATCACGGTGGCGCCGGTCGCGGTGAGCACGTCGAGGCGATCCCAGATCGACGGGCGATCGCCCGCGCGTTCGTGGCGGGCCTCGAACAGCCGCAGGATCAGCGCGCCGGCCATGATCACCCACAAGACGACGAGCATCGGCGCGGCGATGTAGAGGATGCGTTCGTCGTGGGCACGCAAGGTGACGATCGCGGCGACGAGCGACGGCAGCACCAGCGTCGCGATCCGAAGCGTCCGGGACTTCATGGTCAGCGTCCTCCTTTGACGGCGACCGCGCGCAGCCGCTCGCGCACGGTGATGCCATCGGTCCACAAGCGGTGCCTGAGCACGTCGGGCGCGACGTGGAGCAGGTCGTCCATCGTGACAAACTCGCGTTCCGAGAGCATCGCCCTTGCCTGGGACGCACGGACCCACGCCAAGGTTGCGCGCGGGCTGATCGACTGGCCGTCTTCGGCGCCGCGGCGCAGCCCGTTGATGTAGTCGACCGCCGTTCGCTTGATCTCGGGGCTGACGTGGATGTGCGGCACGGTCTCGCGCCAGTCGATGAACGCGGCCCGCGAGATCACCGGCGCGAGCGCCGCCAGGGGCGACGTCATGCCGAGGTGGTAGTCGAGCACCTTGACCTCGTCGTCGGGCAGCGGGTAACCGATCTCGAGCATCACCATGAAGCGGTCGATCTGCGCCGCGGGCAGCGCGAACGTGCCCTGGTGGTCGATCGGGTTCATGGTCGCCAGGACCTGGAACGGCTCCTCGAGCTGGTAGGTCACGCCGTCGACGGTGGCGCACCGCTCCTCCATCACCTCGAGCAGCGCCGACTGGGTCTTCGGCGTCGCCCGGTTGATCTCGTCGGCGAGCAGGATGTTGGTGAAGATCGGCCCGGGGCGGAACCGGAACTCCTGGTCGCGCGGGTCGAACACGTTCGCGCCGGTGATGTCCATTGGCAGCAGGTCGGGCGTGAACTGGATGCGCCCGAACCGGGTCTCGATCGCCGCGGCGATCGCCTTGCACAGCTGGGTCTTGCCGACGCCGGGGACGTCGACGAGCAGCACGTGGCCGCGCGCCGCCATCGCCGTGAGCACGCGCTCGATCACGTCGCGCTTGCCGACGATCACCGACTCGATCGCGTCGACCACCCGCAGGTACTCCTGGCGGATCCGTTCGACCCGGCGCCGCAGCGGCGTGCGCTCGACCGGCGCCAGCCTCGCGACCTCGATCTCGCCGCCACGATAGGGATCCTGTCGTTCCACCATGTCGTTCTCCTCGGGCGCGTTGCCCACGTGATGGCGTGGCAGCCGGCCGATCATCCACCGCACCATCTTCGAGCCGGTTCGCCTGGCCGCCTCCGCCTCCGGTGGTTCCTGCCACAAGCCCGCGTAGGCGTCCGCGAGCCGCCGCCGGATCGGCTCATCGCCGGCGAGCTCGTAGAGCAGCGCCAGGACGCCCGCGCGCAGCTCGATCGGGATCGCCGGCGCGAGCGTCTCGGGCGTCTCGATCACGAAGTCACCCTGGACGAGCGGCGGCCGACCGAGCGCGGACAAGCCATGGGCGGCTCGCTCGAGATCGAGCGGGGTCGGCTGGCCGGTCGCGAGCAAGACGCCCGCGACCACCCGCCCGACGCGCCGGATGTCAGCGCCCGGCACGTGAGCCTTCGGCGTGGCCGTCATTCGCCCAGAAGGACAACGACGGAGTGCGGCGCATTCCCGGCACGTTGGATCGGTTCGCGGCGGACATCTTCGCGGCATCGAGACCCACCTGGCTCGCGTCGCGCCGTAAGCGTGCAACGCCTGACTGCCTCGTGCCAGCGAAACTCTGAGCGCGCACGCTCGATCAAAAGTACGTGCGGCGGGTCGCTGGGCACTTTTGCGGCACCAGCTCGGCGATGACGGCGCGCGTTATCGGCGGACGGGAGCGCCGAGGCCGAGGCGCTGGTGGTCGGCGAGCGTGCAGCGGTTCTGCACGACCGTGATCCCCGCGGCCTCGAGGATCCTCGCGGCATCCTCGTTCTTGATCCCGAGCTGGAACCACACGACCTTGGGCCGCGGCTGCATCGCGAGGATGTCCTCGATGTGCTGCGGGATCAGCTCGGCGCGGCGGAACACGTCGACCAGATCGACGGGCTCGCCGATCTCGGCGAGGGTCTTTCTGACCTGCTCGCCGAACAGCTCCTGGCCGTCGAGCTGCGGGTTCACGCCGATGATCCGGTAGCCCTCGTCGTGAAGATACTCGGGGACATAGAACGCCGCTCGCTCGGGCTCATGGTGCAGTCCGAGCACCGCGATCGTCGGCGAGGTCGTCAGGATTTGACGAAGCTCGGCGTCGTTGATCGTCGCCATGATCGATCATACCGCGCCGGACGAACGTAGGTAATGACAGGATTCCACGTCGTTAGGTCGTGCTCATGACCGGAGCTTCCCGGCGATGCGGTCCAGCACGGGATGGGCGTTTCGATCAACGCCGGCGCGACTGCGCCGATCACCTGCGCGAGATCCACGGAGACCTCGCGTGCGATGCGGGAAAACCGCGCTCGTGGGCCGGCGCGCGCCGAACCGGGCGTGACGGTTCACCGCGGCACCGCCGAGGACCGGCTCCACGTCGTCGAGCGCCGACGGAATAGCCTTACGAGGCGGTTCGTTGCATGATGCAGCCCCCATGCGTCTCCCATACCTGCTCGCTGCGGTCGCCTTCATTGCGGTCGCATGTCACGGCAACGATTCCGCGAATGCGGGTGCTGGCTCGTCGTCGAGCGCACCGACCCCCGCAGCGGGGAGCGTGAAGCACGCCGGCGACGGTTCGGGCCCGCAGGTCGCCGACGCCACGGCCCCCGAGGCCAAGCCCACCACGCCGGCCGCCGGCGCCAAGCCCGCAACGCCACCCGCTGCCAATCCGGCGCCCCCGCCCGCCAAGCCGACGCCCCCGCCCGCCAAGCCGGTCGCAGCGGCCGGCTTGGCACCCGCGCCGGGCGGCCACGACTTCACCCCCGAAGGCAAGGCGCTGCTCGCCGTCGGCGCGTGCGGCGACGTGCCGGCGCCCGAAGGCTTCGACCCCAAGGTCCTCGCCGCCCACTGCGAGATCATCAAGAAGGCGCAGGCCGACTACCTCGCGCAGTGGGTCAAGCCCGCCCGCAACTTCTTCGGCGAGCACGTCCCGAGCGATCTCCCCAAGAAGGTCGTGTATCCGTTCGCCGGCGGCGATCTCTCGACGGCGCTGACCGTGTACCCCGACGCCGACGAGATCACGACCCTCTCGCTCGAGCCGGCCGGCGATCCTCGCGACCTGGCGACCCTCAAGGGCAAGGACCTCGACGCCGCGCTCAAGAAGGTCGAGTACGAGCTCAAGTTTCTCTATCGCGTCAACTTCAGCAACACGATCAACATGATCGATGCGATGCGCGAGGGCTCGCTGCCGACGCAGCTGATCTTCGGGCTGTCCGCGCTCCAGATCCACGGCTACGAGGTCGTCGCGCTGCGGTACTTCAAGCTCGAGCAGGACGGCAAGATCCACTACCTCGACGACAACGAGGTCGCCGCCGCGCCCACGCCGGCCAAGGCCAAGCCGCAGGTCCGCAATCGGATCTTCGCGAACGTCGAGGTCCAGTTCAAGAAGCCGGGCGGCCGGATCCAGGTCTATCGCCACATCCAGCAGAACCTCGACAACGAAAACCTCAAGAAAGATCCACGTACACTGAAACATCTCGAGTCCAAGGGCGCGATCGCCGGCATGACGAAGGCGGCGAGCTACCTCCTGTCGTGGGACTCGTTCTCGACGATGCGCGACTACCTGACCGGCCATGTCGCCTGGATGGTGTCGGATGCCACCGGCGTCGCTCCGAAGTGGGGCAAGGCGGCGGGCTTCGAGTACGAGACGTACGGCGCGTTCATCGGCCCGCACATCCCCGCCGGCGGCAGCATCGCCAAGGACTGGCGCGTCGAGTTCGAGGGGGAGCCCAAGCGCGACATCGGGTTCCGGTTCGGCTACTACGACAAGAAGAACGCGAACCACCTCATCATCATGCGAAAGAAGAAGGCGTAAGCGCAGGCACTGCGCCCGCCGATCTCGGTATGTGTAGGCGCCATCGTGACAGTTAGAATCACAACACGCTCGACGGATCTCACCACGGCCTTGCGCTAGCCTGCTTGCATGGTGGCCGGCATGTGTCCGCGGTGTGGAGGTGCGGTGGCGCTACATGAGGGCCGGCCGTTCGTCACCACCTTCAACGTCGTCGAGCTGTGGCACCGCGACTGCTTCGACGATCGCGACGTGCTCGTCACGCGATCGACGCCGCTCGACTTTCTCCCGACGCCTCCGACGCCGCGCCTGGTCCGCGCGCTCGGCGGCACCGTCGCCGGATCCATGCTCGTCGCGATCGTGATCGGCCAGTGGACGTGGGGCGAGATGACGCCGCCGCCCGCGGCCTCGCTCGCGAACGTCGATGTCGCCGCGCCCGCCGAGCCGGTCGCACTCCGCCAGATCGACACCGCGCACGAGCAGCTCCCGGCGCGGATCGTCACGGTCCAGACCGAGATCGAGGCGCGCTACGAGGTGCCGGCGCGCAACAGCGTGCCGCTCGACGAGATGTTTCCATCGCTGCGCGCGTGGACGCATCCGGTGACGGGCAGTCCCGAGCTGATTCCGGAGCAAGCGAGCCGGCACTTCGGCGCCCGCCGCGAGGGCATCGAGCGCCCCGAGTGCGGCGAAGGTCATTGCGGCATCGACCTCGACGGCCCGCGCGGCCGGCCGCTGGTCGCGGTCGCCGCCGGTACGGTCGTGCGCGTCGAGCTCAGCGAGCTCGGCCTCGACGGCCGCAGCGGCCGCTACGTCCGGATCGAGCACGACGACGGCACGCTGACGGCGTACATGCACATGGATGACGTCGCCGGCGTCCGGGTCGGCGATCGCGTCGCGGCCGGCCAGTACCTCGGCACGCTCGGCGCGACCGCCGTATTTGCGTCAGCGCCGCACCTTCACTTCAGCCTCGAGGTTCCGGCGCAGCCGGGCCTGCACGGTGACAACACCAACACCCACTACGTCGATCCGGCGCCGTTCCTCGTGCGCGCGACGATCGCCCCCGTATCACGCCCGGTGGGGAACGCCGAGCGCGAGCGCAGGCATCCGATCAAGCCGGCGTCCTAGCTCGTGACGCGCCACCTGCGGAGCGGCGGTCCGTGGCTCGTCCACTCCGATGAGCTCCGGTGCGCATGGCGGCCGTCTGATCCTGGCTCGGAGCCAGGCTACTCCCAGGAGTGAAGATCGTCGGAGGTGCCGTCCTTGCGGTCTTCACCCGCGGAGCTCACCCCGAGGCCGTGCACACCGTTTGGCAGGCTCGGCCCACACGACATCGTGAGCGGCGAGCCCCACGCGTCCTTGTCGCCCTCCTTGTTCGTGTACTCGTCGAGCTCGGCGAGCCTGGCCGGGCAATCGACGTCCGGGTGGGCCGCCGACCACGCCGGATACGCCTGGTACGCGAAGAGCTTGCGCTTGATCTTCGTGGTCTTGACCTCGGTGCCCTTGAATCCGTCGATGATCCTCGGTCCGACGATGATCCCCATCACGAGCGCGATGATCGCGAGCACGATCATGATCTCGAGCAGGGTCATGCCGCGGTGGGCGCGGGCATAGCAACGAGCGAGGTAGTTGCCGGACGTTTGCATGACGATCTCCTGGGCACAAAACAAGATGAACGCGACGGTGCCGCCGCTCACGACATGCACGAGCGGCTGGCTGGGTGAGCACGGCCGGTGATCGGCTTCGCGACTTCGAGGCGCGCGCAGCCCTGGCACAACGGAGCGCAGCGTCGTGCCAGGCGTGCACGCGAGCTGACGGACGTCGATGACGCGGATGCGCGCTCCAACCACCGGCGATCGCAGCACGAACCAGTCCTGACCTGCCGTACGTCTTGGCCGCGCGTTGGGTTCACGACCCGGGGGAACTGCACCGGCCAGGCCAACCGGACGCTCCGCGCGAGCGCCGGCAGGTCGATCTTCCCGCCCGACGTTGGTACCGCGGCGACTACTGCTTCGCGTGCTCGGCGAGCACGTCGGCGACGCACAGCGTGAGCCTGCGCGCGGTCGGCAGGTGCAGGAACTCGTTCGGGCCGTGCGCGTTCGAGCTCGGTCCGAGCACGCCGGTGATGCAGAACTGCGCCTTGGGGAACTTCGCGCCGAGCATCCCCATGAACGGGATGGTGCCACCTTCGCCCATGTACATCGACGGCTTGCCGAAGTGGCGCTGCGACGCGGCGTCGAGCGCCTTGTCGAGCCACGGCGCGATCTCGGGCGCGTCCCAGCCGGCGTTGGAGCTGATGTTGGAGACCGTCACCTTGGCGCCGTACGGCGGATCCTGCTCGAGGAGATGCTTGACCGTGTCGGCGGCGACCTTCGGATCGACGCGCGGCGGGAGGCGGAGCGAGAGCTTGATCCGGGTGAACGGGCGCAGGACATTGCCGGCGCTGCCGATCGGCGGCCAGCCGTCGGCGCCGGTGATCGCCAGGCTCGGGCGCCATGTACGGTTGAGGATCAGCTCGACGTTACTGGACGAGACCGGCACGACCCCGGGCTGGAGCGGAAACTTGTCGAAGATCTCGTCGCCGATGACCTGGGCGGTGCGCTCGGCTTGCATCACGCGCTGCCTGGGGATCTCGGTCGCGAGCGCGGCGAGCTTGATCTGACCGGTGTGGCTGTCCTCGAGCCGATCGAGCAGCTGGCGCACGACGCGCTCGCTCGCGGCGATCACGCCGGTGCCGTCGCCGGAGTGCACGCCCTCGGTGAGCAGCGAGACCTCGAGGTTGGCGGTCAGGTTGCCGCGCAGCGAGGTCGTCGACCACAGCTGGTCGTAGTTGGCGCAGCCCGAGTCGAGGCAGACCACGAGCGACAGCTGGCCGATGCGCGGCGCCAGGTGATCGATGTACGCCGGCAGATCGAAGCTGCCGCTCTCCTCGCAGGCCTCGATCAGGACGACGCAGCGGGCGTGGGGGAGCTTGTCGCGGCGCAGCGCGTTGATCGCGGTCAGCGATGCGAAGATCGCGTAGCCGTCGTCGGCGCCGCCGCGGCCGTACAGCTTGTCGCCCTCGAGCACCGGGGTCCACGGGCCGAGGTCTTCGCGCCAGCCGGTCATCTCCGGCTGCTTGTCGAGGTGGCCGTAGAGCATGACGGTGTCGCCGTCGCGTCCACCGGTCGCCGGGATGTCCATGAAGATGACCGGGGTTCGCTCGCCGAGCCGGACCACCTCGAGGGTCGCGCCGCCGGGCAGCTGCGTACGGGCCCAGCCGGCCAGCAGCTCGGTGGCCTTGTCCATGTAGCCGTGCTCGCGCCACTCGGGATCGAACATCGCCGACTTGTTCGGGATCTTGATGTAGTCGACGAGCGTGGGGACGATCGACGACGCGAACAGTTCTTCGGTCCACTTCGTGGCGGAATCGGCGACGGGCATGCGCGGACTCTACTTGCGATCGCCGCGCGGATCTATCGATCGCCCCTC
>Ga0137437_1000475_pt1 | contig 12520 bp, 22 predicted proteins | sample EasRivERMGT138_2_FD_102332 | JGI IMG/M metagenome (GOLD analysis project Ga0137437, IMG submission 102332) | Soil microbial communities from meander-bound floodplain in the East River, Colorado, USA - East River MetaG ERMGT138_2 | ecosystem: Environmental > Terrestrial > Soil > Floodplain ...
CGCCGCCATCACCATTCCGCACAAATAATTAGCACGCCACAAAAGAAAAAACGCCGCTCGTGGCAGCGTTTAAACGGGATAAGGGATATGGCGTTATTTGAATCTGTAAATTATCGCCACACGTTCCTGCCATCTATCATCAACGCGGAGATTAAATGGCGGTCCGGTTGTAAGAGATGATTCGTGTTGATACTCAAGAGATAATCCTTTTATTTCGTATGATATTCTGAAAATTGCAACAGGATTTGCTGCTCGTAATTCAACTAGAGGCATTCTCGAATAACCCGCGCCGATGTCAAAATGAAATTCTCCAGCGACAGCTATCTGAGAAAAGAGAAATAACAATAGAAATAACAATAGAAATTTTTTCATAGCTTCCCCGCTTTCTCGAAAAATTCATCCCACGCCGGCGTTTGCGGTTCCACTTTCGGAGCGATGTAATCACGCATGGTTTCCTCAACGGTAGTTTCAACAGGTAGAATCGGTTCCCGTTCAATTTGAAACGGCATTCCGAAACGTCCACAAACTTCATTCGGGCAATTCGGTATTCCGATTTCCAACCACATAGCCGAAGCACGAATTTTGTAAAGGCATTCAGGACAGAGAGCAAGGATCATGCGCGTACCGCTCGCGCCTTCGCCTTTACGGTTGCGCGATTGTCTGGACGCGACCATACTTTCAAGGTTTTTCATAACCGTTTCCAGATGGTTGCGTCGATGAATTTTTTTCAAACGTTCAGGATAATTCTCGGTTGTTGGAAATCCGTTCCATGTTTCTAAATCATCGTTCGCTTCCTGAAGTGCGAAACGAAAAGACACGAAAACGTTAGAGAGTGCGGCTTTTTTAAGGCTGATTTTGGCGGCAGTCATTTGATTTTGTCTCCACGGTTGGTCACGTCACCGACATCTGACCGCATCTTTCAAAAATTTGACAATAGCCATTTTTGCCGATTCCAGATTTCCGCCATCTTCGCATGTTTTGAAGCCAAGCTCGCAGGAGAGCAGAGCAGTATTTAGCTCCCATTCGTCGCGCTGAATCATCAATTCGTCTATCTCACTCACTAGATATTTCTTCATGATTTGATTTCCTATAAGGTTCCAGCGACGTGCGGCTTTTTTAAGGCTGATTTTGGCGGCAGTCATTTGATTTCTCCTTCACGGTTGGAAACGATGTAATTATAAACGATTAAACGGGTTAAGACAAGGGGGTATTTTTCGCCTGAAAACATGGTATTAAGGACGTAAAAAACCCCGCCTAGAGGTAAATCCTAGGCGGGGCGCGTGGCCCCAGCAGAAGGTGGGATGGAAACGGCTGGACCGCGCGTTACTGGGACAGCTTGAAAACTGGCGCGTTCTTCTTCGCCGGATTGGCGAAGGCAGCGTGTACCGCTTCTACCGCTCCGGCGAGTGCGTCCGTAACTTCGGTTGCTTGGGCTGTGGTGTAGGAATATGACTTGCCCGCGAGTGCGCCCACGTTGCCGATCTGCTTCAGGGCTGCGATCACACGCTTAGTCACAAGTCGCTGGAATTTCATGCCGCCGAGTTGCTTTTTGAGGTCGGAGATTTTCTTCGCTTGTCCATCGGTGATTGGATCACTTGCTGAATCACGCGTCGATTTTATGAGGTCCGACAGCCGTTGTTCTTCGGGATACTTGCTCGGTTTCTTTGCCATGTTCAGTCTGCTCCGTTGTCCCGCAAGATTGCGGTAGATGAATTATGCGCCTGACACGCATAAAAAACAAGTCCCAAAATCCGAACTGCTCGCGGCGGCGGTAGGGTGCGCGAGTCATTTAATGGTGCCTATGTCCCCAACCCCGAGCAATCAACGTTTGAAAACGAGATCGGCGATTTTGTCGGCTATCCATATAGCTACCACGTTAGCCACAAGTGCGACAACGAAAATGTGCCAAACTTTCATTTAGTTTCCCTTATAAATTGGACTACTGTTTCAAGGTGCGTCAATCTATGTTCAATTTTGACACAGTAGGCGAGAATGCCGACTTGCACCGCAAATAATCCGCCGCCAATAGTAACGGCGGCGGAAATCCATACCGGATCAAGCGGTAGCATTGAAAATTTAATCAAAATAGCCTGTTAGTATCAATTCAACGTTACCACCCGCGCCGCCTGTTGAGTTGTAACTTACCCAAACACCTGCGATATTAGACACGATAAACCGCCCTGAAATTCTCGCTAAAGACGCGGGCGCTACTGCGACTTCTTCTCGCGCTCGATTCCGCAAATATGCCATTGGCGGGGAACAGGCAGAGTTAGGTGATAATAGAATATCAAGTGAACGCGTGGCGATTCCTGTATTTGTAAAAACATCGGACATTAGTTGCAGATCAAGTCCCTTAGCATCGGCGGGTATAGCCAACAACGTCGATATGTCCGTGCAACCCGAGACTGCCGGTATCACTATATTATTGTTGACGTTTGTTAGCGAACAGTAATTCGGTGTAAGTCGTGTGTAATTCGTAGCACATGCTTTTCCACTCGAAAATGTGCCTGTATTCGCAAGAGTTAGTAACGCTCCGCTGCCGTTATTTGTCCTAAGAGTAAGTGAGCCTGAGGTTCCGCTATCAATATTTGTTGTAAATAAATTTGCCCACCGAAGCGCCGCCGTTCCGAGATTGCTAGTTACGTCGTTAGATGAAGCGAAAACCCCCGAAGCCCAAGTGAATGCATTGGAGGAATTTATTTGCAATTGTCCTGATTGTCCTGAAACAGCATTGATTTTTAAATCGGTTGCCGCCGGTCCGCTTACCAGAGGGGTTATTACGCTTGTTGCTGCGGAAAGTGTCGGTGCAGTTAACGTCCCCGATACGGTAAGGTTGATTGGATTCAGCGTGCCGCCGCCGCTACCGTTTCCACTGTGATTGTGAATGAAAATCCCGCCGCCGATAATTGCGGCGGAGGAAAACGAAAGAGCGAGAAGAATTCCTAGAAGCGTTCCGCTTGCGAATTTTTTCATGGCGTTGGATTTTCCTCTGAACGTTGTTTGTTTAAACGGGCTAACTCCCGCGTCGCAGGATTAAACCATTCCGCAAACAAACCGCCTAAAGTTTCTTCACGTCCTGTTGTTTCTGTTACAAGAGCGGTAGCGGCTTTATTTGCTAGGTTTTCCTTGTCAAGTGGATTGATCGCGGATATGATTTGATCGCGTTTGAAATAGGCGAAAATTCCGAGCGCGACCAAACCCAAAACGGCAGCAATGCCGAGAATCCCGGTAAAGCCTAGATTGATCGCGGGAAGTTTCACGATTGCAGCGATTCGCTAGGATTCGGTTTCGGCGGTTGCGCCTTTTCACGCATCGCAACGGCGAGAGCAGCGGCGAATCCAGTCACCCAATCCAGTACACCCGGAAGCCATATCCAAGCATCGGGAATATATGCTTGAACAAATTGAGCGAGAATCGCCACGCCCGCGAGGGAGGACGGTTCCTTGCTGCGGTTCAGGAACCACGAAAGAACGGTATTCATAACGGCGAGAATTGCGGGATTCATGCAGCGATGCTCCTATAGTTGGATAACACTTTTTCGACATAAGCCTGATTGTCAAACGGTCCCTCTTGCGGCGAAGTGCGTTCATTCCATTTGTTATATACCGCAATGGCTTTCGGTAGTCCGTATTGTTGAATGTTCCAAGCTAGAATTTGCGCTCCGATTCGGATATTAAAATCCGGCATAAGCAATTTTTCGCGCGTTGCTTCAGTCCACCCATCAACGTTGAAGCGGTTCGTACATCCACCGTATCCGTCAGGATGGCACAAAACCTGCATCAAACCCAAGGATTCATTGTCGGCGCTGTTGACTGCATTTGGATTCAGCGAGGATTCTTTCATAGAAACCGCTTTTAACAGAATCCAATCGACGCCATATTCATTTCCCCACCGCTGGAAAATTTCGTCCAGCGTTTCACTTCGGTTAGGTGTCGAAGTCATGCTGGCTCCCTGTGCAGATTGCGGGAAAAGAAACCACGCGGCGGCGATGGCAACGACGGCGGCGATTAGACCCCATGCCATGATGTTATGCCATACCCTCGACAACGTTGATTTGTTGTCCCGCAGCTTGTGAACCACGGACAAAAATGTAATTTTGCGGAGCATTTTTGTCGCGCTCCCAAAACAGACCCGCACCGATAACTACTCCGTTCTGTGCATCAGCGTGTGTATCCAGATTGACGTAGATATCAAATGCACTGATATTCTGCACCAGAATATAGTCACGCATTCCCGATTTTGGAGGCTTTAATACCTCCTCATTCGAGAGGCTTACCGAAAGCGTTTTTCCCGCGTTGCGAGACATGGAATTATCTCCGCAGAAAAAACAGAATCGCGACAAGGATCAACAACAGTCCCGCGCCGCCGCCCGCGATATTGCCTAGACCGAGCGTGCCGAGAATGCTTGTGGCGTTTCCTTGTGTATTTACCTGTGTTTGCGGAAATGATCCGAACAGTCCGGGCGACGGATTTGGCGATGCCGGTTTCACATTGCCGTTTGGCGATGCTTTCGTTGCGTCTTTTACCGCCACGAATGCATTTGTCAACGTATCCGTTATCGAACCAAACATACTTGTCCAGTCATTTCCTTGAATGATTTCATCGTTTTCATTCATTTTAGCAACCATCCTTTCGCAAAAAGAGCAAGTAGCACTAGATCGAATCCGCCTACTTGCGGAGCGGGTTCGCTTGATGGAGTGACATACCCCGGAGCAATGGCGACGGTGCTTGGCGGGGCAACCGGCTTTGGTTTCGACGGCGGATTTACCAAACGATTCACTGCCGCGCCTACTCCAATAGCTTTTGACGCGGACGATATCGCACCCTCGACCTCTGCAACGGTGGGAATGAAATTCGTTGCCGCAGTAGCGGCGGCAGTATCGCCTGCAACACCGCCTAATCCGGTTTCTGCAATGATGGTTTCGGCCCCGGTTTCACCGCCTACCGTTGCAAGACCTGTTGACGTTATTCCGGTAGTTGCCGCATCTGCCGCCGCTTCGCTTGCAACCGCCGTTGTTTGTGCTGCTTCGCTGAATGCAGAATCGGCCACGATTCCAATTCCAGCTGATGAAATAACCGCCCCTGCCGCTAATCCAGCAACGTCCAATCCGGCAGCAATATCCGCGTTTTGTAGAGGTTGATTTCCCTCAACAACATTTACCGCGACATTCGCGCCCGATGCCGCGCCGACTCCAAACGCGGCAGTACCGACTACAGCCGCAACAACGTTGCGGATAAACGAACCAAAACCGCCGCCGCCGATATACGTAACCGGCCCCGCAGTTTCAGGATTCAGATTGTCAAATGTTAGCAAAACAGGTTCCGCTTGCGTGCCGGGATAGTGCATGACTAACTGCCAATCGTCCCCAACTGGAGTCCACGCGCCATAAGGCGCAAGTGCTGATGGTCTGACTACATCATCGGCCACTTGAAACGCTTCGCCCGATGCTAACTGTTCTTCTCCAACGTGCTCGACGTTTTGAACCCAAATCATTTTTTATCTCCAGATCGAAGCGAACAGGAAAAAGAAAACCACGGCGAAAAACGCAAGGCGTATTTTGCGCTCGCGTTTTATCGGAGGAAACTGAAGAATTTTAGCAGTCATTTTGCGCTCTACAAAATCCTCCCAGCGAACTGGGAGGATTTCATGCAACGCACGCGGGAGCAGATCGCGTCGTTAGCTCTTGAGGGTTCGTATCATGTCGCGGGCCGTGGTAACGATTGAATTCGCAGCGACGCCGCCCTGATTCGTCCACAGGTATTGAAGGACAGCCAAACCACCCGTCGCAAGCGCAGAGGTAATCGAGCGATCACGCACCCAATCGTAGACCTCGACTCCGGCGATAATCGTTTCAAGCGACTGGTCTAGCTTGTTCATGTCCTGAATCATCGCGTGCAACCGATTCTGTTCAATGAATCGGTTCTGATTCTTGACATTTATGACCGCCTGAATCGTATCCGCGTTAACGCCGGACCACGGCACGCCGCCTGTGCCACCTGTGCTCGAATGCACGAACAGCCGCTTTATCGACATATCCGCCGCGCGTTCCAAGTCGATTTTCTGCGATACGGACGCGTCTAGCGGAGCGTCATAATCGTATGACTGGTGGAATGCAGGCAACGCTTCTTTCGGCAGTACGCCCAGAGTGCGTTCAAGGTCAACGTCGATTGTTCCGGCATTTGTTGCCGTGCCTACTGTACCGAGTAGATCGGCGACGCCGCCGTAAGTGAGTTGCAGATTGATGGAGTTATACCTGCCGGTATTTAGGATTGTATCTTCTGGACGTTGCAGGAAATCATCTGAAAAAAAGATCGGAAGCGTGACGCGATACGTCGCCGATGCCGCCGCCATTGCATCCTTACGCGGCGCCGACATGGTGCGATATGTGGCGATCTTGTACAGTGCGCGTCCCGGCAGATTGCAAAGTACTTCGCCCTTGTCCGTTCGCAAGAGCACGTTTTTGATAATGCTTAACTCGCTTTCGGCTATAGGCGTGGTGCCAGTGCCGACTACCAGCGCATGATTGAAACGCAAATACATCGCGTGCCAACCTTCGGATAGCGGAAACTCGCGCGTGAACGTGGTAATTCCGTTCGTCGTGAGTGCCGCCGCTTGAATGACGTTCGGACGTTCGGTATAACCGCGTCCACGTAGAGCGGGCATGATGCTATTTCTCCTCTGTTTCGCCGTCGATTGTCACTGCTATTTTGACTTCAGCAGACGAACCTTCGAGCGCGTTCTGGCGATGTGCCGATTGCATGGCGCGCGATACTTGCGCGTCGTGCTCTTTTTCGTCGTGATTCACGCTTGCAATCGGCTGATTGCCGCGAAAAACGACGGTATGCTTAACTGGCGGTTTTTCCTTTTTTGTCATGATTTATGCCGTTTTCCGCGCGACCACGCTTTGCAGGAATCCTACGCGGTTAACTATCCACAGACCGATAACCACCGTGACTACGGCAGTCACCACGAAACCGATTAGACCACCGGCTGACTTGGGCATGATGCAGATTTCCTTTTTCAGAGAGTTGGACAACGGAACCGCCCAGGGGCGGACCCCTCTCTATGCTGCCCGAACGGTCCCGAATGTCAAGTGGGCTTGGGGAGCGTGTACCGAGACACTTCCCCGTTATCCCAATCAATGCATTCGAGCGGCGGTAGATCGGGAATGGCATCGCCCGCTTCGCCAATACGATCTGTCAATGCTGAAACGTCATCGGGTTCCGTCTGTCTGAATGTGACAATACGCGATGCCTGAGAGCGAATATCCATCGGTATTTTGCTAGCGCGCTGCGCGATTAGTACTAAGCTAACTCGCTGAATGCGTCCCATAAACACAAGCGGCTTTGCCCATTCGTGCAATTCCTCGCCGCGCCGAAAGATCAGGGCGCATTCTTCGATTAGCAGCGTGCAGTCCGTAGCGGCGTAAGCCGCATTGCCAAGCATAGGCAATTCCCAAGGGAATCCGGAACCGAAACGGAATTCTTTCGTGTCGCCTGTTACTATCCCTTCAATCCATTCTTCGGGATCAGTTTGAAAGTCAACCGCATAAGATTGAAGTGGATCATAAACAAGCAAACGCGATTTTGATGCAACATAAGATTTTCCCCAAACAGACTTTCCATGACCTTGGTTTCCAACGACAATAATGAAATCGCGGTCCATAGGTTATCCCGTTTAAACGGGTTTAGTCAACGGTAGTTTTGTTCCAAATGAACCGATATCGTGCAGTTTTCCAGACGTATCGGCTAAATCCATTTCTTCGAGAAAATCCCATTCCTTGCGCTCGACGTGTGGGAATTTTTCGACAAGCCTATTCACCGCATGATCTTTGTCGAATGCTTCGACTTGAACGAAAACGTTATTCCTCCCATGACGCAAGGAGATTCCGGTAAGACGGGCAAAGATAAAATACTTTGCCCGTTTTTTACGAACGAAAAAATTTATCATAGCTTTTTTTCCTCCGTTGTGACTACAGCTGTAGTTTTGGCCTTGCGTCTTACTTTGAATTCTTCAGTCAAACGCGGCACGTAGACCGAAAAAAGGGCGCTGGATACCATCATCAACGCGAGGGTTTTAGGGTGCTCTATCATCAAGTAACGCGCGGCAACCGAACCGCACGCGCCGAGGGTTTCGCGTTCGTCTTTGCTTACGTCCCAATGCTTATGCCCTGTGATTGCGAGTGCAGCATCGGCAGGGGCAGCGAGCAATGCTCCCCAAGCTTTTGGATCATATGCCGCTTCTAGTTGTCGCGCGATTTCAGAACGTAATTCGGCGGATTGGGCGACAGGCGGGCCAGTTCCGCTAGTATCCTGTCCCGCTTTTCCTTGTTGCCTAGCAGATCGTTTGCGACTTGTGCGGCTTGCTTCGATTGCTTCCGTTGCAGCTTGATTAGCCGCAATATTCCCTTCAATTGGCGGAACAATCGCGCTAGTCGCCGGAACAGATTCACTTTTTCCGCTTCTAAACGAAAATAAGCCGCTCATTTTTTACCGCCAAACATGAAATCAAACAGATTTTCTTTTTCTTCACCGTCTGGTGATTTTTCTTCAGATTCTTTTTTCTTTTTTGCGACGTAATGATCCATGAATTTTTCCATAAATTCTCTATCATCAGCGTGCTTGGGGTCGGTTAGGAATTTCTCGAAGTCGGGGCGGGGCATGGCGGGTTGACCTTTAGGCGGTTAGGGGTATGATGGGGAGGTCTGGGGAGGGATCAACCTCCCCAGACCTTACTGCTAGGTGAACAGCGACCGTGACGCCGCACCATAAGCGAATTATCCCCTTGTCTCAACGCAAGCGCAAGCCGCGTGCGTCCCATGCCGACAAGCTGAAATTTATATCCCAATACAAACGCGTCAGTGATCCGACGAACAAAAAGAGCGTTGACCGCCAGTATCAAACACTTAAGAAATTTCCGCTATATCTACAGCGTTCTGCAAGTGAATCACAACGCCGCGAGTTAAAAAAGCGTGGTTTCTTTGTCACACAACGCGGCGTAATCATTGACGGACCGCGCGATACACGCCGCAAGCCTATCAGGGGAGCGAAGCTATCCATTCAATCAGACGGCACGATTAAATGGAGCATCAAAAATCGCCGAGATTATATAATAGGCTTGACACGCGCAGAGAAAAAAGAATTTGCCCGCAATCCTAATGAGCTGATAAAGCGAAAGCTAGAAGAATTGAAAGCGAAGAATCCAACCCTTCGCAATAAAAAGAATATACAAATTCGGTTGCAATGGGGGGCATACCAAGCAACCAAAGATTTCAGTGCATCGCACTTCACGAAACGTTATGCTACAACCGAAAAGCAAACGGCGGCTCATGATCGCTTAACTGGATTGCATTTCGTCGTTCATCAACATACGAAAAAACCGAGCATGGAACATCTGACCGGAATCCATATAACTGTGAAACATGGCAAACGAAAGAAAAAGTAAGCCAGTCGGTGTTCTTGATTTTGAAACTGATCCGTTTCTAGCCGGTCGAATACCATATCCCTTTGCGTGCGGTATCTATTTCTCCGAGAACGATTACAAAGCATTATGGGAACCGAATATAATTGATAAGACAGTCGAATTATTGCATTCACTCCCGGCGTGTATTCTTTACGCGCACAACGGCGGCAAATTTGATTTTCAATACATGGTAGAGTTTGCGAACTCGGGAGAAATTGAAATTCGCAACGGACGCATAACACGAATGAATATAGGCAAGGTTGAATTATTTGATACGTGGCCGCTGATGCCATTCCCTCTTGCCGAATATCAAAAGACGAAAATAGATTATCGTAAATTCGAGAAGAACAGGCGCGCAAAGAACCGAAAAGAAATCACACGCTATATGCTCGACGATTGCCGCGATTTGTTGACGCTAGTAACTACATTTAAGCAAATCGTGGGAGACAAAGATACAATCGCCGCCGCCGCATTTCATCAAATGAAATTACTAGGAATTGAAATACTTAATCAAAACGAAACACATGATGAAATGTTTAGGCCATTTTTCTTTGGCGGTCATTGTGAAGCATACGAAAAAGGAATTTTTAAAGGAAAATTCCAACTATTCGATATCAATTCAGCTTATCCTTTTGCGATGATGTTTAATCATCCTACTGGAGCGGATTACAAATGCAGCAATCGACTACCGAAAAAATTAAATGGTTGTTTTGTCCGTTGTATCGCTGATTCAGATGGTGCCTTCCCGTTACGAAACGATGATGGTTCGCTCGGTTTCCCTATCACAAAAAATCAAGAATTTTGCGTCACTGGATGGGAAATTACTGCAGCATTGCAAACGAAAACCGCGCGCATTAAATCGGTGCTGGAATGTTGGCGTTCTGAACATGAAATAACTTTCGCGCCTTATGTTAATAAATTCTTTCCATTGAAAGCAGAAGCGAAAGCGGCGGGAGATACGATCCATTATTTAGCATATAAATATCTTACTAATTCAGGATATGGAAAATTCGCTCAGAATCCACGCGATTTTCGAGATTATTTGCTTGCACCGTATGGTGAAAATATTGATGGATACGAATGGGAAACTGATTTTGGTTCGCTTTCACTTTGGGGCAAACCTAGTTATGACGGATTTGGCTTCTACGATGTCGCAACCGCCGCCAGTATTACAGGTTTTGTACGCGCTATGTTCTGGCGGTCTGTAGTCGGTTCAAAACGGGTTCTATATGGCGATACAGACTCGCGTCTAGGAATCGGTTCCCAGGAACCCCTAGGAATCGCCCTAGGGCAATGGAAAATAGAACCCTGCCCGGAGTGCAAACGCACAGAAATCATAACTGATGCTCTTATAGGAGGAAAGAAACTATATGCTATGCGTTATTCGTGCGGGCATAAAGTCATACGCTCAAAAGGGGCGCGTTTAACATGGGGAGATATGCTAGACATTTGCCACGGCAAAAGCGTAAAATGGACAAATGCGGCGCCCACTTTTTCGACCGTTCGGGGACCGCACTTTATAGAACGGACGATATCTAAAACGTAAAGGAAAACAACAAATGAAAGGCACTAACTACTACGTGATTCACAAAGCAACAGGGCGCAAGATCAAAGTAACGTTGCTCGGTTTCATGCACACAGTCCAACAGCGTCAATCCATGCTCGACGCAATCGCTAAGATCGAACGGCACCGCGCGGATCAATACAAGGTTAAGCTAGAAATCGAGCACGACGCAGAAGTGCGCGACATGATGAAGCATTATGTGCCGCTATGCGTCGATTCACAAGCGGCTCGGCTCGCGTATTGCTGCGCGCCTGTCCACGGTGTAGTTGTCGGCGGACGTATCTGGTGCCATGAGGACCAAGCCGCCACAATTCATCAACGCGCAATCGACAGATTCTCGCCAACAATCGGAAAGGTTCTTCTATGAAAACCTTTTTCGGTTTCATCAGGTGCCTTGTCGGTTTCCACGATGAAAATCAAGTTGGCGAGCGGATTGAAGTTTCGTCTTGGACAGAACCACCCACATTCGATTCGTTCGTAATCATCGTTTGCTCGCGTTGCAGAATCCGTTATCTGAAAATGGTTCAGAATGAAAAACTGCAACGCGATTAGACTTCGCTCTGGATTTCGGCAAGGTGTAAATCTTGTCGATTTCCTAGAGCGTCAAAGGGCAGCAAACCGCGCGGCGCGGACCGCCGCAATAATGATAGGAGCAAAACAGCAATGGCAAAGCCAAAATCAGGTGCAAGCGATCTACCTAAAGGGTTCCGAAAAGTTGAAGTCCCGGCGGCGTTTGATTTCGACGCTAATCCGATTCTTCAGGGAACTGTTCTCAAGATCAAAACAATCCCGCTGAAACGCGAAGGCGCTACCGTCCCGACAAAAGTTGCACAGGTTCGGGACGGTGACGGCGTGATTCATTCGCTTTGGGAGTCCGCCGCGTTGCTGACATTGTTTGACGATATGAAACCCGGATCACAAATCTGGGTAAAGTATCTCGGCAAAGTGGACCTCGGCGAAAACAAAACCCGCAAAGAATTCGACATAGGTATCAAATGAGCTGGCGTCAAGCGGAGCGGGAACAAAATCCGTTTGACGATACCGAAGAAGACGACAACTAGGAGAGCACGGCGGGAGAAATCCCGCCGTTTTACCTTGGAGGAATAAATGCTAGTCGCTGTAAAAATTTTCGTTCTAATCATGCTGGTGCTTCTGATCGTTGCTGCACTGGCTTTCGTTCTCATTCCAATCATTTTAGGAAAGTGGGGGAAATAAAATGCGTGTCAATGTCTATGCTGAAGAAATGACGGAAAAAGTTGAAATAATTCGCATCAAACATCCGAATCTTCAGAAAACTGTTCTCATGATCAAAACAATCCCGCTGAAACGCGAAGGCGCTACCGTCCCGACAAAAGTTGCAGACACCAGCGCGACCGAGATGGAGGCGACGAACGCGAAGGGCTACTACCTTTCGCTTTGGGAGTCCGCCGCGTTGCTGACATTGTTTGACGATATGAAACCCGGATCACAAATCTGGGTAAAGTATCTCGGCA
>Ga0137437_1000479_pt1 | contig 12505 bp, 16 predicted proteins | sample EasRivERMGT138_2_FD_102332 | JGI IMG/M metagenome (GOLD analysis project Ga0137437, IMG submission 102332) | Soil microbial communities from meander-bound floodplain in the East River, Colorado, USA - East River MetaG ERMGT138_2 | ecosystem: Environmental > Terrestrial > Soil > Floodplain ...
CCTGGCATCCATTCTCATCAGGGAATCCGTGATCTGCTAATAGCAGTAAATCATAAATTCTACTGTGTGGTAAATATATATGAAGCACGGTAAGTAATGAATTACTTGGTAGAAAGTTAATTTCACAAACGAGGACGGCAGCAAGAACAATGGTGACACGAGAATGCTACCGCGAGAATGCAGCGAGGAACGGCGACAACGAGGAACGGTGGGGAGGGAAAGCAGGTACGCACTGAGGCTTGCGCGAGACCTTTGATTGATATTTTCGATGGTTGTTTTTATATCATATAGTATGTCTCTGCTAAACTACAAATGTTATACAATTACAGGCTCTTATGTGTGGTATTTACGATGACTATAAATTAATGTTGTTCATGACCATAATTTCATCATTTTTAGTCATCGAGAACAGGTTGAACCCAGGCTTGGATGAGCTGCCTGTGTATCTACCATATCTAATCTTACTTTTGTTGGTCAAAACGTGATAATGGGAGCTTCATCTAAGCGAGTATCTGTGTGAAAATCCTGTGCAGCGCCGCCAAAATGGCAAAATCTAAGCGAGTATCCAAATCTAACCAAGAAAAAAGGGTTCTTTACAGTTCTTCGCTTACTAATCATTCCCGCCACTCTTTGCCTATCATTCACTCATCCCAGAACTGATAGCTTAACTCACAGCTCACTCGTGGCGCGTCGGCGCGTCAGGTCACGGGATGTTATGGATGCCAGATTGAGTTTCCCTCTTTCCTCTTTCTTTCTTTATTTGATTATTTGATTATTTACCCACAGACAACGCTATACAGCCGAACTTCTTGAGGCACATTTAAATAAAAAGCCGTAAACGACTTTAAGGATCAATGGGCCGTGATTTCATTGCTGGTTGTCGCAATCTGTTGCCCGTTTCCTTTTCTTTGGGGAATGAAAGAGTAAATATCTTGCGGGCCTAGGCCTGGTACGCCAACGTGTGCGTTCGATAAAAACCACCGGCGCGATCTCTATTCACCGAGTCCACCTAGTACTCAATCCCACTATGTAATCCATCAAAATGTCGAATTCCAACGGTGACATGGCTCTTAGTTGTTGTCGCTGGATATTCTTTGTCTCTCGCCCCCTCTTTGGTCAGTATTCCGATTTAGACGAACTCCAACATGTCTTGAAGGACCATTATGTCTTCAGAATATTGAAAATACCTGTCGTGAACAGCATACAATGAGAGAAATGCTTCCCCGTCCCCTCGTTAGCTCACACTCTAGGATTCGCCAGAGACCTTCCTCAGGAATGCTCAGATATATTTCTCACTGGTAGAATGGTTACTCTTTTTGATATAAGCCTACTGTCTATTCACCAAGCCAACACTCTGGGAGGTGATTTCACACGTGCCTGGAGGTTGCTTATGAAGCAGACAAGCGTGGCGGCCAGATGACGTAAGCAGCAAGCGTGAGCGTTTAAGTATTCCTCCTATTGAAGCAGAGAAAGAGGTATCTGGTTACAATATTATTAGCAAGATATTTAGTCCATATCCAATTCAGGATCTTTCTCCGGTTCATAATCATGATCAAGGCCCTGCACATCAAATGTTCACGCAAACATTTGGGTCACGGGTAAAAGCACGTGGCCCCTTGAGACTGTTGGAGGGTTCAGCACAGCCTCATGGTTGCAGAGTTCGATGTTATGCCTTTACTACCCCTTCCAAGCAGCGATACACCATATTCATCTAACATACACGACGTCGCTCAAATCTTGCACTCTCATTATGAAACAACTAGCGCCGTCCTTTCCTCCGGAAATCACAACAGACACCGTCTTGAACATCATGCCCATCTAATCTTCAATGATGCCCTTCCCCTACTCCTGGTTCTGGAAGAGGAATTCAGGACAGACAACTCCCTCATGCACTGGCTTCAGGATGTGGCCGAACAATTCTTAGGTTTAACCACGCACATACTCAACCTGGAAGCAGAGGGAGACGATGAGGGGTAAGAATCTTCTTTCAATTTACCATATATTCTCACAATTCCGACGATGAGCACAAATAGACCTAGCAATGTGTTTATTCCTCAACCCATAACTGTTGAAAAGAAGAAGACACGAGGTCGGCCAAGGAAGGTTGTGAATGTTGACCTGCTCAAGGAGGCAATGGACCCAACACGACAAATATCTCAGGTCCTTCTTGCCAAAAAGCTAGGGATACATCGTAATACGCTACGTGAAAATTTGAAGGAGAACTCAATCAACACATCTTTCTCTGATATCTCAGATGATGACCTTGATCAAATCGTCAAGGGTTATCGCGACTCTCACCCCAATTCTGGGATCAGGTATCTTCGTGGGCGCCTTAGAAGCCAGGGCCTTTGTATCCAACGCTGGCGCCTGCGAGAATCCATCACACGAGTCGATAGACTTGGCCAAACCCTCAGGCGCCGTACCAGGGCCAAGAAACCTCGCAAACAATACCATGTATCCCGCCCGAATGCCTTATGGCATATCGATGGCCATCATAAACTTATTCACTGGGGAATCGTCATTCATGGCGTTATTGATGGGTACTCCAGGAAGGTATACTCATAACTCTGTGCCCGATGGCAGGACATATCTTCACGCTCTTTCATGACAGATTACAGGTTTACGTGCAAGCACGGATAACCGTGCATCAACCGTGTTGGATATGTTTATAGATGCCATTATCGAACATGGCGTTCCCTCCAGGGTTCGTGGAGATCGTGGCGGTGAGAATAGAGATGTCTCGATTCTTATGATCATCTTGCGGGGTCTCAATAGAGCCTCCTTTATGTGGGGTTCATCTGTTTTCAATACAAGAATTGAGCGCCTATGGGTGGAGGTAGGGCGCCAATTTGCGCAGGCATGGCGAGCGTTCTTTCGACGACTCGAGCGTCTTCACCTTCTGGACCGAAGCAATAAGAATCATCTCTGGCTTTTACACTTCCTTTTCCTGGATTTCATTAACTCTGACTGCCGTGAGTTCCAAAATGACTGGAATTCACACCCAATTTCTGGTGAAGGACACCACCAGAGTCCAAATGTAAGTACCTACCTTTAATCAGTTGCCTGCAAAGCCACAAACACGTCATTTATAATAGGACATGGCACTTTTAGGTGCACTTGAACATGGAATTTACGTGGACAATGAAGATGAAGGCGAGTGCCTTGGAATGTCAACAGCCCAAATCTGTCAATACTTTGGCATCGAGCAAGACAGCGATGATGATGATGATGCAATATTTGCAGAGGACGAGCACGTGCACCATCCAGGAGGTACTGGTGATGAAGATTCATTGAGTGACGATGCCGAGGAGGTTTCTGGTGATGAGGGTTTAACATTTGATGACGCCGATGACTGGTTAGGCTACCTTTCAGAAGGCGAAGATGAGGGAATGCGAGAGGAAGAACAAGACGTAGGTGTTCATCGTCATTTCCTGGGTATAATTTTCATCAGAAAATGTTCTAGATTCCTTCCACTGATCGTTATGAGAGTGGTATCAATCATGCGCCAGTCGCCGTCCCAAACCATTCATCTCCCTTTGAAAAACGGCCTGACCTTCACCAAAATTTTGTTGCAAATCTTGAACTTTTAGTGCAGGCAGGAACCTCACCCCCAGGATTTGGTCTTCTTCCGGATGAGTGGGAAGATGGCGGATACCCAGCAGTAGAACCTATACCATACGGACGGAGAGGCGGCACCAAAGAAATATCCCTCCCTGACCACATCTGGCATCCCAGAGCTATGCTCTGGGGGCAAGCACTCTTTGTCCTCAACGCCTTACAATACCAGTCTCAACCCTAAACCCTCACCTCCAACCAAAGTCTACCATCCTCCTAACGTTGTCTGGCCTGCAGATACGCCATCTGGGCCTAGAGATTCTCAAAACCATCCCTTCATCACCCAGCACATTTCATTCTGAGCTTTGCAGCCAGCAGTCTTTCATCGTCATGGGGTACTGGGGCAAGTACTGGGTTGGCTCGAGGAGGAGAGGATGTCTCCCACTTCGTGTTGGGGTTTTAGGATAGGGGTGGAGAATTGGCAGTGACGATAGGAGTATTCTCTTCCTATGTATGTAGTGTCCATTAGACAATGTAAACCTAGTTTGAACTTCAAGGCTGGTTGTCACGCTGTGTTAACGACAACTAAAACATTTGTAATGGAATTTCAAAAAGACTACACTTGAAAATGTAATGAATGTGACCAGCTACACTGCCCTCTCAAGTGACCGACTTTAGTACAAGACCCACACATGTGAACGTGTGAGGGTTTTGCGTCGAGACTATGTGGCGATGTTAAAGCTGCTCTGGGCGTATTTTGTACGTGAAATCTAAACTAGGGCGATGGCCCTCTGAAGCGATGGGAAGATTTCTGTATACAGTGTATATAAGGGACCCTGTGTTAACTTTTTGAGAGACACTTACAATCCGATAGACCACCATTTCTGAAGGAGATTCTTCGCTTGGATACTCTCTTTCTTGATGTCTCCCAGGACCTTCTCATAGACCTGGCACCAATCCTGTGAAAAAGATATTGTTTTCATGGTACCCTCCGCCCACTCCTCCAATGCCAAACGGGTCTAGTATCCAAATAAATTTACGAAACACAGTTTAAGTTGTGATGCTTACCAGAGTGACCACGAAGGCCAGCACCTCTTGGGTGAAACCGTCGTTGAAATGGTGCCTGGATTCTCGGCCCCAGGAAGCACTTCCTGTAAAAAAAATTTCAAGAAATGTTTCCCGGATCCACTCGTCACCAGTAGACGCATCCCTGAGGTGCGTCTTGACACGTTCTTTTATTTCAGCGTCTTTCCCTTCTGCAGCAAGGTCTGGCAGGCCGCAAGACTTCGCCACGTGCTTACGGGCGACTTCTAAGGCATTTGTTATCGATGCCGACGCTGCAGATACAAACTATAGGAATGACATGTTCTCATCAGGAAAAAATGAAACGAGATAAAATTGCACTCACCTTCTGACGGAGTTTGGAAAGGACTCCTTCCTCGCGTATTTGTAACCGATATTTCTCAGCCATTTCTTGAGACTGAGCCATTTTGTACTGTGCTACGCCCACTTCATATGCGTCTACCATTTCGTCGTCCAAACCATTCTCCTCGCCAACATTATCCTTCGTAGAGTCACGATCTAATAAAAAAAAGTCACCCCGGCTCCACACCTGGAGCACGAACACTCGTTGCGCAATTTCCCAGACGGCATCGTTGAAGGCCCTTTGTTCTTTCCCTGCTATCTTTTCCTTGTACGGCGCTTTCAACCTCCAGGCGCTCCCATCCTTTGTCTGAATCGACCGCAATTGGGAGTTAGGTTAATAGAACTGTCATTCAAGCGTCAATCCCTCACCTGGTCCTGGCTCTGACCCCCTTTTGATCTGGACGAGTTACCGGAATTAGGGATAGATATCCTGGAATTTTTTCGGGAAGTTCGTTTCTTTCCGGTATCAGAAGCGTAAGGGACAAATATGGTTTGGGAGGTTCCTTGGGAGGGTGGTTGGGAACCTATTTCAGTGCCGCCATAGGTGTTGTAGGGGTAGGGTTCAGGTGGTCGATTTGGGTACTGCCACCGCTTTCCGACTGACTCTACGGCGGGGGCTGAGGATGATTGGGAGGTTTCGGAAGGTCGCACCGCGCTTAAGGTGACGTGAATAAACCATATGTGAAAATAAAGAAAAAAACCTACAAATTCATTAATTCCGTTGTTATGTTTTGGTTCTGCCATGGTATTCCAACTGACTGTAGGGAAGGGACTGGGGGTGGTTGCATGGCAGGTGCTGAGGATGATTGAAAGGTATCAACAGGTTGGGCGGCGCTTAAGGTAATGTGAAAAAACCATACGTGAAATGAACGAGAACAACAAATGACATACACATTCATTAGATGATGCATTCCCTCATATGAGGGCAGATCGCCGTACTGATGGCCAGCAGGTTGGATTGCACTTGAGATGATGTGAACAAGGACTACAAAATGCTAATTTTCCCAACGTACTACTGTTCGTGGTAAAGGCTATTGTCGATTCCGGAAAGAAAATTTCGGGGTTCTATCCCTTCCCTGGCGGCGATGTGAAGAAGCAGACGTCCAAAATAAAAATGACGACGTACCCCAAAGCGCCATCAGGGAACAGGTCGGCCATGCTTAGCAAAGGACTAGATAAATTCAGGTAAATTTCAAAAAAAAAAAGAGAAATCCCAGCTCACCCCACGACACCAGTGTCAGCTATGTTCGGCAGGGGCTCAAAATTATCAAGTTCGAAACTTGGCCCATCAATACTCGTTTCAATATGCTGTGCAATAAAACTCACAACTCATCGTTATTGTTCATGTTCCTGTGGACGACTGGGGATCGAGTGGTTGGAAATGATCAATAGCAGGATTGGAGGTATGCAGCAATATATCTAATGCCCGTCAAGGCGGTAGGGTTCGTGGAAATTCAGGGTAGAACATGCTGCCGTCGAAGTAGATCCCACCAATGAAAGCAAAGGTTTGACATCGCTCACTCCCGACCCAGCTGTTCGGTGGTGTCAGGAAGCACAGACACAATAAATACTGTACAATTACGACCAAGTCCTCATGTTATGCATATGCACTCAGTAAAAAAGGAAATCATGAGTCTCACGGAGTCACATTCAGATCACTTCAAAACGAGCATTGAGTCATTTCACACAGTTTGAAAGTCAACCCAAATCAACCCACAGTCAGTCAGCTAATTCAGTCAGCTAATACATATTCCATTCCATTCCAGTCCAGTCATGTGTCAGGCATTGATCGATTTATGACAAAAAAAAACTTCCTGTTTTACTGAGACACCTCGCGTATCACATTGGAAAAACAAGTATTTTCTTAAATCAAAAGAAAAACTTTCAGCCATCTCGGCGAGAAAAAAAATACAAATTTGATGAGGAGTTGGTCGTAATTGTACAGTACTGCAAAAGAGACAAAGTGGAAATCAGATATCAAGTGTAGTGGCAGAGGGTATGGGTAACACAACAATAATGAAGTGGAAGTGGGAAGAAAGGAGAAAGAAAACATATTACACCACCTCTACATCGACTCTCCTCCACCGCTGTCACCAGAGCTCAGTGACTCTCCTGATCCAGAGCCTCCTTCGTTCATCGAAGTTAGTGTGAAGAGGTGGCAGGGGTTTTCATAAGTTGGCTTCATAGGGAAGAAGGGCGATGGTGGCTGCGGAATGTTGATGCCTTCATTGTTAAGGAAGTTGAAAACCCATGCTACTTGACGATCTGCAGAAGATAGGTAGACGAGGGCCTCATCTACAGCGTCTTGTAAGACAACAAGTTCTTGCTGGCAAGCGTCACGCTTGGTGAGGGCAAGGTGATACTCGCTGGCCAATGTTGCTCTTGCTAGCCGGGCCACTGTAAGCGATGTACGGGGGTCAAGTGTGGTAAGGTCTCCTCCATCCTCTCCAATTTTCAGTAAAGCATGATATTCTTCAAATCTCTTCTTAATCGTGTTATTGTTGGCATTGATAACCTTAGTTTGGGCAGTAGCGAGCGATAGCCGAGAATGGGCCATGTACTCTTCAGCTGCCGGCGGGACCTTGACACGATTAGGAGAAAGGAATCCATAGGACAGAGGCATACTCACCTTTCGACAAAAGCTGCCAAGGGGTGATTTGAAGTCTCCAGAGTGGTATGTACGGATAGATTGGACGTGGGCTTGTTGCGGTTGCGTGGATTGCTGGAGAAGAGGGGTAGTAAATGGAACTCCACACCTTTTAGACACTGGTGAATGGGATGGTGTACTTGGGACCAGAGTTGTCGACATGAAGTCTTGAGAAGAGATGCGAGGCGTGATGCAACAACAGTGACAACGGTGGGCATCATCGCCACGTGGAAATTCCATAACTGTAGGGAAGATTCCCACAAGTCCGTTTATATTTTCAGAACCATACAGAAACTATTATTAAGCACCACTGATAGAAGAATTTTCAAGTGGGAAATCGCATGCCAACACAACAGACCTGATGGCTCCGTCCTCAATGCTTTGCAAAGTATTGAAACGACTTCCATCCCTTTGCAGCCAATTGAGCATATCTTCTTTGCAATTGGTGGACATTCCTCGGTGGTCTACGGTCTTGAGAAAATCAACCACCTTGTTAAGGTCGAGAGGGTCAAGAGGATGGAGAATCGAACGCGCTACCACCCTCCACCAAGTATCGGTCCAAACCTTGCCACAAGTCACATGGGATGCGCACCAAGCTGTTTGGAAGTCGTGGGAGTCCTTCGGAAGAGAAGGGGGATAAGCTGCGATTATTTTACGTTGCCTTTCCATAGCCTCCTTGGCTTTGGCGATTATACAATATATGCGGACGTTAATGTGGTTGAGGTCGTCGTTCGAGAGGTTGTTCAAGGGCGATTTGAGGAGTTCCTTAACAGCAGGAGCGACCCAGTCCCGTATTTCGTACTGTTTTGCCAGTTTGATCCTCTCCGTCGCAGGAATTTCAAGCTGCTCGAGCCAGTGTCGAGCGAATTTGATGCCGTCTTGAATATACCACATTGTACACATGTGGAGGATGTCAATCAAAACCTCTTTGGAAAGATCCTGAGGCGGATTCCATGAACTAAATAGAAGTCGGAGTTACGTTTTGAATAATATGAAAGCACCCTGGCACTCACAGGTGATTCAACCAGGTAATAAAGCTCTCGAAACGTTGTACAGTAACTCCGTTTATAATAATTGGATTGTTGTCGGTGCCTTCGCTTCCATCAGCAGGTTCCAGCTGAAGGATCTGGCGGAGAGGGTCAGAATGTTGGATTAACCCCCCAACATCTAAACCAAAAGTGGTGTCCTCCACCTGGGAACGGGCCATTGTCATCCTTCGAAAGAAAGATTTATGATCATTTCTTACGGCAAAAACCACATAGAAAGGCTTTCGATATAGAGTGGGATGCGGATTCCACTGAGAAGGTGTCGGTGGGAGTGGTGTTGTTGGCCACATGGCAGCTGAGAGAAGGGAATACAATCCCAACCAACTGGCCACAATTTCATTTAACCGAGCCTGAGCACATTTGATAAAGCGAGAAAAGGAAATGAGTGTGTGAATTCAATGTTTCCTATTTCAGTTCACTAGACAAGAGTAGATTGCCGCCACTCGCACCCTAGCCGTGCTTGCCTCACAAATCTCACTATTGAATAGGATATAAGATAGGTTTGGTAACTAACACCAGTAACGTTGAATGGAGAAACAATAAAATTATTTGAGGGACAACATCCAGTGCAAGTTAATGTATCACATTTAAACGTATTTAACGCGCTTCGTTGAAAGAGTACCCTGAGTTCCGACTAACTTCGGCCCATGACCACAGTATTCCATAAACGCCTCGTCAAAAGGAGTGCGGCCGATCGGTAAGAAGTCTGTTGGTGCTTCTAGGATGGGTTAGATCCAATCCAGAGGCTTCGGCATGGTCGTACTCACGATAATTTTGTGGTACCCTCTCTCTTATCTCAATATGGGCCCACTCATCCGCGTCGTACCCGAGTTTATTGTCCACCCCACTTGGGGTGTTATGCAGTCGCTCCAATTCCAGCTTCCCACCGGGGATGATCGAAAGGACATTATCCATTTGAAGGGATAACAAGGAGGCCATACACCCAGCAGCCCCTTCCTGCTTGTCCTTCTCTGCTAATTGTTTGTACTTCAATACCGCGGCAGCTTGAGCAATGAGAAGACGAGTGGTAAATGTCGTGTCCAGTGAGGAGCCAGCCTCTGCATGACCAGTGGTGCTGTATTTGCTCTCCCACCAACGTAGCAGTTCGAAACAGACCCCACGCGCCAAGCAAATGTTTACCCTCTCTTCGAGAGGTATACTATTTTGATCGTGCGATTCCGCAGCCTCCAGAGGATAACCTCTTGCGTTGGTGTAAGTACGGAAGTCAAAGACGTTCCCAAAGATTACCAAAAAGCAGAAGGCGAAAAGATCCAGAGCACCGAGCAACGTGCCCGGATCTGGCAGATGCTCGGCTTCGATGGCTGCCATAATATCAGAACGTGTTGTGATTCGCAGAACCATAAGTCTCACCTCCAAAATTTCCTTTACCGATCTGTACCAAACCAGTAAAGTAGAAGGTGGCCATGCGCCTCAAAAGAGCTGAAGCTGGCGGGTGGTTGGTGTTCGTGATTTTGATATGATCCACGAAGCTGTGAACCATACCCCGAAGTGTATCTTGCATCGTCGACGTGCAGTAGAAATGCCCGCCATGACAAATGGACGGCTCAGGCGTGAACGCTGCATGGAGCGTGTTGGGTCTCATTAGGCTATTTTTGGCATCAAATGTCAACGGGGAAGTGCTGCCCTTCAGAGCGAAATGACTTACAAATGAGTGCCTGGGGTCAACAGAATGATTTCAATTTGGTACCCACTGGCATCGTCCAGTTCGAAATCCTTAAACGCGTCGATTGACACGAACTGCCCAAACTGGTCACGGATGCATATCCACGCCTTGAAGCCGCACAATACCATGATGAAAGTGTTGAATCCATTACTGTCAAGATGAAACCAAGTTCGTGCTCCGCCAGTCGCTGCAAGGCCCCACCGAATATGACCAATTGGAGGTGGGGATTCCGTTCCGGTGATGGCCCAGGCAAGAAGGTCTGTCGAAAACTTGGGCGTCGGGCTCACAGGTGCCAGGGGCATTGGGAACTGGAGCGCATTCAGAATTTTTCCGGTATCCGTTGCAGCCGCCTTCACCAACTGGTCGGTCGTGGCAGTTATCAGCTGCGACGTTCCAGTCATATCAGCATCCACTCGGACAGACTGATCTACAGCTTGGTGTCAACGAAGCAAGTAGGAGTCAATGGTCAAACCACACCTTGAACCTCAATCGTCTGCCAAGGAGGGCAGAGGGTCCTCATTCCAGCCTCGTCAAAATCGAGCGGCTGGAAAAAACAGTCCGATATGAGGATGTGCTTACGTCGCAGGAGCTCTTGTATATCTCCGGTACTCATCCTGAGAAATTCTAGTTCCGACATCGTCGTAAACGCTGAACGTTCTGGGTTTGACAGATGGAGAGGTAGGCCGTTCTCGTACTGCTTCACGGCCGTGTTTAAGAGCTTCTCGAGCTTAATCATATCATCCTGGAACTGACGTCTTGTTAGCTAATTTTAGTTGCTTGTGAGTCATAACTCACATGGGCTGTTGACCGTATGCGGCGACTCTCAGCTGGCGATCCGCCATATATCACAAACTCCTCCAAAGTTCCGATTTTCTGAGGCGCCATAGAGTCAGGGTGGCTTGGCTTGATGAGGTAAGTCTCTTCTCACCGGTTGCTGAAGATCTGACAGCCCGATCTCCTGTTTCACATACTGAAAAAAATCAGTTGGTTGTGGGTGGGGCATTTTGCAATTGCTTACCTGCAGTTCATACTTCACCGGGAACCTCTCCAAGACGGCATCGAGAGCGTCCACATCAATAGGCCTGCTGACGCTAGACCCAGCCGATAACAAGTCCTCTACCTCAGGCGGTTCCTTCCTCTTGAGCACCGGGGGGATTGGGGATGCAGACCGCGAAGAGTTGTCTGGGCTCATTTGTTTGGGTTTCGTTGCCTTGCCCCTGTTTCCTGTGCGTGATCTCCAGGTTCCCGAAGTCGACGGAACTCTCCTTTCTGCACCCCGTTCCTCCTGTGATTTCTCCTTGCTGTTCAAACGTGCACTTCGGCGCGTCGCGATGGTCTCGGAGGGCACCTTGGAGGAAGCTAGATCTTCCGCCGCGTCACTTGAACTCTGGAGGCCTGGTTCGGGGAAGGCCATAGCCCGTGGCAACTGACTCTGGAGCTCAGCTCCGCCATCTTCCCCAACGCTGGGGGATTGGGGCTGCCTGTCAACTGATGCACTTCGACGCTGTGTTTCAGCCTGTCCTCAGCTCGATAGTTCTTTGGTTGGATCACATGTGGGAATTTCCTCGTCTATACCTGCACAATCGTCTGTGAGCTTCTCTGTCGAACGAAGTTCATTGCCGTCTGGCTGGGTGTCCATGGCGTCAGGATCATGAGCGGAGCCCTGTGCTTCGTGATCAAGGGTCATATCCACATGGTCTGGTAAGGCCGGGGCTGGGAAAGATGGTGGCGTTGGAAGAGATGTGGTCTGCGTAAGTTGCACGTCTAGCGTAGGAGCGGGTGCAATAAGCGGCAAAGGAGGGGCACAGATATTGAACCAGCTCCGTTGAGAAGGATCGAGGCACTGGAGATGTTCCCATGGTATTTGAACGAGCAGCTGTTCCACGACATCTTCTGGAACGTGCAAACCTTCTGAAAGCACAAATAAGGTTTTCCATATAATTCTCTCGACCTCTAGCAATGGCTCTGGTTTGTTATTGCCGAGTGCTATAGTCATCTGGGGTAGTTTTAAGAACGACATGAAATTCAGAGGGCCCAAATAATTACCTCCATCAACGTCTGTCTGTGGAAATTTTTTGCGGACAAATCCTTTGGTAATAAGAGATAAAGAGGTGATATCGCGGTCGCGAGATGCAGATGGTTGCGGAG
>Ga0137437_1000480_pt1 | contig 12478 bp, 15 predicted proteins | sample EasRivERMGT138_2_FD_102332 | JGI IMG/M metagenome (GOLD analysis project Ga0137437, IMG submission 102332) | Soil microbial communities from meander-bound floodplain in the East River, Colorado, USA - East River MetaG ERMGT138_2 | ecosystem: Environmental > Terrestrial > Soil > Floodplain ...
GACCGATGCTGCGATCAGGTCCACCGGAGGAGCGGCGAAGGTCACTTCAGTTCAGATGGCTGAGCTGGCCGGGAAGCTGTCGGACATGGCCGGCATCGACGATGAGCTGATCCAAAGCTCCGAGAACGTCCTACTGACCTTCACCCGGGTGCGCAACGAAGTTGGTGCGGGCAACGACATTTTCAACCAGGGCACCGAAGCGGCCCTCAACTTGTCGGTGGCGTTGGGAACTGATCTGCAAAGCGCCACAATCCTTGTAGGTAAAGCACTCAACGATCCGGTCTCTGGCCTAACGGCTCTCAAAAAGGCCGGCATCCAGTTCACCGACACGCAGCGGGAGACCATCCGAACGATGGTCCAAACCGGCGACACGATGGGCGCGCAAAAGGCAATCCTGGCCGAGCTGACAACACAGTTCGGTGGTGCCGCCGAGGCTGCGGCAACCCCTGCCGACAAGGCCCGGGTCGCGTGGGGAAACTTCCAGGAAATGGTTGGCAACAAACTGTTGCCGATGTTAAACGACATCCTCCAATTTGGACTCGCCAACCAGGCATGGTTGGTGCCGTTGTCATCGGCGATCGCTGGCCTTGCCGTGGTGATCGGCACTGTGGTCGCGGTCCAAAAGACGTGGGCTGTTGTTCAAGCCGCACTTGGGTCCAGTTTGGACGGAACGGCGCGGAAGGCGTCACGTGCGGCGGTAGCGATCTCCATATTCGCCGCGGCGGCAGCCCTCATCGAGGCGGCGTTGCCGCGAGCGCAAACCGATGTGCAAGGACTCGCCGATTCGCTTGGGCATCTCGGCGAGACCGGAAAAGCGAGTGGTGAAGCGGTTCGCTTGTGGGGTGATGACCTCGCAGGCATACAACACGACGCAAGCCTGATGACCAGCTGGATGGCCGGGATCGGTCGTTCGGCCGAAACGATTCCGTTCGTCACCCAGGCGTTCGAAGAGCTGGGCATCAGCACCGCGGGTGCGACAGAGCGATTCGGTCAGATCGACGATGCCCTTGCCCAGATGGTCCGGTCGGGCAATGTGGACGGTGCTCGCGCCGCGTACTTCCGGCTTATGCAGGCGGCGAACCTGTCGGCTGATGAGATGGAAAAGCTCGCACCAAAATATGTGAACGCGACGATGCAGGCCGAGCGTGCGGTGGGGAAACTCGCGGATGCGGAGGGTCGTGCGGCAGGCGAAGGCGAGTCCCTTTTGGATGTGTGGGACCGGCTGCACGGTGAGATGTTGAGCGCCGATGAGGCGATGGTGGCGGCGAAGAAGGCTGTTGATGACGTCGCGGACGCTTTCAAGCAGGGCGGGAAGTCGATACGTGGGAACAGCGACGCGGCGCTAGATAACCGGATTTCGTTGGAGAAGGCCGCGCGTGCTGCCGCTGACGCCGCCCAGAAGTATTTTGACGCTGGTGGGTCGGTCAAGGGTGCCGAGAAGATCATGCGTGATTTCGAAGCCGCCACGTTGGCTGCTGCTGGTGCGTCTGGCAAGGACGCTAAGGCCTTGAAAGCTTTGGCCGATTCGTTGTTCGCGATACCGCAGAACATCACGAGCAACGTTGATGTGACGGTGAAGGTGAAAACGTCGACGGCGCAAGACTTTTCGTCGCAGCGCAACAATGAGCGCAAGTGGGGCAACTTCATCGGGCCCGTTCTCAACCGTCAATACGCGTCCGGGGGCATCGAAGATCATGTGGCGCAGATCGTTCGCGCCGGTGCCATGCGACTGTGGGGCGAACCGGAAACCGGCGGGGAAGCCTACATTCCTCTGGGCGGGCAGAAACGGGCCCAGTCGATGAACATACTGTCCACTGTGGCCAAACGGTTTGGGTACGGGCTCACACCCAGCGGCGGTGATGTGATGACGATCGGTGCGGGAACCGGGGGATCCGACGACTACGGGGCCCTGCTGGCAGAGATGCGTCGCACCAACCAACTGTTGGCCGGGCTGCGCCTGGTCGCGAACGCCGACGGCCTGGCTCTTGCTGTGCGCGCCGGTGAGAAGCAGCTGAGGTACGCGGGATGACGTTCTATTTCGGGAAACCAGCAGCCGGTTTGGTGGCGTTGCCGCACCCCCTGCGCGGCATAGTGCCGTCCAGCGACCGGAACAGCACCATCCACACCAGCAGTGCTGGTGGTCGCGTTGTGGACATGGCAACCCGTACCCGGCGAACCTGGTCGTTGGCGTGGTCGTGGTTGGACACGGTCACGTTCTCCACATTGGAGGAGTTTTTCACCGGCGGTCGCGGCCCCGGACCGTTCGCGTTGCTTGACCCGGGCCGGCGTAACCATCTGACCGCCAACCAGTCCGCCACCACATCAGCCAGCAATGACGCGACCGGGTTCGCGGTTGCCGCCGGGTCAGGGGAACTACTCGCGTCGGCCGACGCCCCCATCCTGCGGGGCCCGCGAAGCTTGCGCTGGTCGCTACCGCCCACCGTCACTTCGGGGGTGCTCAACCTTGACCCCCCGCAGGGTCTGTTCGGGTTTCCGATCCCGGCGGGTACACCGTGGACGTGGTCGGGGCAGGTTTCGTCGGCGGGTTTGCCATCGGTCACGATCACCCCCGTGTTGTCGTGGCGCCGCGCCGACGGGTCGGAGGTGTCCGCCACGTCGGGTACCCCGGTCGCGGCTGTGGTGGGCGCCTGGACGGCGTTCAGCGTGTCCCTGGGCACACCACCGGCGGGTGCCCTGTACGTCCGCCCCCAGTTGCGGATCACGCCCGGCGTGCTGGTCACCGCGGCAACCGGCACCGACGTCACCGACATCGCGTCACCACCATCCCGATATCCGGCCGTGTCGGGGCGGGTTGCGGTCGCGGGCCCGAACTCACCTCTGGTGGCCGGCTACAGCCCACGAGGGTGGGGTGCCTCATACATCTTGGTTGACCGGGCACCGGCGGTGTCGACGGATGTGCTCGTCGACCAGCTGATGTTGGACATGTTCGCGACCGCCCGGACCTGGGTTGTCGGTACCGGGGTGCCGATGGTCAGCATGACGTCTCTGCGAGAGTCGTACCGGCTGCTCCCCGACCGCGACGTGACAGCAACATTCGTTGAAGTCGGATAACCAACAATGGAGGAATCATGAAGGCTGGGTACAGCGCCCTGGTGGGTGCGGCGGTCGCACTGGTGGCCGCTACGGCGAAAACGGTTGTCACGGTGATCACACCGGCTCAGTTTGGTGCGGACCTCACCAAACTACGGGTCGGATTCGATGGCATCACCGCGACGGACAAGGCGGTGCTGGTCGAGCTGGTGTCGTACACGGCGGACGGGACCGGTACGGCCGGCACCGTCACCCAGGTGTACGGGCGCACCATCACCGCGGGTTTTACCAGCAAATACAACTACACGGTTGAGCCGACCGGCCCGACCGTGTTGGACCGGTGGTCGCTGACTCCGATCGGCGGGCTTGTGATGTTCGATTTGCCGTTGGGGTCCACACCGGACATTGGTGTGTCCGCCGTTCTCGGCCTGCGTTGCACTGCGCCAACGTCCGCGGTGAACTTCAACGGCGGCATGTGGTTTGAGCGCTGCTGATGAGCATTGCCGTATCCGCCGAGCTCGCAGCGGCCATTGAAGCGGACGAGCGGACACCGCTCGTCCGGGTGATGGTCGATTGGGACGGTGACGGGTTCGGTCCGGCCGGCAGTATTGATGACCTGTCCGGCCGGGTCGGTGCGGTCACCGTGGACCGGTCGCTGCTCACGGACATGCCCGAGTCGGTCCGCATTGTGGAGGGCACCGCGGCAGCGACCGGACAGGTGGAGCTCGCCGAAGGTGACCCGACTGACGAAACAATGCACCCGGCCCGGTACTACACCCGCGGCACCGACTCGCCCATCGGGGCTAAGGAACGGGTCGGCCGCCCGGCCTTTGTGGACATTGGTTTCGTCACCTCGTCAGGGCCGCAGTATGTGCGCCGGTTGACGGGGCAGACCCGCAAGTTTGTCACCGGGTCCCGTGGGCGCACAGCGGCAATGGGCTTGTTGGACAACCGGGCCGGCCTGCGCGACACGGTGCAGCTGGTCCCGGTGGACGGCACCACATCCGGTTGCGACGGCACGTTCGTGGTCACACAGGCGTTGTACGCGGCGGGGATCGGAGCCGGCCCGTTGCCCCGGTCGCAGGGTCTGATCCTGTGGGCGCCCATGTACGGGTCGGTGTCGCCGATCCGGTCGGACGCCTCCGCTGTGTTCCGGTCAGGGTTCAGCAACCCCACCCCATCGACGTTGCGCCCCACGTTCCGCACCGGCCCGTTCGTGCTGGCCGCTGACCCGCACTACACATCGGCCGGGGACTACGCCACCTTGTCGATCACGTCCAGCCCACCGGTTGCGGCCAACTGGACGGCGTTACAGGGCCGGCTGGAAATGTGGGTGTTGGGGGTTGCGTCGCCGACGACCAGCGCAGGCCGGGCACGCACCTACGCCCTGATCACATCCAGTTTTGTGTCACCGTTTGTGCGGTTCGGCCTGGCCCACAGCGGGTCGATGTGGATTGAATTCTCTGACTCTTCGGATACCCCGGTCCTGTCGTATTCGTCGACCGCGACCGTCCCGAACGACGGGCTGTGGCACGCGGTGGGCCTCCATTACGACGTCACCGCGCAGACCATCACGATCCGCATCGACAACCGGTTTGAGACGCAGGTTTTGGGTGTTGCCACACCAGACATGGTGCCGTGGATGCCGAACACCCTGTTGTTCTCCTCGTCCAGCCCAGTGTCCGATGTGTTCATTCACGATGTTCCGGACGCGACATCGTGGCTGGCCGACACGGTCGTGATCGGCGCGGTGCTGGACCCGTCGTTGCTGCAGCTGCAGGCCTGCTACGAGGGTGCCCCCCGCGAGCCGTGGGGGTTGATCACCGAGGTCGCAGCAGCCGAACAAGCCATCGCACAGTTCGACGAGCCTGGGGTGTTCAGATACCGCACCCGGGCGCGCCTGACCACACCGTCGGGGCAAACTGTGCAACGGGTCATGACCACTGTGGACGCGTCACTGTTGGATGTGACCATTGATGATGGTGTGGACCAGGTTCGCAATATTGTTCAGGTCACGTACAACCCGGTGGATGTGACCGGTCGTTTCACCATTGTGTATGCCGACCAGGTGCAGCGGGTGTTGCAGGCACGCACCACATTGGACGTGACGCTCACGTTCGGGCAGCCCGCTTTGCAACTTGAGCTGGGCACCACCCTGTTCAGTGTGGGCGGGTTCAACGCCCTGTACCCGTCCCCATCCATCCCGGGCAGCGCCTATCTGGTGGCCACCACCAACGCCGCGTTCAGTGATGACGGTGGGGCGATTTTGGCCTACGACCCGCTCATCGACGCGTCTGTCCTCAGCTGGACGGCCGGGGCGGTGAAGATGCGCATCACGAACAACTCGCCGGCGGTCATCTACATAACCCAGATCGGTTTACGCGGCACTAACGCCATCGTCGGTGGGGGTGTGGTCACTGAGGCTCGCAGTGTGGCGAGCGTCAACACGTACGGGCCGCAACCGTTGCAGATGACCGGATCACAGTGGGTCCAATCCGCTGATGTGGCCCAGTCGTTGGCGAACGCCATCCTGGGTGATGTCCAAGACCCGCACCCGCAGGTGTCCGGCCTGCAAGTCGTCGGAGACCCGCGCCGACAGTTGGGCGACCGGGTGTTGTTGGCCGACCCGGACGGCACCCAGTTGGACGGCGAATTCTGGTTGACCGCGATCCAGGACACTGTGGACCCAAGTGGGGCGTACACCCAAACGGTGTCAGCCCGGGGTGCCACCTCGTTGCTGCGGTGGGATGTTGGCCATTGGGACCTCGACACATGGAGCTGATTTAGCATGGCGTACACGTGGGATGATGTCCTACCAGGACAGGCCGCCTCATCGGTGGCGATCAACGCCCTGGGTAACCGGGTGGAACAGCACGAGCTGGCGTTGACGGTCACCCCGGCCATCGCCCAAGGTCGGTGTGTGACCGGACAGAACGTGCTCACCTCTGTGGGGTTGCCCGTCGAGTTTGATGTGTCTGATGTGGACACAAGTGGTATGCACTCAACCACTGTGCTCCCCTCCCGGTACACGGCCACCCAACCAGGCTGGTACCTGGTGTCCGGCCGGGTGGCGTTCGCCGGCAACATCACCGGCAGGCGGCGTATCTATCTGCAAGTCAACGGAACCCCCGTCCCCGCATCCGGTATCTATGTTGCTGCGACCATCAACGCGATCATTGTCATCCCGTACCCGGGCACGCTGGTCAGTCTCAACATCGGCGACTATTTGGAAATGGTGGCCTGGCAAGATTCAGGTGTGACCCTGTCCATCAACGGCACCTCGCCGACCAGCGATGCCAACTCGATGATCAGCCTGGAATGGGTGAGCAACTGATGACGATCCTGTTTCCCGACGTAAGCCACTACCAGGTCGGTCTGAGGCTCACCGCGGCGGCGAATGCTGTGATCGCGAAAGCCACCGAGGGCACGAGCTTTGTGGACTCGTCCTATTTGGACTTCAAGAACCAGGCTGCGGCGCTGAACATTCCGTTCTGTGCCTACCACTGGGTGAACACCGCGGACCTGACTGATCAGGCGGTGCATGCCCGCCGGATCGCGGGGACCACACCGATGATGTGGGATGCGGAGGCCCCTGGGGCGACGGTGCCCCGACTGGTGGAGCTCACCGCCAGGTACCGGTCGTTGGGTGGGGTTGTGCACCTGGTCTACCTGCCCCGCTGGTGGTGGGCGGATCACCTTGGGTCCCCGGACCTGACACCGCTGGTCGACGCTGGACTGTCCCTCGTGTCCAGCAACTACCCGGCCACCGGGTATGCACCCAACGGGCGGGGCTGGGATGCCTACGGTGGGATGACCCCCGTCCAGTGGCAGTACACCAACGCACGGGCGTTCGGTGGCAGGCTGATCGACTTCAACGCGTTTAAGGGCAGCGCCGCCGAATGGGCGGCCCTCATCACAGGAGGAACGAATATGCCATTGACCACTCAGGATCTGGCGGCGGTCACGAACGTGGTGTGGCACTCCGACATGGACAGTGGGCCCCGCAGCATCTCCGCAGGCACCGCCCTGCTCGCCACGATGGACCGGGTGGCCCGGTTGGAGGTCAAGCTGGACGCGGTGCTGACCGCGTTGGGTGCGATCGGGTCGGGCACAAGTACCGATGTGGCGGCGGTGCTCGCCGGTGTGGACGCGTCCCTGGCCGCGTTGCGCATCGAGCTGGACGCGGAAGTGCGCGACGCGGTGGCCGACCTTGGCGAGGGTGGGGCCGCGCAGGTCCGCGCGCCGCAGGTCTAACCGTCACCACCAGGCAGGTAGGGAGCACGCGTGTGGGACAGCCTCGGGCCGTGGGTTATGGCAACTCTCGGGAGTGGTGGCCTGGTTGGTTTGGGCAGGCTGGTGTATCGCATGCACCTGGACGCGATCATGGCGCACAAACTCCGCGCCGACGATTGGCGGACCGCGTGCGAGCGGCTGTCCGCAACCTGCGTGCTGAAGGACGAGCTGATCGCGAGGCTGATGGGGCGGCAGGCCCAGTGAGGCGCCTGGGCCGCTGCCCGGAGGCCTACGCCGCCCTGGTCGACGCGGAGGTCCGCTACCGCCTGGCGGTTCGGGACCGCCATGACGTGGACCAGGCGGCGGCTGAGCTGGCCGCACTGCCGGCGGAGGAGTTCGCGGCCAGGGTGGCCGGTGCCTATTCGGCGGGGTCGACGCCGGCGGCCCGGCAGATCTGACGAATCCGCTCCCGGGTGTAGCCGGATACCCGGACGATTTCGGTTTGCCGCATGCCAGCCTTGGCGGCTTCGATGATGGCTTCGGCGAGTTCGACGCGCGCTTCGTCGGTGGTGTCGCGTGCCGTCCCTACCTTGTTGCGGGCGTCGACCAGTGCGGCTTGGGCTTCCCGAAACCGTTTGGCCGCTTTTTCTAGGCGTGTTGGCACAACCGGAATGATCTCACCCACGGCTGTTAGCAAAGGGTGGTCGCCAATGTTGGCATAGCCCACCTAGGCGATTTGGCATATCTCACGTACCGTATTTGGCATGTAACCCAAGCGGGCCCGGTGAGCGAGGGGATCGCCAACCGGGCCCTAGATCAGGACGGACCTGACCATGGCCAAAAAACTACCGCCCCCGCCACCACCGGACACCCCGCCGCTCACGACCCGCCAACGAGCCTTACTGAACGACATCAAACGGTCCAGCTCAGACGTCGCTGAGCAGCTCCTGTTGCTGCCCTCCCTCGCGCCACGCCACGCCGTGTCCGAGGTCGACGTCAGGACCGTCCGGGCCCGAATCCTGGAAGGGCACACCCGTGAATGCGGCGGGTAATCACGGGTTGCGATCTTGTGTCACCCTTGGTGGCATGGAAAACCGCCCTCCTGTCCCGATCATTCCGGGCGTCAGCAGCACCCCACCGTCCGGACTTCCCACCTATATCCGGAAGCGGCCGGCCGCGCCTCGACGGGGCCGGACATGGATCGTTCTCGCGGTGACCGTCGGACTGGCCGCCGCTGCTGGCGTGCTCGCCTTCGTCTTCACGACGACGGGCACCAGCAAACAGGCAGTACACCTGGGTTCCCCGGTCCCCTCAGTGACCGGACTCCGCAAGGCTGAGCAACAGTGCAGCGCGGGCGAACTATCCGATGGGGACCGAACACTGTTCCTCGACATGTACGGCAAAAAATCCAGGTCAGGAACCCTTGCGCCTGCCGATATCCAATGCGTCCTGGAAGCTCTGAACACACCCACGTATGTCACTCGCGAAATGGAAGAAACCCGCGCGCTCGATGGCCGCCAGACCGACACGTGGGGGCCCTACTCGGCATCCTGGTCTTATCACCCCGACCAGGGGTTGGACATTCTGATCAGACAGTTGGGCTGACCGGCTCGAAAAAGAGGACCCGCCTGGCTCTACGCCGGGCGGGTCCTTTGCCTCATTCTGTGCTCACGCGGGGTCTCACGTGGACCAGCCAGTTACGAGCTGGCTGGTCCACCCATAACCGGCAGGGCGTTCATGGCGGCTTTCTGCCGAACGACGGACACCCGGACGTACCCCTGGGTGGTGGCGATCGACGCGTGACCCATGAGGATCGACACGACGTCGATGCCGACGCCCTGGTCGCACAGGGTGGTCCCGAACCAGTGGCGGAAGCGGTGCATGTGCACGGTGGGCATGCCCAGTGCTCGCCAGTGTTTCGATTGGGTGCTGGTCAGGCTTTGAGCGAGGATGCCCCCGCCGCGTGTTGAGACGACGATCGGACCGGCCGGCCGGTCTTTGACGAGGTCCCACACGGCGGGGTGGGTGGGCACGTATCGGCCCTTCCCACCTTTGCCGCGCCGGATGTGGACGTGCTGTTCGGTGACGTCGACCCGGTCCAGGGCCACCAGCTCACAACACCTGAGCCCCGCGTAGGCGGCCAGGATCACCGCGGCACGCCACGGCTGGTCAGGTGACTGGGTAATCGCCGCGGTGAGCTCCTCATCAGACACCGGGTTCGGCAACCGGTCCCCAGGTGCCGGCCTGTCCACATGTTCTGTGGGGTTGATAGTGAGGTGGCCGGCCGCGACCATGGTCCGGTAGTAGCCGGCAAGGTGGCCGTAGCAGGTGGCCTGTGACCAGGCCGCTTTTTGGGCTGCGAGGTAGGGCACGATGTCGTCTCCGCAGGCTTCGTCTAGCCCGTGGGGCATCGTCCGGTCGGCGTGGCGCAGGACCCGGCAGCGGGTGCTGATGGTGTAGGGGCTTCGACCCGCCGCTCGCATTCGTTCGGCGTAGATCGCAATCAGATCTGTCATTATCTGGATCTTTCTCTGATGTGAGTAGGACTCGCATCAGGTGAGCGGGCTGACGTAGTAGCGACACGGCTGGTGAGCTAATGCACACGTGCCGTTCTGGTTGAGCTGGATGGGCGGGTGCTCGCGGCCGCATGGCCTGGTGAGCGTCGGTCGGATGGCCCATGAGTATCTCGACGTTTGGTGCCTGTATGACCTGTCTTAGGCTCTATCGGATGTAACGGGTACGTTTCACGACTGGTAGTGGTGCGTGCCGATGCGGGCAGCAGGTCGACCACGGCGACGCCCAGCGCATGGGCGATTCGCTGTAGGTCATCGAGGCTGATGGGTTGCGCGTCGCGGAGTCGGACTGACACCCACACGTCGTTGACGCCGAGTCTGGTGGCCAGCTGGGTCTGGCGTACCCGCTGACGTCCCATTTCGGCGCGTACGTTCGCTGCCACTTGTCGGGACAAAATCTTAGCCGTTTCGGTTGTTTCCGTCGTCATGTGCGAAATTCTTGCGATTTGAGCTTCCCTTGTCAAGTATGTTGAAAGATCTTGAGCTATCGTCTTGACACATAAGCAAACTGCTTAGAAACTAAGCGGCATGACCCTTAGTCGCTCCGATCAGGTGGCCGCAGAAGTCCGCGCCGAGACGGCCCGGCAGCGACTGAGCCAAGGGAAGCTCGCCGAGAAGCTGGGCATGTCGGAGAGTTCGGTGTCCCTGCGGCTTAGCGGGCGCATCGAGTTCAAGGTGTCGGAGCTGCTTGCGTTCGCCGACGTCCTGGCCGTTCCCGTGACTCAGTTCCTTCCCACCGCCGTCACCGCTGAGCGGGTGGCGTGAATGTCTGCCCCGCACGGTCTCGCCCCCGGCGTCGTCGCTGACATTGAGCAGCGGTACGCGTCCTGGCAAGACCTCCTCACCGGGCAGGTCCAAACCATTCGCGAAGGCATCAACGACCCCGACAACGACTGGCCCGACGCGTTGATCGCCAACGAGTTGGCCCAACGCCTTTTGCAGTCCAACCCGGTCGGGGTCGTCGCCGTTTACGCGACCGCGATCCTCCGGTTGGCCCGGCAAGAGCAGACGCGGGCTGTCGGCCGGGCACAAGTCCCCACCACCGGCGGTGCCTCATGACCGGCCTCACCTGGGTGCGTTTGTTCGAACTGGACAACGGCGACACCGTCGCAGTCGGCCCGTTCGACGACGACCGGAAAGCACTGGCCTACTCCGACCGTCTTGAAGGCCGACGGCTCGCCGAAGACAAAGGGCTGGTCGAACTGGTCCGCCCAACCGTGCTGGAACGGCAACTGACCGCAGCCGCAGCCGCCCACCGAAAGACCTGAACCGCCCACCCCTAAGGAGACCACCATGTCCGCTGACACCCTGCGTAAAGCTGGTATCGGAGAGCTGGCCCAGGCCCTCAACGATCAAAAAGCGCGCAGCGTCGATGTTGTTGCACCAGCCCAAAAACTGGCCTGTATCCGGGGCGGCATTGTTCTCGACGGTGTTGACCCGATCGTCGGCAACGACGGGGTCACCGTCGTCAACGGCCTGTACCAGCCCACCACCGTCGGTGTTGAACACCTCGGCCAGAAACTGGGGATCCCGCTGTCGTACCTGCGCCGGATGCGAGACACGCACCTGGACCTGTTCGACACCAACGTCACCTCCTGGTTGCGCCGCGACCCCTCCTCATACCTGCTGCGTTTGCTGACCCGCCACGAAGGCCCCGCCCTCATCGATGACGAATCGTCCGGGACCATGCGGGCGTTCCTGTCCTCCTCCTACCGGTGCATCGACAACTTTGATGTACTGCTGGCCGCTCTTAAAGGCATCCGTGAGGCGGGCATCACCGACCCGGTCATCGACGCCGATTTGACCGACAGCCGAATGATCGTCCGAGTGTCCACACCAGACGTTGCCGCGTTGGCCCCCCAGTTGTTGAAGGGCTACCGGTCACCTTTCGGCGGGCATGACGTCGGCAACGGTTGGACCCCGGAACGGGTCGCGTCCGCATCAGCCCGCGAACAGCAGGCGGTTGACGGCGGTGGGGAAGTCGTGTTCGCCGGATTCGTGCTCAGCAACAGCGAAACCGGTGGTGGGGCATTCAACATCACCCCGAGGTTGGTGGTGAAGGTTTGCAACAACGGGCTGATGATCAAAGCCGATGCTTTGCGTCAAGTGCACCTTGGGGCACGCCTCGACGAAGGTGTCATCAAATGGTCGGACCGCACCAACGCCCGGTCGCTTGAACTGATCGCCTCGCAGGCAGCCGACGCCGTCAAAACGTTCCTCACCCCCGACTACCTCCAGTCCAAAGTGGTCGAGCTGGAACAGCAGGCTGGTGTACCGGTGGCCGACGCGTCAGCTGTGGTCACCCACGTGGCCAAAAAGCTGTCCTTCACCGAAGCGGAGCAGGCCGCGATCCTGGGCCACTTCGTACGCGGCGGGCAAATGACCTGCGGCGGTGTGATGCAAGCAGTCACCTCCGTAGCGCAAACCCTCACCGACGGCGACGCCGCATTCGACATGGAACTGAAAGGCCTCCTCGCCATGCAGTACGCGGTCGCGGCCGTCCGATCCACCACATAGGACATCAACCACCTGCCGGGCGCCGTGGTGGGCACGCCCGGCAGGTAGCCCCGAGAGGTCGGGATGAGGGGGGCTGGCACCCCGTCGCCCTGTCCGACAGGACA
>Ga0137437_1000481_pt1 | contig 12462 bp, 12 predicted proteins | sample EasRivERMGT138_2_FD_102332 | JGI IMG/M metagenome (GOLD analysis project Ga0137437, IMG submission 102332) | Soil microbial communities from meander-bound floodplain in the East River, Colorado, USA - East River MetaG ERMGT138_2 | ecosystem: Environmental > Terrestrial > Soil > Floodplain ...
AGCTATCGCCGTAAACTGGAATGGCCGCGCCATGAATGACTTTGGCATCGTCGCTGCACAGGAACAGGATGACGCGCGCGATGTCCTCGGGCTTCGGCCAGGTCGCGAAGTCTGCCTTGGGCATTGCCTTCCGGTTGGCTTGTGTATCGATGATGCTGGGTAGAACCGAGTTCACCCGCACCCCGGTCCCCTTTAGCTCCGCGGCCAGAGAATCCAGCAGCGCCAATGCCGCCGCCTTGGAAGCGGCGTACGCGGCCGCGCCGGCAGGGTGATCGAGTGCCGCCTTCGCCGCAATGTTGACGATAGCGCCGCGTTTGCGCTTCAGCATCGCCGGTACCACCGCGCGCGACAACGCGTAACCGGAGCGCAGATTCAAATCCAGCATCTGATCGAGGACCCCGGTCTCCTGATCCCACAGTTGCACGCCGCCGGCATATCCGCCGACCGTATTCACCAATACGTCCAGCTTCCCGTGTTGCGCAAGAATCTTCGCGACGAGGTCGCCCGCTGAGCCCCCGGCGGTGACGTTGGCAACATGACCTGCGAGCCGCGAGCCATTCGCGCCCGCTGCCTGCTTCAAGGCATCGAATTCTTCCTGTTTCCGGTAAGTGACGGCCACCGTGGCGCCTTCCTGCAGGAACGCCAGGCTCACCGCGCGTCCCAGTCCGCCGGTGCCGCCGGCCACCAGGGCGACCTGGCCCGAGAATCTCTCACCCATTTCGTCGGTCCCCGCTTTCGTTTCAATTCATGCCGGCAGCGTTTCCATCGCCAGTTCGGCGCGCAGGCTCTGCAGGTCGCGATAGATCGTCGCCACCGCGAGCGTGCGTTTGCCGCGCTTGTACGTCACGGCGCAATCCCTTGCGTCGAGCGAACCATCGATCTCGACCGCGTCCCAGTTTTCCGCATGGCCGACATAATTGATGGCGAGATCGTAATGCTGGCTCCAGAAAAACGGCACCGCGTCGAAGCGCACGCGCTGTCCAAGGATGTTTTTTGCGGCCACCTGGCCCTGGCGTTGGGCCACCACCCAATGCTCGACGCGGATGCGATCCCCCGAATGCGGGTCGGGCCAACGCGCGATGTCGCCGGCGGCGAATACGCCAGGCGCGCTGGTTTCGAGAAATTCGTTGACCGCAATGCCGCGATCGATGGTCAGGCCGGCTTGCTCGCCCAGGGCGATCGCGGGGCGCACACCCACGCCTAGGACGATGAAATCCGCATCGAGCACGGTTCCGTCGCTCAAGGTTGCCCGCTGCGCGTCCATGCGGCTGACAGTCTGTCCCAGATGAAAAACAATCCCCTGAGCCTCGTGCAACTTGCGGATGAAAGCGCCGACCTCCCGCCCCATGACGCGCTCCAGGGGCGTCTTGTCCGGAGCGACGACATGCACTTCGATCCCATGCGTGCGCAGCGAGGCGGCAACTTCGAGACCGATGAAACTCGCGCCGACCACGACCACACGCTTCGCGGTTGCTGCCTTGGCGACGATGGCGCGCGCATCGGCAAAAGTGCGCAGATAGTGGACCTGGGAATCCGCCGCGCCGGGGATCGGTAATCTCACCGGGTCGGCGCCAGTCGCGATCAACAATGCTCCGAATGCATACGCCTTGCCGTTTTTGAGCTGGATGCGTTTGCGTTTTGCATCGAGCGACGACACACGCGCATTGAGCACGAGGTCGATGCGCCGCTCGGTGTAATAGCCGGGCGGTCGCAGTGCAATCCAATCCTCCTGTGCCGTGCCTGCGAGGTAGTCCTTGGACAGATTCGGCCGGTCGCAGGGCGGCGAGTCGTCTGCGCTGATCAGGGTCACGCCACCCTCGTAGCCTTCGCGACGAAGCATGTCCGCAGCGGCCAGGCCGGCGGCGCCGCCGCCGACAATGACGACCGAATCCGGACTGCTGCCCGAATTCGTATTCGGCGGCGCCTTTGCCGCGCGCCGCCCGGGCATCTTCTCCCGGACGAATGCAGTATCGCCCACCCGCTCGACCCGCCAGCAGTCGATCGGATCCAGAGCAGGCGCACGCAGCGCCTCGCCAGTGCGCAGGCGGAAACAAGCGTGATGCCACGGACAGCGCAGCGTGTCGCCGGCGATCAGGCCGTCCGCCAGCGGTGCGTGGTAGTGCGTGCAGTGCGCACCCACCGCGAATAGTTCGTCGCCTCGCCGCGCCAGGATCACATCGTCGCCATCGACGCGCCCGACAACCATTCCGCCGTCGGCAAGGGCGTCGAGCGAAATGCCGATCCTCAGATCCGGTTTTGCGGCATCTTCGATGTCTGCCATGAAATCCTCCCAGCCAGGTCAATCCATGTGGATTGCTGCGAACAACATATCGTGCTCACGCCGCTAGCGCGGGCTTGCGGCCGAACCAGGGACGCGCCGCTTCGAGCTGGGCGCCCAGGCGAATCAGTGTCGCCTCATCGCCGAAACGTCCGACCAGTTGGACCGCCAACGGCAGCCCACCGGTACTCTGACCGATCGGCAGCATGAGTCCGGGCTGGCCCGTGAGGTTGAACCACACCGTGAACGGTGAGAAGGTGAATACGCGGCGCCAGTACTCGTTCACGTCGTTCATCATCATGTCGAGCCAGCCGAGCTTGACGGCCGGCGAACTCAGTCCCGGCGTCAGCAGCACATCCCATTGCTCATGGAAGGCGGCCATCTGCCGCCCGAGCCGATGCGCCGTTTGCGTGGCGCGCACGTAATCGGGAGCGCTGATGTGTTCGCCCATTTTCGCGGTCAGCCAGGTGATACGCTCGACTTCGCCCTCTCGCGCCGGCCGTCCGGCCGTCGGATGGCCCGCGAGGTTCACGACGGTATTCGCCGATGCGAGCGTAAGAAACGTCGGCACGACCGCAGCCCGGTCGATCTCGGGATCACGCTCCTCGACATGATGGCCAAGATCAGCGCAGAGCTTCACTGTGTCGGCGAGCAGCCGCAGGCATTCCGGATCCACTTTGGCGCCGTTCGGCGCCGCGGCAGTCCACGCGACGTTCAGCTTGCCCGGATGCGCGCCGGCTTCCTGCAAATACGGGCCTGTGGGCGGTGGCGCAACGTACGGATCTCCCGGCCCGGCTCCGCGCGTCGCGTCCAGCAAAGCGGCGCTGTCGCGAATGCTGAGCGTGACCGCGTGCTCGGTCGACACGCCACCGAGGCCTTCGCCGGAAAATGGTGCGAACGTGTTGCGACTGCGCGTCGGCTTCAGTCCGACCACTCCACAGCAGGCTGCGGGGGCGCGGATCGAACCGAACCCGTCGGAAGCATGCGCCATCGGCAGCACGCGTGCACCGACAGCAGCGGCGGCCCCGCCGCTCGAACCTCCGGAGATGTGCGCGACATTCCACGGATTGCGCGTCGGGCCATGCAATTGTGGCTCACAGGTGAGCGAGAGCCCAAGCTCGCAGGTATTGGTCCGCCCGAAGATGACGAGCCCAGCGCGTTTGAGGCGTTTCACATGCTCACTGTCAACGGGCGATGGCGGAGTATCTGCAAAAAACCTGGAGCCGCGCGTCATGCGCACGCCCGCAATCGGCGAGGTGAGATCCTTCATGAGGAAGGGCACGCCGCGGAACGGCCCATCGGGAAGGCCGTCGGCGATCGCTTTCCTGCCGTAGTCGTAGAGTTTCATGGTCACCGCGTTGACTGCAGGATTGCGCGCTTCGACGCGCGCGATCGCAGCCTCGAGGAGTTCGTCCGGCGTTACCTCCTTGCGCCGCACCAGCTCGGCGAGTCCCAGCGCATCGTATTGTTCATATTCTGCGAATCCGCTCATCGAATTTCCTCCCGGAAAGAGGCGAGGTTAAAGCCGAGCGATTCAGCTTTCCAGCTTCGCATCCATCGTGATCCTGGCTTTCAGCAGCTTCGACACCGGGCAGCCGGCTTTGGCCTTTTCCGCGATGTCCTTGAACTGCGCTGCGCTCGCGCCGGGAATTTTCGCAGTCACGGTCAGGTGGCTCGCGGTGATCTCGAAGCCCTCGCCGACCTTGTCGAGGGTCACGTCGGCATGCGTCTCGATTTTCTGCGGAGTGAGGCCCGCCGTGCCCAGCATCAGGGAAAGCGCCATCGAAAAACAGCCCGCATGCGCGGCGCCGATCAACTCTTCCGGATTGGTGCCTTTGCCGCCTTCGAAGCGCGATTTGAAACCATAGGGCGCTTCCCTGAGCACGCCGGTCTCGGTGGAAATCGTGCCACCACCTTCCTTGATGCTGCCCTTCCACACTGCCCATGCCTTCTTGACCACGATGGCTCCTTTAGATTGGTGGGAATCGAACCGGCTAGATGACAAAATAGGGCAACCGCCTTACGCGCAATAGCAATCGCTTGCTTTTCAGGTGGTATACGAAGAAACCCCAACGCTGATTATGCCGTTCTTTGTGCGGCTTCGTGTTCTGAAAGGGTACTCCACGCTAACGCGAGGGTATTCGTGTCTTCGTGGTGAGCTTCGAGGTCTACTCCGCGACCTCCGCGCCCTATGCGGATAGATCTGTGCTGCAGAAAGCGGACGGCAAACCGGATCCTCGGCTATTTCTCTAGTTCCAACGCCTGCTTGTAGCGTTGACGGACCAATTCTTCCTTCACCACATCGTCAATTTCGCGAATGACGCTGTTTACATCGACGGGCACTTCAGTGCGCGCAAAGCAACCGGTCAGCGCAACATCGGGCTGCAGTGCGCCGCTTTCATAGATCGACCAGATTTCCTTGCCGTACTCGGTGATCAGCAGTTCCGGGGCGAAGCGGCCGAGGTACGCGGTCAGGTTGCCGACATCCCGTTCCAGCATGGCTTCGGCGCTGTTGTTGCCGGCGGCGTCGACCGCCTGCGGCAAATCGATGATGACCGGCCCGTTGCTACCGACGAGCACGTTGTATTCGGACAGATCGCCATGTACGACACCGGCGCAAAGCATGCGCACGACCTGCATGATCAGCTCGCGATGATATTCGCGGGCTCGCGCCGGCGTCAGGGTCAGATCGTTGAGCCGCGGCGCGGCGTTGCCGTTCTCGTCCATCACCAGCTCCATCAACAGCACGCCATCGAGAAAGTTGTACGGCTGCGGAACTCGCACGCCGGCGACGGCAAGTCGCCCCAAGGCGTCGACTTCGGCGTGCTGCCACGCCTGCTCCTGCTCTTTGCGCCCGTAGCGGGAACCCTTCTCCATGGCGCGTGCCCGGCGGCTGTTCTTGACTTTGCGGCCTTCGGTGTACTGAACGGCCTGGCGGAAGCTGCGCTTGTTGGCCTCTTTGTACACCTTCGCGCAGCGGATCTCCTCCCCGCAGCGCACGACGTAGACCACCGCTTCTTTGCCGCTCATGAGTTGGCCGATGACCTCGTCGACGAGGCCTTCCTCGATGAGCGGTTGGATTCTTTTCGGGGTTTTGATGGGCGCCTTTCTGCGCTGCCATGGGCGTGCAACAATAATGGAAGTCTGATGCGACGACCGAAGTTTAGTTCAAATGTCGCCCAGCCAGCGGATTTCCGCCCGGCCAATGCAAGGGCAAATAAGCGCTCACCGCAGAGGGCGCGGTGCAAATAAATCTTCGGCCCACGCGAAAGTTGGATGAACTGCAAATGCAATAAAACCGGCCCGCTTGCGGATTGCTGCGGTCGAGGTGACGTTCGCACCTAGCGCAACATTGCAGGCATGACCCGTTTTCGGGCGCTTGAACTTCGCATTCCTTTTGCTACACTGACGCTTGGCAACTTTGAAAGGAGGTGATCCCGTGAGAGACAATCAAGGCAGCACCGGTCGGCGGCACTCTGGAACTGGATCAACCACAAGGTTCAGGAGTCTGGCGGGCAACTAGGCCGGAATGCCTGGCAGCAAAAAGCGCCCCGTTCGCGAATGCGACCGGGGCGCTTCATTTCCAGGCTCTTTGGCAAAGGCTGACCGTTTTCGGATACACGGGACTGGCTGTGTACCGGACGAATTCGACAATTCAATTCAAAAGCGGCGCACACCGATACATCAGGAATTTTGTGGCCCACGTCGCCGCCAGGCCGGCAGTACGGAGACGATGAGGCCGGAGGGGCTGCTCAAATAGCTGTTTGCTAAAGCTTCGGGATGCGCAGTGTCTTGCTGATCATCAACGTTCCGGACAGTATGAACAGCAGGGCCAGAGGATGCAAATCGCCGGGCCCCAGCGACCACACGCCCCAGTAGAGATCCTCACCCAGGCGATCCTGCCAGGCGGCTACGGCCAGCACACCGGTCAGTACCACGCTGGTGGGGATCGGGGTCCCTTCGAAGTAGGCTACCTTGCCCGCGCCTTCGGAAAGTTCTTCGGCAGTCACGTTGTAGCGGGCGAGGCGGCTCACGCCGCAGCCGACGAAGTAAATCAGCGCCACCCAGTCCCATCCACCGCGCAAGCCGGCTGCGAATCCGAGTGCCGCGGGCGCGACACCGAACGAAATGACGTCCGCCAGCGAATCCAGCTCGCGCCCGAGCGCCGAATGCGTGTGCCGCCAGCGGGCTATGCGGCCATCGAGCACATCGAATGCGAAGGCCGCCGGCGCCAGCGCCGCAGCTGCGAGGAAATGCGCCAGAGACTGGCTCCCGACATAGACCATGGCGCAGAACACGCCCGCCACGCCGCAGGCTGCGTTGGCCAGCGTGAACAAATCGGCCAATTGCATGCCGCGGATCATCGAGAAATGCTTGCGCGGCCTGCCGGTGTCAGGGGTCATGCCGAAAGTCTAACCCGGCGCGGAAGCAAGCGCGGCATTCTCTTTAGTGAATGCAGTGGGGCTCTTTACTCTGGAAACCCGTTCCGATCCGGATTCTGATTGCCATTGCCAGGCGGCACTCACTACTCGATTCCAGGCAATCTACCTCAATTGGCCAACGCACTGCGGAAAGTGGCCCTGACAATAAGGCAGTCCACCCGTGTCCTATGTTCGGCAGCGTACATACCTGCGCATCTTCTTGTGGTCGAATTGCGGTTGGCAACACAGCGTTCGGTTACAGATAGTAGGAAAGTCTTGACGCATCATGTAACAAAGCAGTGCCAGCGGGTGCCAAGCTGCGCGCAGCCACGACCCTCGCGTCAGAGTTTCGATGCGGGTACTGGTTGTCAGGAGGCCGAAGCAAACACACGTACCCGATCATTGCCGCGCTAGTGCTGACGCAGCGAGCGCAGCAAGTACCATCGTTGTCAGGCGGATCGCGCCATTGCGTGTTACCGGGAGTCCAGGATGTTGATGAATGCTGCACAAAGCAAGAAGGCCGCTGTCGATCCGCATGATCTTTACGAGAATGCGCCCTGCGGGTATCACAGCGTCGGTTCCGACGGGACCATTTTGCGGATGAACCGGACGGAACTGTCGTGGCTCGGCTTCACGCACGACGAGATCGTCGGTGCGAAGAAGTTCGCAGACATCGTTTCCGCGCGCGGCTACGGCGCGTACAAACGCGCAATTGCTTCGTTGAACGCGGGGCAGGATGTTGCCGAGATCGAAACCGAGCTGGTGCGGAAAGATGGGTCTTTGTTTGACGCGTTCCTCCGCATGGGGGCGGTGCGAGACAGCTACGGGACGATTCTGCACACGCGCGCCACCGTCATCGACATTACGGAACGCAAGCGCGCCGATACCGAAGCGCGAATTCATGCGGGAAGGATGCAGGACATCTCGCTGCGCGTCGTCGAGATCCAGGAAACGGAGCGGCGCAATCTGTCCGCAGAATTGCACGACCGTATCGGGCCGGATCTCGCCGCGATCAATCTCAACCTGCACATCATCAAGGACCAACTGCCGGCGGAATCGACGAATAAGATTCGCCCGAGGCTGGACGATTCCATCGCGCTCACAGAACGCACAGTGGAAGCCGTGCGGGACGTGGCCGGCTCACTTCGCCCCCTGGTTCTCGACGATTTCGGACTCGTGGCAACGCTGAAATCGTACGGCGAGCAGTTCGCGGCTCGCACCGGCATTCGCGTACTTGTCGAGGCGAAGGACCCGGTTCCACGGCTGCAGCCAGACGCCGAAATGGCCTTGTTTCGGATAAGCCAGGAGGCGCTCACCAATGTACTGAAACACGCCAAGGCTGCCATGGTGCGCTTGACGTTCGCGGTCGATGCGGAAGGCCTGTCCCTGACGATTACGGATGACGGCTGCGGTTTTGATTCTGACTCCGTGAGTGACCCTGTAGGCAAAGGATTGGGGTTGCTTATCATGCAGGAGCGCCTGCGCGCGGTGGAAGGGTCGCTGCGAATCGAGTCGCGCCCGGGAGCCGGCACGAGCGTGATCGCAAGGATAAGGAGGACGCAATGACGATCAGCGTGTTGCTGGCCGACGATCATTCGGTTCTCCGGGACGGTTTGGCGGCGTTGCTTGAGGCGCAAGACGGCATGAAGGTGGTAGCGCATGCACAAGACGGCAGGGAAGCGGTGCGCAAGATTAACGAGCTCAAGCCTGACGTGGTGATCATGGATATTGTCATGCCGGAGTTGGACGGGATCGAAGCAACCCGTCTGGTTCACGAGTCTTCTCCGCTGACTCAAGTGGTGATCCTCTCCATGTATTCGACCACCGAGCACATCTTCCGCGCACTGCATGCGGGGGCCAAAGGCTATCTTCTGAAGGAGTCAGCGGGAGCGGAATTGGTGACAGCCGTAAGGAGCGTTCATGCGGGACGGCGCTATCTGAGCGAGAAAATAACCGAATCGGTGGTCGACGGCTACATTCGCGAGGGCCAACCGACCGAGCCGCTCGCGAAACTGAGCAGCCGCGAGCGCCAAATTCTGCAACTGGTCGTCGCGGGCAAGAGCACGAGTGACATCGCCCGCACGCTGTCTCTGTCGCCTTCGACCGTCGACACCTATCGCAGCAGGCTCATGAAGAAGCTCGATATCGACAGCATCGCCGGCCTGGTCAAGTTCGCAATCGCTTGCGGATTGGCCGTTCCTTGACGGGTTGTGGCGGTTGGGTTCAGGAATGCCTGAACAGATCGATCACCGCATCATGCGACATTGATTTCAGGGTTGGCGCCTCGCTTCGCTCCGGGCTTGGGTCCCGTGGCTCGCGGCGGTATGTAGGCGGACAGACGGCAACTCACGCCCTCGACCTTCTTTCCGTTGAGGAATCGTGTCACCCGGCAGCAGATCACTTCTCCCGTGGATGAAAGTTGCGAAATGTGACGTTGAACCTGCGTCTTCGGCATATGGAGCGCCTCGGCAATTTCCGCGTCCATTTGCTCGCCGTTGGTTCTCAGAAAGTTAAGTATGGCAGTAGTCATTCGGTTATCCCAGCGGGGTGTTCAAGTAAGACCCAGCAGTTTGCGCCACGGATGCTCGTCGGGCAAGTCTCATGTTCTGTAATTTCGCTGCGTCCCCCCCCAACATTTCCCAAGAATCTTCTTGACTTTGGTGTGTTTGTTTGCGCGTCCTGCGGACGTTTCGCCCGCCGAACCTTGGCCGTCATGCAAAAACCACGGAAAAGGGGCGGGCCTGACCGAACGGCAGATGGACAATTGACAACCAGATCGGCGGCGCTATAGTTTGCCGACACCCTGACGATAAAAAATAGGGGGCGCCAATGACTATTTGCCCTGTCACCGAAAGTTTCGCCGCCGAAATCGGTGATATCGACCTATCGAAACCCTTGTCGGTCGAAGACCGCGCCGAATTGGAAGCGGCGTTCAATCGCTACGGCGTGCTGGTCTTCCCTGACCAGCGTCTGTCGAGCGACCAGCATCTCGAATTCGCGCGCAATTTCGGTCCGCTGGAAACCACCATTCATGCTGCCCGTAGCGACGCAAAACTGCGGGTACGCGCCGAAATAGCGGACGTGTCGAACCTGGACCCCGGCGAGGCGATCTGGGGCGAGAAGAGCCGCAAGCGCATGTTCGAAATGGGCAACCGGATGTGGCATACGGACAGTTCGTTTCGCCGACTGCCCGCGAAGGCCTCGCTCCTGTACGCGCGCAGCATTCCGCCGGTCGGCGGCCAGACCGAGTTCGCCGACATGCGAGCCGCCTACGACGCCCTCGAGGATGAAATGAAGCAGCGCCTGCGAGGGCTGGTAGCCGAGCACGCCATCATGTACTCGCGCCGAAAGCTGGGCTTTACCGACTTTTCCGACGAGGAGAACCAGACGCTGCCGCCCGTTCCGCAGGTCCTGGTTCGCCGGCATGCCGGGTCCGGGCGCATGGGGCTGTATCTCGCCTCCCACGCCGGGCGGATCTTCGGCATGAACGAAGAGGAAGGCCAGGCGTTGCTGCAGCAGCTCATCGGGCACGCGACGCAGCGGCAATTCGTCTACACGCACCGCTGGCGCGTGTACGACCTCGTGATGTGGGACAACCGCTGCACCATGCATCGCGGCAAGGGTTACGACGATTTGCGCTGGCCGCGTGACATGCAACGCGCCACAGTGTCGGATGTTGCACCGACGTGCGAACAGGAAGGCATCGCGGTCCCTGCTGCGGCGTAGTTTCCGGGCTGGACCAGCAGGCGGCAAAACGCCCCGATCGTGAAAGCGACCGGGGCGTTGCATTTTCCGGGAGAAGCTGAGCGGTTCATCAGCCAATAAGCCAAGTCCCCACCAATGTCTTTCAAGGCGGCGCTCGTCCGCGGCGATATATAGTGTTGCAGGCCAGACATCTCCGGATTGAAGAATTGGCTGAGAGGATCGTTTCGGGATCATCGTTGACTGCCATGAGAGCGCCATGAAGCATGTATCACTTACAATAATTCACGGGGGTGTGCGATGCGTCGAGTGCAAAGGTGCGCCGCGTGCGTATTGATGCTGGCTGCGACATGGCTGCGGGCGGACGGTCTGCCCAACGATATTCGCATCGTGGTTCCCGTCACTGCCGGCAGCAGCCTTGACGCACGCGCCCGCGTCATCGCGGAGGCGATCGGTCAGCAGATCAAGCGGCGAGTCATCGTCGACAACCGGCCCGGCGCGGGCGGCACGATCGGCGCCCTCGCCGTGGCAAAGTCGAAGCCGGACGGGTCCACGCTGTTGTTCACCAACAACAGCCACGTAATCAGTCCGCATGTATACGCGAATCCCGGCTATGACCCAATCAAGGATTTCGCACCCGTCGCGCAGGCTTATGTTTCGGGGCTGGTTCTGGTGGCCCATCCGAGTCTTCAGGTCGCCTCGCTCCGGGAACTTGTCGCGCTGGCGCGCAGATCGTCACAGTCGCCAAGCTACGCGTCGAGCGGCAACGGCAGTCTGCCGCATCTCGCGACGGAGTTGTTCAAGCAGGTCGCCGGCATCGAGCTTCTGCACATCCCTTATCGGGGCGACGGCCAGGCACTGACCGACGTGCTTGCGGGACGCGTACCGCTGATGATGAGCGGCTACGTCGTGGCGCTGCCTCATATCCAGGCGGGCAAGCTGCGCGCGCTGGCGGTGACGAGCCGGCAGCGCGCGGAAATCTTGTCCGAGGTCCCGACCATCGTGGAGTCCGGGTACCCCACCTACGCGCTCGATACCTGGACCGGCTTCTTCGCGCCCGCAGGGATATCCGCCGAGGCAGTCGCCAATCTGAACCGGGAGATCGCGGCCGCCCTGACCACGCCCTCAGTGCAAACACAGCTGGCGGCAACCGGCGCGCAGGCGGCCGTCACGCCGCCCGCCGCATTTGCCGCGTTTGTCCGGGGAGAGTGGGAAACCTACGGCACGCTGGTCCGCAAGCTGAAGTTGACGTCAGAGTGAAAACATTGGGAGACGGATGATGAACGGGTTCGACTGGATCAAGGATGCTCTTGCCTCCATGAAAATGAACGAATACAAATGGTCGGCTGAGCGCGCCTTGCGTAGACAACGTGCGCCGGCATTTTATTGACAGTTCGATTGATTAAGGTCAAAGCAACTTGGCCTGGTGGTCGTAGACTGGAAAGTGAACTAACAATCGCAGTGATGGGGAGCGGCGGCGTTAATGAGCGTGTAAGCACGAAGAAACCGCAGATACCATTGCGCGTGATACTCCGCGACGGTACGGCGGAGGCAAGGCAGTTTGGTTTAATGCCAGGGTGTGTCACTCAAAAAGTGAAGCCTCTAACACCGGGCAGCGAACCATCCTTTTATGCAAAGGAGTACGAACATGAAATCGAAAATGCTGATGACTTCTCTGGGTGCGGCTGCCGTCCTGGCGGCGGGTGTTGCGTTGGCGGCAGGCACTGAAGCGGTTACGCGCAGCACGGCGGACGCGGAAGCCGACCTGATGCGCACCTACAAGACCCCTGGCGGCCCGCCTGCTGGTCAAGTCAAGAGCCGGTCCGCGGATGAGTGCTACGCTGACTTGATGCGCGATTGGGACGGAAAGCTTACCAAAGGTCAGATCGTCGGTGTCGGATCCACCAGACCGGCGGTCAACTCGCGTAAAAGCGAGGATGCCAACAAGGACCTGATGCGTATCTGGAATTGACCTCGGCTTCCGGGGCGGGTAGCAGTTCAAGCTGCTGGCCGCCGCGGGGTGACGGGTCACTGGATGGGTGGACGGCTGGGACGAACTGA